>Ga0307472_100000193_pt1 | contig 19425 bp, 15 predicted proteins | sample atmos_gasesAM5C__2_FD_204582 | JGI IMG/M metagenome (GOLD analysis project Ga0307472, IMG submission 204582) | Hardwood forest soil microbial communities from Morgan-Monroe State Forest, Indiana, United States - atmos_gasesAM5C_05 | ecosystem: Environmental > Terrestrial > Soil > Temperate...
ATATGCATCTCGGTCCGCTACAGCGGTGGACCGGCGCTATTCGAGAGGTCTTGCTCGAATCTTGCCCGGGCCGGATAGTCATCTTCATCGACGAGATTGATGCAGTTCGTAGCCTACCATTTTCAACGGACGAGTTCTTCGCCGGAATTCGAGAAGCCTTCAACCGCCGGACCCAGGACAGTGAACTTAATCGTCTTACCTTTTGCCTGCTTGGCGTGGCGACCCCTTCAGACTTGATTCGTGACACCCGAACAACTCCGTTCAACATTGGACTGCGAATTGAACTGTCGGATTTTACCCTTGAAGAGGCGGCTCCTTTGGCTCAGGGCTTAAGCGGCGATTGTGAGAAAGGGCAGCAAATATTGCGACGAGTCTTGTACTGGACGGGGGGACATCCTTATCTCACGCAGCGCCTCTGTCAGGCCGTTTCCGAAGATCAGGTGAGCTCGATGGCGGCGGTTGATCAGGTATGCGGCGAATTGTTCCTTTCGAACCGTGCGCGTGAGCGTGATGACAACCTACTCTTCGTTCGGGAACGCATGCTACGGAACGAGACCGATGTAGCTGGGTTGCTTCTTCTTTATGGCAAGGTCCGGAACGGCGGTAAGGTTCGTGATGAGGAAACCAACCCGTTAGTGACTGTGCTTCGACTGGCTGGAATCGTATGCGTGCAGGGCAGCTACCTGGCTGTGCGAAACCGTATCTATGCGGAGGTATTCGACCAGGCTTGGGTAACCGCCAACCTACCGGGAGCAGAGCTGCGCCGCCAACGTCTTGCCTATGTTCGCGGGCTCACGATCGCCGCTGGCGTGTTTGTGCCATTGCTCTTATTCGGCGCTGCGTACGGTATTTACAAAGAATTCCGAGTTGTCGCGCCCAGTGGGATCGATCAGCCACTCAAACCCCCGGTTTTTTGGGCTTCGTTTACGAATCAGACTCTGCCAACGAGCAACATCGGTGCGCTTTTGGTCTCGGCCGGGGATGCCGGCATCTCAGTTTTCGTAAACGGAGAGCAATTCGGTCGGACTGAGAAAGATGGATCCCTTCAGATCCCATACTTGCCGGCGCGAGACTATGAGATCCGATTGGAAAAGTCTGGATTACAAACTGTTTCACAGCGCGTAGAGATCGTGCCCCAGCGGGAGACACGGTTGACGTTCAAGTTATCACCCGTCACCTTCACCAGTTACATGCTGGTGATCGGTCAAGCACCACCCGGCACAGATATCAAAATCGACGGCGCGCCAAGTGGCACGACAGGTGCAGACGGTACTCTGTCAGTAAAAATAACCCCGGGGGAACACACGATTGAGCTGAAACGTGAGGGGTATGAGGCCAGGAGTTTCCGGCAGACGCTGCGGCCAGGCGAAAACCGGATCGACGGACACCTGGAAATAGACCAAGCATTCGCGGACTGGACACGAGCTTCGAATGCCGGGGATCCTCATGCAATCGCAGCCTTCTTAACGCGGTATCCAAACAGCCGTTTCGAGGGAGAGGCGCGGGCGCGAATGGAACAGCTGGATTGGGCAAAGTACCAAGACTGTAATGACCCACTCTTGCTTCAAGAGTTCATTGACAAGTATCCGCATGGGCAGCACAGTGTGCAAGCGCGCGATTTGGCGATTCGCCTTCAGCAGGAAGATCTCGAATGGCGCGACGCGAAAACTCCTACTGCGCTGAAAGCCTTTTTGGAGAAGTACCCGCGTAGTCGGCATGCTAACGATGCCCAGACTGCGATCGGCATTTTTAAGGATCAGGGTGACATCCTGGCGCTTCTGAAGGCGTATCAAGATGCGTACAACCGCCAAGACTTAAAGCAGCTCGTCCAGCTGTGGCCTCGTTGCCCAGCGGACCTGCAAGCCGCGCTGAACGCCGGTTTCAAGGAAAAGCGGTCGGGCACACTGGTGTTGTTGGCAAACGGCGACCCGAAAGTAACGGGTGATATCGCCACCCTTCAAGTTTCGCGAACCCGGCAAAGCGACGCTGCCAGCACAACTGGGAATGTCCCGTTTAAGTTCCGCAAGCAAAACGACCGCTGGTTTATTGAGAATGGCTCGTTCTGATTCGGTGTTCTTCGCCTTGAGCTCGAATTGAAACTTTAATCTCTACAAGACTCGGGAACCCCAGGGTCCGCCAAAAGCTTGCGCGCTCCTGTTCCAAAGGTCGCCCGTGCCCATCGGTCTCCTCAGTTCGCTTGACGCAACGGATTCATTCTTGAAATTCGATAGAAAGCGCACCTACCGCTGAGAGTCGAATAGGAAAGACTATGCCGCAAGTCCGCTCAGGCCTGAATCTCTCGATCTACGCCGCTTCCGCATAGCGACGGTGTGTAGTCCTCCGGGCCGCGGCAAAGATTTAACTTTACTCGCATATGGCGAAGGGATCGCAACCAGCTGATATGCTGGCATATCCTTCGCCAGGCCCCGATGTATTCGGTCCTCGTGGGATGCTCGTCGAAGCCAGCGTGAGGTGCTGGAGCGACAAGAGAAGTTAGCGCTCTAACTTGCCACAAGTGCATTTCTCGTTCCCTGATCCGGTTAAATCTCCCAGAAGCAGACTTTTTGACCGGGACGTAGCATGCTCGTGCCCGCCCACACTGCCGTCGACCGTATCATCCCATCTCATCAATGACTTAGAAAAGAGCAAGAAATCTAATCGCGGGCCTGCGTCTTTTTCGGGCACTTCCGCGTATGTATCGGTAGCATGAACGCGACTGCCTGCTATTTCATGAGCGCGATGGCCGACGAAAACACCGACATCGTTCGTGGCCTGCGACGTCGCGATCCTGAACTGCTCGACCGCCTGATCGAGCAGTACCAGCACCGTCTCCTGCGCTATCTCGTCTACCTGAGCGGCCGCCGCGACCTGGCCGAGGACTTCTTCCAGGAGACCTGGGTCCACGTGCTCGAACGCGGTGGCCAGTACGATGGCCGCCATGAGTTCAGTACCTGGCTTTTTACCATTGCGCGCCATCTCGTCATCGACCACTTGCGTCGCGAGCGACCAACGAGCCTCGAAGGCCTGACAGATCAAGATGATCTGGCCACATTCGATATTCCGGCCGCCGGGCAGCCTTCCGCATTTGATGCGACGGTTCAACGCGAGCAAAACGAACAGATTTCTGCCGGCATGCAGCACATCGCAGCCGAATACCGTGAAACCCTGCTGCTTCGTTTTCAGGAAGGGATGTCACTGGAAGAAATTGCCAGTGTAATCGGCGCGCCGCTAGGCACGGTGAAATCCCGGATCTATCGCGGCCTGAGCGCCCTGGAGCCGTGGGTCAAAGGAGCCCGCCTGTGAACCCTGATCTTATGAATGCCGATCCTCATGAACGTGCCCGTCTGATGATCGCCTTGTCCGGTACAGAAGGACTTTCCAGTGCGGAACCGCACGCCGAGGAATCGTGGTTGGCTGCACATCTGGAATCATGCGCGTCATGTCGTGCGTTCGCGGAGAACTTGCGGGAGACGATTCGCGCACTACGCGGAATTCCAATCACCGCGAGTGGGCGTCTGGTATTCACGACACAAATGCGTGTGCGCCAGCGGGCAGCGGAATTGCGGCGCCAGCAAGAACGGTTTTGGGTGATCTGCGTTTGCTGCGCCGCCGTGACCCTTTCCACCGCGGTTAGCACAGCGCTGCTGTGGCGCGGATTTGCGTGGCTGGGCCATCAGGCACGGCTGTCCACGCCAGTGTGGGAAGGTGGCTTCGTCGTGTTCTATCTGACTCCGGCGGTTCTGGTTGGGATTCTCCTGCTTGCGCGTGGGACTTTTCTCGCGGATTACAACGGCTCTTTTCAGGATTAGAACTGTGGATCCGCGTAGAAGCCACAGTTGATCTACGGCGAAACGAACTCTGGAGACTTGGATATGCCAGTCAGGAATGAAACTTCGACCCGCTTTATGGACGAAGTCCGCATTATCTCGCCGTGGACATACGTCGTCGCATTTCTCAGCTATCCGGTGGCGGCGGCCGCCGTGGTGTTCACCACTCTTACAGACAAGTCTGGTGATCATTTTCATAGGCTGCCGGTGCTGGTGGCGCTCGCAATCATGGGAGGAACGGCGCTCGCCTGTTACATCCTGCTCATTGGTTACGTCAACAGCGACGCCGGCCGCCGCGACATGAGTCGCCTTGGGTGGACGCTACTCGCAATTTTCATCCCGCACGCGCTCGGCATTGTGTTGTATTTCGTCCTGCGCAAACCACTTGCCTCGAACTGCCCACAATGCACCGCGGTCGTCGAACCCGGCTTTGGCTTCTGTCCTCGATGCCAGTGCCGACTGAATCCCACCTGTCCGCAGTGCCGACGCAGCGTACATGCTGATGACAAATTTTGCCCGTATTGCGGCCGCGGCCTTGGCGCCGTTGTAAACGAAGGGGTAACCAACGAGGGGAGGAGCGCCCCGTAGACTGCGAGCACGCGTCGCTGCATTTCGGAGATTGCCATGTGCAGGAGGAATTACAATGAAACCCCCTTTGACCTTGCTTGTGCTTGTCCTAGTGTTGCTCAGCATTCTCGGTGGATGCGCAGCGGGCCCTAACCAATTCAAAGGAACAGCGAGCGAACACCATGAAGTCGCAGGCTTCTGGCTCGGCCTCTGGCAAGGCTTCATTGCGCCCTTTGTGTTTGTGGCCTCGCTGTTCAATAGCCACCGGAATATCTACGAGGTTCACAACAACGGAGCCTGGTACAACTTCGGTTACCTGTTTGGCCTCGCTTGCTTCTTCGGCGGCACCGCCAACCGCGCGTCGCGGCCGCAGTGTGGCCAGGCTCCCGGATCCGCAAAATAATGCCAAGTACCGCATATACTCGGACTCGCCCGAAACGGCGTTCGGCGCTGGTCGCGACCGAGCCCACGAATACCACCCTGACGCAATTAGCTCTGTGAGTCGTGAGTAAATAAATTTGGCCCAGCGGGTCGAACGATATGTGATCGGGAGATCGGAGCCAGATAGATCAAGGAGCTTTCTACTTTGGCTAACTGGAGAGAAGTCGAAGCGCTGAAGGAAGGCCAGCCCAGATGGCGCTATGCCGCCAGCATCGGTCTCGGCAGCTAGCTCCGCGCGATCTGCGTAGAACATGCGCTCGTTGGTTTGTCTTTGGATCGAAACGTGGCCGAGCACGAATTGAATCTGTTCCAATTCACCGCCGGCGCTGACTGCGCCGGTCGGAGCAGCTTTTTCAACTCTGTAGCGATGCGAAGTATTTGTATCGCTCTGGATAAAGGGTTGCGAAGTACCGATAGGTCCATACCGTAGAAAAAGGTACAAGTGACGGACCGGCGTGGCCTCGGAGCGCTACCGCACACAATGGAATGCTTTGACAGCAGCAGTTGTAAGCTCAGGCCTCAAGCGGGCAACGAATTCCCTTCTCAAGCCTCTGATCCGTGCCAATTCGTCTTGACAGGACCCACCATCGAGCGCAAAATCCACTCCGCACAATCCGCCCCATTCCTCTTTTCCCCTCGGTCGCTGCGGGTTGTGGGGTAGTAGATAACGGCCCTTTTCGCGTTCGTTGACGCCTCCATCTGAAGAGGAATCAAGCGGCCCGGAAGTCCTTGCACATTTTGTAGGTGGGTGTGCACCTCCATTCAGGGGCAAGTCGTCCCGTAGGCGCGAGGGCTAAGCCACGCGAGGCGTCTATGAATCGTGCCACTTCTGTGCTCCTGACCATCCTGCTCTTCACTTCCGTGATTACCGCGCCTGGCTGCAGCGGCGGCAATTCCATGGTGCAGCCGCCTCCGGTTATCTCAGTTTCCGTTTCCGCGGGTTCTCCCAATGTGCCTGCGGGAGGCACAGCCCCATTTACGGCTACTGTGACCAACGATCTTTCCAGCATGGGCGTCACCTGGTCGGTTTCCTGCTCCGTGGCGCAATGCGGCACTGTTTCTCCGACATCCACAGTGAGCGGAAACTCTACCACCTACACCGCACCTCCCACGCCTCCACCCAGCGACATGCTCATTACGCTCAAAGCGACTTCGGTCGCCGACACATCGAAGTCGAATTCTGCAACCATTACCTTCTCGGCCGTCAGCGTTTCCGTTTCGCTGACCTCCGCTTCTGTACAGGCTGGCAACTCCGTCGACATCAGCGCCAGCGTCAATAACGATCTCTCCGGTCAGGGAGTCACCTGGTCGATCTCGCCTCCATCCGGAGTCGGCACTCTCATCAATGCCAGCAATTCCGCAATTACCTACAACGCGCCCACCACTCCGCCTTCGATCGACGCTGCCGTGACCATCACTGCCACGTCGGTCCTCGATACCACCAAATCCGCCACCATCATTATCACCGTCCCATTCGTCACCATAGCCGTGACGCCGCTCTCCGCTTCCATTGAGGCAACCGCTACCGTGCCGAACCTTACCGCCACCGTCGCTCACGATCCCAGCAACAAGGGCGTGAGCTGGACAGTCTCATGCGCAACTCCTCCGTGTGGTGGTGCCTCGCCGGGAAGTTCGCTGAGCGGTGCCGCGGTCGTCTACACCGCTCCTCCTACTCCGCCGAGTAGCGATAATCCCGTCACTCTGACCGCCACCTCTGTTGCCGATCCTGCCGCGACCACCTCGATCACCATCACCGTGCTCGCCATCTCCGTTGCCGTCACCGCTCCCACCGGCACCGTCTCCTTTGCCGACACAGTGCCGAATATTGTCGCTACCGTAAGTAACGATCCCGCAGGAAAAGGCGTGACCTGGGCACTCCAGCCCTGTGGCGCCGCTCAGTGCGGCAGCATTTCTTCGCAGGCAACTCCGACCGGAGGCGCCATCAGCTATACCGCGCCCTCTTCTCCCGTCGCCAGCAACCTGCCTGTCACCATTGTGGCCACCGCTGTTTCCGACGCGACCAAATCCAACTCTGTGGGAATCACTGTCTTGGCCATCACCGTCACCATCTCGCCGCCCAGCGCGATCATCCCAGTTGGCTCCACGACCCAGCTGAATGCGACTCCTTTCACCGCCACCGTTGCCAACGACTCGAGCAACGGCGGTGTCACTTGGACTCTCATTCAAGGCACTCCTCCAACGCCGTGTTCTTCCACCTGCGGGTCGATAGATTCCAGCACTTCGCCAGCCATCTACGCCGCGCCGGCCAATGTACCGCCAAATCCCAGCGTATCGGTTACAGCGACCTCGGTCACCGACACCACGAAGACGACCTCAGTCACCGTCACTCTCGTGCAAGGCACCGTAAAAATCATTCCTTCGGGCTTGAACTTCGGCGCCCTGAAAATTCAGCCCCGGCAGCCGCTCCCCAAGCGGACCCTGACGGTCCAACTCACCAACACTGGGGCCTCGCCTCTCAACATCACCGGCCAGACCATTGCCTCCGGACCCTACTCCGTTACGGCCCCGTGCGCTGCGAGTCTTACCTCCGGAACGACCTGCAATCTCGGAGTGACCTTCGCGCCGAGCATCACGGGCATCTTCAACACGACTCTTTCAGTTGCCGACAACGATGTAACCAGTCCCCAACAGGTGCCGCTGACGGGCAAAGCATGTGCCGGCTTCCGTTGTTTTGGAGCAGCCATTCAGCAAGCCCTCGTGACTGACCGGATCGTCGTCGCGCCCGCGCCCTCCGGTTCGAACAAAATCGGAACTCGTACCTTGCATTTGGTCGATACGAATCGAGCCGACCCCTATCTTGCCAACGGTCAGCCCCGCGAGTTGCTGGTGCGCTTCTGGTATCCGGCGAACCTTGTCCGCGGCTGCAACCCCGCATCCTATAGCTCGCCTGGTGTTTGGAATTACATGGCTCAGCTCATACAGGTGAAGCCGCCACAAGTAAAGACCAACAGCTGCCAGGATGCGCCCATCGCTGCTGGCAGCCATCCAGTCGTGGTCTTCACGCACGGGTATACCGGAACCCTTACCGATTACACTTTCTTGTTTGAAGACCTTGCCAGCCGCGGATATGTCGTTGCTTCTGTCGGGCACACATTCGAATCCACCGCGGTCGAATTCCCCGATGGACGGTTGTTCAAGTCAGTTGTCGGTTCGCACCTTGAAAGGAAATTGCAGTTGAACGAACCCTCAACCACTTTTGCTGTCGCGGCGCGGCTGAGCGACCTGAAGTTCGTCATGAACGAACTGGGCCGCCTGAACGGACCGAGTAAGACCCCATTCACGGGCGCGCTCGACCTTTCGCGCGTTGCCGTGGCAGGCCATTCTCTTGGCGGCATGACCGCGCTGCTGAGCATGGAACTCGACTCCCGCTACCGCGCCGCCATCACTCTCGACGGAGTGATGCCCAGTTCCTGGCTTAGCGCGACCCAGAAACCGGTCATGCTGCTGGTCTCGGGGAGCGACTGGGACGAGAACACCTGCCACCTCTGGAGCCGGCTGCATGGGCCTCGCTTCGCCGTAAACCTCAAGAACTCCGAACATCTCACGCCCTCCGACGCAATCTGGCTGACGGACGGCGCGATCAAAACCTCCGGAGGCATGGACAAAACCGTCTCCGCGGTGCGGGATTATATGGCAGCTTTCCTCGACTCGAATATGAACGAGAAATCCGGCACCCGAGAGGGATTGCTCACCAGCGCATCTCCCGATTACCCAGACGTCGAGCTAGTAACAGGTACACAAAACTCATGCGCTGGTTTTCAGAACAATCTTCCAAAGTGATTCAAGACGGGCTGCGCCTGCCGCGGTAGCCTGGTCCGACGCCTTCGAAAACGTACCCGTCGTGGGGATTAGCAATGATCCCCACCTTCCGCACACCCGTTCGTCTCGGGGACTTTCAACGCCCAAGGTTCTTATCGTTGCCCCCCGCGTTCTTCCGCAACATAGGTCATGGACTCGGAGGTACCCAAATCGGAAGCTACTGGGTGGTGGCCCTCACGGTAATCGTCCAGCCAGTCCTGCTCCAACTGTTTTCAAGGTGCATTCATCTTCGGAGGAGAGTGCGAAAATGGGCAGAATTCCGGCGGACGACTTCGTCGGCAGACGGGTTACGAAAACACAACAGAAAAGATGTGAACAGTCGAACACGTTCGCACTGGTGCGGACAAGCATTCGGCAATCAGCTAGTCGAATGCAACGTCCGGATATACGGAGGCACCGCCATTGAAACCAGCCGAGCTACGTATCGCGATTTCTGCGTTCGTCATGACACATGATCTAGGTCCTGGGCTCCAGCAACACAATCTTGCCGGACGATTTACCAGAAGCCATTGTAGAGATCGGGTCGCCGGCTCTGCCTCCGAACGCGCATTACCAATCAGCAATTACAGACTTCAAAAAGCAGCTCGTTCGCGAGGCTTTCAGGCAGGCTAAGGGCAGTTACTTGGAAGCCGCAAAGAATCTGGGGATGCACCCTAATTCTTTGCTTCGGTTGATTCGGAGTTTGGACCTTAGGTCGGACTACAAGCCCGATGAAACTTTCGATTCTGGCGTGAGTGGTTTTAGCAGCGCTCGTGATGGTGCCGGCGGCTTCGGCCAGCGGCTTTAACATAACCAACAACAATCTCGGACTTTCAGGCGCATAGCCTCTCTCTTTGCCCCTTCGCCAATTTGCAGATTGACCAGGGTTCTGGGCGCAAAGCCCCGTTGTGCACGTCTACAGAGTGGCATCCTGTAACCGGGTGGTGATTGTTAGGCATCAGGTGTGACGCCGGAAAGGTCGAGGCCCTGCCGAGCGCAGCTGAGAAATGTCCGCCAAGACACACTCGATCGGCCACGCCCATCGGTAATCTGGAGGACGCAATTCTCGGGTGACATAGTTCGCAGCCATGACCTATTTTCCCCAGCCCCATCCAGGCAATCGGGAGCGTCGCCTGAAACTAAGCGGCTCCATCGTTGTTGCGATTCGTTCAGAGGGCACGCAGCCTGTCCGTGCCAAACTGCATGAACTCTCTGTTACTGGGGGACTGTTGGGCGTGTCCAAGGCTTTTGAGCATGGTGACTTTGTGGAAGTGGCATTTCAGACGAGCATGGGCACCGTTCACGGTAGGGCCGAGCTTCTGGCGGCAAGACGCGAATCAACCTCCGGCTGCTTGCAACCCTTTCGGTTCGTTGCCCTAGAGGACGACGACCACACCAGACTGCGCATGGCTCTAGACTCACTTCTGGACCGGACTGTGGTCGGCGTCCGATCCAGCAAGCCACCCTCGCTTTAGTTGGATAAGGAGCCTTGTTCTGACACGCGAGCAGCTCCGCGCGGGCCAGGAACTCCAAGACCACGAACGCTTCACGGAATGGACGTCCGGAGCTGGATAAAAAGGTAAGTCGTACCTTCGTACTCTGGCCGCTCGCCCGGCACTACGCTGAAATGGCTACAATCCCTGACCTTGTTGGGGCGGGTGCTTATGTCCAAAAAGCGAGCAGTTTTCTTCGTCGTTCTCGTCGCGTTCTTCGTCGTGGCCGCATTCTTCTGGCGTCCTACTATCAAACCAACACATTGGACCGTCATAGAAGTACGCTACCTTAAAAATGGCAGTTGTTCTTTTGTAGCCGAGTGCGATAAGGGAGTTCTATCCATTCCTGAATACATCAAGGCCGAATCGCAAGACTCTAAGCACCAACTGTGTCCGCAACTCGGGGATACTCTGAACGCGCCAAGGTTGGACATTCTGACTGTTAGTGCCGGAAGCGGTGACGAGAAACGCTCTGCGGAGGTCATTGAGCGGTGGCGAGGGCAGGACTTCAACCCACACTAGGCTTCGCCCCAAGCGCATCCCTACCTGCCGATTCGATCACGAGTCCCGTTAGCGAATCCTACTAGCCTTAGCAGTGCAGTGGGCTGAACGAATTATGCGCAAGATTGACTCCACATTTCCCCAGAAGGGAGTGGACGGGACAGGTTGCTGTTAGAGATGGCCGTCAGTTTTGGAACACGCCCTTTTTAGCGGTTGGCCTCACCTTCCGGACGGAAAAGTTCGCAATTCTTGAGATCGAGACACTTTATTTTCTCGCCACCAAGGTCGAACGGCGCTTCCGGGTAGCGCTTGCCGGTGCGTGGAAGAGCCGGGGTTCGGGACCGCGAAAGCGGCGATTGCATCAAGGGCTGCGGCGGTACATGGATCCACGCTGTAGGCGCTCTCGCAGGAGCAGATGGCTGGAACTTAACCAATGTCGCAGCCTTTCCTATTTCCAGTGCAATTTATGGAACCTGCCAATCGTATTTTCCAGGGACGCGAAGTGACCGATGCGACTTGCTTCTCCTGTTACAGACCTGATTTTCAACACGACTTGTGAATAAGGCTGTTCATGTTGCGCTGGAACACCCATCCTGTGCGGCCTTGGCCGGTTTGCACTGAAGGCGGGCACTGCTCCTTCGATAGAATTTCGATGAAATGGGAATCACGATTGAGCTGCAGAATCTCGGGGACGCTCAGCTGTGCGGGCAGATTACTGTGCACCTTGAGCACGCTTTCAGCGGTCGGCAGGGCGCATGGCGCGTGTCGATCAGTGGATCGCGAGCAGCGGACAGGTGGGAGCTACGAGTAGAGGGACCCAACGTGTTTGAGCGCTCTTATAGTCTGTCCGGTTCTGCCGGTGAGCATGAGCCCGCAGCAATCTGCGCAGTCGTCCTGAGGCTCGTGCCGCCAGTCCAGGCGTGACCGCCTTCCTTCCGCACGTTGCCGCGCCCGCCGAGCCGCAGCCGTGTCCGGCGGCTGCTGTTTTGTCATCTCTTCCATTCCTTTTTTTGGTTCGGCGTAGGGGTTCAAGTTCATCGTCGGTGCCCTCTGCCTTGATTTAGCCAACACCATTCACAACTCGCGCGCCGACGACAAAGATGAGGAGTTGCGCGCCATCTCTGATCCCTCGGCGAATATCGGGGCGGACGGTTACTATCGTTTTCGCTTGCACATTTAACCATTTGGTTAGAAAAACGAAACTTCAGTCGGGGAAACAACTGATGTGCTCGAGTATGGGCGCCGCTGAGACTCCGTCTAATCAGTAGGTTAAGGTCACATGGAGTCGAACAGGTCGAAAGGGGGTAGATATGGCACATCGCGTGCGATGACACAGACTGAACGAAATTCAAATCAACGGTTGTGAGGTGTTGGGAGGAAACGCACGCAAGCTCGGATGCGCGACCCCGATCATTCTCGAACCGGAGGAGGAAAGATGAAAAGGCAAGCCGTCAGTCTCGTCAGCCTGCTGAGCCTGCTCCTGGTAGCGGGGTCGGCAATTGCACAGACCATCCATGTGCGTGGAGATATTCCTTTCAACTTTGTGGTTGGGAGCAAATCGTACCCAGCCGGCACATACGAAATCGGCACTATCGATAGCACCAACAGTAAAACATTGCTGTTGAAATCCCGCGATGGAAGTGCGAACGCGATGATCAACAGCAACGCAGCGGAAAGTCTCACGCCTGCGAATCAAACCAAGCTAGTTTTCAACCGCTACGGGAACCAGCGTTTCCTGTCCCAGATCTGGGTGAACGGAGAAACCCGCGGGCATCAACTTCCGAAGAGTAGTCGCGAAAAGGAGGTAGCTAAAGACATGGCGCGCAGTCTCCCACAGGAACGAGTGGAGGTGCTGGCTAGACTTCAGTAGTTGCGAAAGTTGGATCTTCCAAACAAAGAAGGGCGCGCTTAAAGTGTGCCCTTCTTCCTTTTTTTGCGCCGAATTGGAAGAGCCGCCAAGGACTCGTGACAGCTTCCGTTGTGCGCTTCCAAGCTCCGATCTCTGGCAAGCCGGTTGATAAGGCAATTATTTTCGCGGATGGAAAGATGTGGGGTTGGATCGGCGGTGGCTGCGCTCAACCGGTGGTGATCAAGGAAGCTTTGAAAGCGTTTGCAGATGGAAAACCACGGCTGGTGCGAATCAGTCCGCACGCAGCCCGCTTCGAAGCCGGAGTAGACTCCACGCGCCTGAAGCTCGTGCAGTATGTCCCACAGCCCATGCAGGGAGTATCCGACGATCAGGGCAGAGGGCAGGCGCAGGCTTGGCGCAGGCTTAGCAGGCTTATCATGACAAAAGCCGCGACGACAGCCGTTTCTACCCCCCACGATGTTGCCACACCGAAGCAAGCCGCGAAAGCCAGGTAGAACGCGGCGATCATCATGAGGAACATCGCGTAGAAGATCTGCTCTCCCTTGGAGGTGAGGATTTTGGGCACGATAGAAATGGTGCCCGTAGCCGCCAAGAGCCCGATCACCGCGTAGAGGACCACAATCACCACAAGTCCAAGCATGCTGTATCCCTGGCCCATCGGTTTGCCTCCGTTTCATGAGGTCGTATCTTTTCCCGTCTCAGGTGTCCGCGACCAGATCCCGGCCCGCGCACGAAGATGACCGAAACCCCGGCAATACTAGAGAAGCTACTAGAGAAGCCGGAATTGTCTCGCGTGAGTTCCCCGTTCTCTTAAAATGTTTAGCCGCACTCCAGATAATGTCACAAGCAGCTGGTACGCACTGGCAACCCACGCCTGATAGCGTCAGTTGACTGTTTCTCTCAGGAGAACGAGCTACAACGCAGGATCGGGTTATCGCAGCTTCGCGTACTCCGCTTTAGCTTCTTTCAGAATAGGGATATCGCTGTCAGCGTCTTTCCACAGCGTCAGGAAATCCTTGTAAGCCGCGAGCGCCCGAACCCGGGCGGCATCGGCGTCCGCTCCTTTTGAGGTCTTCGCTTGCAGAGCGTTCGCTCGAGCGACGCCGAGACGCGCCAGGGCTCCCGTCCAGCAATTCGACACGATGCCGCTATGGTCGAGGATTTTCTTGAATTCGGTGGCGGCGGCATTTCCCTGCTTGGCTCCGAGGTATGCCTGCCCACGCACATAGGTGTGATAGAGGCAGGACAGGTTGTTCGTGAAGGCCAGATTGCCGAACTCGAAGCGCGACGCGGCTTGCAGCGCATCCAAGGCCGAAGAAAAGTTTTTCTTGTTCAGCTCCAATTGGGCTCGGATGGCCGGCAGCCATAGAGAGTGGGCTTGCGTGTCGAGGGGGAAGCGCTGCTCCAATTCTTGTGTGAGTTCCTGCGCTCGCCTGGGTTCGCCGGCCATGGCAAAAGCCAAGCCAGCCTCGGCGGTCGCACCGAGGGTTGTAGACGATAGATTCAAAGTTTGGGTCGCGGCCTGTCGGGCTGCCGCGGCATTTCCGTACGCAGCTTCAAGGACCGCGGCGTTTCCCCGATAGGTCGCTCCGACCTCTTTCTGGTCGGCCCGTACGGCCGATTCCACTGCCCGCGTGCTCAGTTCCCGCGACTTGCGAAGGTGGCCCACGTACGCCTCGGTGTCGGAATCGAGCGCAAGACCGTAGTTGTCGTACTCCGGACGCTCCGCGAACCACTTGCGCTGCTCCGCCATCGCCGAGGAATCGGACCCGATAAAAGCAACGACATAGAGGGTAAGATGTGCGATTGCATCATCCAACTTACGGGCTTGCGCCTCTTGAATCAGCTGCCGCGCTTCATCAATCCGCTGCAGACCAAGCATACAGTTAGCAAGATTGAGGTAGGCGCTCATCCTATTCGGCGTCATTCGCATCGCTTGCCGGGTCGCCTTCTCAGCTTTTTCGTATTGACCCAACGCCGCATACGCCAGACCCAGACCAATGTAGCCCGAACTCTCGCGCGGGTAGCTGTCAATCTCCTGCTGAAAGTTGTGTGCGGATTTTTCCATTTCTCCGGTTACATTCTCATAGTATTCGGCGACCAGCACCAGGCGCTCCCTTTCACTGGCATGATCCCGCAACTCGAATGCCTTGGTGTAGTATTCATAGGCCCGCGCGGTTTCGCCCAGGCTCACGTAGTCGTTGCCTACCGCGCCATAAGCCATAGCAAAATTCGGGTCCAGTTCGATGGCCCGCTGGTTGTAGGTCAATGCTGCGGAGACGCCGCTCTCTCCCATCGCTTTGCTGCCCAGGCTGAATGCCTTCAACGCTTCGAGCGACGAGGTAGTGGCTTGTGCAAGAGGAATATCAAACTTCTGCACGGTGGCCAGAGACTCACCCATTTCCGCACGCAAGCTGGATGCGGCCTTGTCTACAGCGCTCAGCACTTTCTCTTTGCTGGCAGCTGTGACTTGATTCTCGGCGAGCGTATCGCCACTCTGACAGTTCACCGCCCTTAGCCCGAGTGCGTAGCGCGTTCCCAGAGTTGCGATCGAGCCGGCAACGAAGGCTCTGCTCTGGGCACGCTGGCAAACCTCGCGGGTGATCTCGGGCGTGAGCGGAATATTGGCAGGGCGGTTCATCAGCTTAAGCGTTGCGCGGACCTTGTCGTCGGAAAGGAGACTCAGAAATGGGGACTGGCGAAGGGCAACACCGAGCGCTGTCTTCAGTGTCCCGTCGAAAACAGCGTCACCGGTATCGTTGGCAAAATCGGCGAGCACAATGGTGTCTTCGTCGGTGAGTTTGGAAGGGTGGTACGAACGCCGGTAGTAGAGCGCACCGACCACAGCAGCGGCAGCAATCACTCCCGGAACAACAACTCTCAGCGATACCTTCCTGGTCTTTGCCGCAGCACGTGCTGGCGCCGCAGTCTTTTTCCCCGTCTTCAGTTTCTGCGGCAGCTCGGGGTTGCCGGCATTGTCGGCGCAAAGGTTATAGACATGCACCCTGACACCGTGCTTTACTTCGGCCTCTCCCAGATCATGAAGTGCGTTCTTCCAGGTGCTCACCTGAGAGAGAACTTCAGCGACTGAACTGGAAACCAGGATGTGTCCCGCATCGCCGCAGTCCATTACCCGCTGCGCGATGTTGATCCCTCCGCCCGCCACGTTCCGATTGGCATTGATGTCGGTCACACGGTAAACCGGGCCGGTGTGAATGCCCATGCGCAATTTGATCTCCGGATCACCCCGCAAATATCGGCTCAACTCCAGGGCGCAGCGCACCGGCGCCTCCGGATCGCCGAAAAAAACAAGCGCCATGCCGTCGCCGGTGGGCAATCGAATCAATTGATCGCTGGCTTGCGCCCTGGCAAACTCCGCAGTTCCCCGTACCGTCTTTTGTAAACGCCGCAACACCTGTTCCTGCTGATCCATTGGCAGGCGAGAGTAAGCGACGATATCGGTGAACAGAATGTGCGCTATTTCCAGACTGTGACTGGAACCGGATTCCGGTGGCGGCGAAGGTACGGGCGCCACAGAGACCACACTGCCGGAGACTTTTCCAGCGGCTGCTGCAGCAGGCACTATCGCTCGTCCGGAATCCCTGTCCCGCTTCAACCGCTGCAGATCGGTGCGTAGATCAGAAGCATGCTGATAGCGCAGATTGCAGTCTTTCTCCAGGCACTTGTTGATGATTTCTTCGAGCTGAGAGGGGACTTCCGGGTTGATTCGAACAGGAGGAACTGGCGACCGTTCCAGAATTGCATTCAAAATGACTCCGGAACTTTCGCCTCGAAATGGCAGTCTCCCGGTTGCCATTTCGTACAGCACCGTTCCCAATGAAAACAGGTCTGACCGGGCATCCAACTGCTTGGCTCGCACCTGCTCCGGCGACATGTAGGCGATCGTCCCCACGATCTTCCCGGGGCTGGTCATGTGTTCTTCGAAACTGACCGTGGATTGTCCCTCTTCCCCCGGCGCCCTATCGCTTCTGAGGACAGGCATAAGTTTCGCCAGGCCGAAGTCCAAAATCTTCGCGTGTCCCCGCTTTGTGACGAAGATGTTCGCGGGCTTGATGTCCCGATGGACGATACCGGTGGCATGGGCGGCATCCAGCGCATCCGCAATTTCGATGGCGAGCGAGAGAGCAAAATCAGTTTCCAGCGGGCTTCCCGCGATGCGGTGCTTCAGCGTCATCCCTTCCAGAAATTCCATGACGATGAAGGCCTGCCCTTCCTGCTCGCCAATGTCGTGGATCGTGCAGATGTTGGGATGGTTCAGGGCAGAAGCGGTCTGAGCTTCCGTTTGGAAACGAGCCAGCACCCGAGACTCACGGGCTACATCTTCTGGCAGGAACTTCAGCGCCACAAAACGGTGCAGCCGAGTGTCCTCGGCCTTGTAGACGACACCCATCCCTCCACCGCCGAGCTTCTCGATGATGCGGTAGTGCGAGATGGTCTGGCCGATCATCGCCGCAGAAGCTTACGTCTGTGGACCAGGCAAGTCAATGAAAGCCGCGGAGTTGGCGCTCGCGCCGAGCGCCTTATGCACGCTTCCGTTCAGGTGGGTGAATTCGCCTTTAATCTCTGCCTCTGATTCGAGTCGTAGGGTTACTTGGCACCCGCAAAGAATGCACTCGAACAGGAGATAGGAAACGCCGTCACTGTCAGTCATGGGTCTGGAGGCCGCGCTAGCTGGTGTTGGCAGGGTTTGAGGTAGGGCTGCATTCTTAGGCCGTCTTGCGCTGCTTTCGCCACTTGGCCCAGCGTGCTTTCTGGGCGGCTCGGATGGGTGCGATTGCGGCGGCTGACAGCTTGCGTCTCGTGCCCTTTTCGCTCCGAGATCCGCCCAGAGCAGCGAGAGCCTTGCTGACATTATCCAGATGAGACGCCAGACGGCTGCGTTCCTTCTGAAGCTGATTCACTAGCGAGGTAAGGTTGGTCATGGCAGGGGATTGTAGATGAAGCGCCCTCTTACTTTTTCTCTTGGGCAGTGCGGTTGCCCGATGCCCCGTCATTCTCAACTACCAATCAAATTCGAACTGCTGACAAAGCGTTCTGGCTCTCAACCGGAGTTTACGGGGCATCCGTTGCCGGAGATGCGATTACGACATCACTGTGGGTCGGTCGAACCTCAACCTGCCCTCGCGAGGGAGTAGCAGTAGGACTTCACGGAACACGCGCTAGCTCTCCGAGCCGCTCTGACTATGGCTGGAGAATTTGTGATTGCCTCTGTCGCCAGCTACGAGTTCAAGAAACATAATCTTCACCTCGGAAAGCTTAAGCTATGGGACCTACCCTTCGTAGCCCGAACCTACACCCACAGCCACGACACCATTAGCAATATTGCAGCCTGTCGCTAACGACGAGAAGAACGGTTCAGCAAAGCCCGGCTCCTCGCTTTAACGATCCGACGCGCCTAGAATCAGTAGCCTTTTAGGAAAGCTCGCTGCTGTGTCTCCGGTACGATAAACGCGTCGACGCGCAGGCCGTCAGGCAATTGCGGGCACGGCATCAAGTTCGGCCAGTGTACGGGCAGGATGTACCGGCGTTCTGTGCAATGCGATAAGAAGTATAGAAATACTAGAAAGAAGAAGGGGCCCAAGTGGTGTGAAAGCAAAGTTCCGAGAGATTGCATCCTCTCTACCCCCTGGCATCGAGATCGTGACCGGTTACGACCGCTCTTGGCTCATCAATGAGTCCATAAAGACGCTCAAACGAGATCTGATCGCAGAAGCCATCATTGTCAGTTTTGTCGGTATTGCCTTCTTGTTTCATTTTCATTCGGTGCTCGTCGTCATCATCACGCTGCCGATTGCTCTGTTAGCAGCGTTCATCCCGATGTACTACCTCAATGTCAGTTCCAACGTAATGTCGCTCGGTGGGTTGGCCCTGCCCATTGGTGTTCTAGTCGACGCCGCGATTGTCATGGTGGAGAACGGCTATAAGCATGTTGCGGAGCGCAGTGGCCTGGCCGCCGGCGAGCACACTAGCGCTCTTGAGGAACCAGAGCGAAGCACTCCACGCAAAAGCAGCGACCATCTCACGAAAGACTGAACCCAACCAGCGACGTGTATCCACGCGCTAGTTCTACCGAGAGGCCCGCAAATCTGTTCCATGTCGCCCGTGATCTAGGAACGTAGTTCCGTTGCTGCATCAGGTGGGCCGGGGAGCCCCTTGTTTTCAGCAGGAGTGCCAAATCGCGGGGGGTGATTCTTCAACCTACTGATTTTGAATCAGCAACCCACAGATCAATGGTTTCAACGGTTTCCCAAGCATTTTCGTGAACACAAACAGGCCGATTTGGGCACGGTTGTTACGAACTTTGTTACGAAGTTTTCGAGCTGGATTCGCGTGGGAATTTTCAACATCATGATCTATTGCTTTCCGGTTGCCCGTGAATTTGCGAGAAGCGCGGTGGACAGTAGCTCACAGATCTGCGATTTCAAGTGGTACGTCTGCGTTTCTCCATGCGGCTTCAAATTCTCTTCGAACCTCTTCCATGCCGGAAATCTTTTTTTGGGCTTCCAGGCTCTTCAGCAGACCGAAAAGCGAACGTGGATTTCGCGGGTATTGTCCTAGATCAGCGCGAAACACAGCTTCCGCCCGCTCCGATTGCCGATTCAGCAGCAATGCGGCACCTAGGGACTCGCGGACTGGATAAAACCATTCCGGCGGCTCACCATAATTAAGTCTGTCCTCGATTTGCACGGCCTGCTCCCAATACTTGATTGCCGCCTCATGGTCGCCTTTTGCAGTGGAAATCTGAGCATCCAAGACGTTCGTGGCAAGGTCCAAAAAGGTTTGTGCCTTGTTGAAAAAGAAACTGAACTCCAAATCGGCAGGCGTTTCTTTACGTACATTTTCCAGAATTTTTCGCTCGGCTTCTGCCATCGCAACCTGTCCATTC
>Ga0307472_100000194_pt1 | contig 19422 bp, 39 predicted proteins | sample atmos_gasesAM5C__2_FD_204582 | JGI IMG/M metagenome (GOLD analysis project Ga0307472, IMG submission 204582) | Hardwood forest soil microbial communities from Morgan-Monroe State Forest, Indiana, United States - atmos_gasesAM5C_05 | ecosystem: Environmental > Terrestrial > Soil > Temperate...
ATCCCGTCGACGTGGTTGTCCCCCGCGCATGACCGCGGACCCAGGAACAGCAGGCTCTCGGACACCACCGAGGCGGCGTCGATCCCTGCGCTCTCGAGCGCCTGGAGTCCCAGGTGGGCAGGCACCGCGTCGTTGGTCAGGGTGGTCGGGCACACGTCTCTCAGAGACGCGTGAGTGCGGGCCTTGGCACCCAGCCGGTCCCGCGCACGGAACGTGGCGACGTCGATCTTGCCGCGCCACTCGGCGAGGACGGTGGGGTCGATCTCCTTCTGGTCAGCAGGAGCACCGCTGGGGTCTTGTCGGTCGGCCCGTGCCGCTCGCTGACGGGGTGTCTCGGTGGTCGGGCTGTGCCCGCCCTCCTGTGGGTTCTCGTTCACGCCGATCACGTGGCGGCGTGCCCGCTCCTCGTCGGACGGTGCCGCCCACGACGGAATGCCGAGCACCTCGCGGAAGTAGTCTCCGCTGACCTCGCCCCGGTCGTAGGCGTCCTTGACGTCTTGGACGGTGGACCTCTTCGCGAGGAGGAGCGTGGGGTCCGGCTTGACCATGATCTCCACGTCCTCGAACAGGGTGTTCAGCACATCAGTCGCCACCTGAGCAACGATGTTGGCCGGAGGCTCGATGTGCGCCCGGTACGAGTTCTCCTCGACCTGGAAGGCAGTGGCCCTCGACTGCGCCGACAGGCCCAGCAGGATCTCCGGCGGGATGGGCAGGCCGTACGCCAGCCGGTGGATCAAGGCCTCCATGCGCCCCTCGATGCGGGCGTCGTAGGGGAAGTCGGGCACCACCCACGACAGACCGCCCATGCCGCGCCCGCTCGCCATCGGCTCGACGAGTTCCTTCGCGCCGCGCAGGTGGACCGGCCCCACGTCAGTCGGGTCGAGCATCTTGGCCCTGAGACTCTTGTCCCACTCCTCCCAGAAGTCTCCGCCGCCTGCGAAGTTCAGGCCGTCGGCTGAGCCGAGGATGCCGCGCATCCCCACCCGGTTCGCGGACTGTGACCGGCTCAGCCGCGCCAGCCAGTCCATGTCTTCCAGGACGGACAGCACCCCGAACAGGGGCGCGTCCGGTTGGATCGGATCGATCGGCGAGGGCCAGAGACCGCGGACAACGTGCTCCGCCCGCTTGAAGATGTCGGCCTGCTCCGGGTGGATCACAGAGATGACGTTCCAGTCCTTGTCGAGGTAGACGTAGAACAACTCACCCGCGACGTACAGGTTCGTTGTCACCAGCCGGACCGTGCCGATCGTCCATCCGATGGACTTCAGCACCTCGGCGGACGCCTTCGTGTGTGGGTTGGTCTTCTGCCCCTGCCCGCCGGACACGATGACCGTGCCGTCGGGAAGTTCCAGTTCCCAGTCCGTGCTCCCGTCCACGTAGACGTCCCACTGCATCCGGGACATCTGGTCGGAGGCCCACCCCACGATGTAGCGGACCTCGCCGACGGCCTCGTGTCCGCAGTCGACGGCCCCGTAGATCGTCTGTTTCGGCACGGAAGCGGCAGCCGCAGCCGCCGCTCCGTAGGCTCCGTAGTATCCCCACGCCTGGATCTGCTGCTGCCGAAGGAGGGTAGCCGGGGCGGTGTACGACATGAGTTAGTCTCCCTGAACGTAAGAGCCGACTATCCCGGTGATGGCGGCAGCGGCGAAGGCGGTGATGATGGCGTGACTCCAGTCGGGGTGGTACAGGATCAAGGCAGGGATGATGGAGAACCAGGCCCCCGAGCACCACGGGCACATCAGCCACTTCTTCGACCATGGATGCCGATACAGCAGGCGAGGAACGAACGCGAACATCCCGTCCTCGTCGTTCAGGTTGGCGTGCCACCAGACTCCGAACAGCCCGGCGATCACGGCGACTTGGATCACAGAAGCTCCTCAGCGGCGAGCATCTTCTCAAGGTCGGCAGTGAGACCGACCCGCTGCTTCCCCTCGTTCTCGAAGTCCAGCGCGGCCCGCGCCCGCTCGACGTCGTCGCCGACCCACTCCATCACCACGGCGGCGGATCCATCAGGCACGGCCTCGTCGGGCTCGGGAAGTTCCACGGTCTCCACGACCGGCTCGGGCTCCGGCTCCAACGCGGCCTCCCACCAGCCGGTGAGCGTCTCCGTGTTGATCTTGCACTTCGCGAGTTTGTACTGACACGAGGACCCGCGCCGACGCCACGTGATCGCGCCGTCCTCGGTGTTGCCGGTGCCCCGCGACGTGCTGATGTTCTGCACGGTGAAGTAGGCGTACGGCTCTTCGGAGCCGGCGATGAACACGACCCCCACGTTCTCGTCGTTGATGAGAATGCGGCTCAGCCCGAACTTCCAGCCGGGTCCGGTCACCGCTGCGATGAGGTCATGCGTCACGTTCATCCGTTGCTCTCCTTGATCTCTCAGAATCGGCCCATCCGCACGCTGCTGAGGGCTGAGGGCATTCCAACCGGCCCCGGTGACGGCACCATACTCCCACGGACGGTCGCCGTGTGCCGCGACCGCAGATACCAACACGCCCACACCAGAGCATCCACTCGGTCAGGAGAGGCCCCCTCGCCCGGCACCCACTCGCACATCTGATCCCAGAGCGGGGTGGACTGCGTCACCATGTGGACGATCTGCTCCTCCACCTCCCAGAGCAGGGCGATCGGCTCCGCTCGGGTCTTCTTCGACTTCGTCGCGTTCACCGTGTGAATCGGAAGCGCGTGCCCAGCGGAGTTGATCACCTCCTTCACCATCTGTCCGCCCTGGTTGATCTCCGCCACCACGATCCCGTCGTAGAAGTCGGCGGCCTCCTTCACCCGCGCCGCCCAGACGTGCGGCGTCGCCTCCTCCACTGACCGGTCGTCCAGGACATACATGTGACCGCCCGCGTCTTGCCCCACGACGACGATGCCGCACGTCCCATTCCCGGTGGGCGGGTCAACCCCCACCACGACTCTGTCGCAGATCGCGGCCACGGCTGATCCAGGCCCGTTGACGCGACTCCTCTCCAGGTCGTTCGCCTTCCAGAGCGCCCCTTCGACGTCCTCGATGACTTCACCCAGAACCTCCTGTCGGTACAGCCGCGTTCCGTAGTAGAGGGTATTCAGCGTCTCCAGCCAGTCCAGAGGGATGTACTTGTTGTCCATCGACGTGCCGCGTCTCACCACGACCTGAGGGTCGTTCTCCCACCGCTTGATCAGGTGGTGGGGCCGGGGCGTCGAGGACACCAGCCAGCGCCTACTCCCGCGTCGGCGAGACAGCGACGCCTGCTCGAACGCCTTCTCGGCGCACGGATTCGCGAAGAACTCCTCGAACACGTCGAAGTCAATGTTCGTCAGAGCACGAAGCCTGTCCACGTCTTTCTCGGTGGGCGTGCCGACGATCCACACACGACTCCCGTTGGGGTATCTCACACATGCCCCACCGGGAGCCGACGGCAACCACTTCGCCTGCCCTTTGCTCAGCGTCAGCAGCCCGTTCGGTCCGTCGACCGCAGCCGCGATTCCGTCGCCCAGAGTAGGAGCAATGACCCGCGCTCGGATGTTCGGCGTCTCCGACAAGGTCAGGTGAGTCTCCCACATCGCCGCGAACGACTTGCCAGCGCCGCGCCCTGCCATCATCGCGAACCCGAGTGCGTCGGGGTTCTCCCCCGGGTCGCGGGCAGAGCATGGGGGTGTTCTCCACGGGGGAATCTGATGGTGCTGAAGAACGACTCTGCCCGCGAGCCTTTCACGCAGACCTTCCGCCAGCGCGCTCTGAGTGAGGAAGGCCATACGCGGCAGGGTACTACGGCGTGATGAGGTCCGCCTCAGTCGCGTCTTCAATGACGAGCGTGACATCCTTGCCGATCCGCTCCAGGAACCAGTCCGTCGCGGCGGGGTTCAAGGAGGAGATCTGCAGAGTCCCGCTCGGAGTGAACTGCGCCCACTCCTTGTACGGCCCCTTCGCGGTCGCTTGGGCATTCAGGACACCGACTCCGTTCGCCCGCTTCTCCACTCCGCTGATATAGAACACGCACTTCACAGCCATGACTTCTCCTTTGTCGTTGTAGAGGTCTTGTGGCTGCGAATCTCCACGGGAGCATCCGACCGGGGGCCATGCTAGCAGGTCTTTGCAGCGATTTGCGGTCCATGCGCGTGTCAGATTTGCAGGCCCATACGCGATTCGGCTACCCGGTGTCGTCCTCCACGGTGATCATCAGATGCGTCTGAGATTTGTGCGCGGCCTAGCCCGCGTGCTAGGCTTGCCTCAGGCAAGCGGGCCAACGGGGTCCGCTCCTCAACCGAAGGGGTCTCTCATGACCAAGTCATCTTCTCGCTCGTCCGTCGCCCCCGCGTTCGCGGTCGACGCGCTCCCGGTCTCGGGCGCGCAGTACCGCACCGTCTCGGGCGCGACGGGCACGGTCGCCGCCACGGCGTACCTCCAGGCCACGCGGGCTCTCGCCGCGTGGGCGCGTCCGGCCGGGCACGCGGGCCTCGTCCACGCGCTCGTCCACCTCGGGTGGTGCTCGGGCTCGGGTGCCCGTGCCATCTGCCGGGCGTCCTCCTCGGCCGCGTGGGTCAAGGGCGGCGAGCACCTCGAGGCGGGCGTCGCGGCCGCGCCTCAGGTGGTCGCCACGCTCGAGGCGCTCCAGGAGGCGGGCGCGCCCGCCGAGCACCTCGCCACCGTCTGGGCGACGTTCACCGGGGCGGCCTCGGCCTGACGCCCGGCGGAGCCCGGCAGGAGCGACAAACTCCTGCCGGGCTCCGGCTCCAGCCCGCGCAGCACGGTCCGGGGTGCGACCCCCCGGCGGGCACGCGGCTCCCCAGCGGGGGGAGCCCTCACGAAAGGCACGACATGACCTCCAAGCTCCGCTCCAACGGCACGCGCCGCGACACCGTCGCGGTCGAGGCCGTCTCCATCACGACGCACGTCGTCCACGTCAACCTCGCGGACCTGCTGGGCGCGTACGACGTGACGGACAGCGTGGTCCTCATGGTCGCCACGCCGTCCGGCCGCGACAAGCGCGTGGCGCTCGGCGGGAACTTCCTGGTCCCGCCCCACCACGCGACCGGGTGGGGCACCTGCGACTTCTGCGGGAGCACGAATGTGGAGGTGGACAGCCGCCTCCGGTGCGCGACCTGCCGCTGACCCGGCAGGAGCGACAAGCCCCTCGGCCCCTCGGGCCGGGGGGCTCTTCGCGCGCCCGCGCCGGAAGACTCTCGGAGAACTCGCCGGGCGCAGCCGCGCCGGGCGACTCTCGGAGAGTTCCGCCGGGCGGGCCGGGCGATTCTCGGAGAGCCCGCCGTCTAAGGCGGACTCTCGGAGAGACGCGCCGGACGGCGCAGCCGCGGACGACCCGCCCCGCGATTCTCGGGGACCTCCGGCGGACGGGGCTGGCGGCTCCGCCGCTGAGCCGCCCGACGGTCCGAGAATCGCCGGGTGGGCCGCTTCTCGGTGCAGCCGTCTGCCGCGAGTTCTGGCTGACCTCCCGAGAGTCGCCATCCGCGCCCGCCAACCTCGGCTGGCCGAGCAGCGGGGACGACTCTCGGGGAGGTCAGCGGGACGACGCTCCGCGTCGCCGCCCGACGTCGTATGTCGTACGTCTACGCCGACGCCTGACGTCGTATGTCGTACGCCCGTACGTCGTACGCAGACGCCGCGTGCTAGGCGGACCGTACGCTTCGCTCTACGGTACGCGGGGGATGCCGCGTGCTAGGCGGATTCTCGCGTCCACGGTACGGTACACAGGTGCGAATCCCAGGTTGGGTGTTGGGCCTCGTATGTATGACAGAACAACGGATCGGGGTCGCGCTCCGAGAAACGCCAATCCCTTTTCTCTAAAATCAATTCTACGGCTAGCATAGACTCCACTAACACCCTGTTATCCCCCTCACTCCCGCCAACACCCAACCTGGGATTCGCACCTGTGTACCGTACCGTAGAGATTCGTACGTACCGTACCCGAGACTCTCGTACGCTCCCTCACGATGTTAGGCGGACCTGCCGCAGGACTCCCCCAGAAGAGCAATGACCGACGGCTTGGCCGACTCCACACGACCACCCCAGATTGAGCTAGCCGGATCCCTTGCGCTAATCTGCGAAAACTAGTAGACTCAAAACCTTTCATCGGACCGGCCCTGCTGCTAGGCTAGCCGTAGGCAGCCCACCGGGGGCTTCCAGTCAGTTCCAACTAGAGGAGAAGATCATGGCAACCGCCACGACCCGCAAGAGCACCACCCCCGCGAAGAAGACCGCCGCGAAGGGAGGCCGGTTCCCGGCCGAGTCCCTGCCCAAGACGGGCACCGGTCAGTACCGGCAGGGCGGCGACTACAAGCCGTCGCTCAGCGCCATCGGCACCTTCGCCAAGGGCGACGACAAGAACCGGGCGCACTTCAAGGCGCTCGTCCACCTCGGGTGGGTCAAGAAGGGCGGGGTCAACGCCAAGAGCGAGAGCCCCGCGTTCAAGACCGCCAACGAGGCGGGCCTGCCCGCCGAGTGCTGGACCGTCGACGCGGAGGCCGCGCCGCAGATCAGCGCCAACCTCCTGGCGCTCGCCGAGGCGGGCGCTCCCGAGGAGGCCCTGAACGACCTCTGGGCCGCGTACGTCGGCACCGGCGAGGCCGCCGACGTCCTCTGACGGACGGGGGCGACCCCGCTGGGGGGTGGGGTCGCCCGGTCGCCCGACTGGCAGACACTCCGGTTCGAGTCCGGGGCGGGCACTCAGGCCGGGGATAGGCCCCGGCCGAACCGAAAGAAGGAACCATGCAGATCGAGTTCTCCCCCAGCGAGGGGGCCATGATCGAGACGCTGAACACGATGCGTCGCGACGTGAACGCCCTGCCCGGCGGACACCCGTACCAGGACAAGACGTACGGCGCAATCGCTCACGCGCTCGAGATCGCGGTGACCACCGCCATCACCGACGCCCACCCGATGTTCTGGACCGAGGCCCTGGTCATCGCGCAGCGCCTCTGCCACGAGGCCGTGGACAACGGCGAGAACATCGCCTATCAGGTCGACCTGTGGAACCGGGGCGTGATCGCATGACGTACGAGGAGTTCATGGCCGAGCAGGAGCGGCTCTGCGGGATCAGCGTGACGCTGGACGGCAGCGACCCGTACGGGGCGTCGTGCGAGTTGGAGGGTGGGCACCGCGGACCTCACGTGAGTCCGAACCCCTTCGGCGGGGCGGGCACGTACGAGTGGACCGGGGGCGGCTCCGTCGCGGGCGACCCCCTGCCCGTGCGGAACGCCCGCTTCGTCGAGGAGCGGCCCTGCGACCGCGAGTTCGGCATCCACGAGCACGACGAGGCCGAATGCCCCCGCATCCTGGCCGACATGAACGGCGGGTACGACGACGGATCGTGGCTGGCCGATGCCCTGAACCGCGAGGCTGAGGAGGGCATGCTCGGCCGACCGCTGTTCCCGAACGAGTACTGACGCACCACCGCCTGACCGGCAGACACCGGGGTTCGAGTCCCCGGCAGGCACGAGGCCCTGGATCAGCCGGGGCCAGCACAGAGGAGAAGCAAGAGATGAGTGAGCTCCACGCGCACGTACGAACCAGCAGCCGCGACTGCGACGGCGACTACTCCGGCGGGCACGTCGCCGAGATGACCACGCTCGAGAAGGCCGACGAGTTCGCCGAGCTCCACTTCAAGGAGCGAGTGCTCGGGTCGATCGTCACGCTCCACGGGCACGGCACCCTCACCGTGACGCCGGAGGGGCTGGATTGGCACGAGACCACGGACGAGGGATACCGCGCCGCGGACGTCCGCTGGTGCGAGGACGAGTGCCCGGCCGAGCGCTCCTGGCAACGGGATCACTCCGCCGAGAAGGCGGGGTACTGATCGTGAAGATCCTCCTGGCCGCAGCGGTCCTGGCCCTGATTCCCACGCCCGCTCACGCCGCTACCCTGGATCCCGTGTTCCCACGTGGACTTCCGGCTGCACCGAGCGAGGACAGTTGCTACGTCCATCGCTGCGTGTGGGACGGGCGACACGCGGGGAACGGCAAGGGCCACTCCCTCATCCTGACCGAGTACCGCGGAGACTTCCTCGCCAAGCGGATCACCCACCGCCGAGCGCACCGGCTGATCGCCGCGTGGTGCGCCCGACCGAACGTGGAGTGCATCGGTGGCTAGGACCAAGGACAGCGCCGTCACGGAACTCGTGATCGCCCACGCCGCGATGCGGTTCATCGCAGCGAAGGGGCTGATGGATGAGTTCTACACATCCGGCGCGCTAGTCGGCTCGTTGTGTGGCGAAGGGTGTTCGCACCCCGCCGACATGATGAGCGTTCGTCAGGTTCTTTCTGAGGGGTATGGAACCTGATGGACAGCCCCCGCCCGCTGCTCCTCCATCGGGGGATGAGGACCAGGGACGGCGTCGGTTCGCGACCGACGGGGGCACGAGGCAAGGGAACAGCCCTCGCCAGCACAGAGGAGAAGATCATGCCAGACGAAGAGCCGAAGGGGGAGCAGCCACCGCGCTCGCTCCACCACCGGCTGTATCCTTACATGGACGAACTCGTCCAGTACGCGACCGAGCGGGCGGACGAACTGTCCGACCCGGAGGCTCGGCCGTGGATCGTGCGGGACAGGTCCACCGCGCTGCGGAACGAGCGACAGGGCCGGGGCCGCGCCCTCGTGCGGGTGTGGATCCCGTCCGACTGGACCTACGTGAACGACGAGGAGGACAAGTGATCGTGGTGAACACGGAGACAGGCGTCTACCACTGGACCGCGGAGTGCGTGGTCGCGCAGCGCACCAGCGAGCGGAAGAAGCGACTGGTCACGAGTGTGACGAACGGCCTCCGCTGCCGGGTCTGCTACGACCGGACGGGGGCGCAGCGATGAAGTACGAGATGCTCTGGTGGGCTCTCCTGATCGGCGGCACCGCCGCGCTCCTGCTCTGGGCGTGGTTCGCATGAGTTACTGCGAGGACTACCCGTGCTGCGGACACACCCCGCAGGACCCGTGCGATCGTCAGCCGTACGACGAGCCGGGCTACTTCGACACCACGATCCCGGGGCAAGAGCACCGGCTCTGCGACCACGAGAATGGCGAGTGCAACGTGGACTACGACGAGCCGGAGTGCGATGACGACGAGCACCCGTGCGGGGACTGCGAGACCAACCGCGACGGCTGGGAGTGCTCGTGGTGCGGACGTCCCTGTCCCGACGACGCGCACCTCGACATCACGCCGATCCAGGAGGATGAGTTCGCATGAGTGACGAGGAGCCGTGGCTAGACACCGACGAGGAGCGGGCGGCAAAGGGCCTCGGTCCGTGGACGCAGATGGACGACCCGGCGTACTTCCTCCTCACCGACGGTCACACGTCCACGCCCGTCGAGGGTCTGTACCGAGCGACCTGCTATATCTGCCGCGACCCGGAGTTCGCGCAGATGGGGTTGCCCCTCTGCTACGCCTGCCACGTCTGCGGGGGTCACGTCCCAGCGGACGACACCATCTGCGAGAACGGCCACGACCAGGAGGATAGACCATGATCAACTTCGAGGAGTTAGCCGCGTCCGTCGAGGAGTTGCGGGAGATCTTCCGGGCGATGGTCGCTGGACTGGTGGCCGACGGCTTCACCGACGAGCAGGCACGGGCGCTCGTCACCGAGGTGGTCACGCGGAAGGTGGACGAAGATGAGTGACGAGGTAGTCGACGAGGCCGCGCTCCTGCTCCACCGCATCAGCAACGAGGGCCTGCTCCGGACCTTCGCGGCCCTGACCCACCGGCTGCACGCCGTCGATCGCTCGAAGGACCCGCAGATGCACGCGCTGGCTCTGAGAATCCGGTCCCAGCGGGATCGCGTGCAGGGCGAGATCATCCGGAGGATGGAGAGCAATGAGCGTGGATCTGCATGACTCACACCGCTGGGCCGAGCGCGACTACGAAGGCGACACTCTCGCGTACTGCATCGACTGTCAGGTAGAGGGATTCGCGGACGAGCCCGCCGCGTTCAGGCCCTGCCCTCGTCCGCCGAAGACGAGCACGAAGGTATGCTGGCGAACCATGGAGTCGGTGTACCTCCCGGGCCACATCCACCTCTGCGAACTCGTGCCTCACGAGGGCGATCACATCTGCGCCGAGTGCGGCCGACTGTTCGGCAAGCGATGAGGGAGAACCGGGTCGAGGCGACTCTCCGGGTGTCCGTGCGAAATCGCGGGGGCTGGGCCATCAAGCTCCTTCCCTCCGTCTCGGGCCTGCCGGACAGGATCGTCCTGCTTCCCGGAGGGCGGATCTACTTCGTGGAACTGAAGTCGCCGACGGGCACGGTCAAGCCGCACCAGACCGTCGTCCACAATCGGCTGCGGACTCTCGGATTTGTCGTGGAGGTCCTGAGCAATCCCGAGGCCGTCCGGTCCTGGGTCGACTCCCTGCCCTGAGGCCACCAGCGCCCCTCTCAGACTCGCAAGGGCAGGGGTGGGGCATAGGTGCCACCCTGCCTCCCACGAGCCGTCAGGGGGCCTCTCAGAGTCGCTGACGCAGCCTCCTGGTCCCCCGTGGGGTACGGGCAGGCTGGCAACTGATGGAGGCTAGCCCTAGTGTGAGGACTGGCCGCCTGCTAGGCTAGCCGTAGGCAACGCGGGGGGAGGTCCCTCGCTACGATGAAAGGCTAGTCATGTCCAACGTGCTGATCAAGGACAACCCGGAGGCGGAACTCGCCCGGCTTCAGTCCACCAACTTCTTCCGCGACAAGCCCTCCTACATGACGCAGGCGGCGTACCTCCACCTCGTCGCCGTGCGGGAGGCCAAGAGGTTCGGTGTCCACGACTACCTCGCCAGCCACTACGTCCGCATCGCGGCCTACGCCCAGAAGGTGGGTGCGTGATGTGCGACAACCCGTGGATCCAGAACCTGCACGGCCCGCGTCTGGCGAAGGTGGTCGAGGAGAAGGGCGACGCCCTGATGGAGCGGCACCACACCGAGAACGTGTACTTCGCCATCTGGCTCCAGGCCCTGGACCAAGCGGTCGCGCGGCGGGTGGCGGTCCGGTACGACGACCTGGAGGACTGGGGGTACTGGGACGCGTACGAGGCGGGGATGTCCCCGCTGGACGCGGCCCTCGAGATGCTGGCCGAAGCAGGATGGGACTTCGACCTATGACCGCGTACGAGGTGACCGTCCCGGTGACGGCAGACACGCCTGCTGAGGCGAAGCGGGTGATCGTCGAGGCGATGGGGTTCGACGAGCACTCGATCAACGACATCGGCGAGGTGCGGGTGAACCTCGTCTCCGGGGAGCAGCCCGTCCTGATCTGCCGGGGCTGCGAGGAGACCTTCGACAGCATCACCGCCGCGCACGAGCACGGCGTCTTCATCCCCGGCCCGGACCCGTCGTGGTGCGGCGAGGCCGGGTTCGACCTCGCACCTAAGGAGATGTTGTGAGCACGAGCATCAGTCAGCCGCACGCCCAGACCGTCAAGGTCGACACCGACGATGAGTACGCGATCATCGAGATCCCGTCCGACATGGTGATCACGTCGGTCAACCCGCGTGGGGACAGCACGTTCATCACCATCAAGGCGGTGGCGACGCTGTGAACCTTGCGAAGAACCTGGAATACTACCTCGACCGCAAGCCCACCTTCGCGGAGATCGCGGAGGCAGAGGAGTGGCAGCAGGATCACCCCGGCAGCGACCTCGCGGAGTACGTGGACGCCATGATCGAGATCGGCGCGCTATGAGAAAGTGGGTGAACTGCGATGAGTGCGGGCACCGCTTCATCATCACCACCGTGGATGCCGACGGCGTGCTGATCGGCGACGAGTGCCCGAAGTGCGGGTACTACGTCACTCGGTACATGCCGGGGCAGGAGCCGAAGTGAGTGACAACCCGGTCTACCGCGACGGGGCAGTCCACATCTGCTCCCACAAGTGCAAGACCTGCATCTATCGCCCCGGCAACCTCATGTTCCTAGAGGAGGGGAGGAAGGACCGCATGGAGGCAGAGGCTGTCGCCAACGAGTCCGTCATCCCCTGCCACCGGACGCTCGGGCCGAGGGCCGCGGTCTGTCGCGGGTATTGGGACACACAGCGACGCAACGTCTTCCCGCTACGCATGGCCGTGGTGATGGGGATAGTCAGAGAATTGGATCCAGACGAGGGAGTTTCGTGAGCACGACATCTATTGACCAGGCGACGGCGTGCTACGCCGCGGAGGATCTCTGGGAACAGCGAGAGCCGCAGGCCCGCATCAAGTTCGGGGACTGGCACCGAGTCCAGCCCTTCTACGCCAAGCTCGCCGCTCTGTTCAGAGAGCAGGGTCGGCAGGTCTACCCGCCCACCGTGAGGCCGCGCAAGGGTGCGCTCAAGGCTCACTACGACGTTGGTCTCCACAGCGTCTTCATGCCACCGTACGAGAGCGGCGGATCGTGGGCGTTGAACACGGCCACCGCGATCCACGAGTTCGCACACCACCTGTCGCCGGGCGCGGGCCATGGACCCGAGTTCCGCAAGGCGATGCTGGACTGCCTGGACGTGATGGGCTGGGACGCCGATCTGCTGGCCGAGTGCTACGCGCAGGCCTCGCTAACGACCAGCCAGGAAGACGACAGCATCCTGACCCGGACGAGCAAGATCCTCGAGCAGGCTGACGCGCCGGGCCGAACCGATGAGGAGAAGAAGACCTTCCTCGAGAAGGCTGAGGCGTTGGCCGCGAAGCACTCCATCGACCTCGCGCTCCTGCGGAAGAAGCAAGCCGACAGCACGGGCAAGCACGACCGGCCCATCACGAGCGAGTTGTTCACGCTGAAGGCGTTGCCGAGCGTGACGTACCGCAACCTCGCGGTGGAGTTGGGCAGCGTGATCTGTCGGGCGCACGGCGCGCAGTGTACGATCCGCGGGAAGTCGGACTACATGACGTTCTACGGCTTCCCCGAGGACGTTCACCTCACAGAGCTCATGCTCGGCCGCGCCGCGCCCATGATGTTCGAGGCAGCCGACCGCTACCTCAAGTCGGAAGAGCACCGAGCCACTGGCGCAGCGGCGGCGAGTGCCCGGATCACGTTCTGCAAGAACTTCGCGTGGGAGGTAGGCCGTCGGTTGACGGAGGCGGTGAAGCAGACCGAACGCCAGGTGGCGGAGATGCTGGCGATCACCGACGGCACCGTCAGCACCGAACTCGTGCTGCGGGAGAAGGCCGTCGAGGTCCGTGACTACGTCGCCTACGAGTTCAAGCGTCAGGGCGTGAAGGGAACCTGGAAGGGGAGCAACACGTCCAACTGGAACGGCGGGGCAGCCGACGCGGGAAGAGAAGCAGGTCAGCAAGCGAACCTCTACGGACGGAAGGAACTGAAGTGACTGAAACGAGTACCCGCATGGAGCACCTGAGCGATCAACAGATCGCACGAGTGGAGGCGCTCCGGGTGGCGTCCACCGTCGGGCGCAAGACCACGGGTCCGTTCGGGGGATCCACCCCGGCGGACGCCTCAGACCTCGTGGACCTCGCCGAGTACATCCTCAACGGGACACACCCGATGGATCGATACAACGAGAAGGAGAAGCCCGATGACGAACACGATGCCTGAGAACCTGCGGGGGCGATGGGCTGGCGGCGAGGAGGCCCGCTTCCGGTGGGCGTTCTACGAGTGCCTCCGTCGCAACCCGGACACGGCACCGAGCCCCACGGCGATCAACATCCTGCTGGAGAAGCCGCCGCCCCTGAACATCCTGACGGGTCGTAAGTCCGTGCTCCGTCGCGAACTCCTCGTCAAGGAGGGATTCGTCCAGGAGCGGAAGTTCTCCCGGTGGTACAGACCGTGACTGAGAACATCTACTACCTCCAGACCCGGGACGGCAAGTCGTACCGCCGTTCCACACGAGAGAAGGTCAATGCACTGATCGAGACGGGTAAGGCCGAGTGGGTCGGCACCGACGGCGACGAGAAGACCAACATCGTCGCCCACTACGCAGACAGGATCACCTGATGGCACGGAAGAGAAAGCCGCGCTTCACGCAGAAGGGTCACCCGTGGCAACCGACTGACGACCAACTCTGGTGCCGGGATCTCCAGCACGCATGGTCGCCGTACACCGCGAGACGCGATGGCGACGGGTTTGTCCGTACGCTGATCTGCGATCGCTGCAAGTCTGAGAAGTACCAGCACCTGGACTCGGAGGGGTACATCACCTCCACACGGATGTCGTATCCGCTGGGCTACCTGAGGCCCGGCGAAGGAAGACTGACCCGCAAAGAGCGGGCTGATCTGAGAGTGAGGAACACGCTGTGAGTCTTGCCAAGGTGAACCGGATCGGGCGGGTGCGGAAGCCCGGGAAGTGCGAGAAGTGCGGGCTGGAGATCGAGGTCGGGGACCCGGCTGTCCGCTTCTCTGTCGGGTTTCGCGGGATGACCCGGACCCGCTGCACGAAGGGCGAGTGCTTCCCCAAGCCCAGCGAGCGTGAGTCGTCGCTGGTGTCCAGCGTGTACGCCGCGCAGGAGGAGGCGGACGTGGAGAGTGCGGGCAGCCTGGAGGAACTCGAGCAGATCCGGGACGACATCGCCACCGCTACCCGCGAGGTCGCCGAGGAGTACGAGTACAGCGAGTCCCCCAGCCCGGACAACGAGGAGAGGGCGGAGACGCTGAACAGCGCAGCCGACGAACTGGAGAATTGGCAGCCAGAGGGTGACGACGAGCCGGACGAAGACAACGAGGAGACGTGGACCTACAACGGGCACGACTTCGAGGACTACGAGAGCGCGCATGACGAGTGGCTGCTGCACGCCCGTACGTCCCTCGAGGCCGCGATCAACGAGATGGAGTTGCCGTGAGGTGCTCGTCGTGTGGCGAGGATGAGGTCGAGGTGATCGAGACCACTTGCCCGGACCCGGAAGAGCCGGGTGAGTTCCTGCGGTTCGGGGTGTGCCGGAACTGCGACTACGGGATCAACGAGCATACCGAGGGGGTGTGTGACTGTGCGACGCGTTAGCATTGTCGTCATCTGCGATGTCTGTAAGGAAGAGATCGAAGAGGAGACTGAAGGGGACAGTACGATGTCCTTCACCGTGCGTGGCGAGCAGCGGGAGTTGGACATCTGTGGCGAGTGCCTCGGCGGTTCGTTCTTGCAGGAGGCGCGCCCCGTGAACAATCGGCCTAAGCGGAAGAAAGCCACTGAAGCGTTCCCCTGCGACGACTGTGACAAGTCGTTCGGAACGGTGCGCGGGCTGGCTCGTCACCGGACGATGGCTCACGCATGAAGCCTGCGGACCTGACCGAGGAGATCATCGTCGAGGCGATGTGTGACAAGGAGCCCACGTTCTACATGGACTTCAGCGAGTTCGCGCAGGACTGTCACTCCGTGTCTCTGGCGTTGGTCCGCTCGGGCCTACTCGGCAAGGGCGGTCGCCGCCTCCGTGTCGCCCGTGGTTCGTGCCACGGTGTCGGCGGGCAGCACTCGTGGGCGGTGCTCGGTCACCCGTACCAGGAGGAGGCCACCATCGTGGACCTGACCCTCTGGTCGTACGACTCGACCCAGCCCCGCATCTGGATCGGGAGCATGGCCGATGGACTGCACCGACCGCAGGGCAAGGAGTGGATCTTCAACACCGGGAAGCCGTACTCCCGAGGCGGGGAGCCGGTGATCCTGGATGAGCATGAGATGACTGAGGGTGCGCGGACGTTCCTCGAGATGATTGGCCCGTTGGATGCGCCGGGGTGGGCCTCGCTCTGGACCCGGACCGGGATGGTGGGCTGGCCCGCGAAGGAGATCCTCGAGGCGTTCATCGACCAGTACCCGTCGCTGGCCCCGCTGGTCCCTATCGACATCATCGGCATGGTGACCGACCGCAACCCACAAAGGCTCTACTGGTGAGGGAGTACACGAGCGCAGTGAGAGAACCGTTGATCGACCCGATGGACGCGCTTCAACTTGCGCTCGATGTCGCCGCCGTTCCGCATCACCCGCTGGATCCGCGGCTGCACCCGTATCAGGTAGACGCCGTGGCTCACCTCCACGCGCACCCTCGAGCGGGGCTGTTCCTGATCCCGGGTCTCGGCAAGACCGCGATCTGCCTATCGGCCATGACCGAGGTTCACTTCCCGGTACTGGTCATCGCGCCGAAGAAGGTGGCCGAGGAGGTCTGGCCCGAGGAGATCGCCAAGTGGAGGCCCGACCTGACGTACTCGCTGGTACGCGGCAGTCCCGAGAAGCGGCAGGAGAAACTCCGCGAGGACACCGATATCCACATCATCACCCGCGACACTTTCGGCGGAGACCTGGTCAGCAGGAAGTCGAGGTACAACACGATCATCCTCGACGAGTTGTCGGGCTTCAAGAACCGGGCGTCGCAGCGGTGGAAGCACGCGAACCGGCTGGTGAAGAACACGCCCTACGTCTGGGGTCTCACGGGGACGCCCACGCCGAACAGCCTGCTCGATCTTTGGCCGCAGATGTTCCTCCTGGACAGGGGCGCTCGGCTGGAGCGCACCCTCACCGCGTACCGGACCCGCTACTTCGCGCCGGGCGGACGGCTGCCGAACGGGATCATCACGAACTGGACTCTGCGCCGCGGATCCAAGGACGCGATCGAGGGCTTGGTCAAGGACCTGTGCATCTCGGTTGACAGGAGCAACGTGAAGATGCCGTTGCAGAACGACGTCTACCACCGCTTCGATCTCCCGGCTGCATCCCGCAAGGCGTACGACAAGATGAACCACGAGTTCGTCGTAGAGATCGGCGAGACCCTCGCCAGCGTGGAGCACGCCGCCGCGAAGACGAACAAGTTGAGCCAGATCGCGTCGGGCTTCATGTATCACACCGGACTTGTCGGTGCGGAGGAGTCGGACGAGGCAGAGATCACGCACCATCACATGCTCCGCATGGAGATGATTCACGAGATCCTCGACGACGCGCAGGGCGCGCCCGCTCTCGTGTTCTACCGCTTCCAGGAGGACAAGCGGCGGCTCTTGTGCTTGGACGGCGCGGTGGACATCAGGTCGCCCCATGCGGTCGAGCGATGGAACCGGGGCAACATCCCTATCCTGCTCGCGCACCCGGCATCCGCGGGCCACGGACTCAACCTTCAGCAAGGCGGTAGCCTACTCATCTGGTACGGCATGACGTGGTCCAGCGAGGAGTACGTCCAGGGCACCGGGCGACTGGTTCGTCAGGGGCAACCGAGCCCCGTGGTGGCCGTTCACCACATCCTCGCGAACGACACCGTGGACGAGCAGGTGCTCGACGTGGTGCAGGGCAGGATCACCCGACAAGACGCGCTGCTGGAAGTGCTGAAGAGAGGCAAACGGTGAGCGGTGGAACGGGAGCTCGCTATCCTGCTGGAAGACGGGACACTGATCCGGGACTCGGGGTGGAGATGCGTCGCCGACGTGCATGGATCCTTCCACGGATTCGTCCCGAGCGGAGGTCGAACGTACGGGGTGATCGTGGATGCAGAGACGCTTGTCCAGGTGTACCCAAACCCGGACAAAGTGCCCGATGCTAGCCCTACTCGGCAGACACACCGCCCGCTAGGCTAGCCAGTGGCAACGCGCCGGAGGGACCTCCTTCGGCACATTCTAGGGAAAGGTAGATTGTTGTGCTCATCGTCATCATCCTGCTGGTAGCGGCTCTCGGTGTCATCTCGGGGTACTCCGCACGCCAGATGCAGACCATGCGTGAGAACGCCGACAAGATCCAGGAACAGGCAGAGCGGGTTGAAAGTCTGGTCCGTGAGAACGAGGGCCTGCGGCTCGAGAAGCAGGCGCACGAGACCAGCCTCGAGATGGTACTCACTGAACTCGACAAGTCCGCCTGAGCCGTACACCCCCGAGGAGGAACCGTAGTGTCTTCGATGACCGATGAAGAGTGGATGGGCGTGCAGAGAGCACTCGTTGTCGGGGGTCTACGTGCGTGTATCGACGACATCATCGCCAGCCGGTTCGAACAGCCCGCTTCTGTGTCCATCAGCGACGCGAACCGCTGGATCATCGAGCAGGCGTACGACGACGGTGACGGCAACACCATCACCCTCGTGCCGACTGATGACTGTCCATGGTTCGTGGGGATGTACGACGGCACCGAAGTGATGCATGGCGTGGAGCACAACGGTACGCTCTACTCGATCGTTACCCTCAGCGGTGGGGGTCCCAAGTCAGTGATCGTGGGGCACGGTCTCATTGAGAACGAGATGGGCATCGCGTTCCCCGGCGTCGTTGAGGCCAAGGCATACGTCCAGGGCCTGACGGCGAAGTGATGCCCCAACCCGCACCAGATGCCCCGACACTCTGCTGGTCGACAGGGCGCTCGAAGACGACAGCACATTGGACGGCGGTCTACGACCAGCCGTGGTCGCAGTTCGTTCAGTGGCTCTGCCCCGAGATGCCTGCTTCGAGAAAGGAAGTCCTTCCCTACGTCGGTGCTACTCTCGAGGATGGGCGACGCACTATCCGCACGGTGGAGAAGCGGTTCTTCCTCACGCTGGATGCGGACTATGCCCACGAGCAGTTTCCGCTCGACGTGGCAGTCGAGTTGATCGGCATACCCTACGTGATCCACACGACGTGGAGACACTCACCGTTGGCGCATCGCTATCGGTTGATCATCCCGCTGTCGCGAGGCATCGAACCCAGAGAGTACAAGGAACTCGCCTGGACGCTGATGAACCGACTGGACGGAAAGCGGTTCGACCCGACCACCGCGCAGGCAGAGCGATTCATGTGGGGTCCGTCTAGCCAGAACATGGACGAGTACTTCTGGGCCTCAGCCAACGCACGCGCCCCGTACCTACCCGTAGACGAGTGGCTGGACGGGCAGCACGGCCCTTCTGACGCTCCCGCAGCGGGCGGGCAGGGTAACCCGCCACCCACCCCTCGTGCGACCGGCAGCGGGTCTGACACGCCTCCGGTTGCTACGACCGAGGACAAGGTGCGGGCACAGGAGATACTGCTCCAAGCCTGCGATCAGGTGGAGCACGTCTACGAGAGGGATGAGTTCGCGGGTAGGAACGAAGCGGTCTTCCACCTGTTACCTCTGCTCATCCGTTTCTGCGATGCGGGTGCGTTGGATGAAGATATGGTGGTAGACGCGTTGTGGACCGCCGCTCGGCGGGTGCCCGCTGACGAGCCTTATCAGCGATCGGAGTTCAACGCCAGTCTGCGGAAGGCCCGCGAGTATGCCGCGGAGTCAGGCCCCTCACTGCCCGAGACAACCCCGACGCGACTGGCACAGAAGGACTTCGAGGACGTAGATCTGGGGGTCGATTTCTGGGGTAAGACCCCGCGTCTCGAACACGTCAAGCAGGCAGCAGACGCGATGAGCCGAAACGCCTATGCTCTACTAGCATGTCTTCTGGCACGCATTCTTGCGGAAGCGCCTGCTGGGATCTACCTCCCGGGCGTCGAGGATGGTGGCATCGGCAAACGAGCAGCCCTCAATCTCGGGGTGGCGCTGGTCGGGTCCAGCGGGCAAGGCAAGACCATGATCTTCGAGAACAGCATGAAACTCCTGGGTCGCCAGCAGACTGATCACACTCCC
>Ga0307472_100000195_pt1 | contig 19414 bp, 15 predicted proteins | sample atmos_gasesAM5C__2_FD_204582 | JGI IMG/M metagenome (GOLD analysis project Ga0307472, IMG submission 204582) | Hardwood forest soil microbial communities from Morgan-Monroe State Forest, Indiana, United States - atmos_gasesAM5C_05 | ecosystem: Environmental > Terrestrial > Soil > Temperate...
GTTCGCGGCGACGGGGTCGAAATCGACGCCGCCCGGCTGGTAATCGCCGGAGGAAATGGTGATGACGCCGTAAGGTCCTGCCGGCGAAGGCTCGTAGTCCTCGATAGCGTCGCCGTATTCGGTTTTCCGTCCTACGAACTGCTCGAGTGGCAGGCATTCGGGGCCGGCGCGAAGGTGCGACTGCTTGCCGGAGCTGTCGGAGGCGACGAGATACAGATGGTGCCACGTCACGCCGCCGATCGTTCCGACGGCCGATGCCATGAGATCGACGCGTTCGATGCTCATGAGCGCGGTTCGTGCATCTGGCGGAAATAATCTTCGGCGAGGCGCACGCGCTGCCATTCGGTGATGCGCTTCTCGCCGAGGATCGACTCCACCGCGCGGACGATGTGCTCATCGGGACGGGCGAGGACGATGTCGGTTGCGAGGAGCAGGTAGGCGAGGATGCTGCGCTCCTCGGAAAGGCCGAGCGTGCGGGCGCGCGCGAGAGCGGTGTCGACCGCGCGCTCCAGCCGATCCTGCGACCATTGGCCGCGCGAGCCCAGCGCCTCGATGCAGCGCGCGCGAAACTGCGCGTCGAGTCGCGGCGCGAACGCGGCGAGCTGCTGGTCTTCGATGACGATCATGAGCGCCCGCGGTCCTTGGTCAGTAGCGCGTTCGGCAGGTTGAGGAGATTGGAGTTGATCCATTGCCACGAGCGCTGCTTGGCTCTGGGCTCCCACGGATCGTTGTACAGCACGAAAGGCCCCTTCACCCCGGTAAGAACAATTGCGTGCCCCGCTTGCGGATGCCCGTCCAGGTAACGGCCCGCCGCCCATATCGGGCCGTAAGTCTTCAGGAGCGTGATCACATTGTCGGAAGTCAGCCCGCCAGCCGGTTTCGGCACGCTCTTCAAGCCTTCCGCCCTGGCCAACTGGTCGATCGCGGCGAGCGTCAGGCCTTGATCGGCTTGCCACACCGGCGGCAGGCCGATACGCGGACCCGCCGCATAGAAATACGACACCATGCAGGCCGCGGCATACCAGCACGCCATGAAGCCGTGTTGCTGCATCTGGCCCTGGACGCTCATCTGCATAAGCGGCTTTGCGTCGTACCCGACCTTTTGCCCGACGAGCGGCACTTGAAGAATGTAGTCAGCCATGTGGATCTCCGCTGAAAGGCAACATCAGACGAGCTTGCGCTGAGCGGCCGCCAGTTCGTCGCCGTTCAGCCGATAGATGACCATGGCGTCGCCCGATTCATTCTCGGCGACGAACGCGTCCACGGGGCCGAACATCTCCTTCAACTGCGCACTCGTGCAGGTCGGCAGGAAGACGTTCAGCACTCGCGGATCGTAGTAGCGGAAGTACAGCGGCGTGCCGTCACGCCGGTAGACGAGCGTCAGGGCGCGAAGGTGGTCGCGCAGCTTGTAGAAGCTCTGCCGCGTGGTGACGAAGCTTCCCCAATGTTGTCCCCAGCCCGTGCCGACGACCCATTGCGCGAACTCGCTTTCGGGCTCGAGCTTCACGAGGTAAGGCGCGACTTCCGCCATGTCGGGCTCGAGCTTGCCGCGGAAAAGGCACGCGCTCTCGAGCGCGGGCTCGCCGTCCAGGCGCTCGAGCAGGCCCGGGACCGACGCGCCGTCGAGCACCGCGCAAAGCGCTTCGCCTTCCTCGGCGGCGAGGCTCTCGAAGAGCTTCTGTGGCGTGAGCCTTTCCGCCACGGCGCCTCAGCAGTTACAGATCTCGCAAAACGGCGTGCCGCCCTTCGCCGCCATCTTGAACATCTGCGCCTGCGGGCTGTACGCCTTCGGCGGTTTCCTTGCTTCGGGCTTGGTCATCTCGCCGCCCTCCGATTTGCCGGCTTCCTTCGCTTGCTTGGCTTCCTGCGGCGAGGCTCCCGAGCCGCTCGCGGCGGAGCTGGGGCTCGCGCCCGAGTTGATCTTGGTCATCGCGCCATCGATCGAGATCGTAGCGTCGGCCTTGACTTCGATTTTCATGCCCTTGATGGACACGCCCTGCTGATCGACCGTGACGTAGTTGGAGCCGACTTTGAGCGTGAGCGTGGTGCCCGACTCGAGCACGAGCGTGCTGCCCGCTTTGAGGTGGATCTCCTGGCCCGCATCGAGACAGAGCTTGGTGCCCATCTTGCCGTGCAGGTCCTTGCCGATATCGAGCGAGAGCACGTTGCCGATCTTCTCGTTGCGATCGTGGGTCACCTTGACGTGGTGGTCCTTGTCGAGCCACTCGAAGTCATCGCCCTTGACCTGCAGGTGGCTTTCATTACCGGCCCACTCCAGCCGGTCGTGCTTGATGCGGATGTGCTTGTCCTTCTCGGCCTGGATGTAGATCTGTTCCTTGCCCTTGTCGTCGTCGAAGCGCAGCTCGTTGAAGTTGTCCACTCCGCCCTGCTTGGACGAGAGGGTCTTCAGGCCCGTAATGGTCTTCTTGTCCGGCAGCTTGTAAGCGGGCTTGAGGTCACCGTTGTAGACGCTGCCGGTGATGATCGGATCGTCGGGATCACCCTCAAGGAACTCGACTATCACTTCGTGTCCGATGCGCGGCAGCGCGAGGAATCCCCAGCCCTTGCCCGCGAGCGGCTGCGCCACGCGCACCCAGCAGGAGCTGTTCTCGTTGGTGGGGCTGTAGCGGTCCCAGTGGAACTCGACCTTGATGCGGCCGTGCTCGTCGGTCCAGATTTCTTCGCCGGCGGGCCCGACGACGACCGCCGTCTGCGGGCCCTGGATGATCGGCTTGGGGGTGACGCGCGCGGGCCGGAAGGCGGTGGTGCCGGCGATCGCGGACAGGCTGCAATGAAAGTCCCCGCCTGGCGCGCCCGATGTCAGGCCGCCGGCCGTCGCCGCGTAGGACACCGAGGTGACGAGGTACTCGGCGTTGTACTGCGGGCGCGGATGGTCCTGCAGCTTGAGGACCAGTCCGGGCGCGCTCACCCGCACGTTGCCGCCGCCCGCGAACTGCTCGTACCTCGCGTGCAGCTCCTCGATGCGCGTCTTGGCGTACTGCGTGCCCTCGGCCGGCGCGTCGTATTCGCCCGGGTAGTCGTAGATCTCGAACTCGGCGAGATCGTGCGGCTCCTTGGCGATGCCTTCGCCCGACATCTTCAGCCGCGGCTTGAGATAGTCGAACTCGTCGATCGTGTACTTGCCGGACTGGATCTCGCGGCTCACCTCCCACCTTATGAAGCAGTCATTCGCGGTCGGTATCCGGGTGTTCGCATGGAACGGAACCTCGAGAGGGCTCGCGCCGGCGGCGTCTTTGGTCCGCTTCTGGTGCGCCGCCGCCGAATCCATGAGGAGGAGCGTGTTGCGGCCATTGTCGTACTCGAAGGCGAAGTAGATGCCTTCCTGCTCGAAGAGCCGGCACACGAAGTTGAAGTCGGTCTCGCGATATTGGACGTTGAACTCGCGCTTCGGATAGTCGTCTCGCAGCTGCAGCTTCTTTACGTCGGCGAAGGGATAGTCCGCGAACACCGCGTCGGCGATCTCGAGCGCGGATTTCTTCTGGAAGATACGGCAGTTCGAGGCGCGCGTGAGAAACCAAAGCCAGGGATGCACGGTGGCGCGGTAGAGGTACGCCTTGCCCTTGCCGGCCTTCTCGAACTCCGCGGCGGCTTCGCCCGCCTCGGCGAAATGCGTGACGAAGCCGTTGAAGTAGCGCGCCTTGTTGGCGGGCAGCTCGACCGCCCAGCTTATGTTCTTGCCGAGGATCTCGGCGGGCTTGATGTCGCCGCGCGGCGAAGTGAACTCGAGCTGGAACTGCGGCAGCCGGCCGAGCTCCTCCTCGCCCGACATCCTGGTCGCCACCAGCACATCGCGGCCGAGAGGCGTTTCCGCTATCAGGACTCTCGCCATGGCCGGCGCGCGCTAGCCGAAGCTGTAGGCAAAGTCGCCGTTCGCCACGGCGAGCTCCACGGTCTGCACCGGACGACCTTCCATCATGCGCTTCAGGAACTCCTCGCTGATTTTCGGCAGCACCGTGTTGGTGAGGATCGCATCGATCATGCGACCGCCGCTTTCGAGCTCGGTGCAGCGCTTGGCAACGAGACTTACCACCTCATCGGTGCAGTTGAAGCTCACGCGATGGTTCTCTTCGATGCGCTTCTTGATGCGCCCGATCTGCAGCCGAATGATGTTCGAGAGCATCGCGTCCGAGAGCGGGTAGTACGGAATCACCACCAGGCGGCCGAGAAGCGCGGCGGGGAAGATCTTCAGGAGCGGCTCGCGCAGCGCCTTCGTCAGCCCCTCGGCTTCGGGTATCAGCTCGGGATCCTTGCACATGTTCATGATGAGGTCCGAGCCCGCGTTCGACGTCAGCAGAATGATCGTGTTCTTGAAATCGATGTAGCGTCCCTCGCCGTCTTCCATCCAGCCCTTGTCGAACACCTGGAAGAAGATTTCGTGCACGTCGGGGTGCGCCTTCTCCACCTCGTCGAGCAGCACCACGCTGTAGGGGCGGCGGCGCACCGCTTCGGTGAGAACGCCTCCCTCGCCGTAGCCGACGTATCCAGGCGGCGCGCCCTTTAACGTCGAAACGGTGTGCGCTTCCTGGTACTCGCTCATGTTGATGGTGATCACGTTCTGCTCGCCGCCGTAAAGCGACTCGGCGAGCGCGAGCGCCGTTTCGGTCTTGCCAACGCCTGACGGGCCGCAAAGCATGAAGACGCCGATCGGCTTATTTGGGTTGTCGAGCTTCGCGCGCGAGGTCTGCACGCGCTTCGCGATTATCTCGAGGCCATGCTTTTGCCCGATGACGCGCTGGTTGAGCGTGTCGGCGAGCTTGAGCACCGACTCGATCTCGTTTTTCACCATGCGGCCGACCGGAATGCCGGTCCAGTCCTGTATCACGGCAGCCACGGCGTGCTCGTCCACCGTCGGCAGGACGAGCGGCGTCTCGCCTTGCATGCCGGCGAGCTCGGACTGCAGCCCGCGCAGCTCGGAAAGGAGGCCTTCGCGGTCTTCGGGGCGCAGACCTTGTTTCTCATTGCGAAGCGCCTGCGCTTTTCGCTCGAGCTGGCTCGACGTCCCTTCGACCAGCGAGCGGCCCTCGCGCAGCTTCGCGCGGATGCCGAGGATCTTGGTGACGAGCGCCTGCTCAGTCTTCCAGCGCTTCTCGAGGCCTACGAGGTCCTCTTTCACGGCGGCGAGTTTCTCTTGGGCTTCGCTCGCGCGCTTGCCGACGTCGATGCCGATCGCCGCTTCGCGGTCGATGATCTCGAGCTCGGTGTTGAGCGTTTCAATGCGCCGCTGCCGGTCTTCCACTTCCGGCGGCGTCGCATGCTGGCTTACCGCCACGCGCGCGCACGCCGTATCGCTGAGGCTCACTGCCTTGTCGGGCAGCTGGCGCGCCGGGATATAGCGATGCGACAGACGCACCGCCGCCTCGAGCGCTTCGTCGAGGATCTGCACGCGGTGGTGCGCTTCGAGCGTCGAGGCCACGCCGCGCATCATGAGCACGGTCTTCTCCTCGCTCGGCTCCTGCACCTGCACGACCTGGAAGCGGCGGGTCAGCGCCGGATCCTTCTCGAAGTACTTCTTGTACTCGGCCCAGGTCGTCGCGGCGATGGTGCGCAGGTTGCCGCGCGCGAGCGCGGGCTTGAGCAGGTTCGCAGCATCGCCGGTGCCCGCGGCGCCGCCGGCGCCGATGAGCGTGTGCGCTTCGTCGATGAAAAGGATGATCGGCTTGGGCGAGGACTGCACCTCCTCGATCACCTGGCGCAGGCGGTTTTCGAACTCGCCCTTCATGCTCGCGCCGGCCTGCAGCAGACCGATGTCGAGCGACAGTACGCGCACCTCCTTGAGCATCGGCGGCACATCGCCACGCACGATGCGCGCGGCGAAGCCTTCGACCACCGCCGTCTTGCCGACGCCGGCCTCGCCGGTGAGGATGGGATTGTTCTGCCGCCGGCGCATGAGGATGTCGACGATCTGACGGATCTCCTCGTCGCGGCCGAGCACCGGATCGAGCTTGCCGGAGCGCGCGCGCGCCGTGAGATCGACCGCGAACTTGGCGAGCGCCTCCTGCTTGCCCATTTGCGCCGGCGCCATCGCGCCGCTCGCCTCTCCGGGCGCCACGCCGCCACCGACCTGGAAGCCATCCTTGGACGGCAGCTTGTCCTCGGCGGAACCGGAGGTGATGCGCGAGTAATCCTCGCAGAGCGCCTCGGTCTTGAGCTTCTTGAACTCGGGCGAGATGGCGAAAAGCTGGTTGCGCAGCGCGCTGGTCTTGAGCATGCCGACCAGCAGGTGTCCGGTGCGCACCGCGCTTTCCTTGAAAAGCAGCGTCGCGTACACCCACGCGCGCTCCGCGGCGTCGTCGATGTGCGGCGAAAAATCCGAGATCGAGGTGGCGCCGCGAGGCAGGGCGTCGAGCGAGCGCGTGAGATCGGCGGCGAGGCGCGCGGCGTCGATCTCGTAGTGGCGGATGATGCGCAGGAAGTCGCTGTCGGGCGTCTGCAGAATCTGGAACAGCCAATGCGCCATCTCGACGTGCGGGTTGCCGCGCAGCTTGCAGAACACGGTCGCCGACTCGATGGTCTTGTAGCCGAGCGGATTCAATTTGCCGAACAGAGCGGCGCGGCTGATCTCGGACATCTCATCCCCCTATCAATTGCGGCTCTCGGTGTTGCGCCGCCGCCGTGTCGGCGAGCCCGGCATGCGCGGGAGCCTGCGGCGGAGCGTCCCAATACGGCAGGTGCCGTCCGTGGGTGTTCGAATAGTCGGCCGCATCCTTATCGCTTTGGCGAGCGCCGAGCCAGGACGACCAGCCAATCCAGACCGAATTGCCGAGCCACGCGAGCGGTACCTCGCCCTTCCTCAGCACGAGCTTGATCTCCCAGGACTGCTCCAGCCCGACGTAGAGCCGGATGAGATCGTGCAGCGGGCGCGAGCTGCGGCCGCGCGGCAGAAAGCGCTCATAGTCGGTCAAGCCAAGCGGTCCGATCACGACGCGAAAGCGGCTCTGCGCATGCCAGGTGCGCTCGCCGATGACCGCATCCGCGCCGAGCTCGTTGAAGCCCTTGCGTCGCCCGAGGCGCGTGCGCTGTGCAACGGCGACGGGAAGCCATTGGCCGACGAACTCCTCGATTCGCACGGGCACGCCGAAGTAGTTCGACAGCACCATCTGCAGGCACTCGGCGTTGCGCACCTGCCGGCCGAAGACGCCCGCATGCGCGAGCTTTACGGAGTCGGCCACGGCGTCGCGCTCGCGCAACGCGCGCGCTCCCAGGCCGCACACGGCGGCAAGGCGGGCGCCGAAAAAATCGTGCCGCGGCCGGTCCATGCTGACGACCGGCCGCGCCTGCGCCCAGGCGCGGTAGAACAGTTGCAGCATCCGGTGATGGAACACGTCCAGGAAGCGCACGAACGCCGAGTCGCCGTGATTGCGCGAGCGGTCGCGCGCCCAGTCCGTGAGATGAAGCGGCAGCGCGCCGTTCGGACCGAACAGTCCAAACACGCGCTGCACCAGCCGCGGCGGGCGCACCTCGCTCGCCGGCTCGAAGGCGGCGATCGCCGCAGGCGCGAACGCGAGGTACGCTTCCTGTCCGAAGCGCACCGGCTCGTCGAGCGGGCGGCGCGCCTCGCCGATCCGGGCGCGCTCCGGCGAGGACGCCTCGATCAGACGCATCGCCTGGAAGAGGTCGAACTCCCAGGGCGCCTCGGCGAGCTGCCGCGCGATCTCTAGAGGAGCGGGCGCTGTCCGAACCTTGTCGGCCACCGCATCACCTCCCCGCGACCCAGCACGTCGAGCGCGGTTTCCGTGAACGAGTTGAGCGAAGCATGCCGGGCAAAAAATTCCTCCAGCACCGAGCCGAGCAGGAACGCGCCGCTGCCCTCGAAGGCGCGCTCATCGCAGCTCACCCCGATGCCCATGCCGCGGCCGAAGGTCACCGGACCCCGCCCCGGCATGCGACGCGTGATCGGCTCGACGCGCACCGAGCGGATCCCCTCCAGATGACGGCGCACCACCGACTCGTCGTCGCTCGCGTAAAGGCGCAGCATCTCGCGCAGCGCCGCAGCGCCATCCTGCTCGTTGAGATCGGTGAGCGAGAGATAGTTGAGCGAAAGATGGCTGATGCAGCGCCAGGCCGCGGAACCGTCGAGGATCGGCGCGACCGGCCGCGACGGAACGCCGAGCAGACGCACCGCGCGCACCGGGGCGGCCGCATCCAGCATGAAGTCGCTCTGGCCGCCGGTCGGCATGATGAGCGGCAGGTCGCGATTCGTGGCGAGCGTGATCACCGAGATCTGCGTCAGCTCCTGGGCGTAGGGCGCGGCGGCCGGATCCACCAGCGACATGAACACCTCGGTGCCCACGTAATTGGTGCGCGTGCCGACGCGCCGCTGCTTTGCCGACGGCATGCGCGGGGCGCGCCGCAGGGTGTAGAAGCCGTCGCTCAACGCCGACCTGCGATCCACCGTGGCGTAGAGCGGCTGAAAGCGCTGCTGCTCCTCGAGGCTGGTGCCGTACGCGGCGACGTCGGTGACGTCGTAGATCTCGAAATCCATCGGCCGCGTCCGATCCGGCACGACGTGATGCTCGCTGACGCGATGCGAGAGGTGGATGCGGTCGGCGCGCTTGGCGAAGAGGTTCACGGCCGGCGTGCAATTCAGCGAGAAGTTGCCCGCGTCGACCAGATTTTCGAGCGTCGGATCGGCTCGGCCGAGAAGCACCAGCACGTCGACTTCGGCATCGCGGCATTTCGCCAGGCCTTTTTGCAGCCCGCCGAGCTCCGCGAACAGGTAGCGGGCGGGGAAGGCGAAGTATTCGCGCAGCAGCCGGTAGCCGCGAAACGAGCGGGCCGGCGGCGGCAGCAGCGCCTCGTCATCCGAGTAACCGATGCGCCGTACCTCGCTCCTGTCGGCCAGGTGGAACCAGCGTGCCTTCGGCGTCGCCGGCAACACCAGCACGCCGGCCGCGCACGAGAGCACCGCCTCGTGCAATCGCTTTGCAACGCCCGGGTTTCCCGAGAAGTGGATCGCGAGCCGGTCGAGCGCCAGGGCATTGAAGGTAAGCCCGGCCGTGGCGCGCAGGCGCAGGCGGATCGCCGCGCGGACCTGCTCGTTTACGCGCAGCTCGCGCGGCAGCTCCGGCGCATAGCCGAGATACCTTGCCTCGACCAGCTCGATCGGCCAGAGGCGCACGGCGTGCGCCGTGCGGAACTCGCAGGACGTGGTGCTGCCCGCTGCGGCCGCGGGGCGCCCCCGCAGGATGCTGCCACGCGGTACTTCCATTCCCTGGGCCAACCCCGCCTCGGAAAGATCGGGCTCGAAGCGCACCATCGCCATCGAAGGCACGGGCGCGAGGAACCCCGGGACCACCATCTCCATGAGATGCTGGCTGAAGGTCGGGAACTCGGCGTCGATCTTGAGCTGCACCCTCGCCGCCAGGAAGGCGAAGCCTTCGAGCAGGCGCTCGACATAAGGATCGGCGCACTCCACGCCCTCGAGCGACAGGCGCCCGGCGATCTTCGGGAACTCGCGCGCGAACTCGGCGGCGCTCTCGCGCACATGCAGGAGCTCGCTGTTGTAGTACTCGAGCAGCCGTGGATCCATCAGCGCCGTCCCGTGGTCGTCTCGTCGACGCGGTTCTGCCCCGATTCGAGGTCGAGCCGGGTACGCAGGAGCAGCTCGATTGGCACCGGCTGCGCCCAGAGCAGGCCCTCGATCTGCAGCGACACGACGTTGTGCTGGTCGAGCGATTCCTCGACCAGCGCCTTCACCGAGACGCTCTCGGGAAGGATGCGCGGCTCGAAATCGACGATCGCCTGCCTCAGCGCGCGTTCGAGCTGCGCCAGGTCGAGGCTGGACGCGGAGACGCCGGAGAGCGCCGGCAGCCCGTAGTTGAGGACGGAGTTGCCGACCTGCGGGTTCGCTTCGACCTCCTCGCGGCGCAGCGGCCGCACCGCGTTGAACAGCCAGTTCAGATCCCGCAGCACGCTCTGCCGCAACTCCGAGAGCGTCACGAACTGTCCGGCGCGCGCGGCAGCCGCGCTCCCCGGCGCTTCGTCGGTGAGGCGGTCGAGGAGCGAGGGATTGATCCGGTCGCGATTCGATTCCGCCATCGCCGTCGGGCTATCCGTTCAATTCGATAACACGGGCTTCCAGAATCGCGGTCTCGCCGTTGTCGGTGGCCAGCATGCGCTGGCCGATGCCGACGTGCGTGTCCGAGCCGAGGTCCTGCCACTCGGTCTTGCGGCACAGCCGGATGTCGTCGTCGTGAGCGGTCTCGCTTCCCGGGTAGCGGGCGGGGAGGAAGGCGACCTGCTCGCCGCCGTTCTGGAAAGTGAGCTTTGCCGGCGCCCAGACGAGATCGCGCAGATCCGTCGGCGCCTCCACCTCGATGCGCGTGAGACGCTCGAACGGTATCCAGTAGTACTTGCCGTTCAGGATCGCCTCGCAGACGGGGCCGAGCCGCACGTCGGCATCCGCGATCCACTCGAAAGGCGCGCCGTTCAGGCGTCCGGGCACCGCAGCCGCAGCGTCGAACGCGGCCGAGCGCAAGGCGGCCGCCTCTTCGACGCTTCGCTCGCCAAGCAGGCGCAGCGCCTCGGTGAGACGCGCAATCCACTCGGGCGGCTCGCCGAGGACGAGCGGCGTCCTCGTGCCTGCGAAGACCTCCTTGCGCAAGAGCTCGCAGCGGATCACCTCGCGGTAGGTCCGGACGAAATCCTCCGTCTCGACATCCATGTCGCCGACCACGGCGAGCTGCGTGAGCGCGCGATCCCACTGTCCGCTCAGGATGAGGAGCTGGAACAGCATGATGCGGCGCTTGGCGTTCGCCGGCTCGCCGCGGACCGAGTTCTGGCCCTCGGCGAGCAGGTCCACGAACCGCTTCGAGCCGTTCGCCAACTCCGCCAGCTTCAGGGTAGCGGTCATTCGCGCCGCCCTCGTCCCGCGTCAGGTCTTCGCACTCTGCTTGATGTCCCAGCCGCCCTTGATGCCCGCACCCAGCGTGCCGTCCGGCTTCTGCGGCTTGTAGTCGATCTCGATCTTGGCGAAGTTGAGGCTCACCTGCTCGAGCGGAATATCGTGGCCGCCCCCCGAGCCGCCGCTCTGCACGCTCGAAATCAGCACATCGGTCAGCTTGACGGTCAGGTACTCCTGCTGGTCGCCTCCGGCCTTGCGCGCAATGAACGTCCCCTCCTTGAGGTGCTTGCCGCTCGCGCACATTGCGAAAAGGGTCGGTGACGCCGCGTCCGTATGGTGTGTGATCTGGAAATCCTGGACATGTGCCTTGCCGCCGCCGTGACCGGTGCCGTGCGCCCCGGTGCCCGGCTGCGTCACGCCGAAGCTGTAGCTCAGGATCTCGATTGCGTCCTTATGCTTGTTGTCAGTTGATTCGCCTTTGATGCCGTCGAGCTTGAGAAACATGTCTGCTGCCATTTACCGCCTCCGCTATTAGGATGGTTGGTCCGCGATTACGCTGCTTTTGCCGAGGGAAGTTTCGACGTGAGCCTGAGAGAAACCGAGAGGCCTTCGAGCTGGTAGTGAGGCCTCAGGAAGAACTTCGAGGTGTAGTAGCCCGGATTGCCCGCAACTTCCTCGACCACGATCTCCGCGCCCGCCAGCGGGCGCTGCGCTTTGGTCGCCTCGGAGGAGTTCGCCGGGTCGCCGTCCACGTACTGCATGATCCACTGCTGCAGATCCTTCTGCATGTCGCCGGCGCTCTTGAATGAGCCGATCTTGTCGCGCACCATGCACTTCAGGAAGTGCGCAAAGCGGCAGATGGCGAACATGTAGGGCAGCCGAGCGCCGAGGTTCTCATTGGCGGTCGCATCGGCGTCCTGGTACTCGGAAGGCTTGTAGAGCGACTGCGCGCCGATGAAGGCGGCGAAGTCGCTGTTCTTGCGGTGGATCAGCGGCATCAGGCCGCTCTTGGCGAGCTCGGCTTCGCGGCGATCGCTGATCGCAATTTCGGTCGGGCACTTGGCGTCGATGCCGCCGTCATCCGTCGGGAAGGTATGTACCGGCAGGTTGGGCACGGCGCCGCCCGACTCCACGCCGCGGATGGTGGTGCACCAGCCGTAGAGCTTGAAGGCGCGGGTGATGTTGACGCCCATCGCGTAGGCGGCGTTCGCCCACGCGTACTTGTTGTGCGAACCGCTCTCGGTCTCCTCCTCGAAATCGAATTCCTCGACCGGGCTGCTCTTCGCGCCGTAGGGTAGCCTTGCCAGGAACCGCGGCATGGCGAGGCCGACGTACTTCGCATCGTCCGACTCGCGCAGCGACCGCCAAGCGGCGTACTCCGGCGTCTGGAAGATCTTGGTCAGGTCGCGCGGATTCGCCAGCTCCTGCCACGAGTCCATCTGCAGCAGGCTCGAGGCTGTACCGCTGATGAAGGGGCAATGCGCAGCTGCAGCGGTCTTCGCGATCTCGCCCAGCAGTTCGACATCGGGCGGGGTCTGGTCGAAGTGATAGTCGCCGACCAGGCAGCCGTAGGGCTCGCCGCCGAGCTGGCCGTACTCGGCCTCGTAGATCTTCTTGAACAGCGGGCTCTGGTCCCAGTTGGTGCCCTTGTAGCGCTTCAGCGTCTTGCCGAGGTCGGCCTTGGAGACGTTCATGACGCGGATCTTGAGCATCTCGTCGGTCTCGGTGTTGTTGACGAGATAGTGCAGGCCGCGCCATGCGCTCTCGAGCTTCTGGAAATCCTCGTGGTGCAGGATCTTGTTGATCTGCTGAGTGAGCTTCTTGTCGATCTCGGCGATGATCTTCTCGATCGTGCGCACCGCATCGTCGCTCACGAGGCTCGTGTCGAGGAGCGCCTGCTGCGCGAGCGTGCGCACGGCGAGCTGCACCGCCTCGTTCGCCTCTTCGGATTTCGGCTTGAACTCGCGCTTCAGCAGCGCGGAGAACTCGTCGAGTTCAGCGAGGGGCGCCGATTGTTTCTGCCCTGACAGGTTTTCAGTAGGAGTGGCCATGATGATTTACCTTTGGTTGTCGCATCGGTTCGCTTACTGGACCGGCGGCTTGGGCGCCTGCCCGAGCGATTTCAGCAGCTCCGGATCGTGCAGCACCTTCTGGATCAGGGCCTCGGCCCCGGTCTTGCCGTCCATGTAGGTGACCAGGTTCGAGAGCTGCGAGCGCGCCTCAAGCAGCTTGTTCAGCGCATCCACCTTGCGCGCGATGGCGGCGGGCGTAAAGTCGTCCATGCTCTCGAACGTGATGTCGAGGTTGATGCTGCCCTCGCCGGTGAGCGTATTGGGAACTTGGAAGGCGACGCGCGGCTTGTGCGACTTCAGAAAAGCATCGAAGTTGTCGACGTCGACGTCGGTGAACTTGCGGTCGGCGAGCGGCGCGTGCGGCTCGGCAGGCTTGCCCGACAGATCGGACAGCACGCCCATGACGAAGGGCACCTGCACCTTCTTCTTCGATCCGTAGAGCTCTACGTCGTACTCGATCTGGACTCGCGGCGCGCGGTTGCGGGCGACGAACTTCTGCGAACTGGTGGTTGCCACTTTCATTCCCTCCCCGTTGGTCAGCAATTTACATGAATGTCACTCGCGTCGGATGCCGCCCAGGCTTTCCACATGGCCGGCGGCCTCCGGCGCAATGTCTCGGATGATGTCGAGAAAATTCAGATCGAGCAGGCGCGCCGCTCTGCGGATGAGCAGCGGCGCCGGATGGCTCGGCTCGCTGCGCTCGAGAAAGTCGCACACCGTCTCGAGCATCCTGCGCGCGTCCGCGCGCGTGCGCAGCTCGCCGTTGGCCTTCGCAGCGTCCGCACCACTTTCCTCGCCCGCGGCCTGCGTTGCCGATGCCACGCCGAGCGCGTCGGCCAATACCTGCTCGCCGCGCTGCAGCAGCTTTTCCAGCACCGGAAACTCCGGCGACTGACTGGGCTGGTGCTCGCGAAACACCGCCTGGATAGCCTGCAGGTCGCCAAGCGCCTCGCGGCACGCTTCGTGGCGCAGCTTGCTCTTCGCCTCTTCGGAGTCGCGGATCGCTTCGCGCAGCAATTCCTGCGTCGGCACGGCGGCGTTCTCCGCGGGCGCGGCCGCGCCGTCGAGCACTTCGATGTCGTGCAGCGTGTAGCGGCCGACCTTTCTCGATTCGGCGATCGGCGCGGCACGCAGCCCGCCGAGCGCGCCGCGCTCGGCGTTGAGCTCCATGAGGAGGTTGCGGCGCCAGTCGTCATCCGCACCTTCGACCACGGGATGCAGCGAGTCCCAGTAGCGCTCGAGGAGCTCGCGCAGCAGCCGCACGCCGCTCGCGAAGCCCGGCAGGCCTTCGGTGTGCGCAAGCGCAGCGACATAGTGCTTGGCGATGCGCAAGTCCTTGGAGAGCGCGAGGAGCGCTTGCGCGGCTTCCTTGACCCGCGGCCAGCTCGGCGCGGCCGCGGGGGAGACTTCCTTTTCGCCGACGTATTTCGCTTCCTTCCACTCGGCGGCGATACCGAGCTGTACATAAGCGGCATCGCCCGCCGCGTCGAGGTCGGCCCCGCAGCGCGCCTCATCCTTGATCGGATCCAGAAGCGCCTTGATGTCGGCCATGTCCATGATGAACGGATCTGATTAAGAGACGCGGTTCACTGCTCCGACTTCGTGTCCATTGCAGTTCGGGCTTCGCGACTTGCAGGTGCGCTCAACTGAGGGTCTTCCGCCGACTTGCCTTGAGCGCGAACAAAGTCTACTCCCCGTGTCAGGGGGTCGCAATATTGAGCATCCGGCGCGAGCGTCCACTCATGCTCGCTCCAGCGCCCATCGAGCATGGCGCAGTAATGGATGCCGGTTATCAAGTCGCTGCACATCGCGACGCACGGGGCCACGGTGTCTCCTCCCCGCGTCATCCAGACTGACGACGTCGCGCGCGGCGCGAGTGCCGACTCCTCCAGAAACCTGTCAAGCCACGCTTCGCCGTCATCGGGCGGCACTGGCCAAACGATGAAGCCTTGCGCGGATATATCGAGCGGTACGGTATCGTCGCTGCTGGGCAATGGAACCGGCAATGGAACCGGCACCCCATCGGGCAGAACACTTTGCACCAGCTGGCTGTCGAAAAGCTCGACCTCGAGGTCGGGCAGCAGTGCTTGCAGCGCCAGCTGCTCCAGCGAGTCGAGCCAAGGGAGCGCCCTCGCCAGTGTAGAAAGTACATCGATGTCGTCGTCTCCCACGCAGGCCGCCACCGTGAGCGGGAAATGACGTCCGACGCGGTCGACGCTCGGCAACATGAGGCCGACCCAGGCCGATTTCGAATACATCCCCGCCGGCAGGACGAATCGCCAAACCGGTGCGGAAAGGAAATACTCGAGCCACTGCGGGCCCAGGCGCTTGCGGCTTTCTGCGGTGGTGCGCTGCAACCAGGCGTCCCAGTCCTGTACGAACGCGCTATCGAGCCGCCGGGTCAAAAAGTCCCCGCGCGCCGGCAGCTTGCCGTACAGCCCGGCGCTCCTTCGGCTCACTTCTGACCCGGGCATTGGAAGTCCTGTAACTCGCGGAGCTGGAATGGGTTATTCACGCTCGTGGGCTGCAGCTCGAAGGTCGCGCGGTGGGCGGCGTCCGGCGCGAAGGCGAGCCTTACCAACCCCGCTCGCGCACCGCTTTGGGGAGCGCCCTTATCAAGTACGCGGAAGAGCGACCACGGCCCTTCGGAACCGAGCGGCGGCGCACCCGGTACCGTTAGTTTCGTACCGGCACCGGGAGTGACAGCAGGCCACTGCAGCCTGACGACGCTACCGGGCGACATGCGACTGGTCTTTCCGTCGTGCTCGAGGACGACCTCGCTCGCCCCTGAGACGGCGATCAATTTGAGGTCGATCATGACTTGAGCTTGCGGCGAGCCGGGCTTGAAGAAGCTCTCGCGTATGACGGCGGCGCGCTGGTACTGCCGGATGGTTGCCGGAGAAGGGGCTGACGCCTCCATCCCGGGCCGCACGCGCCAGTCGCGGCCGGTAGGCGCATCGACCATCGGCGCTAGGTTGGCGCTGAAGAAACCATCGAGCTGTCCGCCGGGTGCAAAAACCTTGTTGAAGTCGTCGAGCAGCACGTCGCCGGGCGAAAAACGCGCGAACGGATACTTGCCGCCGATCGCCTTGGCACAAAAGGAGGCCGAACCGCTCACTGCGCGCTTCAGATTCTCCTGTGCGGCGCCGGAGGCCTGTCCGCTGCTGGTCTGCGCGAGATCGCGCAATACTGTTCTCACCGGCTCGGGATAACGGTCGGCGTCACCGCGCATCCGCGACCCGGTCGCGCTCAGCGTGGTGCTCACCTGCCCGCGGGTGAGCGATTCTTCTGCCGCGCGCAGCTGCGTATAGAAGTCGCTCATCGACTGCATGACCGAATCGATCGGCGCCGCTCCGGCCTGACCCTGCTGCGCGACGAGGCTGCGCAGCGCCGCGAAGTGCGCCTCCAGCCGCTCCTCGGGCCGTGGCGCCGCGGCGATCTTGCCGCCCGGGTTGCCGAATAGCTGGCCGTAGCGCATCGAGCTGACCGCGTCGCCCAGAGCGCTCTTCGCGGCCTTCGCGGCCTGGTCCTTCGCCGCGTCCTCCGCGGTGCCGAGCGTCAGCTCCTTTGCGGCGGCGACGACCAGCCGCCGAAGAGGCGAGTCCGGCGCCGAAAGGATCTTTGCCTGCTCAATGGTCTGCGCAAGGCCGGTCGAACGCGCGACATGGATATCGGCAAGAAGCGCGCTCCACTGCTTTTCGTAGTCCTCGATGTAGCGTTCGCGCACTTCGCTGTACACCTTCGCCGGGTCGGCTTTGGCGCCGCGTGCATCGGCGTCGCCGAGCACCCACGACTCCTCTTTCGAGAGCTCGGCGGCGAGCTTCTCGCCTCTCGCGCGAAACAGCTTCAGGTAGCCCTCGCGCGTGAAGAGCGCTTCGATGCCGGCGGTGAGCGGCAGGCCGCTCGCGCGTGTCAATACCTGCGCGGCGTTCGGCCCGGCCGCTTCGCTCACCCGGAAGGGCGGAATGCTGGCGTCGGCCGCAAGCTCGTTCTTGAGCCTCGCGTACACGCGATCGGCAAGCGGCATCGAAGCGAGCCTGCGGCGCGCGTCGCTGACCAGGGCGTCGTTGCGCGGCGCGACCATCGGCAGCGGCAGCGCCTCGAGCGCCGCCTTGAGATGCCCTTCGAGCGACGCCATCGCCTCCACCGAGTCGCGCGGCAGGCTCGGGCTCCACAGGTAGAGCATCAGGCGCGCGAGGTCCTGCGCATCGAGGTACTTCTCCTGGTGGAGCATCAGGTACCCGCGCAGCGCCCCATAGAGCTGCTCGAGATCGCGCGGCCGCGCGAGCGCGTCCTCCAGACGCAGGGCAACGCGCGTGAGCAGCACGTCGCCGAGCGCACGCCGGTAAGTCGCGATCGAGCGCTCGCCGATGCCGTCGCCCTGGAAGAGCCCGAACTGGTATCTCACCGGGATGGCGGCACCTTGCGCGGCATAGCCGAAAGGCAGATCGCGCAGCGCGTCCAGTACCGGAAGCACGGCCGCAATGTCGTCGGCGCGTGCGGGCGGCACCCCCTGCACGGTTTCCTTGATCGCGGACACGTTCTGCGCCGCGTCGTTGATGAGGGCGCCGTTATTGAAGTAGCTCACGGTCCAGGCGCCGAGCAGGCCCGCGGTGACGGCGCCGGCGGCGCCGAGCGCGCCGATGCTGAGCCATTTGTATTGGCGCTCCTTCTTCTCGTTGGCGCCCGCGAGGCCCGCCTCGGTGAAGATCACATCGTGCAGCAACCGGTTGAGGAAGAAGCTCTTGCCGCTGGAAGCCGCGGGCGGCAGGATTTTGCGTTCCAGATTGAAGGTGCGGGCGAGCGTGCCGAGCACGCGGTCGATCGGGCTGCCTTCCTGCGTGCCGCTCGTGAAGTACACGCCGCGCAGCAGCGGTTGCTCGGCATAGCGGGAGCCGGCGAACGCTTTCTCGATGAACTCGGCCAGCAGCGGCCGCAGCGCGCTGAACTGCTGGGGAAAGTTGTAGATCGCACAGCGGCGTTGCAGGTCGCGCTCGTCGTGAAGCCGCTTCAGCGCGCGCGACTGCAGGCGCTGCTCGAGCAGGTCGAATTCGGCAGCGAAGCTCGCCGCGAAATTCGCCGTCGTGCCCTGCGGCGCGAGGGCAAAAGTGCCTCCCCAGACCTGGGCGCGCTCCTCGCGCGACATGTCGCCGAAAAATTCCATGAAGCCGGCGAGCAGGTCCACCTTGGTGACCATCAGGTAGACCGGGAAGCGCAGGCCGAGCCGCTCGTAGAGCTCCTGCACCCGCATCCAGACGTCTCGCGCATAGCGCTGGCGCTGCTCCTCGGTCTGGTAGAGAAGGTCCGATACGCTCACCGTGACGATCGCACCGTTCAGCGGCTGGCGCGGCCTGAAACGCTTGAGCAGCGCGAGGAACCCCTGCCAGGCGCTGGCGTCGACCTTCTGCTCGCTGTCCTGCGTCACGTAGCGTCCGGCGGTGTCGAGCAGCACCGCCTGGTCGGTGAACCACCAGTCGCAGTTGCGCGTGCCGCCGACACCCTTGATCGATTGCCCGCCGCCCGCTTCGTCGAGCGGGAACTTGAGCCCGGAATTGGCGAGCGCCGTGGTCTTGCCCGAACCCGGGGCACCGACGAAGACGTACCAGGGAAGCTGGTACAGGTACTGCCGCTCGCCGCTGCGTCCCTTGAAGCGCGCCTTGCGCAACACCGTCATCGCTTCCTGGAAGCGCGCCTGCAAAGTGGCGATCTCCTGCGCCGAGCGCGCCGTGGACTCGTCGAGCTCCGCGCCGGCGATTCCCTGCAGCATTGCCTGGTTGGCGCGGCGAATGCGCCACGCGCGAACCAGCTCCCACGCCACCCAGGCGAGGACGATGAGGAGCACCACGATCCAGCGCGCGAGCGCCGATTCGAGCGGCCGATGATCGAAGAACGCCACGGCATCGCCGACCAGGAGGATTACGAGGGAAAGCGCGATGACGATCAGCGCGCCGAGCACCCAGCGGTTGAACAGAAGGTCACGGATTTTTTTCATCGCTCGCGCCGCCTACTTGTCCACGCCCCACGGATTGCCGGCCGTCGGCCCGCTGATCGGTCCCCCGCGAACCGGACCCCAACCCTCCTTCTTCCATTTCTCCAGGGACGGCACCGCGTTGTAATAAGACGCACCAACGATGTCTACGCGATCGTAGTTGTTCGATTGATTCGCACCATCGAGGCGAACCTTATACAAGGTCAGGCTCGGAAACAGGCTGTGCTGCAGCAGGTGCACCTCGAAGCGCCCGTCGTTAAAGATTTTGAGTCGCAGCTGCGACCAGATCGGCGGGAACCCCGTGACCTTGTGCGCGACCTTCTCGCCGACGTAGCCGCCGACGACTCCGCCAACGGGACCGAATCCTGCGCCGACACCAGCGCCTACGGCTCCGCCTATGACTTCGGGGCTTTGCGTGCGGGCACCAATGATCTGCGTAAACGTCACTGCGTCCCGCGCGACGCTGACGTCCGGCCTCCGGGGAAAAAC
>Ga0307472_100000197_pt1 | contig 19346 bp, 19 predicted proteins | sample atmos_gasesAM5C__2_FD_204582 | JGI IMG/M metagenome (GOLD analysis project Ga0307472, IMG submission 204582) | Hardwood forest soil microbial communities from Morgan-Monroe State Forest, Indiana, United States - atmos_gasesAM5C_05 | ecosystem: Environmental > Terrestrial > Soil > Temperate...
GCGTCTCGCGCGGCGATCTCACCGACGCCGTCACCAAGGGTGTGAAGCCGCACAAGTGCCATCCCGTCAGTGCCGGCATGGAGTCGGCTGTCCATATCGGTCTGTCGCTCGACGACGCGGGGCGCGACGATCTCCTCGCGCCTGGCGACGTCCTCTCGTTGCGCGTCGGCGTGGCGGGCGACGAGGGTGCGGCGATCGTCTCGGCCATGATCGCGATCACCGACAGCGGCAACGAGGTCCTGTGGTCGTGAACGCGCTCGAACGCCTCGGTTCTCATGTCGTGGGCGGCCGCCTGTCGGATGCCGCCCGTGCGGCGGTCACGTTGCACGTCGTCGATATCGTGGCAGCGTGGGTCGCGGCCACGCGCACGCCGGAAGGCAAGGCTCTGATCCGCTTTCGCGCCAGCAACCGGCCGCGCGCGCAGGGCGGACCGGAGAGCTGCGCGCTCGATGTGATGACCCACTGTGCCCTGGCGCGCCTGAGCGAGATCGACGACATCCATCTCGCCTCGATGACCACGCCGGGCGGCGTCGTCGTCCCGGCGGCGCTGACCATCGCCGCGACCCTGTCGAAGACCGATGCGGCGGCACTCGCCGAGGCGGTCGTCGCCGGCTACGAGGCCATGATCAGGCTCGGCCTTGCGCTCAATGGTCCGGCGATGCTCCATCGCGGCATCTGGCCGAGCTATTTCGCCGCACCTTTCGGCATCGCCGCCGTCGCGGCGCGGCTGCTGCGGTTCGACGAGCGCCAGGCGGCGCATGCGCTGGCGCATGCGCTGACGCTCGCCGCGCCGGGCGTCGGCCACCACAATGCCGCCACCACCTCGCGCTGGTTCTCGATCGGCTTGGCCGCGCGCAACGGCCTCACCGCCGCGCTCGCCGCGCAGGCGGGTTTCACGTCCGACCTGAAGATCATCGACGGCGTATTCTTTCCCGGCGTCTACAACGTGACGGCGGACATGGCGGCTTTGGACGGCGGGCTCGGCGAGCGCGACATGCTGGCCGAAGTGTCATTCAAGCCGTGGTGCGCCGCTCGCCAGACCATGGCGGCGACGCAAGCCATCAGGGAAATCATGGATGCGGGCGTCGACGCGGCCGACGTCGCAGCGATCGAGGTCGCGCTGCTGCCGCCGCACCAAAAGATGATCGACCACGGTGTCTGGGCCGGCGACCGCGCCTCGCATCTGACCAGCGTGCGCTATCAAATGGCCGTCGCCGCGGTCGCGCCCGACGACGCGTTCGATGTCGGCCAGTCGCCGGCGGCGTTGTCCGAAGCGGTTCGCGCCTTCATGCAAAAGATCAAGGTCGTAGCCGACCATACGTTGCTGTCCGACTATCCGTGCGTCTGGCCGGCGCGCGTGCGGGTGAGGGCCCGCGGCGGCGAGGACGAGCGGCTCGTCACCCATGTCCCGGGCGATCCCGGCCGGCCTTACGACGCCGCACAAGTCCGGGTCAAGTTTGGCCGCTTCGTCGCGCCGGTGGTGGGCGACGATGGTGCAGACGCGCTCTATCGCGCGAGCGCCGCGGTGCTGGCGGACAGCCCTGTGTCGCTGCTGGGGGAGATCGAACGGATTTGTGCCCAGGCCGTCGCTGGCGCGTGAGTCGGTCGCTATTTTTGGGTTGCTGCCAGAGCCCGGGCGGCGCGATCAGGTCGCCGGGCCAGGGTTGTCGTGGCTCGTCGACTCGGCGCATGGTCATATCGAGCTTTCTGCGGCGGGTGAACGGGGCGAGCACGATGAAGGCCATTCGATTCCATGCGACGGGCGGGCCCGACGTGCTGCGCCTCGAAGACGTGCCGGTCGGTGAGCCCGGCCCGGGCCAGGTCCGCCTGCGCAACACGGCGATCGCAGTCAACTTTCGTGACGTGCTCGTTCGCCAGGGCGTGCATGCAGTGAAATCGCTGCCGTCCGGCCTCGGCCTCGAGAGCGCCGGCGTGATCGATGCGCTCGGGCCGGATGTCGGCGGCCTCGAGGTCGGCGATCGGGTCGTCTGCGTTGCCGGACCGGACGGTGCCTACGCGCAGATGCGGGTCGTCCCGGCGCAGCGCGTCATTCCGTTGCCCGAGAGAATCGACGAGCGTACGGCGGCGGCCATGATGGTCCGCGGCATGACCGCGCGCTATCTCCTGCACGACACGTATCGCGTGCGGCCGGGCGATACGATCCTCATCCATGCCGCCGCCGGCGGAGTCGGCCTCATCGTCTGCCAATGGGCAAAGCACCTCGGCGCCACCGTGATCGGCACCGTCGGCAGCGACGACAAGGCCGAGATCGCCCGCGCCTACGGCTGCGACCATGCGATCGTCTACACGCGCGATGATTTCGTCGGGCGCGTGCGCGTGCTCACCGGCGGCGAGGGGGTTCCGGTTGTCTATGACTCGATCGGGCGCACGACGTTCGAGGGTTCGCTCGCCTGCCTCGCCCGGCGTGGCGTGCTCGCGTCGTTCGGCGAAGCTTCGGGCGATCCCGATCCGGTGCCGCCACGCCGGCTCGGCGCGCTCGGATCGATCTATCTCACCCATCCGAGCCTGAGCGATTACACCGCGACGCGCGCGCAATTGCTCGCGACCGCCGCCGACCTCTTCGCCATAGTGATTTCGGGCGGCGTCCGTATCGCTGTCACCGCCACCTATGCACTCGCCGACGCTGCGCGCGCGCACGCCGACATGGAGCAGCGCAGGACGACCGGCTCGACCGTCTTGATTCCTTGACCCTCGGGGCGATATGACCCCGCGTCGCCAATTTTAAACGAAGTGCGTCGCATGAAAATCGATATTCACGCGCATCATGTCGATCGCCGCTACATCGAGGAACTGCAGAAGGTCCTCACGCTCGACACCGAGCAGACCGCCGACGGCAAGACGTTGCTGCGTCACGACGGCTTCACGCTCGCCTGGACGCGGCCTGACATGTTCGACATCGACCACCGCCTGCGCGACATGGACAAGAAGGGCATCGACATGCGCGTGCTCTCGCTCAGCACGCCCAGCGTCTATCCATGGACGGGCGAGAGCCAGGTGCGCATCACGCGCCACGTCAACGACGAACTCGCCCAATTCTGTCGCGTGCATCCCGACCGCTTCATTGGTCTCGCCAGCCTGCCGCTGCAGGACGTCGAGGCTTCGCTCGCCGAGATCGACCGCGCCGTCGGCGAGCTCGGCCTCAGGGGCCTCGCCATCGGCTCGAACGTCGGCGGGCTGCCGCTCAATGCGCCGATTTACGAGCCGCTATGGGCCAAGGTCAACATGCTGCGGTTGCCCGTGTTCGAGCATCCGATGTTTCCGAAAGATACGTCGGACATGCGCGAATTCGAGCTGCCGCTGCGGGTCGGCTTCGTGTTTGAAACCACGCTGGTGGCGGCGCGGCTGATCTATTCCGGCATCTTCGAGCGCTATCCCGATTTCCCCTATATCCTCGCCCATACCGGCGGCGCGCTGATCGTCGTGCTCGAGCGGCTCGACAACGGTTATCGCCTGTTTCCCGATTGCAGGAAATACATCAACAAGCTACCGAGCGAATATGCCAAGCGGCTCTATTACGACACCTGCGCGTTCAGCGAGCCCGCCTTGATGCTCGCGGTCGGCGCGGTCGGCGCTTCCCAGTTGCTGTTCGGCACCGACGATCCGTTCATCGGCGCCGACACCGCGCATGTCGCGCGCCTACCGGTATCCGATGCCGACAAGGCCAAGATTTTCGGCAGCAACGCGGCACGGATGTTTGGTTTGTAGATCATGCTGGTTCGTCGGCCACCCGCGTGCGCAGCACGCCAATGCCGCTGATCTCGACCTCAAGCACGTCGCCTGCTTTCATCCACAGCGGCGGCGTGCGGTGGTGGCCGACGCCGTCCGGCGTGCCGGTTGCAATGATGTCGCCCGCATGCAGGGTGGTGAAATCCGAGCAGAACGCGACGATATGCGCGATCGAGTAGATCAGCATGTCAGTGCCCGAGCGCTGCACCTCCTGGCCGTTCAATCGTGTGGTCAGCACGAGCCTTGACGGATCGGGAATCTCGTCGGTGGTGACGATCCAAGGACCCAGCGGGCCGGTGCCGGGGAAATTCTTGCCCGAGGTCACTGAGAATTTCTGATAGTCGCGCACGCTGCCGTCTACGAAGCAGGTATAGCCGGCGACATGGGCGAGCGCGTTCTCGGGCTTGATGTGGCGTCCGCCCTTGCCGATCACGGCGGCCAGCTCGCCCTCGAAATCGAAATGGTCCGACACGCTCGGACGGATCATCTCGCACTCGTGCCCGACCAGCGTGTCTGTGAAGCGCGCGAACATGCTCGGCTGCTTGGGCAGCTCGCGGCCGGTCTCGGCCGCGTGCGAGCGGTAGTTGATGCCGGCGCAAAGGATCTTTTCCGGGTTCGGAATCGCTGGCAGCAAGCGCACCTCCGACAGCTTGTGATCGGGGTTCGCGCCCGCGGCGAGCTTGCGCATCTCGCCGAGCGCGGCGCCGTCGAGCGCCTCGCGCAACGACGCGTAGCGGCCGCCGAGCCGCTCGTTCATCGTGATCACGCCGTCGCCGGCGACGACGCCGAACGACGCTTTTCCATTTGCCAGATAACTTACGAGCTTCATCCGCCGACGCCCTCCACGCTGTTGATCGGAAGACATTGTAGCCCGCATCGAGCGAAGCGGAATGCAGCAGAATCTACACGCAACATTAAGCCAATTGTGGTCGCATGCCCCCGGGTGAAGACCGACGTCATCACGAGAAGCCCATGACCGCCGCGGACACTCAGGATCAGGGCAAAGAGACCGGTACGCAGGAAATCCGCCTCGCCGAGTTGCTGGGCGCGCTCAGCCATGCGCTCGACATGACCGAAGGCCAGCCGGCGGGACATTGTGTCCGCTGTTGCTGGATCGGCATCCATATCGGCCGCGAGATCGGCCTGAGCGAAGCCGAGATCTGGGAGCTCTACTACACGCTGCTGCTCAAGGACCTCGGCTGCAGCAGCAACGCCGCCCGAATCTGCCAGCTCTACCTGGCGGACGATCTGCGCTTCAAGCACGACTTCAAGCAGATCGACGGCAGCCTGCCGCAGGCATTGCGGTTCGTGCTCTCCCATACCGGCCTGAAGTCCGGCTTGGCCGAGCGTTTTCGTGCGGTCCTTAACATCGTCCAGAACGGTGGTGAGATCGCCCGCGAATTGATCGAGACGCGTTGCCAGCGTGGCGCCGAGATCGCGCGCAAAATGCGGTTCTCGGAAGCGGTGGCGCAAGGCGTCCAGAACCTCGACGAGCATTGGGACGGCGGCGGCAAGCCCGCCGGCATACGCGGCACGGCGATCCCGATCTATTCCCGCATTGCGCTGATGGCGCAGGTCGTCGACGTGTTCCAGACCGGAAACGACATCGCGGCCGCACAGCGCGAGGTGCGGCATCGATCAGGAACCTGGTTCGATCCGCGACTGGTCGAGGCCTTCGAGCGCGTCGTCGCGCAGGTTGAATTCCGCGACATGTTGTGCTCCGACGACCTGCAGCACGCGATCTACGCGCTGGAGCCTGCGCAGATGGTCAAGGCCGTCGACGACGCCTATCTCGACGACATCGCCGCCGCGTTCGCCCAGGTGATCGACTCCAAGAGCCCCTACACCAGCGGCCATAGCGACCGCGTCACGCTGTTCACCGACATGATCGCCGAGGAGATGGGGCTGTCGGCCGAGCGGCGGCGCTGGCTCAAGCGCGCGGCGCTGCTGCACGACATCGGCAAGCTCGGTATCAGCAACGCCATCCTGGACAAGCCGGGCAAGCTCGACGGCGACGAATGGGCGGCGATGCAGATGCATGCGGCCCATTCGGAAACGATCCTGTCGCGTATCGCCGTGTTCGGCGATCTCGCGCCCATCGCCGGTGCGCACCATGAGCGTCTCGACGGCAAGGGCTATCCGCGCGGGCTCAAGGGCGATCAGATCGTCCTCGAGACGCGGATTATCACGGTCGCCGACATCTTCGATGCACTGACGGCCAAACGGCCCTATCGCGCCGCCATGCCGGTGACCAAGGCCCTGGCGATCATGACGGAAAGCATCGGCACCGCGATCGATCCGGATTGCTTCGCGGCGCTGCATCGCGCGCTGGCTCGGCTCGACGCCACCTTGGCGGCGTGAAGCACTGGACGAACCCTCTACTTCTTTAGCAACACCGGCAGTGGCGGCTGGCCGCCGCCCGGGATACCGACGCGTCCGGCGATCAGCACGGACGACACCATGACGTAGAAGCCGGCGACGGCGATCAGATCGATGGTGGGCTGCTCGCCCAGCAGGTCGATCGCGCGCTTGAAGGTAGCGTCGGTCAGGTGACGGTCACGCAGCAGCTCGATGCACAGATCGTACACGACCTCTTCGTCGGGCTGCATCGTCGCCGGGCGGCGCCCGTCGCGGATGTCGTCGGCGACAGCCGGCGATAGGCCGGCGCGCATCGCGATCGGATAATGCGCCCACCATTCGTATTGCGCATCCCACAGCCGCGCCTCGATCAGGATCGCGAGCTCGTTGAGGCGATGCGGCAGCGAGGTCCTAAAGCGCAGATAGTCGGTCATGTTGAGGTAGCGCTCGGCAAGATCGGGGCTGCGCAGCAGGATGCTGTAGGGCCCGCCCAGCCCGGCGCTGGAGACCTTGAGAATGCGCTCGGCGACGCGCTTCTGGACGTCGCTGAGCTGCTCCATCGTGAGCTGCGAGAAGCGCGGACCGTCGTCCGCGGCCCCGACACTGGCGGTGCCGAGCACGGTGGTCGCCGCGATGACGTGGCACAGGCCACGGATGAGATGGTTCATGGCGTCGTCCTCCTGCTGTCAAATTTTCTTTGGGCAGCTAGCCCCCTAGGTTTTCAGCCTGTATCCCGTCTTGAAAATCCACCACACGGTCGTGAGGCAGGCGGCCAGGAACAGCATCGTCATCGCCACGCTCACGCCGACGCCAACGTCAGCGATCTCGAAGAAGCTCCAGCGGAAGCCGCTGATCAGGTAGACCACCGGGTTGAACAGCGTGATGGTCTGCCACACCGGCGGCAGCACGCTGGTCGAATAGAAGCTGCCGCCGAGGAACGTCAGCGGCGTGATGATCAGTAGCGGGATGATCTGCAGCTTCTCGAAGCCGTCGGCCCAGATGCCGATGATGAAGCCGAGCAGGCTGAAGGTCACTGCCGTCAACACCAGGAACACGAGCATCCAGCCCGGGTGGGCGATACGCATCGGCACGAACAGCCACGAGGTGGCGAGGATGATCAGCCCGAGGATGATCGACTTGGTGGCGGCGGCGCCGACATAGCCGAGCACGATCTCGAAGAACGATATCGGCGCCGAGAGGAGCTCATAGATTGTTCCAGTAAAGCGCGGAAAATAGATGCCGAACGACGCGTTCGCCGTGCTCTGCGTCAGCAGCATCATCATGATCAGTCCGGGCACGATGAAGGCGCCGTAGCTCACGCCCTCGATCTCGGTGATGCGCGAACCGATGGCGGCGCCGAACACCACGAAATAGAGCGAGGTCGAAATGACCGGCGACACGATGCTTTGCATCAGTGTGCGTCCGGTGCGCGCCATTTCGAACCGGTAGATTGCACCGACCGCGCGCCAGTTCATTGTTGCCTCACCAGGTCGACGAAGATGTCCTCGAGCGAGCTCTGCGTCGTCTGCAGGTCGCGGAAACGCACGCCCGCGGCGTTGAGATCGGCGAGCAGCGCGGTGATTCCGGTGCGCTCGCCCTGCGTGTCGTAGGTATAGACGAGCTCGCAGCCGTCTGCTGCGAGCGTCAGATGGTGGCCGGCGAGCGCGGCCGGAACGGCGTCGAGCGGCTTCTGGAGTTGCAGCGTCAGCCGCTTCTTGCCGAGCTTGCGCATCAGCTCGGCCTTGTTCTCGACCAGGATGATCTCGCCCTTGCTGATCACGCCGATGCGGTCGGCCATGTCCTCGGCCTCTTCGATGTAGTGGGTGGTCAGGATGATGGTCGTGCCCGCGTCACGCAGCGAACGCACCACCTGCCACATGTCCTTGCGCAGCTCGACATCGACGCCCGCGGTCGGCTCATCGAGGAACAGCACCTTCGGCTCGTGCGACAGCGCTTTGGCGATCAGCACCCGGCGCTTCATGCCGCCCGACAGCGTGCGGATCATGCTGTCCTTGCGGTCCCACAGCGACAGGGCCGTCAGCACCTTCTTGATATGGCCGGCGTCCGGCTTCTTGCCGAACAGGCCGCGGCTGAACGAGACGGTCGCCCACACCGTCTCGAATGCGTCGGTGGTCAGTTCCTGCGGCACGAGGCCGATCAGGGAGCGGGCGGCGCGGTAATCGTCGATGATGTCGTGGCCGTCGACCGATACCGTGCCGCCGGAGGGGTTGACGATGCCGCAGATGATGCTGATCAGCGTGGTCTTGCCGGCCCCGTTGGGGCCCAGCAGGGCGAAGATCTCGCCGCGATTGATGTCCAGGTTGATGTTGCGCAGGGCGTGAAACCCCGACGCATAGGTCTTGGCGAGATTCTTGATGGAAATGATGGGCATTGGCGCGCGCATGGCTGGTGCAAACACCGTCTCTATGGCGGAATGTGGGTGAGCGCGGATGGGCGATACGCTACGGTCTCGTCATCAGTTCAGCGAGCGAACGCAATGAACACCAGTGTAGTCCCGACGACGGCTGAGATCGATCCCGATCACGTCGTCGTGACGCGTCCGGTCCGGGGTTCCACCATCCCCGTCCAGCTCATGTACGTCGAGTTGATCGACGGCGTCTATGCGCCGATCGGGCTGCGGACGCCGCCGGGCAACGGGCCGTTCCCGCTGGTCTTGTTCGCCTCCGGCAACGGCGGCGGGGGCATGGCGGTGGTGCAGGACTACACCCAGAATCGTAGCTGGACGCAGGAGCAGTTCCTCGCGGCGGGCTATGCGGTGGCATGGATGCGCTACCGCGCCGAGGTCGACTACGCCTACGACAGGATCGGCAAGCTGGTGCAAGACCGCCGGCAGAACCGCCAGCTCCTCAACCGTGGGCCGCTCGAATACGAGGACGTGATATCGATCGTCGACCACGTCAAGACCTTGCCGGCGATCGCGCCCGACCGCATCGGCTATATGGGCATGAGCCACGGCGGCGAGATGGCCTTCAAGATCGCGTCGGAATATGACGGTCTGCGCGCAATGGTCGCGAACGAGCCCGCTGCGCACGAATTCCTGCGGCTGCGCCCCGACGCGACCGCACGTATCAATCCGGCGACTGGACTCCTCGACGTCGAGCGCATGCTGATGCGCGATCCCGACCAGGTGCGCGCGCGCATCACCGAGGACGTCGCCCTGGCGCGGATGCGTCCGATTGCGACGCCGATCTTCGTGCAGGGTCGCAACAGCGACGAACTCCAAGGCATCTTCCGGGTGTGCTATGATCTTCTCGTCGAGCTCGGCAACGATTCGCAATGGGCGACCTATGAGCACGACGTGCACGGCTTCGTCTTCGTGCGGCGCAACGATGCGGGCGTTTACGCGCCAGATGCGGTGCAAATCCGGGCCGTGTCGGATTCGATAGCGTTCTTCGACAAGTATATGAAGTGAGCGTGGCTAGGGTGGGTTGAGCGCAGCGAAACCCATGACAGCCGGCATGCGGGGGGCTTGTCGATGGCGCGTGCGGCACGGCGCAGCCGACATGTGTTGATCGTCCTCACGGCTGTTGCCGCGACGATTGCTCTACCGAGGCTCGCGCGCGCCGCCGGCGGCGCCTATCAGGTCGACACCAGCGACGTCACCGCCGGCGCGTGCAAGGTCGAATCGTGGGTCTCATCGGCGGCCAATCGCGATGTCATCGCGGCGGTGAATCCGGCCTGTGCCTTTGTCATGCTGCGGCCGGTCGAATTCGGCATGCAGATGACGCGGACGCGTACCGACGACGAGTGGTCGAGCGGCATGACGCCGAAGATCAAGGCCAATCTGGTGCCGAGCGGGATCGGCACGTTCGGCATCGCCGTGTCCACCACTGCCGGCTTCGATCCGAACTCGCGCGAGAACACCTCGCTCGCGTTCACGGCGCCGCTGACGATGCGGCTGTCGGAGGACGTGCGCATCAACCTCAACGCCGGCTGGCTGCTCGACCGCACGGTCGAGCGCCACTACTTCACCTATGGCGCCAGTATCGATTGGCGCACCCACGACAATCTCTACACGTTCACCGCCGAGGTATTCGGCCAGTCCGGTGCCGCCGAGGAATCGAGCGTCATCCGGCCGCGCTTCCAGGCCGGCGTGCGCTGGCGGCCGATTGACGAATTCTCCATCGACGTCATCTACGGCCACAACATCGCCGGCGAGAATGCCAACTGGATCACCATCGACACGGTCATCCGGTTTTCGCCGCCGCGATAGCTGTGGTCGATCGCCAAATCCGTTTCCCGGATCATCGCTCGCACGCGAGTCGGCTGTCGCTGACTTACGCACTTGAAGTGCCAATCTCGGGTAAACCCGAGATTGGGCGCGCTCGTTTGTCGGCAAACGATGTCTTGGAGCCCGTCAATCGACGATCGCTTGTGCGACGAGCTGCTTCATCAGTCGCCGGTAGTAGGCGCGGATCGGACTCGGCGCCTGGGTCATGAAGACCACCGCAAGCTCTTCCTTGGGGTCGACCCAGAAATAGGTCCCAGCATAGCCTGCCCACATGAACTCGCCGGCCGAGCCCGGCACGCCGGCGACGCCGTTGCCCTGTCGCACGGCGAACATCAGCCCCATCGTGTAGCCCGGGGTGCCGAGCAGAAGCTCGCCCGGCGTGAACGGCGCCGAGATGCGGGTACCGAGATGATCGGACGCCATGAGCTGGACGCTGGTGCGCGAGAGGATACGCACGCCGTCGAGCTGGCCACCGTTGGCGAGCATCTGCGAGAAGCGCAGATAGTCAGCGGCGGTTGACACCGCCCCAGCGCCGCCGGAATCGTTGCCGGGCGGCGCCGAGACATCGATCAGCCTGTTGGGCTGGCCGCTCGCCGGATCGACCGGCAGCGCCTGGGCGAGCCGGCCCATCTTGTCCGAGGCGACCCAGAAGCTGGTGTCGGCCATGCGCAACGGCTTGAACAGCCGCTCGTCGAGATAATCGGCGAGGCGCTTGCCCGAGGCGGCCTCGACCACACGCCCGAGCACGTCGATCGCCAGGCTGTATTCCCACACGGTGCCGGGCTGATGCGCAAGCGGCGCCTTGGCGATGCGCTCGACGAATTCCTCCGGCGTCAGCGCGCGGGCGTCATAGTCGCGTTCCTTGTTGTAGAGACCGGCCTTGGTGTAGGCGTCCTTCACCGGCGCGTTCACCGTGATCTCGCCATAGGCGAGCCCGGCGGTATGACGAAACAGGTCCTGGACAGTGATTTCGCGGTCGGCCGCGACCGTGGTGTAGGCGACCTTGGCGAATTCGCCATCGGCGCGCGCGACGCTCACCTGCTGGCCCTTGAAGGCCGGCAGGAATTTTGACACCGGGTCGGTGAGCTGGATCTTGCCGTCCTCAACCAGCATCATCGCGCCGGTTGCGACCAGCGGCTTGGTCATTGAATAGATACGGAACAGCGCGTCGAGCGTCATCGGCTTGCCAGCACCTTTGTCCTGGAAGCCGATCGCCTCGTTGTAGACCAGCTTGCCCTTGCGCGCGACCATCACGACCACGCCGGGCAGCTTGCCCTGGTCGACCTCCTGCTTGAGCACGGCGCCGATGCGCTCGAGCCGCTGCTTCGACATGCCGACCTGCTCGGCCGGCGCGGTGGTGAGCGGCGCGCCATAGTCGGCCAGTGCCGCAGGCACAAGCATGGTCGCGGGAGCGACCAGCAACACGGCGCCGAGCAATGCGGCGCGCAACATCCATCGCCTCATGGTGACGTCTCCTCCTGATGCCGACGTTCGCGACGGGGCCTCGCCCCGCGCCCGGCTGAGGGAAGTCTACGCCGGTGCATTGCGCGACGCTATCGCGGCACAGACGGGATGGGTTGCACGTCGGACCGCGGGCTGGAGGATGGGGTTGAGCGAAACGCGTCACGGCAGGTCATCGCGAATGTGGGTCCGATGACACACGATCGGCAACGTCCTGACTGATTGGCTTTGGCGAAAGATAACGGCTTTCGCTCCGCTCAACCCATCCTACAATGGCGCGTCGATACCCCAAAAGATCACAGGGAGGCGGACATGCAAGCGACGCGGTTTCCCGGTCGATGCGCGATGCGAACGGGTGCGGCTCGTCACACCAATCTTCATACGGTTCTTCTCGCCGCGCTCGGTGCGGCGACGCTGCTGGCGTTGCCGGCCGGCGCGCAGACTGCGTCGGGCATCGCCGGCATCGTCGCGCCTGGCGTCGAAACGGAGCTGGTCCAGGAAGGTTTTGTGTTCACCGAAGGTCCGCTCGGCACGGCGGACGGCGGGCTCTATTTCTCCGACATTCGCGTAAGCCGGATCCATCATCTCGATCCGGGCGGCCGCATCACGCTGGTGCGCGAACAGACCAATGGCGCCAATGGCCTCGCCTTGACAAAAGATGGCGATCTGCTGATGGCGGAAGGCGAGGGCAAGCGGATCAGCAAGCGCACGAGCGACGGCAGCGTCACGACGGTGACTGAGGGCATCGAGGGTAAGCCGTTCCTCGCCCCCAACGACCTCCTCATGGACGCCAAGGGCGGCCTCTACATCACTGACCCCGGTCCGCGGCCGGTGGTGCCCGGCCGTATCGCCTACGTCTACTATCTGCCGGCTGGGGCGCGGGCGCCGATCGTGATCGACGACCAGATCGCCCGGCCCAACGGGCTCACGCTGACGCGCGATGGCAAGACGCTCATCGTCGACGACACGCTCGGCCCGATCGTCTATGGCTACGACGTTCAGCCCGATGGCACGGTGAAGAACAAGCGGACCTTCACGCAGTTGCGCGACATTCCTGAAGGCAAGGAAAGCGGCGCCGATGGCATGGCGCTGGATAGCGAGGACCGCGTCTACATCACGACGGTCACCGGCGTGCAGGTGTTCGACGCCGCGGGCAAATATCTCGGGACGATCAAGGCGGCGCGCCAGCCGGCGAATGTCGCATTCGCCGGGACCGACAAGGGGACGCTCTACATCACGGCGCGTGAAGGACTCTATCGCGTCAAGACACTGGCCAAGGGTGCGGACCGGCTGGGCAAGTAAACGTTGATGGAAGGGGTGAGCGAGCGACGCTCATCCCTCCCGCGGCCCGCGTCCGATCTTTGACGTCAATCGGCGGCGACGCGATGATGGCGCCTGAATCGTTTCTTCGCCACCCGTGTCGGCGCCGGCTGGAACACGGCGCGGCAGCCGGGGCTCAATCGCGGCCGTTCGCGTTTGAGGCAGGCGACAATGCCGCTCACGTTCGGGACCTCGCCCCAGCACAGCCGGAAGACGTCGGGCGTGCAGGCGGCCCGGTCGCTCGCAGTACCGCGATACGCATCGTCTTGCTGACCAAACGCGGCGTTGCCCGCACCGAGCCAGGCCGCGATGATCGCCGCGCAACCAATGACCGGCAGGCCGCGCCTGCAACGCCGCCGCATCTTGCTGATTTGATCGTTGGTCATCGCGTCCATCTCCCGTCCGCTTCGGGCGCCCGCCGTTCGAGCCGGAATTCCTGGATAGGCGATTCGCCGCCCGGTGCTCGCATCGAACTGCCATCTGTCCCCTCAATTCTGCGTGTGGAACCCGCTGCGATGAACGGGGCGGGCGCCGGCCGGATGCGGCGCCGCTCGGGTTCGGCCGTGACAATTGGGGGGAACTCGGCGAGCGGCGAGCCGGGCGCGATGAGCACACGGCATGAGCGGCGTCATTCCGGCTTGATGTTCGCCGCCTTGATGATCGGCCACCACTTGTCGATCTCGGCCCGTTGATAGGCACCGAGCGCCTCCGGCGTTTGTTGCTCGCGCGGAAAGATCTCTTGCGCGAGATCGATCAGCTTGCGGCGGATGGCGGCATCCGCCAGGGTGCTTACGACCGCGTCATTGAGCTTGGCAACGATGTCCTTGGGCGTGCCTTTGGGCACCCAGAAGGCATGCCAGAACGAAAAATAGAATCCCGACAGCCCGGCCTCGTCCGTCGTCGGGATGTCGGGCGCTTGGGCGAGGCGGCTCTTTGCTGTCACGGCATAGGCCTTGATGGTGCCGCCACGCAGTTGCGACAGCGACAGGGCCGGCGTGTCGAGCATCACGTCGATCTGCCCGGCCACCAGATCCTGCATCGACTGGCCGGCGCCGCGATAGGGCACCATGGTGAAGCGGGCGCCGATGGCATTCTGAAACAGGATGCCGCCGACATGGCTTGGCGTGCCGATGCCGGAGTTGCCCTGCGAGGCCTTGTCGGCATTGGCCTTCAGCCAGGCGATCAATTCCTGCAAATTGTTGGCGGCCATGGATTTCCGAGCGACGATCAGGAACGGCTGCGTCGCGATCAGCCCGACGGGTTCGAAATCCTTCAGCAGGTCGTATTGCAGCGGGTAGATCGCCCCGCTCGCGACATTGGTGCCCCATTGGCCGATGCCAACGGTGTAGCCGTCAGGCGCCGCGCGCGCCACGCGTCCAACGCCGATGGTGCCGCCAGCGCCGGTGGTGTTCTCGACGATGACCGGCTGACCGAGCGAGGCCCGCATGCCCTCGGCCATGATGCGCGCAATGACATCGGTCGAACCGCCCACGCCGAGCGGCACCACCAGCGTGATCGGGCGCGAGGGATAGACCTGCGCCGTCGCGCTGCCGATGCCCTGCAGCGCGACGGCGACCATGGCGACCATCAGCGACTTTTTCATCAATCCTCTCCCTGTTGGCTGGTTCTCGGCGTGGCGCCGCGTTGCTTCAGCGTCGCCCTTAATGCCAGCGGCATTTCCGGCATTGAGCGGCAAGCCTGCCAGCGGCTCGATCGTCCCTGTTTACGGCGCCGTTTGCGGTCGGCGCCAGCGCCGCCATGAGGCTGCCGCCGGGCTCCAACGTGGTGTTCGTGCTTCGCCATAGATGCTACGCTACAGGCACTACGGAACGCCACCACGTAAGATGAAACGGGAGAACGACCCATGAAGACACTTCTGACAAGCATGGCCGCCGTTGCATTCAGCATGGTTGCCACGGTCGCGGTCGCACAGACGATGACCCCGCCCACGAGCGATCCGATCAAGCGCACGCCGCTGCAAAAGACGGAATATCCGGACGGTCACGCGACCTACGTCATGATGATCGAGGTTCAGCCCAATTCGACGATCGCCCGCCATACCCATCCGGGCATCGAGACGAGCTATGTGCTCGAGGGCGAGCTCGAACTCGCGATCGACTCCAAGCCGCCGCAGAAGTTCAAGGCGGGCGACAGCTTCGCGATCCCGCTCAATGCGCCGCACGGCGGCAAGACCGGCCCCACTTTGGTGAAGCTGATCGGCACCTACGTGGTGGACAAGACCAAGCCGCTCGCCACACCCGCGCCGCTGAGCCAGTAAACGCCGATTCGACTAGCGGATTTGGGCGCGGCGCGACATGCGTCGTGCCCACCCGCGTGGCGCCGGCGACGGGACGGTCGGCGCCCGCTTTAATCGGGCGATGCCTTGCCGGCCGGTCGCCGGATGGGAAAGTCGTGCGACTCGCCGGGCGCCGAGCCGGCATATTCAAAGTGCCACCATTCGCGGAAATAGTTTCTGAAGCCGTGCTTTGCCATGGCGGCGACCAATCGGTTGCGCCAGCGCCGCTGCTCGGCGCCGACCGCGGTGCTCGACGTGTGACTGTTGGTGTCCAGGCAATCGTAGCCCGTTCCCATGTCGACGCTATCGTCGGGCGCACGCTGCGCGGCCGGGCCGTTGCACGGACCATATGCCGCCGCCGGATCGAACGAAGCGGTCGGCGCGCCAGGGGCTTCGACCAGCGTCAGGTCGACCGCGGTGCCGATCGAATGGCGCGTCCGGGCCGCGATGTAGCCGTTGAACAGGTTGCCCTTGTCGAGCCGAGGGAAGAACCGCTTGGTGGCCTCGCCGCGCCGGCCGTCATTCGCCCAGCGCGCCATGGTGCGCACGGCGCGCTCCGGGCGATAGCAATCGTAGACCTTGAGGGCGAGGCCGTGTCCCGCGAGGTCGGCCTGAACCTGCTTGAGCGCCGTGGCCACGTCGCGCCTGAGAATGCATTCGGCGGCATCGTAGCCCGCGAGCGGCCGTCCGACGAAATTGTCGGAGCCGGCGTAGCGGATATCCTGGGCAATGGTCGGATCGATGTGACGAAGATAGACAAAGCCCGCAGGCATGGCGCTCTGCGCCGCGGCGTGGCCCGGCAGCAATACCACTGCCAACGTGGTGGCCGACGCCCGGCGTGACCATGCTCCGGCGCGCCGCGCCGGGGTGGCGAATGCGCGGCTCATCGGCGTTCGATCTGGCCGGTCTGCCCGGTGCGCAACCCAGGTCGGACCGCCCGTTGCGGGCCATGGGGGGCCTGCCGGCGGCGGGCAACACCCGGGTCCGATTTACCCGGCGATCGCGCTCCGCAGAACTCCTCGACGGCGTCGGTTGCGGCCGAGCTGATCAGCGCCTGGCGCTCCTCGCCGGCAAGCGCCAGCTCCTCGTCGCGATGGATGATCGGCCCGGCTTCCAGCAGCACGGCCGGCATATGCGTGCGCTTCAGGACAAACAGCTGGTCGTATCGGTAGACGCCGGCTTCGGCATCGACCAGCTCCCGCCGGCGATGACCCATGTTCTTATCGGTGTAGTGCGATGTGTATTGCAATCCGCGTACCTTCAATTGGTTGCCGAGCAGCTTGGCGAACAGGAGGCTGCCCCTGCGATCGCTGTTGTCGTACGAGACGAAGATCGAGTGGCCGGTGAAATGATCGCTGAAGCGGGACGGCTTGCCCTCGTAGTCCCAGTTTTTGAGAAACGCGTTCGGCACCGAATCGTGATGGATCGACAGGAAGAGATTGGCCGACGCGACGTTGGCGCGCGCCACCCGTTTGACCAAACCGCGCCGGGTCGGGCCGTTGGTTACCAGCAGTACGGTACGGCCAAAGCCGGCATCGATCAGATTTCGCTCGATGTGCTTCGCGAGGCGAAGGTTGAAGTCGTATTCGGGGACGCGGCGAGCGCTCATCGCGCCCGGCGCCTCGGCGGTGTGTCCGACGTCGAGGACGACACGAAACTGCGCACGGCCGCAGTGGGGGCTGTCGACACGCTTGACGGTATCGTTGGCCGTGGGTTCGCCGATGATCGCGCTCCGCGCAGGGTCGCCGCGCGCGAGCGCCATCGACAGGGCGACTAGCACCAATGATCCGGCGCGCCGGGGCAGGGTCATGAAACGCAACTCGATCGCATGGTCATGTCATGCGATCGTACCCGGAATTACGCCGCGGGGAAGACGCGATCCGCGTTGCGGTTTAGCGGGGCTACGACACCGTCATCTGGGCGTTTCGATGATACCGACGCGATGGCGGTAGACGAGTTCCCACCCCTTCCACCCGTTGAAGAGCAGCAGCAGCACCGTTACCAAGGATATCCAGATTCCCCATGCGAAAACCCCTGCCGCGGCGCCGGACCGATACCGGATATACCAATTGGCCAGAGCCAGCACGACGGCGACAAGATTTCCGATCATGTGGTACCACGCGGTGCTCAAATTGCGAACGCGGGCGTCGCCAAAGAAATCCGTGAATCCGGCGGTCGCGGCAACGAGCGCCATGACGACCGCGGCACCAAGGAACCACATCGAGGCTGTCGCCCAAATGTCGTATCCGGTGTACCAGAAGACGAGGTCGGTCACCAATGCCGTCACCAAGAATGCAACTGGGAACGGAATGAGCATGGGATGAATCGGATGTCCGGCTATCTGGGCCGTGCTTCTTGGATTTTCGCTGACCATAGCGTTACCTCCATTTGTCACGTTGCGCACGGAAGTAAGGTATTCGGGGCCGTCCGGGTTCCCATGCTCGTCGCCGCGACATGTTTTCGATTGCGATTCATTCGCCGACGCGGGCCGGGACCTGCGCCGGCGCAAAGGCTCCTGCGGTCACGCGGAAAGGTTCAATCGTGCGATCACGGCGTCGGCCACCCGTTCGCAGCGGCGGCCGTCGAACGGAAATGCCTCGGTCAGGACCGAGCCGATCTGCTTGTCGAGCGCTTCCCTGAGCAACGCGCGCGCGCGGTGCAGCCTCGTTTTGACTGTCTCCGGCCGCAGGTCGAGCAGCGCGGCAGTCTCCTCGATGGTCATGTCCTCGATCACGCGCGCGACAAGCACCGTGCGGAACGCGTCCGGCAGGTCGTCGATCGCGCGTTCCAGCATGGATTGGATTTGGCGTTGGGCCATGGTGCGCTCAGGGTCGATCGGTACATTGGCGTTCGGGAACGGGATGATCTCGGCGGCGCGCTCGACCACGCCCCAGTCAACGACCGGGCGCCGCCGGCGCAGCCGCCCGAGCGCCTCGTTGAGGACGATGCGCGACAACCATGTGCCGAGCCCCGCTTCCCCGCGGAAGCTGGCGAGATTGGTGAAGGCGCGGACATAGGCTTCCTGCACCACATCTTCGGCTTCGCCGTCGTCGCGGACGACGCTGCGAGCGAGGCGATAGAGCCGCCGATTGTATCGCTGGATGAGGGCCCGGACGGCACGCTCGTCTTTCTGCACGGCACGGCCGATGAGTTCCGCCTCGTCGGCGATCGCGGCATTCTGCACCTGGGGAGTTGGCACTGACATCACACGCCTCGCGATTATGCTGAACGTTAGATAGGTCTTCGCCCGAAAGGTTCCCAGCATGCGCCTGACGGAGCCTTCGCGCCGAGGGCTTGACGCCCGACCGCGTTGAATAGCGCGCATTTTCATGTGAGATGGATGCGCTTTGGCCCATTGCGACCGCACTGCGTTCCGGCCGAAAAGCCGGTCCCATCAGCGCCATACAAGGGGCAAGGCGGGCATTGTCTCGGCAACGCAGCAATTTTGGAACTTTTGGGGGTCGCCAACGCTTTAATGTGGAGCATTTTCCGGAAAAGTGGGTGCCGGTTTTCCGCCGAAAATGCGACCGACTGAACAATCGAGAGCGCGTTTCCGATGCGACTTAACGGGAACGCGCTTGAGGCCGTGCTGCTGTCATCCAACCCGTTTGGACCTAAAATATGAGAATTGCGCAAATTTCGCCTCTCGTCGAGAGTGTGCCCCCTCGTTTCTATGGCGGTACCGAGCGAGTGGTCTCCTATCTCACCGAAGAGCTCGTCGCCCAAGGCCATGATGTTACGCTTTTCGCGAGCGGTGACTCGATAACCGCCGCAGAATTGGTGTCCTGTTGCAAGATGGCTCTCAGGCTCGATCCGAGGGCCTGTGACGTCATTCCCCATTGCATGCTGATGCTCGACAAGATCATGGCGCGCGCGGACGACTTCGACATACTCCACTTCCACATCGATCAT
>Ga0307472_100000198_pt1 | contig 19345 bp, 22 predicted proteins | sample atmos_gasesAM5C__2_FD_204582 | JGI IMG/M metagenome (GOLD analysis project Ga0307472, IMG submission 204582) | Hardwood forest soil microbial communities from Morgan-Monroe State Forest, Indiana, United States - atmos_gasesAM5C_05 | ecosystem: Environmental > Terrestrial > Soil > Temperate...
AGGTTTCACCCGCGAACGGAAGGCGCCGGCCACGCCCGGCGGTCGGGGTGTGGTCGAGACCGACAGGTTGACGCACAAGCCCCATCCTGCGGCGCGGCACTCCCAAGACGCATGCGCCGCGCAGCCCATCGATCGAGGCGGCCCGATCGTCAGTGGGTACGCAGCCAGTCGCGCGCGGCGCGCTGCGCCGTTGCGATCTCCGCTTCCGACATCTGGTCGGCTATTTCGCGACGCAGACGGATCGCGTCTTCATTGCCGTGCATGGCCGCGAGATTGAACCATTTGTGCGCGGCGACGAAGTCCGCCGGAACCGAGGCTCCGGTCGAATACATCATGCCGAGCTGGAAGAAGACGTCTTCGGCGGGATTTGCTTCGCCGAGCGTTGCAGCGTCGATCCCCGCAATTTCGAACCGTGCCATGGTGGCTCCCCCTGTCCTGTGTCGCGCGCCGTGCGTTTTGTTTTGATACGGCGCACCGTTCGTGCCGGCCGACCATCCCTCGACCGAGCGTCGCGATCTTGGCGGCCAAATTTGAACGGCGGTTTAAGCATCGCGATGAATCGATCCTGAACGCCGCAAAAGCGCAAACCGAATGAACCGCCTCGTTAAGCACGCAAACAGCGGCGGAATGCGTGATTCCGCCCGGCGCAGACGAATAGCTAACCTTGGTGTTTGGTGGCGCGCTAACCATCCCCCGCACGACGGGTGGCGAGGCGTCGGCGCGGCAACAAAGTGCTCGCTGCCGAATGGCCGGGGGGAAGCGGGCTTCGTTGCCGGCTTGGCCTTCGTCGCCATCCGTGTTGATGTCCGGCGGGTATTGAATCCGGAGCATGAGGCTGCAAAATGAACCGGTACCGACAGGTAGACCATTTTGCGAGCCGGAGACGCGGTGCCTCCGCACTAACGTGCCTATGGTTGACATGCGCTGCGGCCGGCGCGGCGCATGCCGACCCGACCGGCACCTGGCTCACCGCCGACGGCCAGGCGCACGTACGCGTTTCCGACTGCGGCGGGACGTGGTGCGGCACCATCGTCTGGTTGAGGGAACCCAATGATCCGGCGACCGGCCGTCCCCTCACCGATCAGGCCAATGCCGACGTCGCCAAGCGCACGCGCCTGATCATCGGCATGCCTGTCGTCTTCGACATGCGGCCAGGGACTGCTGCGAACAAGTGGAGTGGGCAGCTCTACGATCCTCGCAACGGCAAGACCTACAACGGCAGCATGCTGCTGGAGACGCCGGCACGCCTCAAGATCGAAGGCTGTGTGCTGGTGCTGTGCGAGAGCGAAATCTGGACGCGGGTGATCGAACCGGGACCACCGCAGACGCAGGCCCCACAGCCGGCGCGACCGCGGCCCTAGGGCGCGGGCGCGGCAATCGCGCGCTTGCACACTTAGAAACGAGCCGATCAAATGCGGCGGTCGATCACAGCGATCGCATGGTTGCCCGTTCGCCGCGCCACGCATCAGCCCAGCAAATACGGTCGGACAACAACACGACGAGGTCAGCGTGCCCGCTGATTGAACAGGACCGCCTGGACCTTGGGATCCTTCATGTCGATGCCGGTACGCAATTCGAGCCCGACCGCCATGCCGCGCTGGACCGCGGGTCGCGCCTTTACGGTGTCGAGCCAGCGTTTGAAGTTGGGGAACTCGTTGATGTCCTGACCCTGCCGTTCCCAGCCATTGGCCCATCCGACGCATGCCATATCGGCGATCGAATATTTCCCGGCGAGGAATTCGCGATCGGCGAGGCGCGTGTTCATCACCCCATAGAGCCGGTTGACCTCGTCGACATAGCGATTGATGGCGTAAGGCAGCTGCTCGTTGGCGTAGTTGCGAAAATGATGCACTTGCCCCGCCATCGGCCCGAGGCCGCCCATCTGCCAGAACAACCATTGATCGACTTCGACCCGACCGCGTTCGTCGGTCGGGTAGAACTTGCCGGTCTTGCGCCCGAGATATTGCAGGATGGCGCCGGACTCGAACACTGATATTGGGCGGCGCCCCGGCCCCTGCGGGTCGACGATCGCCGGCATGCGGTTGTTCGGCGAAATCGCCAGGAACTCGGGTGCGAACTGCTCGCCCTTGGAAATGTTCACCGGCCGGACCGTGTACGGCAGCCGGCATTCCTCGAGCATGATCGAGATCTTGAAGCCGTTCGGCGTCGGCCAGTAATAAAGGTCGATCGGTTTCGTCTGCCTCGGCGCCTCGGCGCGGCCCGCGGCCTTGCGCTTGACCGCGCCACTCGCCTTGCCGGCCGTCTTGGTGCTGCTCTTGATCCGGCTGATGGATTTGGTTCGGGACTTGGCCTTCGATGTCGATGCGGCGCGCGCCATGAGCAGCTCCCGGGGTCGGTGTGCGAAATCTCGGCCGGACAGGTAAGGCGTCCATGCTCAAAGCGCAACGCGCGCCAGTAAAAGCACGGCAATCATCCGCTCGTGTCGCGATGCCGCCACGCTTGCCAAGCAAACAACCCGTTACTAGTGTGCTTAGCCTAAAGTTGAACATGGCACCGCGCACTCGGTGCAACCGGAAGTGCCGGCGCGTAGATTGTGGAGTATCGGATGATGACCAAACGCGTTTTTGCTGCAGCTCTCGCCACTGTGTTTCTTGCGATTTCCGCGGCGGCTCCGGCCGTTGCCGAAACGAAGGAACTCACCCCTCAGCAGCAGAAGATGAAGGACTGCTCCACGAAGTGGAAAGATGAAAAGACGAAGACCGGGGTCAGGGGCCGCACGGCGCACAATAAATTCATGAGTACATGTTTGAAGGACTGATCTCGGCCGCCGATTCCGAGGAGGCCGTACGTCCAAGCATTGACGGCGTATCCAGGCGCTGACTGCGTAGTGACACGATGCGCCGCCGACCCGCACCGTCCGCAATCTTGCGTTCGTCGAAACTGGATTCCACCCGGATCACGTCCGGAGCGGGCTTTTTCCTGAAAATGCCCCCAGAAAAAGCGGTCTACAAAAAACTCGAGGGCGTCGGCGAGAGGTCCGAGGAGCGAGCCGGTCTGTCGAGAAACGCTCTCGTCGCCGAAGGGGGGCGGCTTGCGCCTCCACCCCATCCCCGCCGGTGAGCTGCCGTAGCATTGGCCGCCGCCGGTGGTGCCCTCACCTCAGTCTCGCCGACACCCTCTGTCGTCGACCCGAACCAGCTTCCTCTCTCGCGATCGCGTGGCGATCAGCTTTTCGACGACGCCGGTTCAATCGATCAAGTCGTCGACATGTTTCGAAGCCGAAGGCTCCGAACGGGCAAAGTTACTTGCGCTTCGCTTTGCGCTTCGTCTTCTTCGCCGTCTTCTTCGCCTTCTTTGCTTTCTTCGCCATGCTGTCCTCCTAGCCAAAGTGGGATGGCGATGTCGGTTCAGTGCTTACGCGAATCGCAAACACTGCACATCGATTACTACAGCACGAATAAAAAAACAGCGAATCCCCGTTATGACGGGTGTGCAGAGATTGAGCGCGCGCGCGGCGTTGCGCGATCATTTCGATCGAAGACCGGTGATCTTGCACGTCAAGCGCTCGATCTACTCGCCGTCTTCGTCGCCTTTTCTCGACAGTGAAGAAATCCCCGTGGGACGGGCACTTCTTTGCCATCGAAAATTTTCGATCGCGCCATCGGCGCGCCGATGGCGCACGCTCGATCGCGGCGGCGCGGCGCGTCGTGGCCCCGTTCGGTGCGAAAATTTCGTCCAAAAATTTTTTTTCACAAAACCGGATCAAATGACCGCTCGCCGCCGGAATCGCGATCCAAATCGGGCGAATCACCGAAAGTGATTCGCGCCGTCGAGCTCGGTCAAGATGGGCTGGCGTCCCGAATTGGGACAGTCGGCGGCGCCGATCTTCGCGTTTTGCGCGCGCGCCGGACATCTCACGCGTCGAAACCGGGTCGAGGACGCGTGCGGCGCGACGTCGACGCGGGTCGACCGGTTTTTTTTCGCAAAATCTGCCGGCGTGAGGTCGGCGGCCGATATCCGCATGCCGCGAACCGCGTGAGCGCGCCCTCAGAGGCCGAGCTTCTTCTTCAACAGGTCGTTGACGGCCTGCGGATTGGCCTTGCCGCCAGACGTTTTCATCACTTGGCCGACGAACCAGCCGATGACGGTGGGCTTGGCCTTGGCCTGTTCAACCTTGTCGGCGTTGGCGGCGACGATCTCGTCGACCAGCTTCTCGATGGCACCGAGGTCGGTGAGCTGTTTCATGCCCCGCAATGCGACGACGGTACGCGGATCGCCGCCCTCGGACCACACGATTTCGAACAGATCCTTGGCGATCTTGCCCGAGATCGTGCCCTCCTCGATCAGATCGAGGATCGCACCGAGCTGTGCAGCGGAAACCGGGGACGACGCGATGTCGCGTCCTTCCTTGTTGAGACGGCCAAACAACTCGTTGTTGATCCAGTTGGCGGCCGCCTTGGCGTCGCGTCCCTTCGCCACCGCTTCAAAGAATTCGGCTGTCGCCCGCTCGGCCACCAGGACGTCGGCGTCGTAGGCCGACAGCCCATAGTCGCGCACGAAGCGCGCCTTCTTGTCGTCCGGCAGTTCCGGCAGCATGCTTTTCAGCGCATCAACGTCGTTCTGCGTCAATTCGAGGGGCAGCAGATCGGGGTCGGGGAAATAGCGGTAGTCGTGCGCCTCTTCCTTGTTGCGCATCGAGCGCGTCTCGCCCTTGCGTGCCTCATATTCGATCGCCTGACCGATGAAGCGGATCGAGTTGACGTTCTTGATCTCGCAGCGCGTGCCCAATGCTGCGCCCGGCTTGCGCACCGAAACGTTGACGTCGGCGCGCAGGCTGCCCTTCTCCATGTCGCCGTCGCAGGTGCCGAGATAGCGCAGGATCGTGCGTAGCTTCGACACATAGGCCTTCGCCTCGTCGGACGAGCGCAGGTCGGGCTTCGACACGATCTCCATCAGCGCCACACCCGAACGGTTGAGGTCGACGAAGGACAGCGAGGGGTGCTGGTCATGCACCGATTTGCCGGCGTCCTGCTCGAGGTGGAGGCGTTCGATGCCGACCTTGACCGTGTGGCCGTCGGGCATGTCGACGATCACCTCGCCCTCGCCCACGATCGGCGATTTGTACTGGCTGATCTGATAGCCCTGCGGCAAATCGGGGTAGAAATAGTTCTTCCGGTCGAACACCGATTTGAGATTAATCTTGGCTCTCAGCCCGAGGCCGGTGCGGACGGCCTGGCGGACGCATTCCTCGTTGATCACCGGCAACATGCCGGGCATCGCCGCATCGACGAGCGAGACGTGGGAATTGGGCTCTCCGCCGAACTTGGTCGACGCTCCCGAGAACAGCTTCGCCTCGGACGTCACCTGCGCGTGAACCTCCATACCGACGACCACTTCCCAGTCGCCGGTGGAGCCCTTGATGAGCTTCGAGCTGTCCAATAGAGCGTTCATCGTCCCGCTATCCACTTGATCGTCCGGACTTTGTGCCGCCCGCACCCGTTGCCGCCGAGCCGGAACCCACGCTTGCTCAAATCGTTAGCCCCCACATGGGATAACGGAGGTCGACATGGATGACAATCACGGGACACGTGGCCTTTTCGGCCTGATCATCGCCGGCATCGTCGCTGCGGGTGCCGCGATTTTCATCGTGACAGGCGGCGAACTGGGCGGGAAGCAGAAAGTCGAAAGCGATGCCGACCTGCCACCGGTGGTGACATCGCCCAAATAGCGCGGGCACCGGCGACTGACGAGGCGTCGGGGGTCGGACATGGGGCCGCTCCACCTCATTGCAGCAAGGCGGCGACGATCGCGTCCCACTCTGCGCGGAACGTGCCCGTAGTCGGCGGCCTATTCGCCTGCCGGTACCAATAACGGGCGTTCGAAACGTCGCCTTCGACGCGATGAAGGTAGGCGTGGACCCAGGCGCAGTCGGCGCCGTCGTCATTCATGACGATCTCATGGGCCTTGTTCCACGCATCTCTCTCGGACCCGTCCTTGTTCGCCCACCACAGCGCCGTGAGCGCCGGCGTGAGGCCCGGCGGCGGCTTCGCCTGCGTCAACGTGCGCTTGAAGGCGGCTGGGGTCATGTCGTCCCTATCGGCATGGTCGAGCAGACTGCGATCGCGCGTCACCAGCGTGAAGCCGTATTCAGGCGCAATTGTTACCACCAGCGCTGGGGAACGAACCGTCCGGCCGCATCCTCGATGACCTGGCCGAGCGCAAACAGCGTCTGCTCGTCGAACGGCCGCCCGATGAGCTGCAGGCCGAGCGGCAGCGCCTGCGCGTCGAGACCACCGGGAACGGAAATGCCTGGAAGCCCCGCCATGTTCACCGTCACGGTGAACACGTCGTTGAGATACATCTCGATCGGATCAGCGCTGACTTTCTCGCCCAGGCCGAACGCCGGCGACGGCGTCGCCGGGGTGAGGATTGCGTTGACGCCCTTGGCGAAGCATTCCTCGAAATCGCGTTTGATCAGCGTTCTCACCTTCTGCGCGCGGAGATAGTAGGCGTCATAATAGCCGGCCGAGAGCACGTAGGTGCCGATCATGATGCGCCGGCGCACCTCCTTGCCGAAACCGTCGCGTCGGGTCTTCTCGTACATGTCGATAACGTCGCGGCCATTAATGCGCAGTCCGTAGCGCACGCCGTCGTAGCGCGCGAGATTGGACGAAGCCTCCGCCGGCGCCACGATGTAGTAGGCCGGCAGCGCATATTTGGTATGGGGCAACGATACATCGAGTATCTCGGCGCCCGCCGCCTTGAGCCATTCGGCACCGCGCTGCCACAGCGCCTCGATCTCTGCCGACATGCCGGGAATGCGATATTCCTTCGGGATGCCGACCCTCATCCCCTTGATCGGCCGCGACAGCGCCGCTTCGTAGTCCGGTACGGCGATGTCGACCGATGTGGTGTCCTTGGGATCATGGCCGGCCATGCTGCGCAGCAGGATCGCACTGTCGCGCACGGTGCGCGCGAACGGACCGGCCTGGTCGAGCGAGGAGGCGAACGCCACAATGCCCCAGCGCGAGCAGCGCCCATAGGTCGGCTTGATGCCGACGACGCCGGTGAAGGCCGCCGGCTGACGGATCGAGCCGCCGGTGTCGGTCCCGGTGGCGCCGAGGCAGAGGTTGGCCGCGACCGCCGCGGCCGAGCCGCCGGACGAACCGCCCGGCACCAGCTTCACGTCCGAATTCTCGCGCCGCCACGGCGATATGACCGGGCCGAAATACGAGGTCTCGTTCGACGAGCCCATGGCGAACTCGTCGTTGTTGAGCTTGCCGAGCATCACGCCGCCATCGCGCCACAGGTTGGCGGTGACGGTCGATTCATAAGGCGGAACGAAATTCTCCAGGATGCGCGAGCACGCCGTGGAGCGGACGTCCGCGGTGCAGAACATGTCCTTGATGCCGAGCGGCAGGCCTTCGAGCGGACCGCCTTCGCCGCTGCTGATCCGCGCGTCGGATGCCTGCGCCATCGCCCGCGCCTTCTCGGGTGTTTCGAGAACATAGGCGTTGAGCGCGCGCGCCTTGCTGATCGCGGCGATATGCGCGTCGGTCAGTTCGAGCGACGAGAACGCCTTGTTGCGCAGGCCATCACGCGCGTCGGCAAGGGTGAGCGACGTGAGGTCGGTCATTCGCTGTCCGGGGCATCGCAGATGAAGGCGGACGGCTTGCGTTTAGCGGCGTCGGCCGGCGCAGTGTCGGCGCCGCCTTGCACGAATGAGGGCCACAGCCAGCTTGCCGATGCCGGGGTGGTCTCGCCGCGCGCGGCCTTTTCGGCCTGCGCCTGCCGCTCCAGGTACAGAAAGTAGAGGTCTTCCTCCTGGCACAGAACGCACATCACTCCACCACTTTCGGAACGACGAAAAAGTGATCCTCGGCCGCCGGCGCGTTCTTCACGATCAGATCGGGAATCTCGCCGTCGGTCACCATGTCTGGCCGCTTCTTCATCCGCATCGGCGTCACCGAGGTCATCGGCTCGACGCTTTCGACATCGACCTCCGTGAGCTGCTCGAAAAAGGCCAAAATGGTGTTGAGCTCGCTCTCGAGGTGCGCGACTTCGTCCTCGGCCACGGCAATCCTGGCGAGATGTGCGATGCGGCGGACGGTCGCAGCGTCGACGGACATGCGAATTTCCCGAAAAGGACGCGATTTGACGCGGCGAGCCTATAGCAGAGCCGGTTTAAAGGCAGCAAGCGTGCCGATCCGGGCCGAGCCGCGGCTCGTTCCGCCAGTGAAATCCGGCCTTTTGGTCCCTATATCATCATCAGGAGCGATGTCAGCCCGAACGGAGGCTGTGATGGAACGCCTGGAATTCGAGTGCCCGACCACCGGCCGGCTCGTCGACATCGGCATCGAAAGCGAAATCACGAGCTTGTTGCGCATGCGCAACAAGCGGGTGCGCGCCCGTTGCGCTGCCTGCGGCCAATGGCACCAATGGCTCGTACGCGATGCCCAGCTGGCAAGGGCAGCGTAGAGGGTCACCGTGGTCACACGGGACCGTTGTGCCGAACGCAGGCCACGCTCATATTGACGGGATGGACGCACCCAATCCATCTGCCGTGCCGACCTTTGCCAGCCGCACGCCGCTGCATATCGGCGGCGTCGGACTGACGGTGCGCGATCTCGACAGGGTTGTGGCCTTCTATCGCGACGTGATCGGGCTCGCAGTGCTGAAGCGCACCGATCAAGGGGTTCAGCTCGGCGCCGGCGATGCGTCATTCCTCGCCCTCGAGCACCGGCCGGACGCCAAGCCCGACGATCCGCGCTCCGCCGGCCTTTTTCACACCGCGTTCCTGATGCCGACACGTGTCGATCTTGCCCGCTGGCTGCTGCGCATGGCGCAGAACCGCACGCCGATCACCGGTATGTCGGATCATCTTGTCAGCGAGGCGATCTACCTCGACGATCCTGAGGGCAACGGCGTCGAAGTCTATGTCGACCGGCCGCCCGAAACCTGGCACCGCACCGGCGAACTCATCGAGATCACCACCGATCCGCTCGACATCGACAACCTCGTGGCCGCGGCCGATGGCCAGCCGACCCATACCGGTGCCGGCGCGCCCGCAGGGCTGCGCATCGGGCACGTCCACCTGCGGGTCGGCAAAGTCGATACGGCAGAGGCGTTCTATCGCGATACGATCGGTCTTGCCGTTACGCGCCGCCGCGGCGGCGCCTCGTTCATGTCGTCCGGCGGCTATCATCATCACATTGCCGCCAACGTGTGGCACAGCGCCGGCGCCGGGCCGCGTGACGACGACCGCGCCGGACTATCCTGGGTCTCGTTCGAAGCCGCCGACGCCGGCACGTTCGAGACCGTCGGCGCGCAGCTGCGCGCGGCGCGTACGCCGATGACGAAGACGACAGATGGTTTTGCAGTCCGCGATCCGTGGGGAACCCGGGTCAGATTCGTCGGACCGCGCTAGTCGACAGTCTACGACCCCGGCGGCTCCATGCCCTTCGCCTTGAGAACCGCCGCAGCCGCTTCGCTGGTGAGCTGCTTCAACAAGGCCTTCGCCGCTTCGTTGTCGTGGGCCGTTGCGCCGAGCCCGGCGGCGTAGACGGTGTAGTTCTGGATTTCCTGCGGCAGCGGTCCGAGCAACGTCACGCCCTTCACCGGCACGATCTCGCTGATCTGGTGGATGCCGAGCTCGGCCTCGCCGCTGACGATGAGGTCGGCGACGTAGCCCCCCTGCTTCAGCTTGGCCTTCGGCTTGACCTGATCGGCAATGCCGAATTTATCGAACAGGCCGGCGAGATAGATCCCGCTCGAGCCGCCGCCGGCCGGATCGATATAGGCGACCGTTTTGGCCTCCAGGACGGCGCGCTTGAACGCCTCGACCGTGCTGATGTCCGGGCGCGGCGCGCCCTCCCGGACCATGACACCGATGCCGACGCGCGCCAGATTGGCACGGCTGCCGGCAACCACCTTGCCGTCCTTGGCGAGGTCGTCGATGGCGCCGGGCGTGATGATGGCCACGTCGAAGGCCTCGCCGCCCTTGATGCGCCGCGCCAATGCGCCGGCGGTGTCATTGTCGACCACCACCTTATGTCCGGTCGCCTTCTCGAAGTCGGGCACCAAGGCCACCAGCACCTGCTTGAAGGCCCCGGCGGTCAGCACCTTGATCTCGGCGGCGTTCGCGGCGCTTGCGGCCATCACCGTCACTCCGATAGCGCCTGCCCATACGACAGCTTTCATGGTCATGAGGGGTCCTCCCGATCGGGCCGCATCCTAGAGCGCGTTCCGCTTAAGTTGAATCGGAAACGCGCTCCAGCTTTCTTTAGTTGATCGGTATTGACTGTCCGAAAACCGGTGCCCCACGTGCCTTCCGCGGTGGCAAAACGCTACGGCGAAACTCGCGTGGCGCCTAGCGCAGAACGCATGCGGCTAAAAATCCCGACCATTTCGCCGCCAGGCTTTTGGTCGCCAGAAGTAGTCATGCAAATTTTGCATATCTGCAGCGCAGCAGTCGTTCTTTATCTTTTGATCCCAGATACTTATCTCCGTTTCGAGACATTCGATAGCGCATCGATTTTGCGCTGCAACACGAGGTATTACCATGAAGAGCCTGTTCGGAATCGTCCGCGCCTGGCGCCGGTACAACACCAGCCTGCGCGAACTTAGCAACCTGAGCGACCGCGAACTGGCCGATATCGGCATCTCACGCTCCGACATACCGCGCATCGCCGTCGACCACGCGTGGCGCTGAGCCCTCCTCCCTTCGGCTCCATGCAGGAAACGCCCGCCGCAAGGCGGGCGTTTTCGTTATGCGCGCAAACAGGGGCAGTCGCCCTTTTGCCATTCCGACAGCGGGCGGACGTGCGGCAGCTGGCCGCTGTCGCTCACCCAGGAATCCACCGCCCATTTGACGCCGGTGCGCCTGGTTCGGGCGGCGCATCGCGCCGGAAACTGGCACGGCCGGGGCCAAGGCGCGCGCCGGCCGTTCTCGTCGGGCGGTCGCTCGCAGATCGATTGCGTCGAATCCGCGCTCAACACCACGTCGCTCCTGCTCATGCTGCTGGGGCTCGGCCTGTTTCGCCATCATCGTGTCGAGCCGACCGTGTCGCGCCGGCGCCCGCTCGCGACCTCGAGGTCCATTCCACGGCCGTGCTCAGCGACCTGCGGGCGCCACCCCAGAAACCGAACGCAAGGCCGCGGCGGAGGCGCTCGCCTTGGCCATCATCTTCTTGAGCACGGTATGATCGGTATCGTCGAAGCCGATTTCGGTGCGGTATTTGCAGGCGAATCCGTGACAGGCGACCACCCGCGTGAGCGTGGGAACCAGCAGTGACAATTCCTGGAACCGCTGCATGATTTCCGGGTCCATGCCCGCCGCATGGCCCGCCCCGGCCGAGAATACCAGCACGCCCGCCAACAGCGACAACACCACCCGCATGGCCCGCCCCGGTTGACTTCGCCGCTATTTTTCACGACCACAATGGTGATGCAACCGGTCCATATCATTGGCGGAGGACTTGCCGGCTCCGAAGCGGCCTGGCAGATCGCCGGCCGCGGCGTTGCCGCGGTGCTGCACGAGATGCGCCCCGAGGTGACGACCGCAGCCCACAAGACCGGCGGACTTGCCGAGCTCGTATGCTCCAACTCGTTTCGCTCCGACGACAGCGCGACCAACGCCGTCGGCCTCCTGCATGCGGAGATGCGTCGGCTTGGCTCGCTGGTGCTGCGCGCCGCCGACGCCAATCAGGTTCCCGCCGGCGGCGCGCTGGCGGTCGACCGCGAAGGTTTTTCCGCGGCAATCACCACGGCGCTAGAGGGCCATCCGCTGATCGAGATCCGACGCGAGGAAGTTGCCGGGCTGCCCCCCGCGGCATGGGACAGCGTGATCATCGCGACCGGCCCCCTCACCTCGCCCACACTCGCCGCCGCCATCCGCCGGGCGACGGGCCAAGACGCGCTTGCCTTCTTCGACGCCATTGCACCGATCGTACACCGCGATACCATCGATTTCTCGATTGCCTGGTTCCAGTCGCGCTACGACAAGGCAGGGCCCGGCGGCTCGGGCGCCGACTACGTCAACTGCCCGCTCGACCACGCGCAGTATGACGCATTCATTGATGCGTTGCTCGCTGGCGACAAGACCTCGTTCCATGACTGGGAGGCGACCACGCCCTATTTCGACGGATGCCTGCCGATCGAGGTCATGGCCGAGCGCGGCCGCGACACCCTGCGTCACGGTCCGCTCAAGCCGATTGGGCTCACCAATCCGCATCGGCGCGACCAGAAGGCCTACGCCGTCGTGCAGCTGCGGCAGGACAACCGGCTCGGCACGCTGTTCAACATGGTCGGCTTCCAGACCAAGCTGAAGCATGGCGAGCAGATCCGTATTTTTCGCACCATTCCGGGTCTCGAGCGGGCTGAATTTGCCCGCCTCGGCGGGCTGCATCGCAACACCTTTCTCAACTCGCCGAAAATCCTCGATGCAACCCTGCGGCTGAAGGGTGAGCCGCGCCTGCGTTTCGCCGGCCAGATCACCGGCTGCGAGGGCTACGTCGAATCCGCCGCCATCGGACTTCTGGCCGGCCGCTTCGCCGCTGCTGAACGGCTGGGCGAGGCTACCGATAGTCCGCCCCCGACGACCGCGCATGGGGCGCTGCTCGGCCATATCACCGGCGGCCACATCGCAACGATCGATCCGGGCCCGTCCTCGTTCCAGCCGATGAACATCAACTTCGGCCTGTTTCCCCCGCTGGCGCGGGCCCTCGTCCGAGAACCAGGGGGAAAGCGCCTGCGCGGCGCCACCAAGACCCTCGCTCGCAAGCGGGCGCTGACGGCGCGCGCGCTGGACGATCTCGACCGTTGGATCGCAGGCGCTCCTTTCGTCGCAGCGGCCGAATAGCCGCCGCGGTTGTCACCCTGCGCAGCCAACGGTTACAACAGTGCCAGGAAAATCGATGGATGCCTTCGTCCATACACCGCCCGAGGTCGCTGACACATGGCGCTCCTCCGTCGTGCTCAAGCGCGATGTGTTCAGCACCGTCGAGCGCGGCCGATTCGCCGGCCCGAACGGCCAGGTCGACGCCGTGCTGCGCCGGGTCGACACCGCGCCATGGTGGGCGACGCCGCTCGCGCGCCACTTCCTCAGACGCGAAGCCCGCGCGCTTGCGGCCGCCCACCCGCTCAAGGTGGCGCCGCCGTTGCTGTTCACCGGCCGGCGCGTCTTGATCCGCGGCTTCATCGACGGCGTGGCACTGCATGTCGCCCGCCCGATCGGCGACCACGAGTTCTTTCGCTCGGCCCGATCGGTCCTGCGCAAGCTGCATCGCGCCGGCATTTGCCACAACGACCTTGCCAAAGAGCAGAACTGGCTGCGCACGCCCGACGGCCGCGCCATTGTCACTGACTTCCAGCTCTCAATCCTGTTCGCCAGGCGCGGCAAGCTTTTCCGCATCGCTGCCTACGAAGACCTGCGGCATTTGCTCAAGCACAAGCGCAGCTACGTGCCGGACGCGCTCACCGCTGCGGAGCGGCGGGTGCTGGCCCGCAAGAGCTGGATCACCCGCATCTGGATGGCGACCGGCAAGAAGATCTATCTCGGCGTCACGCGCGGCCTGTTTCGCTTCGTCGATCGCGAGGGCGGCGGCGTGCGGCTCGTGTCCGACGCTCCGACGATCGCCGCCATGCTCAGATCGATCCCCATGGTGCGCGACGTCGCCGTCGTCGCTTTTCCCGATCGCCGCGCCGGCACCGGGCTCTACGCTTTCGTTGAGGCCGATGCCGAGCTGAAGGAAAGCAATTTGCGCGAGTTCATCGTCGGCGCCGTCGGCAAGGCCAAGGCGCCGGAGCGTATCCAGGTGGTGGATACCCTGCCTCGTCGATCGGGCGGGGAAGTGCGCAAGGAAATTCTGCAGCTCGTCGCCATGAACCAGCTCGATCTCGTCGATCCGCTGATAGCGGGCGACCACGAGCGCGCCGTGGTCGCCCGCATCGTCGCCGGCCGTCGCAATCTGCGCGACAGGTTCAGTTTCTGAAGGCCAGGATGCCGCCCCAGGTTGCACGCCACATTGCCCATTGCCGGCGCCATTGCGACAGTTCGATCGGCTTGAACGGGTCGTAGCGGTGGCGATCCATGCGCTCGAGCAGCAGCGGCACAAGTGCGATCGGAATGAACGCAGGTGCGGCCGCGGGCGGAATATCGCCGACCCGCTCGTTGAGCGCGACAAGATGCCGGCGCGCGAGAACGCGCATCTCGGCCAATGCCGCCCGCAATTGCGGCGTTGCCTGGCCAGTCAGAATATCCTCGCGCGCGACGCCATGGCGCTCGAGCATATCGAGCGGCAGATAGAGTTGCCCGCGTGCGGCGTGAAGAGGGAGCGCCCGCAGCAGCGCGACGATGGCATAGGCCATGCCGGCGTGCCGAGCAGGATCGACGCTGCTCGGGCTTTTTCCGCCCAGCAGAATCGACGACGCCATCTCAATCAGCGCAGACGAGGTCCAGAATGCGTAGAATTCGAAATCGGCGAGCGTCGGCATTGGCTCGTCGTAGAGGTCAAAGCTGCGCGCCTCCATCAGGCCGAGAAGCGGCGTCGCCGGCAGGCCATAGCGCACCAGGGTGTCGAGCAGCGCGGTTGCAACCGGATTTGATTCGACAGCGCCGAAGCCTCGCCCGCTGAGCGTATCGCGCCACCATTGCAGGCGCATTTCCCCGGGAAGCACGTTATGGCTAGCCTCGCGCACCCGCGATATTTCGATGTTGAAGGCATAAAGCGCGAAGAGGTGGCGCCGCCGATCTGGCGGCGCGAACAGGCTCGCCAGGAAGCGGTCCTTGTCCGCCTCCCGCACCAGATCTTCGCAGTAGGAATAGGCTTCCTGCATCACCGCAGCGCTACACGCCATTCACGCCACCGCGACCAATAAGGCGGCTACGCGGCGTCCTTCCCCGAGCAAAATATTGTAGGTGCTGATCGCAACACCGGTCGACATCGCCTCGACCGTCAATCCGGACAAGCGCAGGCGCGCGCGCAGCGCAGGAGGCACGGCCCAAGGATCGCGGCCGGCGCCGATCAGCAGATGGTCGATCGTGGCCGCCTGCGTCAGCACGAGATCGAGCGCGCCCTCGGTGATGTCGGCGGCGCGCTTGACGGGCGATGCCCAGATGCCGTGCGGCAGACACAGGAGCGAGCCGCGATGCGACATGCCCGCGAAACGGAAACCGCCGTTGCCGTAGCTCTCGATCGGCGCCGGATGCGGCAGATGTGGGGCATCGTGCGCGGGATCGCGCTCCACGCCGCCCGCTCCGCTCACGGCCGCGCTTTGGCGGGAGCTTCGATCATGTCGGCCGCTTCGGTGCGTCCCACCCCGACGCCGAGATAGATCAGGATCGGCGCCGCGATGAACACCGACGTATAGGTGCCGACCAGGACGACGCCGAACATCATGGTCGCCGTGAAGCTGTGGATCGCCCGGCCGCCGAACAGCAGCAGCGCCAGCAAGGCCAGCGTGACAGTGACGTGGGTGATAATCGAACGCGACAGCGTGGCATTGACCGAGATGTTGAGCAGATCGGTCATCGACATCTTCTTGTAACGACGCAGCATCTCGCGGATGCGATCATAGATGACCACCGTGTCGTTGAGCGAATAGCCCAGGATGGTGAGGAGCGCCGCAATGCTGGTCAGGTCGAAATCGATCTGTGTGATCGACATGAATCCGATGGTCAGCACGATGTCGTGCACGTTGGCGATCATGGCGCCGAGAGCGAACTGCCATTCGAACCGGAACCACAGATAGAGCAGGATGGCGAAGATCGCGAGCACGAGGCCGATGGTGCCGTAGGCGAGGAGTTCGGTCGAGACGCGCGGGCCGACCACCTCGACACGGCGGTACTCGACCTCCTCGCCGAGCCCCTGCCTCACTTTGGTGACCGCGGCCTGCTGCGCCGCCTCGCCGCCGGGCTGCTGCGAGATGCGGATGAGCACGTCGGTCGGCGCGCCAAACTGCTGCAGTTGGACCTCGCCCAATCCCAGCCCGTTGAGCGTGGTGCGCATCTTGGCAATATCGGCCGGCCCGCTCTTGGCCTGCACCTCCATCAACGTGCCGCCGATGAAGTCGATGCCGAAATTAAGGCCGTGGTTAAAATAGAGAAATACCGCGATCACCGACAAGACCGCCGAGATCGGGAAGCTCACGCGCCGGAAGCGCATGAAATCGAATTTGGTGTCGTCCGGTACGATGCGAAGCAGGCGCACGGTTTTTTCTCGTTGATCCGGCCGTTCAGATCGGAACGGTGCGCGGACGCCACCACCACACCCAGTAGGCGACGATGAGGCGGGTCAGCGTGAAGGCGGTGAATACGGTGGTGATGATGCCGATGCCGAGCGTGACCGCGAAGCCGCGCACCGGCCCGGTGCCGATATAGAACAGGACGGCGGCGGCGATGAAGGTCGTGATATTCGAATCCATGATGGTGGCGAGCGCGCGCGAGAAGCCGGCATCGATCGCGGTGATCGGCGTGCGCCCGTGCCTGACCTCCTCGCGGATGCGCTCGTAGATCAGCACGTTGGAATCGACGGCGATGCCGACGGTGAGCACGATGCCGGCGATGCCGGGCAGCGTCAGCGTCGCATTGAGCAATGACAGAACGCCGAATATCATCGCCACGTTGATCGCGACCGCGACGTTGGCGAACAGGCCGAACAGGCCATAGGTCACCAACATGAAGACGATGACGAGCACCGAGCCGACCAGGGCGGCGAGCTTGCCTTTCTCAATCGAATCCTGACCGAGCCCGGGACCGACGGTGCGTTCCTCGATGATGGTGAGCGGCGCCGGCAGCGCGCCGGCGCGCAGCAGGATGGCGAGATCGTTGGCCGCCTCGACGGTGAAGCTGCCAGAAATCTGGCCCGACCCGCCGAGAATCGGCTCGCGGATCACCGGCGCGGAGATGACCTCGTTGTCGAGGATGATGGCGAACGGCCGCCCAACATTCTCCTGTGTGACCTGGGCGAACCGCCGCGCGCCGTTGGTGTTGAAGCGGAAGCTGACGATCGGCTCGCTGGTGCGCTGGTCGAAGCCGGGCTGCGCGTCGGTCAGGTCTTCGCCGGCGACGATCACCCGCTTCTCGATCAGGTAGGGCTGGCGATTTTCGGCGCGCGATCCGTAAAGAACCTCCGAGTCCGCCGGCGGCCGACCCTGCAGCGCCTGCTCGGCCGGCATCGACATGTCGACGAGCCTAAAGGTGAGCTTGGCGGTCTTGCCGATAATTTCCTTGAGGCGGGACGGGTCCTGCAATCCGGGCACCTGGACCAGCACACGATCGATGCCCTGGCGCTGGATCGACGGCTCGACGGTGCCGAGTTCGTTGACGCGTTTCTCGAGGATCTGGATCGACTGCTCGACCGATTGGCGGATGCGCTCGACCAGGGCCGGCTCGGTCACCGTCAGGCGGAATAGCCCGCCGCCGGCATCGACGACCTCCACCGAGCGCTGGCCGGTGCCGCCCAGGATGCCGCCGAGCGGTTGCGACAGCTCACGCAGCTTGGTGAGCGCGAGCTGTGGATCGGCGCCCTCGCGAATGCGAAATTCCACGGTGGTGCCGCGGATGGTGACAGCAGCCGGGCTGCCGAGGCGGTTCTCACGGACGACGCGGCGGACGTCATCACGCAGCGCTTCGACCTTCTCCTTGCGGACGGCGTTGGTATCGACCTCGAGCAGGATGTGCGAGCCGCCCTGCAGGTCGAGCCCCAGCACCACGTGACGCTGCGCCCATTTCGGCCAGCTCTGCACCGTCTTCTCGTCGATGAAGTTGGGGACGGCGCACAGGCAGACGAGCAGCGCCGTCGCCACAATCGCCGTCGCCCTCCACCGCGTGAAATAGAGCATGGTTCCGAGATTCCCGACGTGTATGTAAGTGTGGGCGCCGCTGATGTCAGCCGGACACGCCCTCGTCCTTCACCGGTTCGCCCTTGGCGCGCACGTCCGCGACCATCGACCGCATCTGTCGCACACGCACGCCATCGGCAATCTCGACCTCGACCTGGTCGTCATCGACCACCTTGGTGACCTTCCCGACCAGCCCACCCGAGGTCACCACCGTGTCGCCGCGCCGGACGTTCTTCACCATCTCCTGGTGCTGCTTCACCCGCTTCTGCTGTGGCCGCAGGATCAGGAAATACATGATGACGAATATCAGGATGAACGGCAGCAGCGACATCAGCATATCACTGCCGCCGGCGGTCGCGCCCTGGGCAAAGGCCGGCGTAATCAGCATCGAGCTCTCCCCTTCCCCTTGACCGGCCTTGCATTTTTCGGCCGGCCCGGCCCGCCGACCGGCGCGGCAGTCGGCGCGGACTATAACGGCCGGGAGGGCGATTGCAACGTTACGCGGACCGCCCGCGCCGGCCTGTCGCAGCGTTGTGCGCAAGCGCCTTGCAGGGCGTCTTCAGCCCCGCTAAGGGAGCGGCGCACCTGCAACACCCGCCATGGCCAAAACGCCCAAAGCCAAACTGAAATCGAAGCCCAGACCGCGATCCATGCCACGATCCAAGCCGCGATCGGAGCCGCGATCCAAGCCCAGTTGGTCGGCCGGCTCGGCCCCCGACGCCGCGACGCTGCGGATCATCGCGTCCGCGCTCGAGCGGCTCGCCCCGCCCCCGCCGGCGGCGCCGGACTTCGCCGCGGCCGAGGCCTTCATCTGGCATCCGGAGGGCAAAAGGCTCACGCCGGTGGCGCGTGTCAACCGGGTCGACATGTTCCTGCTCAAGGGCATCGACCGCATGCGCGACATCCTGATCGAGAACACCGAGCGCTTCGCCCGCGGGCTGCCAGCCAACAACGCCTTACTGTGGGGGGCCCGCGGCATGGGCAAATCCTCCCTGGTCAAGGCGGGCCACGCCACCGTCAACGCGTCGCTCGGCACCAAAGCAGGAAGCCTCAAGCTCATCGAGATCCATCGCGAGGACATCGAGACCCTGCCGGACCTGATGGCGCTGTTGCGCGGCTCCGACTTCCGCTTCATCGTCTTCTGCGACGACCTTTCGTTCGAAGCGGAGGATACGTCCTACAAATCGCTCAAGGCCGTGCTCGAAGGCGGCATCGAAGGGCGGCCGGAGAACGTGATCCTCTATGCCACGTCGAACCGCCGCCACCTGATGGCCCGCGACATGGTGGAGAATGAGCGTTCGACCGCGATCAATCCCGGCGAAGCGGTCGAGGAGAAGGTGTCACTATCCGACCGGTTCGGCCTGTGGCTCGGATTTCATCGCTGCAGCCAGGACGAGTTCCTGGCCATGGTGGAAGGCTATGTCGGCCACTTCGGCATTCCGGTGGAGCCCGAGACCATGCGACGCGAGGCGCTCGAATGGTCGACGACGCGCGGCGCACGCTCCGGACGCGTTGCCTGGCAATACGTGCAGGACCTAGCGGG
>Ga0307472_100000199_pt1 | contig 19305 bp, 19 predicted proteins | sample atmos_gasesAM5C__2_FD_204582 | JGI IMG/M metagenome (GOLD analysis project Ga0307472, IMG submission 204582) | Hardwood forest soil microbial communities from Morgan-Monroe State Forest, Indiana, United States - atmos_gasesAM5C_05 | ecosystem: Environmental > Terrestrial > Soil > Temperate...
CGCCTTGACTTCCTGGGCGACGACGGCGAAGCCCTTTGCCGGCTTCCCCCCGCACGGGCCCGCTTCGATCGCGGCATTGAGGGCGAGGAGGTTGGTCTGCTCGGCGATGGCGGTGATGAGCGGCAGCGGACCGCGACTACGTATTTGTCCCAATGTCATATCGCAGCCAGTCGGGCCGAAACCGCTGTTCAACTTCGGTACGTCCGCCGCTGCCACAAATCATTCGTCCTTGTCGTCGGCCTTGCCGCCGATCTGCTTGAGCTTGGCGAACACGGCCTGGACGTCGAGTTCCTCGGCCGGCTTCTTGGCTGCCGGTTCGGCTTCCGCGGGTGGGCGTGCGGTCGTCACTTCTGCCGGCAGCAGCGTGACGCCCTGCTCGGCCTCGACCGGCTTTTCCTTGGCCGCGCGCCGCACCTCGATGTCGAGGTCGATCTGCGAGCACAGGCCAAGCGTCACCGGGTCCATCGGCTGCAGATTGGGGGCATTCCAATGGGTCCGGTCGCGGATTGCCTGGATGGTCGACTTGGTGGTGCCGACGAGCCGCATGATCTGGCTGTCCTTGAGCTCGGGATGGTTGCGCACCAGCCACAGAATCGCGTTCGGCCGGTCCTGCCGGCGCGACACCGGTGTGTAGCGCGGGCCCTTCTTGCGCTTGGCATCCGGCAAGCGCACCTTGGGATTGGCGAGCGTGAGCCGGGAGTTCGGGTCGCCCTCGGCCTCCTCGATTTCCTCGCGGGTAAGCTGGCCGGTGAGGACCGGATCGAGCCCTTTGATTCCCTGGGCAGCATCGCCGTCCGCGATCGCCTTCACCTCGAGCGGATGCAGCTTACAAAAATCCGCGATCTGGTCGAACGACAGCGCCGTGTTCTCCACGAGCCAAACGGCGGTTGCTTTGGGCATCAGCGGCTGGGCAGTCATGGGCAAATCTCCTCTACGCTCCGCCCGCCCTTTCGGACGAAGCACCAGATCATCGGCGATGACTGGAAGTGGCCGGAATATAGGCATTTGCCCCCCGGCTCTGCAATGGCCCCGTAGGCCCGCAAGCGACACGAATCGTGGCCGAACCGCGGCCCGGACCTCCCGAAACGCGCATTCCGGACGCCAAAACCAGGTCTATTGGTGCCCAATGCGTCCCGTCGGCCCAGTCGCTTGACAGGCTGGTTTCGGAGGCCCATGTCGAGGCCGCAGCGGGGCTCGATGCGCTGGATGGAAGCCCCCACAACCGCCTCCGCGCCCGCATTCGACCGTGGACAAGCCGCCGCTCAAGATTCTGCTCTGCTCGCCCCGCAGCTTTTGCGCGGGGGTGGTGCGTGCGATCGACACGGTCGAGCGCGCGCTCGCGCTCTATGGGCCGCCGGTCTACGTGCGCCATGAGATCGTGCACAACCGCTACGTGGTCGAGAGCCTCAAGGCGAAAGGCGCGATCTTCGTCGAGGATCTCGACGAGATTCCCGATACCGGCGCGCCTGTGGTGTTCTCGGCTCATGGCGTGCCGAGGTCGGTGCCGGCGGAAGCGGCGCGGCGCAAATTCTTCGCGCTCGACGCCACCTGTCCGCTGGTCACCAAGGTTCATCGCGAGGCGGAAATCCATTTCCGCCGCGGGCGCGAGATCATGCTGATCGGCCATGCCGGCCACCCCGAGGTCGTTGGGACGATGGGACAGCTCCCCCCCGGCGCGGTGCATCTGATCGAGACGGTGGCCGACGCGGCGGCATTCGTGCCGAAGGATCCCAAGCAGCTCGCCTATGTGACGCAGACGACGCTGTCGATCGACGACGCGGCCGGGATCGTCGCGGCGATCAAGGCGCGCTTTCCCTTCATCGTCGGGCCGCACAAGGAAGACATCTGCTACGCCACCACCAACCGCCAGGAAGCGGTGAAGCGCGTCGCCCCCGTGGTCGACGCCATGCTCGTGGTCGGCGCTCCCAATTCCTCGAATTCTCAGCGACTCAAGGAAGTCGCCGAACGAGCGGGTTGCCGCTATGCCGCGTTGGTGCAAAGTTCCGCTGACATTGATTGGGCGGCATTGGGCGTGATTACCAACGTCGGCCTCACCGCCGGCGCCTCCGCCCCTGAGATCCTGGTCGAGCAGATCATCGACGCCTTTGCCGCGCGCTATGCTATTAGCGTGGAGACCGTCTCGGCGGTCGAAGAGGACGTCTTCTTTCCACTGCCGCGCCCGCTGCGTGACATTGAGGCGGCGGAATAGGGCGTACGATGGCCGTCTATACTGACGTCGCGGCCGAGGATCTGCAGCAATTCCTCGCCGCCTACGACGTCGGCGATCTGCTCGCCTACAAGGGCATCGCCGAGGGGGTCGAGAACTCGAACTTCCTCGTGCACGCGAGCTGCGGTTATTTCATCCTCACGCTTTACGAAAAGCGCGTCGCCGCGCAAGATCTGCCGTTCTTTCTCGGCCTGATGGAGCACTTGGCGAGTCGCGGGCTCACCTGTCCGCAACCGGTCAAGACCCGGACCGGGGAGACGCTTGGAAAGCTCGCCGGGCGTCCCGCAGCGCTCGTCACGTTTCTCGAGGGTATGTGGATCAGGCGCCCGAGCCTCGCGCATTGCGCCGCACTCGGCGGCGCGCTCGCCAAGCTGCACCTCGCCGGCGCCGACTTCACCATGACGCGCAGAAACGCGCTCTCGGTTGCGGGCTGGCGATCACTCGCGGCCAGCGCGGGCGGACGCGCCGAGCGCGTGCAGAAAGGGCTGCAGCAGGCGATCACGGCCGAACTCGACCACCTCGAAGCGCGGTGGCCGCGCGACCTGCCGCAGGGCGTGATCCACGCCGACCTGTTTCCCGACAACGTGTTTTTTCTCGGCGACCAGCTCTCCGGATTGATCGATTTCTATTTCGCGTGCACCGACACGCTGGCCTATGATGTCGCGATCTGCCTCAACGCGTGGTGCTTCGAGGCCGACCATTCCTACAACGTCACCAAAGGCCGCGGCCTGTTGCAGGCCTACATGAAAACGCGCCCTATGTCGGAGCGCGAGCGCGGCGCGCTGCCGCTGCTTGCACGCGGCGCCGCGCTGCGCTTTCTGCTCACGCGGCTGGTCGACTGGCTCGAAGTACCAGCCGGCGCGCTGGTGCGACCGAAAGACCCGCTCGAATATCATCGCAAGCTGCGCTTCCATCAGGCCATTGCCAATGTGCGCGATTACGGGATCGAAGGATGACCGAGCCTCATGCCGCACCGATAGAGCAGCACGTCGTCATTCACACCGACGGCGCCTGCTCGGGGAACCCCGGTCCCGGCGGATGGGGCGCCATCCTCGAATGGGGCGACCATCGCAAGGAACTCAAGGGCGGCGAGCCTCATACCACCAACAATCGGATGGAGCTGATGGCGGCGATCATGGCGCTCGAGACGCTGAAGCGCCCGTGCGCGGCCGACCTGCATACCGACAGCCAGTATCTGCGCCAGGGCATCACCCAGTGGATCAAGTCGTGGAAGCGCAACGGCTGGAAGACGGCCGACAAGAAGCCGGTGAAGAATATCGACCTGTGGCAGCGGCTCGATCAGGCGCTCGCGCGCCACATCGTGCGCTGGCACTGGGTGCGTGGGCACGCCGGACATGATCTGAACGAACGCGCCGACGAGCTGGCCCGCGAGGCGATCGCCGAGATCAGAGCGGCTCAGCGCGCATGATGGATGCGCGGCGTCGGCGGCGGAAGTTCTCCCCGCCGCCGCGATGGCGGCGAGGAGAAGAAGAAATCGCCGTTCACCAGTTCTTGAGCAGATTTTCGGCGCTGGAAATTTCCGCCTTGCCGGGCGCGTCTTCGATATTGAGCTTCTTCACCACGCCGTCCTCGACCACCATGGCATAGCGCTTCGAGCGGGTGCCGAGGCCGTTGCCGGACGCGTCGATCGTCATATCGATGGCCTTGGCGAAGTCGCCATTGCCGTCGGCGAGGAATTCGATCTTGCCCTCGGCCGTCGTCGCCTTCTTCCAGGCATCCATGACGAACACATCGTTGACGCCGGTCACCGCGATGGTGTCGATCCCCTTGGCTTTGATCGCGTCCGCGTTCTGCAGAAATCCCGGCAGGTGGTTCTTGTGGCAGGTCGGGGTGAAGGCGCCGGGCACGGCGAACAGCACGACCTTCTTGCCCTTGAAGACCTCGTCGGCCGTCTTCCACGCCGGGCCCTCGGCAGACATGACTCGGAACTTGGCTTCCGGAATACGATCGCCGACCTTGATGGCCATGACTAACCTCTTTTCAGTGGGTTGATCGAACTGGGATTGATCTTGGAGTCGGTTGAAAGCTCGCGGGATTCTTGCCCGCTCTACGCATGCGCCCGCATGATCGGGGCGAATGTCGCGCCTAACGTAACCTACCGGAGGGATTAGTCGAGATGGGTCGTGGCCTCGATCGCCTTGTCGCCGGCGGTGGCGGTGAGCCGCAAGGTCGCTTCGGCAGCCTTACCCCCCGGCGGCAACCCGTCGAGCTCGAATACGAAGCGGTGCATGCCGGCGGGCGCGCCTGCGACCGGCTCGGGCAGGGGCAGCGCCCAATCTGGCGCAGGACCTTCGGCAAAAAGATCGACGGTCTCGCCCGCCGGCGCTGCGACGTCGACGAGGATGCGCGGCCGGCTAGCGCCAGCCTCGCGCCGCACCGCGCGAATGGCCAAGGCGCCGCTGAAGCCGACCTTCGTGATTTTGGGTACGCGCGCTTCCGCAGCGGCGAGCGCCGGCTCGTGTACGGAAGGTCCGCCCCCCAACACGAGCTCCATATTGCCCGTGGCCGGCACGCAGAGTTTCTCGCACACCGCATAGTCGAGTTTCACGCGCAGCGTCACCGGCTTTGCCGGATCCTGCGGCACGATGGCGAGAGGCAGAACGAGAGCACCTTTGTAGCCGATCGAGTTGCCGCTCTCGTCGCGCAGACGACGCGGCGCTGGCCATAGCACGGTCGCCGTCTTGACATTGTCCGACCCGCCGAAGTCGAAACGCGGGGGCACACCGGAATCGCCCGGATAGCGCCAATAGGTTTTCCACCCGGCGTCGAGTTTGAATTCGAGGCCTGCACGAACGATCCCGGGCATCGAATCACGGCGCGCCGCGCCGGCGATTAGACGAACGGCGGAACGGGTGTCGGCATCCCACGCCGACGCGTCGGCCGCGTGCGGCGGCACCGTTGCGCCGAGCGTGGCAAAATATACCCCCAGTGCAACGGCAATCAGCGCAAATTGCCGCAATCTATTTACAATCATGAATGAACATCTAATGGCCACGGGCCAGGTTTACCATTGAATTCGTCGTGAGCGCCGGTTGAAGTGCGGCAAGTTTTATTTCCCAAGCGCGGACGATCAGGGTAACCTTTTGCGATGCGCCTCGCACGCAAATCATCTGCCGAGAAGGGCCCCCGGCGAGGATACCTCGACGGGCAGATGCTCATCGCTATGCCGAGCATGCGCGACGATCGTTTCGCCCGCAGCCTCATCTACGTGTGTGCGCATTCCTCAGAAGGTGCGATGGGCATCGTCGTCAACCAGCCGGCTGCCAACATCAACTTTCCCGATCTGCTGGTGCAGCTCGAGGTCATCCCGGCCGCCGACCTGATCCAGCTTCCCTCGCGCGCCGAGGCCATCAAGGTGCTCAAGGGCGGACCGGTCGAGACCGGCCGCGGCTTCGTGCTGCACACGGCAGACTTCTTCATTGAGAACTCGACGCTGCCGATCGATGACGGAATCTGCCTCACCGCGACGCTCGACATTCTCAAGGCGATCGCACGCGGCGATGGTCCAGCGAGCGCGGTGCTCGCGCTCGGCTATGCCGGCTGGGCGCCGGGTCAGCTCGAGACCGAAATCACCTCGAATGGCTGGCTGCATTGTCCCGCCGATTCGGAACTCATCTTCGGGTCCGATACCGAGGCCAAATACCAGCGCGCGCTGCGCAAGATCGGCATCGACCTCGGCATGTTGTCGAGCGAAGCCGGCCACGCGTGAATGAAAATCCAATCGCTAATCTCGCGCGCAACGTGACGGCTGACGTGATTCCATTGAGCTAGCACATTTTAGAAAAAGGCTGCCCCGGACTTGATCCGGGGCGGACAGTGCCTTTCCGCAAGAAAATGCACACTAGCGCGCGATCGCCATCTTGTCGGATTCGAGCAGCGTGCGCGCCTGCTCGGCGGTCATCGGTTCGCCGAAGACGTAGCCCTGCGCATATTCGCAGCCGAGCTGGTAGAGCTCGACCGCGTCCGAATCGGTTTCAGCGCCCTCCGCAACAACGTCCATACCGAGGTCGTGAGCGAGCCCGATGATCGAGCGCAGGATCACCGGCCGCGTGCCTTTGCTCGTGGTGCGCACGAACGACTGGTCGATCTTGATCGTGTCGAAGGGAAAGCGCTGCAAATAGGCGAGCGAGGAGTGGCCGGTGCCGAAATCGTCGAGCGCCAGGCCGGCGCCGAGCTCGCGCATGCGTTGCAACATCTGTGCGGCGTGCTCCGGGTTCTCCATGACCAGCGATTCGGTCAATTCCAGCTTGAGGGTGCCGCGCACGAGGCCCGAGCGAACGAGCACCGTGCGCAGATCGTGGATGAGGTCGTGGCGTAGCAGCTGGCGCGAGGAGACGTTGACGCTGGCGAACAGCGGCTCGCGGTTTCTCAGCGTGCGTTGCCAGATGCCGAGCTGACGCGCCGTGCGCTCGAGCGCGAACAGTCCGAGGTCGACAATCAGCCCGATTTCCTCGGCGATGCTGATGAACTCCGAGGGTGACAGCCGCCCCATCTTAGGATGATCCCAGCGTGCGAGCGCTTCGAAGCCGGCGACCGAGCGGTCTTCTAGCCGAATGATCGGCTGGTACAGCAGGATGATTTCTTCCCGTTCGAGCGCGCGCCGCAACTCGGATTCGAGCGAGAGCCGGTCGGTCTTGCGCGCGCGCATCGCCGGCTTGAACACCTCGATGCGGTCGCCGCCGATGCGCTTGGCGTGATACATCGCAAGCTCGGCGTCCTTGAGCACTTCCTCGCCGCGGTTAGGCTGGCTGTCGCTCAAGCCAAGGCCGATCGAGGCGGTGAGGAAGATCTCACGATCGTTGAAGGTGATCGGCGCCTTGAGTGCTTTGCGCAGTTGCTCGGCGAAGGCGATGATGCGCACCGGCTCGCGTTCAGACAGGAGAATGAGCCCGAACTGGTCGCCGGCGATGCGCGCGAACGTGTCCTGCGGCTTGAGCATACGGCCGAGCCGGCGGGCGATTGTCAGCAGGATCGAGTCGCCGACCGCGATGCCGACCGAATCGTTGACCTGCTTGAAGCGATCGAGATCGATCACCATCACGGTCGGACGGATCACGGTATCGGCCTTGGCGAACGCGAGCACCGCTTCGAGGCGGTCGATGAACAGCTGGCGGTTGGGCAGGCCGGTGAGGTTGTCGTGGACGGCGTCGTGCAGCAGGCGCTCTTCCGCGGTCTTGAACTCGGTCACGTCGGTGAGCGTGCCGACCAGCCGCACGACCTCGCCGTCGGAGCCGACCACTGGCCGCGCCTTGAGCGCAAACCACAGATAGTGGCCGTCCGGCGTGCGCAGGCGGAAGTCCTGCACCAGGCGACCGCGCCGCTGCTCCAGCACGCCGTCGAGCGTGGCGCGAAAGCGGTCGCGGTCGAGCGGGTGCAGAACCTCGAGCCAGTGCGCGGCCGGCCCCTCGAGGGTGCCGCGCCTGAGCCCGAGGAGATGCTCGGTCTCCGGGCTGGTGAAAATCCTGTCGGCGGAGACGTCCCAGTCCCAGATCAGATCGCCGGCGCCGGTGAGCGCGAGCGCGCGCCGCTCGACGTCCGATACGATGCCGTGCGTGATGCCACCCGAGAACGCGTGCTGCATTACGGTGAAACCGATCAGCATGACGATCAATTCGAGACCGCCGAGCAGGGCGGGGCCGACGATGTCGTTGGTTACTATGCCTTTCACCGTCAACCCGGCCGCGATCACCCACACGACGAGCAGGAACCACGTCGGGATGAGTAGCACCGCGCGATCGAAGCCATGTGCGGCAAGGAAGACGACGAGGCCGAAGCCGGCGACCGCCACCAGGAATAGCGAGAGCCGTGCGATGCCCGAGGCCACCGCCGGGTCGAACAAGGCGAGCGCGACCAACGCGCCGAGGAAGAGCAGCCAGCCGACGGTGATGTGGGCGTAGCGGACGTGCCAACGATTGAGGTTGAGATAGGCGAACAGGAAGACGAGCAGCGTCGCGGCCAGGATCGCCTCGCCTGACGCGCGCCAGATGCGCTCGGCTCCGGCGGACATGTCGAACACCTTGCCCCAGAATCCGAAGTCGTTGCCGATATAGACCAGCACCGCCCAACCGAGCGCTGCTGCGGCCGGAAACATGATGCTGCCCTTGACCACGAACAGGATGGTCAGGAACAGCGCCAGCAATCCGGCGATGCCGATGACGATGCCGTAATAGAACGTGAAGCTGTTGATCTTGTCCTTGTAGGCGTCGGGCTCCCACAGATAGAGCTGCGGCAGGTTGTCGGTGCGCAGTTCGGCGACGAACGTGATCACCGTTCCTGGATCGAGCGTGATGCGGAAGACGTCGGCGGTCGCGCTGTCCTGGCGATCGGGCCGGTCGCCGGAGCTCGGCGTGATGCTGACGATGCGCGACAGGCCGAGGTCCGGCCACAGCAGCCCGGAGCCGACCATGCGGTAATGCGGTACGACGATCAGGCGGTCGATCTGCTCGTCGCTCGAGTTGGCGAGCGCGAACACCGCCCAGTTCGTTCCGGCCTCGCGCGCGCGTACTTCGATGCGGCGCACAATCCCGTCGGCGCCGGGCGCAGTCGATACCTGGATGCGGTCGCCGTCGGTCTTTTGCCGCTCCGTGACGTCGGTGAGATCGATTGCCGACGCGTCGAGGCGCACGTTCACCGCCTCGACGGCGCGTGCAGGCGCCGCTCCAGTCAACACCGCGATCAGAACCAATACATTGACAACATTGATAAAACGCAAACACCAACCTCCCAGCCAGACAATGCCCCGTGGGGCCGTCTCAGGAGTAGCGGGGCGATGCGGCAAGAGCAAGGTATCCGACGCTCGGGTCGCAGGGGCCTGGGTCACAGCGTCAGCACGATCTTGCCAACGTGCATGCTCGACTCCATGCGGGCGTGGGCTTGGGCCGCCTGCGCGAGCGGCAACGTCTTGTCGACGATCGGTTTGATGCGCTTTTCGGCGATCAGCGGCCACACCTTGTCCTCGACGGCGCGCGACCGCCGCCTTGTCCTCGACCGAGCGTGAGCGGAGGGTCGAGCCGGTGTGGTGAAGGCGTTTGAGCATGATACGGCGGAGGTCGACGTTGGCGCGTGGCGAACCCTGGAAGGCGATCTGCACGATGCGGCCCTCGATGGCGGCCGCTTCGTAGTCGCGTTCGATGTAGTCGCCGCCGACCATGTCGAGAATAACCTCGGCACCGCGGCCGCCGGTCCACGATTTGACGGCGGCGGCGAAGTCTTCGGTCTTATAGTTAACGGCAACGTCAGCGCCCGGCATGCCGCGCATTTCTCGGCGGTGCGGGCGGTGACGACCGCGCGCGCGCCGAAGCTTTTCGCCATCTGGATCGCCGTCGTGCCGATACCCGAACTGCCGCCATGGACGAGCAAGGTCTCGCCGGCCCGAAGGGCGCCGCTGTGCCAGACGGTGAAGACGGTTTCGGGGAGCGCCGCCGCCGCGACCGGGGCGACGCCCGCCGGCAGCGGGAGCGTGTGGGTTTCATGCGCGAGGCAATAGTGCGCATAGCCGCCGCCGACCACCAGCGCGGCGACTTGGTCGCCGTCCTTCCAGCGATTCACGCGGGGTCCACACGCCGCCACCGTGCCGGCGATTTCGAGCCCCGGGATGTCGGGCGCGCCTTTCGGCGGTGGATGGAGCCCCATGCGCTGCATCACGTCAGGCCGGTTGACGCCGGAGGCAGCGACCTTCACCAAAATCTCGCCGGGACCGGGAATCGGTACGGGCCGTTCCTCGGGTACCAGCATATCGGGTCCCCGGGCGCGCGAATGGCGATCGCGGTCATGCGGGCTGGCAATGTCATCGTCGATCTCGTTTGTCCCAGAGAGTCCCGTCGGCGGAGCGGGGCCTCTCACTAGAGCGAGAGCATTTTCCGGAAAAGCGGGCACCGGTTTTCCGGAAAAGATGCGATCGACTAAAGAAGCTGGGGCGCGTTTCCGATTCAACTGAACCGGAACGCGCTCTGGCGCATGTTCTGGCGAAGGAGATGCCGGTTCGCCGACAAGACCATGCGACATACAAGGATCGACGGACATTTCCGAGCGAGTCTGCAACCAGATCCGGTCCGGTTCGGTCGGACGTGGCCGTCGTTGCGACACAACGGCGCGCGAAGCGATGTGACAAGCGGAACTGGGTCCTTTATCGTCATGCGGCGCCGTGCTCGGACGCTACAGTTGAGACTAAACTCGTGCCGAAGGCGCTCCGGAGGCCGGCATGCCGGTGATCGACGACGACGATCGGCCGAAGAAGAAGCTCGTGCACGAGATCGGCCAGGATCTTGCGCTTCTGTCGGTCGAGGAATTGTCGGAACGTATCGCGGCGCTCAAGGCCGAGATATCCCGCCTGGAGGCAGCGACGGCGGCGAAGCGTGCGTCGCGTTCGGCCGCCGATCAGGTTTTCAAGAAATGACTGCGCCGGAATAAGCCTTGCGGAGACGTGGCTTACGAAAAATGCGCAATGAATTTGTAATCCTTAACCTATCGTTAAGCTTTCTCCTTCATTACTGGCATTGTCCATCTGCTGGACATCGAGTGGCTCCTGTCCACTCTGTTTGACGCCTCCCTGTTATCACCTTCGAGCCGCCGGCTACGGCGGCTCTTTTTTTTCGTCGTCTCGGACCGGACAATCGGGCCTTTCCGCCGCTGGCAACTATATCTTGAGGTTTTTGACGCAGCCGCTGGACAGGCGCCGGTATGGCGGGCATCTTTAAGTGGGTGTGAGGCGTATATGGCAGACAAGTCCACGGGCGAAGCCGGGCCGATCTCGTTTGGCGAAAGGCTGACGAGCTCCCAGGCATTCTCGGCGTTGTTTCGCGAGGGCATGGCCCTGGTTGAGGAAACGGCGGCCTATCTCGACGGCGTCGGCCGGCAGGAATCCAAACAGCTCGAACGCGCAGCCGCGCTCGCCTATGCAACCGAAAGCATGCGGCTGACCACGCGACTGATGCAGCTAGCTTCCTGGCTGCTGCTTCATCGCGCCGTCAACGAAGGCGAGATGTCGCTGGCGCAGGCCAACAAGGAGAAATTCAAGGTCAGGCTTGCGGTCGGCGAGCCCGATCGTGACGACGCCGTCAAGCTCTTGCCGGAACGCCTGCGCATGTTGATCGAGCGCTCCAAGGCGCTGCAGGCGAGGGTGCGCCGGTTGGACGCCACGATTCACAGCGGCGATCGGGAGCCGCAGCAGAACGGCCATCCGCTGGAAAACCAACTGGGGCTGCTCAAGGCGGCTTTCGAGCGACGTGACGGCTGACGCCCTCAGTGTGTTTTAGAGCACGTGTTCCAACGCAAGACGGCAGGTCGCTTTTGCCGAACGCGCTCTGATTGGCGGTCGCCGGCGATAAAAAACCCGGCTCGCGCGGGGGCTTTTGCGGCCGCTAGCGTGCGTTCCGGTTGCGGTGATCGGACATGCGCTCTGGCTCGTTCGTTGATCGCATTGTCTGCGGAAACCGGTGCCCACTTTTCCCACGCAAGGATCGACCGCCATTGCGCCGCCAATCTGCAACCAGATCCGGTTCAATTCGATCGGAGATGGCTGTAGAGCTTCATTCCTTCTTAAGGAACCCCGAGAACTTCTTCTGGAAGCGCGACAGGCGTCCGCCGCGGTCGACTAGCTGTTGCTGGCCGCCGGTCCAGGCTGGGTGCGATTTGGGATCGATGTCGAGGTGGAGCGTGTCGCCCGGCTTACCCCAGGTGGTGCGGGTGGTGAACTCGGTTCCGTCGGTCATCACCACCTTGACGGTGTGATATTCGGGATGGATGTCGGGCTTCATGGCTGATCATCTCCGCGCCGGCCGAGCGGCGCTCGCTGATGTGGTTTTTGTGCAAAATCGTGGGCTCTCTTACCTCAGGCCCCGGCACGAGACAAGCCACCGGCCGGCCCATTGTCACGCCCCTGCCGGCGGGGCATTGTCGCGCCTCATTTGGCTGGCACGAGACGCCGCTTGGGGGAGTGCTGCATGAGTGACATCGCCGGGAGTGGCGGGTTCGCGGCAGCTGCCGTGCCGGACGACAAGTCCGGGCGCAACCGCAAGCTCAAGCCGCTGTTGTCACTGCTGCCCTACGTCGCCCGGTATCGTGGCCGCGTGGCGGCCGCCATCGTCGCCTTGCTGGTTGCCTCGCTGGCGACGCTGGCGGTTCCGATCGCGCTGCGTCGGATGATCGACTTCGGCTTCAGCGCCGAGGGCGTCGAGCTGATCAACCAGTACTTCAGTGTGATGATCGTCGTCGTCGCCGTGCTCGCGGTGGCCAGCGCGACCCGCTATTACCTCGTGATCACGCTTGGCGAGCGCGTCGTCGCCGACCTGCGCGCCACCGTGTTCGACCATGTCACCTCGTTGTCGGCCACCTTCTTCGACACCGCCAAGACCGGCGAGCTGATCTCGCGGCTGACCGCCGACACCACGCAGATCAAGTCGGCGGTCGGCGCGTCGGTATCGATCGCGCTGCGCAATGTCGTTCTCTTTTTCGGCTCGGTGACCATGATGGTGGTGACGAGCCCGCGTCTGTCCGGCTTCGTTCTCGCCGCAATCCCGGTGATCGTTCTGCCGCTCGTCGCCTTCGGCCGTCTGGTGCGCCGCCGTTCGCGCACCGCGCAGGACACGCTCGCAGATGCCTCGGCTTATGCCGCGGAGTTGATCGGCGCGGTGCGCACACTGCAGGCATTCACCAACGAGCAACTCGCCAGTGTGCGTTTTTCGGCGGCGATCGAGCGCGCCTATCGCGCTGCGCTCTACTCGACCCGGGCGAGGGCCGTGCTCACCGCCATCATCATCTTCCTGGCGTCGGCGAGCGTCGTGATCATCCTATGGGTCGGTGCGCAGGACGTGCTCGACGGCTCGATTACGCCCGGGCGGCTCAGCCAATTCGTGCTGTTTGCCGCCTTCGCGGCGACCGGGCTTGGCCAGTTGAGCGAAGTCTGGGGCGAGGTGTCGCAGGCCGCGGGCTCCGCCGAGCGCTTGGCCGAACTTCTCGCAATCGAGCCGGTGATCAGGGCGCCCGCCCATCCGGTGGCGTTGCCCCGGCCGGCGCGCGGCGAGATCGCATTCGACGCCGTGCGCTTTTCCTACCCGACACGACCGCAGGTGCCCGTGCTCGACGGCGTGTCGCTGCGCGTGCGGCCCGCCGAGAAGGTCGCGATCGTCGGACCGTCGGGCGCCGGCAAGAGCACGATTTTTCATCTTATCCAGCGTTTCTACGATCCGCTTGCGGGTCGTGTGATGCTCGACGGCGTGCGGCTGCCCGACGTCGATCCGCGCGAGGCGCGCTCGCGCATCGCGCTCGTGCCGCAGGACGTCATCGTGTTCGCGGCGACCGTCGCCGACAACATCCGCTTCGGCCGGCCGCAAGCGTCGGAGGCCGAGGTGCGCCAGGCTGCGGAGCTCGCAGCGGCCTCGGAGTTCATCGCGCGGCTGCCGCAGGGCTTCGACACGTCGATCGGCGAGCGGGGCGTGACGCTCTCGGGCGGCCAGCGCCAGCGCATCGCCATCGCGCGTGCCATCCTGCGCGAAGCGCCGCTGCTTCTGCTCGACGAGGCGACCTCCTCGCTCGATGCCGAAAGCGAGGTTCTCGTGCAGGCCGCGCTTGCACGCATGATGCGCGACCGTACCACGATCGTCATCGCGCACCGCTTGGCGACCGTGCTCAAGTGCGACCGCATCCTCGTCATGGACCAGGGGCGGATCGCCGAGGAGGGGACTCACGAGACTCTGGTGGCTCGCGGCGGCCTCTATGCGCGCCTTGCCAAACTGCAATTCCAGGCGGCGTAGAAAGCTGGAGGATTTTCAGGAACATCAACCACCTGCTATCCGCCACCGCATGAGATGGAGCGGCGCACCGGAGCGGGGATTCACGTCGCTGCCGGCGATGACGAACCCGTGCTTCTGATAGAAGCGAATGGCGCGCGCGTTGTCCTGGTTGACGTGGAGGTCGAGGTGTGCCGGCGAGATGCGCTTCGCCTGATCGAGCAGGGCGCGGCCCAAGTCCGATCCCCAAAGCTCAGGCGCGACGACGATCTGGTCGAGATAGCCGGTTCGCGGATCGACGGTGACGAAGCCGACGATTGCCTGGTCGCACTCCGCAACCGTGATCGTGGCCGCCGCAACGAGCTCGTTACGCCAACGTTCGCGCCACCAGCCGACGCGCGCCGAAAAATCAACGTGCGGATAATGCCGCTGCCAGGTGCGCCGCCACAGTTCGATAGCTGCCGGCTCGTCAGTGGCCGCGTAGGGACGCAGCATAAATCCCGGCGCGCTCACCGCTCCGTCAGCTTCAATTCGATGCGACGGTTGCGGCGGTAGGCCTCCTCGGTCTTGTCGGCGTCGAGGGGCTGGAACTCGCCGAAGCCGGCCGCGACCAGGCGCTGCGGCGAGATGCCCTTGGAAATCAGGTATTGCACCACCGCGATCGCGCGCGCCGACGACAGTTCCCAATTGGAGGGGAATTGGAGGCTTGCGATCGGGCGGACATCGGTATGGCCGTCGATGCGCAGCACCCAGGCGATCTCGCCTGGAATCTTGCCGCTGAGCTCGAGCAGCGCGGTGGCGAGCTTGTCGAGCTCGGCGCGGCCTTCGGGCCGCAGCACCGCCTGACCGCTGTCGAAGAAGATTTCCGACTGGAACACGAAGCGATCGCCGACGATGCGGATATCGGGCCGATTGCCCAAAATTTCGCGCAGCCGGCCGAAGAAGTCGGAGCGATAGCGCGACAGTTCCTGTACGCGCTGAGCGAGCGCGACGTTGAGCCGCTGTCCGAGGTCGGCAATGCGCGTCTGCGATTCCCTGTCGCGTTTCTCCGAAGCATCGAGCGCTTCCTCGAGGGCCGCGAGCTGGCGGCGCAATTGCGTGATCTGCTGATTGAGGATCTCGACCTGCGCCAGCGCGCGGGCACTGATCTTTTTCTCTTCCCCGAGCGAGGCCGACAATTCGGCGATGCGTCCCTGCGTTGCGGCACCGCTCAGGCCGTTCTCGCCGGCTTGGGCCCTGAGGCGGTCGCGTTCGCTTTCGGCACCGGCGAGATTAGCGCGCAATTGTGCGATCTGCTCCTCGAGCGAGAGCTTGCCGGTCTTCTCCATCGACAACAGCTCGGTGAGCTGGGCGATCTGCGCGTTGAGCCGCGACAGCGCGGTGTCCTTGCCGGCGACCTCCTGCGACAGGAAGAACTGCACGACCACGAACACGGTGAGAAGAAAGATGATGCCGAGCACGAGCGTCGACAGCGCGTCGACGAACCCCGGCCAGTAGTCGATGCCGCGATCACGGCGGCCGCGTGCGAGTGCCATCGGTCACTTCCGTACGTTTTCGCGCACCAGATGTTCAAGCAGGCGGCGGATTTCGCGATGCTGCTCGGCCTGGGAGTCGACCCAGTCGCGAATCATCTGCTGCTCGGTGCGCATGTGTTGAACGAGCCCCTGGATCGCTTCGGCGAGATTCGCCATCGCGGCGGTCGCCGCCTTGCTCGATCCGAACTCCATGACAGCTTCGCGCAGGCGCTCGATCGCGGCGCGCAGGTCGTGGCTGACGGGGCCGACCATCATCGGCGCGCCGCGCGTATCGCTCTCGACGCCGAGGTCGCGCACCGTCGTCGCTAGCCAGTCTTCGAGGTCGGTGTAGAAACGGTTCTGCGCTTGGCTGGTCTGCAGATCGAGGAAGCCGAGGACGAGCGATCCGGCGAGCCCAAACAGGGAGGACGAGAACGAAATGCCCATGCCGCCGAGCGGCGCCGCCAAGCCCTCCTTGAGCGCGTCGAACATGGCGCCGGCTTCGCCGCCCACTTTGAGGTTCTCGATGACCTTGCCAACCGAACCGACCGTCTCGATCAGGCCCCAGAACGTGCCGAGGAGGCCAAGGAAAATCAGAAGCCCAGTCATGTAGCGCGACGTGTCGCGCGCCTCGTCGAGGCGGGTCGCGATCGAATCCATCAGGCCGCGCATGGTCTGCGGCGACATCGTCATGCGGCCCGCGCGATCGCCGAGAATCGACGCCATCGGCGCGAGCAGCACTGGCGCCCGCTCGACGGCGATCCCGGGATCGGCGACGCGGAAGCTGTTGACCCATGCGACCTCGGGAAACAGCCGCAAGACTTGGCGGAACGCCAAAATGACGCCGATGAGAAACACGCCGATAATCAACGCGTTGAGCGGCGGATTGGCTTTGAACGCCACCCATATCTGCTGCTGGATGACGAACACGATCAACCCGCACAGGATCAGGAAGACGATCATCCGGACCAGATAGATCCGGGGCGAGGAAAGCTTGAAGGGATCAATGTCTTGCTGAGCCATGGCGCGCCCTTGGTCAGCCTTCAATATGGCACAGACACGGCGAAAGAAAACGGCAACTGGTGCCTTTGTCGACCGGCGATCGTCGATCGACCCATCGTGCGGCGGATGACGGCCGCTCCTGGCGCATTTTCAGGAAAAGGAGCATCCGGTTTTCCGTCCGAAAATGCGATGAATGCAAGATGCGAGCGCACATTCGGTTTCTGGTGAAACTGAATGCGCTCTGACGCTTTTTCAGGAAAAGTGGCATCCGCTTTTTCGTCTGAAATTAGAGCGCGGCCGCCGTCTTGAGGAGGGCGAGCAATTCGCGGTGCAACGTCTCGTTGCCGGCGATGATATTGGCCTTGCCGAACATCGCCTCGCCGCCGTCGAGGTCGCTCGCGAACCCGCCCGCCTCCCGCACCAGAATCAGGCCCGCCGCCATGTCCCAGGGCGACAGATCGCGTTCCCAATATATGTCGCAGCGTCCAGCAGCGAGCCACGCAAGATCGAGCGCGGCGGCGCCGAATCGGCGCAGGCCGGCGACCCTTTCAGCAACGGCAGCGAGTTCCCTGCCCGCCAGCACGAGGTCGCCGCGGCCGTGATGGGGCAGCCCGCAAGCGACGACCGCCTGGTTGAGCTGCTGACGCGCAGCGACCCGGATGCGCCTGTCGTTGAGGAATGCACCTTTGCCGCGTTCGGCCGTGAACAGGTCGTCGTTGGCGGGACTGTAGACCACGCCGGCGACGATCACGCCGTCGCGTTCGAGCGCGATCGAGACCGCGAACTGGGGAATGCCGTGCAGGAAGTTGGTCGTGCCGTCGAGCGGATCGACGATCCAAGTGTGGGTCTTGTCGCTACCCTCGGTCCGGCCGCTTTCCTCGCCGAGAAAGCCGTAGCCGGGACGCGCCTTGACGAGTTCCGCCTGCAGAATTTCCTCGGCGCGGTGGTCGGCGGCCGTTACGAAGTTGCCCGGCCCCTTGACCGACACTTGCAGATGCTCGACCTCGCCGAAATCGCGCTTGAGGCTGCGGCCGGCCTTGCGTGCGGCGGCGATCATCACGTTGAGAAGAGCAGAGCGGAGCATCACTCCGCTCGTCTGACGTAGGCCACTTCGTTGGTGTCGACCACGACCTTCTCGCCGGCGGTGACGAAGGGCGGCACCAGCAGGCGCAGTCCGTTCTCGAGCTTGGCCGGCTTGTAGGAGGAGGCGGCGGTCTGGCCTTTCAGCACGGGATCGGCCTCGATGATCTCAAGGACGACGTGGTCGGGCAGCCTTATACCGATCGGACGCGCTTGGTAGAGCTCGACCTTGACCGTCATGCCGTCCTGTAGGAACAGCGCGCGCTCGCCGATGAAGTCCTCCTCGAGCTCGATCTGCTCGTAAGTGTCGGTGTCCATGAACACGAGATTGCTGCCCTGGCGGTATAGAAACTGGAAGTCGCGGTACTCGAGGTGGAATTCCTCGACGCGATCATCCGAGCCGAAACGGTTGTTGAGCTTGCGGCCGTCGAGCAGGTTCTTCAATTCGACCTGGTTATAGGCCGGTCCCTTGCCGGGCTTGACCTTCACGGTCTTGACCGCGATCCACAACGAGCCGTCGTGTTCGATCAGCATGCCAGGGCGAATATCGTTGCCGTTGATCTTGGCCATGGGCGGGTCCGTGGCTGTAGGTTCGTGATCGCAGGTCTGCAGCTGACGTGGATGGTCGCGCGTGATGTGGCCCGGCCGGCCGACCCTCGTCAAGAGCGTGAGCGCGCAATTTCGTCGAGCCAAGGCTTCGCGGCTTTGTGCGCCGCTTCGCGTACCTCGGAGTTCTGCTTGTGCACGAAGTCGTCGAGAAACGGGTCGCCAGCGCCGCCAGCCTTGGCAATGAGATGCCATTTGGCCGCCTGTACCGGATCGGCCGGTACGCCGCGACCGGCGGCGAGGATGCGGGCGATCCGGTTCTGTGCGATCGGGCTGCCCTTGCGGGCCGCCTTGAGGAAGATAGCAGCGGCCAACGTCTCATTCTTCGCAGTCCCGGTGCCATTGAACAGCGCGATGGCATATTCGACCATGGCGTCGGTATTGTCGACCAGCGCCGCCGCGGCGAGCAGCCTTGCCGCTTCGCGATCATCCTTGGGCACGCCGCGGCCTTCCTTGTAGAACGTCGCGAGCGCGTACTGCGCTTCGGAATTGCCGGCGGTGGCGGCGGCGCGAAACAGTTCCGCGGCGCGGGCGTCATCTTGCGGAAACTGCTGGCCTTCGAGGTAGAGCAGGCCGAGATTGTAGGCGGCGACGGCATGGCCGAGCTTCGCGGCGGCGGCAAGGAGCCGCGCCGCCTCGGCGCGGTCGGCCGGTCCATTGCGCCCGGTGAAGCGAAACATCGCCAGCGCGAACATGGCATCGCGGTCGCCGCGATCGGCGGCGAGCTTGTACCACTCCGATGCTTTCTTGTCGTCACGCGGCACGCCGAGACCCTGGGCGTAGAGCTCGCCGAGCAGCGTCATTGATTTTCTGTCGCCTTTCTCCTCCACCCGTTTGGTGGCGAGGACGAATGCGGAGATATAGTAGCCGCGCTGGAAGGCGCCGAACGGCAGATCGGGATCGCGGCCAGGGATGACGGCCTCGGCGGTATTGCTCGTTGGCGTTGGCGGCGGCGGTGCAGGCGCCGGCGGCGTGTCCGGCGTCGCCGCCTTGTGCGGCGGCGCGGCGTGGTTCGATGGTGCATGCCTCAGCTTCGGCGGTGCTGCCGGCTTGGTCGCAGGTGGGGTCAGCTCGATCGGACCCTGGGCCGCGGCCGCGGCCGGGAGCGCCTGCAGGACGAGCGCGCAGG
>Ga0307472_100000200_pt1 | contig 19278 bp, 16 predicted proteins | sample atmos_gasesAM5C__2_FD_204582 | JGI IMG/M metagenome (GOLD analysis project Ga0307472, IMG submission 204582) | Hardwood forest soil microbial communities from Morgan-Monroe State Forest, Indiana, United States - atmos_gasesAM5C_05 | ecosystem: Environmental > Terrestrial > Soil > Temperate...
CTGTCGAGCAAAGTCAAATCCTTTGCGTCGGAATTGGTGGAAATACTGCCGCCCCCGCAGGTAATAGTCATAGGCTTGAGCACTCTCGGTCGGCTTCCGGGCGATTGCCTTTTCCTCTTGAGGCGAGAGCGTGATGCGCAGGGCTTGACTAATACTGCGGGCAATCTCGTCCTGCACTTCGAAGACATCCTTAAGTTCCCGGTCGTATCGTTCAGCCCAAATGGAATGGCCAGTCTGGGTCTGCACGAGCTGGGCCGTGATGCGCAGCCGGTTGCCAGCCCGGCGCAAGCTTCCGCTGAGTACGCAGGCAGCGTTGAGTTCCCGTCCGACCTGAGGTCCGGTGACCGGTTTGTCACGATAGGCCAATGCGGCCGCCCGCGGGAAGACCTGCAGGTCTTTGATCTTCGAGAGCTCCGTAATGATATCTTCCGTCATCCCATCGCGGAAATACTCGTCGTCTTTGCTCACGCTCAGGTTCTCAAAGTAGAGCACCGCCACCGATTTTTCGGATACGGGCGCCGCAACCGACGTCGAGACGGCCACCTGGCTCTTCGATTCCCGAGTGCGACCAGCGGCAGAATCGCGGTCGCGTTTCAATCGCTTCAGGTCGGCCTTCATCTCCGAAGCGGTCTGGTAGCGCAGGTCACGGTCCTTCTCCAGCGCCTTGTTGATAATGCGTTCCAGTTCCAAAGGCACTTCCGAATTCAGCTGCGCTGGTGGTTGTGAAGTTCCATGGAGAATGGCATCGAAAATCGCTGCGGATGTGTTGCCATCGAAAGCGAGCCGGCCCGTGGCCATCTCGTACAAAACGGCACCGAAGGAAAATAGATCCGTGCGCGCGTCAAGGTCTTGCCCTAGCGCCTGCTCGGGCGACATATAGGCCACTGTGCCGAGAGCTGTCCCCGGGCTCGTCACAAGCTCCGGGGCAGCGGCCGCTGTCACCTGCCCGGAAACTCCGACGGCTTCGCCTACCCGCTGTCCCCGAGCTGCCAGTTTCGCCAATCCGAAATCCAAGATTTTGGCTTGGCCACGCTGCGTGACAAAGATGTTCGCAGGCTTGATGTCGCGGTGGATGATTCTTCTTCCGTGCGCCGCATCGAGTGCGTCGGCAATCTGGATGCCCAACTCAAGCACCTGCTCAGTGTTCAAAGCCTTTCCGGCGATGAGATGTTTCAGCGTCTGCCCTTCCAGCAACTCCATCACAATGAAGGGCCGGCCCTCCTGCTCACCAATATCGTGAATAGTGCAAATGTGGGAGTGGTTCAAAGCTGAGGCGGCACGGGCTTCGCGTCGAAAGCGTTCGAGCGACTGCGGGTCCGTCGGAGCATCCTCGGGCAGGAACTTAAGCGCCACACTACGGTCGAGTCGAGTGTCTTCAGCCCTGTATACGACGCCCATCCCGCCGCCACCGAGCTTTTCAAGAATGTGATAGTGAGAGACGGTCTGTCCGATCATGAGAAGTGGGCCCATCCAATCCCGACGGATGTTACGCCGCCACTTGTTCTGAGTCAACGCGCGCCCCGGGTCACGATAAGTGTGTCCTAGGACACAACGACTTCTGCCGACACTGTCCAATACACACCGATAACACTTTCTGGTCGGATAGGCAGAAAATTCTTCGACTCATATGACGTCCAAACTTGACTACCCATTGCCATCATGTTAACGTCAGTAGTGGGTACTTTTGACAACTCGGTGGGGCCCTCTAGTACAGCGCCACTCGTTTCTCCGCCCCCGTCGAGCACCATTCCTAATCGCAAATCTGGAATTAGAAATCGGAATAACCTCCGCGTTTTCAATCGCTTCCATTTTTCTAATCGCAAATATTCGCTGCTTTTGCGTCCGCCGAGGCGAATCACGACTCATCTCGATCGCACGGGCCCGCAGCATTCTTTCCACAAACAACCTTGCGACAGGTTTTCGTCAGGGCACGGCTTTTTATCCTGAGGCACGAAGGGCAGCCGTGCCGCTACATGCAAGGGGGTCGGGGGTTTTAACCCCTGAGGCTTGTGTTCGCCGCCTTCTTGGCCCCTGTCTTCGCAATGTGGCGGTCACCACTACCCACTCATCACTTGTCACTCGCTCGTCTCGAGGAGATCGGCCGCGGCGGACCATTCATCTATCGCCACTTGTCGTTCGCTCGTCCCGAGGAGATTCGCCGTGGCGGACCACCCATCACTCACGTCTAATCGACAATCCGGCCAGGATTGTCGTCCTGAGCGACCAGCGGGAGTCGAAGGACCTCTCTTCTGCTCTGATTCTAATCGCCGGTTCCGCGATTAGAAATCAAAATATCCGTCGCGATTTCAGTAACTTCCATTTTTCTAATCGGCGGTAAATCGCACCAGTCGCTACTTCGATGCGAATGTCAGCTTGGCCCGATAAAAGGCCTCTGGAGGCCGAGGGAAACGCTCGCCCGCGCCGTCCTGGTCACCCGTCTCATCACCACTCCCCTGCTTCCCTGCGTCGCTGCTCCCCTACCTCCCTGCTTCCTTGCCTCCGTGTCTCCGTGCCTCCGTGGCAAATCTCTGCGATAATGGCGGACTCAGCTGAGGTTCTTGTGACTAAATTCCTTACCGGCAACGAAACGCGCAAGATGTTTCTGCGCTTCTTCGAAGAGCGCGGACATCGCGTCGTGCGCAGCTCTTCGCTCGTCCCAGCCAACGATCCCACTTTGCTTTTCACCAATGCCGGTATGAACCAGTTCAAGGACGTCTTCCTCGGCCTCGAGCAGCGCGACTACACTCGCGCCACCACCTGCCAGAAATGCGTCCGCGCCGGCGGGAAACACAACGATCTCGAAAATGTCGGCTTCACCAATCGCCACCACACCTTTTTCGAGATGCTCGGCAATTTTTCCTTCGGCGATTATTTCAAGGAGCAAGCCATCGCCTACGCGATGGAACTGGTCACTTCTCCCGATTGGTTCGCGATTCCGCTCGAAAAGCTTTACTTCACCGTTTTCGGCGGCGCGGAAGTTTCCGGCACCACTTTGCCCACCGACACCGAAGCGGCCGCCTTCTGGGCCAAGGTCGGCGCGCCAAAGGACCGCATCATTGCCGTCCCTGGTTTGAAAGAAAATTTCTGGGCCATGGGCGACACCGGTCCCTGCGGCCCCTGCAGCGAAATTTTTTACGACATGGGTCCGGCAGCCTCCGATCAGGGCCACACCGATTGCCAGTTCGGCTGCGACTGCGGCAGCTACATGGAAATCTGGAATTTAGTCTTCATGCAGTTCAATCGCGACGCCTCCGGCAACCTCAATCCCCTGCCAAAACCGTCAGTGGATACCGGCATGGGGCTCGAGCGAACAGCAACAGTTCTGCAAGGAAAAATCAGTAATTTCGATACCGATTTATTTCAGCCACTGATGGAGTCTGCTCAAGGAGCACTCCTTCTCCATAACCCTGTGGGTGTTACCTTCGACCCACGCATGCCTTCCCTTAGAGTTATTGCAGATCACTCAAGGGCATTTACATTCTTGATTTCCGATGGCGTGGTGCCGAGCAATGACGGGCGAGGTTACGTACTCCGGAAGATCATCCGGCGCGCAATCAGGCACGCCCGTTTGATGGGCGCAAAAAACCCCTGCCTGTATGAGATGGTCTCTGCCGTAACGGACCAGATGAAGGAAGCTTATCCCGAATTGATTGACCACGCGCAGAGGACTGCAAACATCATTAAACAAGAAGAAATTCGGTTTGCAAAGACGGTGGCAGTGGGTCTGAGCCGCTTGGACAAGGACGTGGAGGAGTTGGTCGTCAACGCAGCGCGTACGCAAGGTTTATCAAATCTCGCAGACCGCGTGGCCTCCGGGACGAGCGAGGTGTCTACCTTACTTCATTTCCTCCACGACAAGCATGCTTCACTTGTTTATCCAGGAGATAAGGCGTTTAAGTTGTACGACACGTTCGGCGTGCCCATCGATCTGATAACCGAATCGGTCAGGGATCTGGGAATCTCGCTGGATCAGGAAGGCTTCGATCGGGCTATGCAGGAGCAGCGCACACGCGCGCGCGCTTCCTGGAAAGGGGCGCACAAAGAAGCGGCGAGCCCGGTCTACCTGAAACTCAAGGAATTATTCAAGACCGAGCCTGATTTTTACTTTGGCACGCAGACGCGCGATGCCCGCATCGAAGGCATTGTCACCAAGCAAGGCGCGGTGAACGAAATCAAAGCCGGCGACGAAGCCGAAATCGTTCTCGACCGCACCTCCATCTATTCCGAATCAGGCGGCCAGGTGGCAGACACCGGCGCGTTCTACGACAACGACATGTCGCTTCAGCTCGCCGATGTGAAAGGCGCTTACTATCCGGTGAGCGGCCTCATCGCGCACAAAATCGTCGCGAAAGAAAATCTCCAGGTCGGCGACCGCGTCGCCACCGTCGCGGATCCGCTTCGCCGCGCGCGCGACATGCGCAACCACACTGCTACGCACCTGATGCACTCCGCTCTGCGCAACATTCTCGGCACACACGTGAAGCAGGCCGGCTCGCTCGTCGCGCCCGATCACCTGCGCTTCGATTTCTCGCACTTCGCATCTGTCGACGCAAGCGAGCTAGCCGAAATCGAGCAGCAGGTAAACGAAGAAATCCTGCGCAATCTCGCGCTCGAGACGGACATCATGAATATCGATGACGCGCTCGCTTCCGGCGCGCTCGCCTTCTTCGGCGATAAGTATCCGGAGTCGAACGTTCGCGTCGTTACGATTCCCGACCCATCCTCGCCGCGCGGTTTCTACAGCAAAGAACTGTGCGGCGGCACACACGTCAGCCGCACGGGCGAAATTGGCGTCTTCAAAATCACCGGCGAGCAGTCCATTGCCGCCGGTGTCCGCCGCATCGAAGCCATCTCCGGCGATTACGCCCTCGCCGAATATCAGCTCACGCTCAACACCCTGCGCTCCGTCTCGCAGCTCCTGAACGCCGGCGAAGGCGACGTAATTACCGCCCTCGAGCGCCAGCTCGAGTCCACCAGACAGCTCGAAAAGCAGCTCGAAGCCCTGAAACGCAAGGCCGCCGGCAGCACCGCCGATTCCCTCCTCGAAGAGGCCCGGACCATCAAAGACGTCCGCGTCCTAGCCGCCAAAGTCAGCGGTTTTGACCGCGATGCTCTTCGCCAAATGGTCGATACCCTGCGCCAGAAACTGGGCTCAGGCGTCGTAGTCCTTTTTTCTACGGAGGACGGCAAAGTAGCTCTAATTACAGGAGTTACAAAAGACCTCACGTCCAGACTCCACGCCGGAAAAATCGTCCAGGAGCTCGCCAAAAAAGTGGGCGGTTCCGGCGGCGGACGTCCCGATTTGGCGGAGGCTGGCGGAAAAGACACATCTGCCGTAGAAAGTGCCCTTAGTACCGTTTACCCCCTCATCGAGCGGTTGTTAAACTCCTAGCGCGCCAGAAGCTTAGCCAGGGAAGGTGTCTCTTTCCCGGGCCGATTTGTGCTTGCACGAAGCTGCTGTCGCGTCTCGTTCGGAAGTGAAGCGTTCTGCCTTCCCCAAGGCCTGAGAGTTGAACGTGAAGCATTGCGTAAAGACCATCAGGAACTGCATCTTCGTTGCAATCCTGGCCGCGGCCGCGACTCTCGCGCTGGCCGTACCGGCGCGCGCCCAGATTGCATCTTACGTAGATGAGCACGGGAAGCTTATCTTCGTGAACGGAGATTCCCCGAAGCCGCGTCGTGGGAGTACTATTAGTAAGTCTCACTCGGTGAACGCGGCCGAGCCGCTCGCACCTGCGGCGTCGGTTGCGTCTCCACCGGATCGGCTGGATCGCATCGTTCGCGACGCAGCCGAGCGGCACAACATGGACCCGGCGCTGTTGAACGCCGTTATCAGCACCGAGTCCGGGTGGAACCCTCAAGCAGTCTCCCGCAAGGGAGCTGTGGGGCTGATGCAGTTGATTCCCGAGACGGCACAACGCTTTGGCGTAGGAAACCCGTATGACCCGGCACAGAATGTCGAAGCCGGGACAACGTACTTGAAATCACTGCTCGATCGGTACGACGGCGATTTGAACAAGTCGCTCGCGGCTTACAATGCGGGCGAAGGCGCCGTGGATCGAAGCGGGGGCGTGCCCGCATTTCGCGAGACGCGCCAGTACGTGCAAAAGGTGACCCACGCATACTTCCAGCCTGGCTCGGGCCGTGACTCGGCGCTGTGGAGTCCTCCAAGACCCCACGTGCGGCGAGCGACGGACTCGAGTGGCCGGGTTGTTTTCACGAACGAATGACGCGCGCCGCCACCGCCCGAAACCAAATCTCGATCGCAACGCTTTTTCTCGTCGCCGGAATCTTCGCGTCCGCATTCGCAAGTTTCGCCGCACGCCCGCCTGCAGATAAGAATTCAGAACCTCGCTACGTCTTCGAGCGCGCCGTGCGAATGCGTACGCAGCTCGAAGGGTATTTGCCGCGGGACCGTTCGCTCGCAAATTACAAAGACACGATTGCTGCATATCACAAAGTCTACTTGCTCGATCCGCAGGCCGAAGAAGTCACAGCGTCGCTCATCGCCGAAGCCGAGCTCTACCGCGAGATGGGGCGGCAGTTTGATGAGAAATATTTTCAGTCCTCCATCGATATGTATAATTTCTTGCTGAAGCAGTATCCGCGAACGCAGTATCGCTCCGCGGCGCTATTCGCAATCGCTGAGATTCAGCAGGAGGAACTGGACCAGACCGACGCTGCCGTCGCAACGTACAAGGAACTTCTGAAGCGGTTCCCCAAGTCAGATAAGGCCGACGCCGCACGCGCGGCGTTGAAGCAGATCTCCGATGCGAAGCTCGCTGAAGCACAAGGCAGGCAAGCTACCCAGATTGAAGCCGCGCCGCGAAACGCAAAGCCCACGGAAGTGAGGGCTGCGGAAGCCGTTCCTGATTTTCCACCGATGAAAGGCGAGGTTGCCGAACCACGCGAATCCGACAAGCAGCGCATGCCTTACATTACCGGAGTTCGCACGTGGAATTCGCCCGGGCACACGCGCGTTGTCGTGACGGTGAGCGACACGGTAAAGTTCGAGTCGATGCATGTCGCATCGCCGGAGCGGCTCTATTTCGATTTGCACAAAGCGCAGGTCGATCCCAAAGCCGACAAGACTCCAAAAGTAGAACCGGGCCTTCTGAAATCCGTGCACTTCGGCCAGAACAAACCGACGGTTGTGCGCGTAGTGCTGGACGTGGGCGGCGCTCTGAAATACTCAACGCAATTTCTGTCGAATCCCTATCGTCTGGTGATCGACGTCCGCTCCAACGAGGCCGCGAAAGAAGGTGCGTCAGTGGCCGCGCCACACGTTGACGATCCGAAATCGGGCGCGAAAGCCGCCGAAGCATTGCGGGTGAACGCGCGCAGCACATCGCCTTCGCCGCCGGCAAATACGGCGGCAGATCTCGCCGCCAAACCTACGATCCCGAAATCGAAAGTGAAAGCTGACCAGATCGCCGGCCTCAAACCGGCGCCTGCTACCGAACCAAAGCCGAACCGGGATGGGCAGCGTTCGCTTACCCGCGCATTGGGCTTGAAAATCAGCCGCATCGTGATCGATCCGGGCCACGGCGGGCACGACACGGGAACGATCGGTCCGCACGGTTTGATGGAAAAAGATCTGTGCCTCGACGTCGCGCTGCGGCTCGGCCGCTTGATCGAACAGAAGCTTCCCAGCGCAGAAGTAGTTTACACTCGCACGGACGATAGCTTCGTTCCGCTGGAAGACCGCACGGCCCTGGCCAACCAAGCCAAGGCGGATCTCTTTATCTCGATTCACGCAAACTCGAGCCACGATCCCGATGCGCGAGGAATCGAGACTTATTATTTGAATTTCGCGACGTCGGGCGAATCAATGGAAGTGGCCACGCGTGAAAATGCCCTGTCGCAATCGTCGCTTCACGATTTGCAGGACATCATCAAGAAAATCGCGCGCAACGAAAAGATCGAGGAATCCAAAGAGCTGGCAAGTGACATCCAGGATTCGCTTTCGCGTCGCCTGCAGCTGGTGAGCCAGGGAGAACGTAATCGCGGCGTGAAGAAAGCGCCGTTTATCGTTCTGATCGGCGCGAATATGCCTTCGGTGCTCTCGGAAATCTCCTTTATCAGCAACCCCAGCGATGAACGACTGCTGCGCAAGACCGACCAGCGCCAGCGCGTGGCCGACGGCCTCTATCGCGGTATTGCAGCCTACCTCGACAGCTTGAACAGCCTTTCCATGAACAAGTCCAGACTGGTTTCCGAAGACCGGATGGGAACGGTAGCGCCAAACGGGAACCATAAGTAAAATTCCGGCATCTAACTAATAGTCGTGTACTCAATTTAACAAAAGGCATTCATGCGCCATGCTTTAGGTTTATTTCTGGCAGTTTTGTTTTTGGCAGCGCTTCCCGCGTCTGCGCAGGGGATCCTCCCTGGTTCCGTTGGCGGCTGGTCCGGCAGCATACAGGCGGGCATCGCTCCACCCCTTTTCAAGAATAGCGATCTCGCCACGGTCAACGTGGCAGACCCTAAAGAAGCAGCGCGACGCGAATACGGCTTTGTATCCGGCGAGAACGCCGATTACAGGCGCGGCTCCGAAGAGATGCGAGTAAATCTCTACAAAATGAAAGATCCGAGCGGGGCATACGGCCTGTATTCCTATCTGCGCACGACTGACATGCCTCATGCCGATTTCACGGATCACTCCTCGATGTCGCGCGAGCACGCGCTTGTTCTCATCGGCAATGTGGTTGTCGAAGTTGGAGGGAAGGATTTGCCGAAAAACCGCGCGGCCCTGAAAGCCTTAATCGCGGCCGTCGTTCCCCATGCGGAATCTGGCTTGCTTCCAACGATCGGCGAGCATCTTCCGAGACGAGGATTCGTTGATCGTACTGACAAATACATCCTTGGCCCGGCAACGCTCAACGAGATCATCCCGCTGGCGGACGGCGACTGGCTGGGATTTTCGCAGGGCGCCGAAGCGGAGACGGCGAAATATCGAGTGAATGGCCGCGAGCTTGATCTGGTGATCGCAGACTTTCCGACGCCGCAAACAGCTGCGAAGAAGCTTGCCGAACTGCAAAAGCAATTCAATGTAAACGATTCAAACGGGGCCGGAAATTCGAGGCCGCTATACGCAAGGCGCGCGCTGACTCTTGTCGCGATTGTTTCGGGTGCCACTGCGAAGAAGGACGCCGATGCCATCCTGGATCAAATTGAGTCGGGGACTGAGATCACCTGGGATGAACCGACGTTTCAATTCAAGGAGCCGGGCATCGGCGTGATGATTGTGGGCGCGATCATGGGCACCGGCGTGATCTGCTTGTTCGCCATCATCGCGGGTTTGGCTTTCGGAGGTGTGCGCCTTGTGGTGAAGCGGGCGACAAATAAAGTCTTCGACCGGCCTGATCAGGTGCAAGTGTTACAGCTCGGCCTATCCAGTAAGCCTATCAATGCAGAGGACTTCTACGGTTATCGGAAGTGAAGCGGTAGTGGAAAACTTTTGCAGACTTTAGGCTGTATCGCGTAAGTAGCTGAATTAAATAGGTTTGTACGAAGTGTAATTTGTGCCTTTCCTGCTTGACTCGCCTTCTCCACTTCACTAAACTGCGGTCGAGGAAAGAGTTCTAGGCCCACCGCGCAGTGGCCGTGAGCTTTCTCCCCCTCGAAGGCCCGCTGAAAGGCGGGCCTTCTGCTTTTTGGGGATGATCTCGGCGGACATGGGAGCGTGTCGGCCATCCGGCAGAATCAAGGCGCTTGAACGTCAGAATCATCGTCGTGCGCCCGCGAAAGCGACCGAAATTATCGATCGTCTGAAGGGTGCCGTACCCGCAGGCGCCCTAGTACGTGACTTCGTCCATCACGGTGGTACCGAACCTTCTGTGCGGACTACGTCCAGTCTGGATTGAGGTCGACGAGTTACAAACCAAGGGGCGAATTGCTCTCCCCCAATGAAACTCAGTTAATGTTCACGACGACAGGCTGAACTGCCGCATCCGCCGTCACGGTGAGTCCCGTGGTGGGAAGCGTAAGATTCCCGCTGGCGTCTATCGGAACCACATCATACATAACCGTTGTCGTGCTGGAAGTGACGACAAACACCTGTTGCAGCAGCGGATTCGCGACGATATCCAGCGTCGAAGTCGATGTGAACGGCGACATCGGCAGCGAAGTTAATCCACCGGCGGCCGGATCGAACGCAAAGCCGACTATGTTTTCGCTGGTGAATCCACTCATACCGCTCGTTCCCTGAGGCGTCACGTACAAGAACAGCCCGGTAGCGTCCAGCGTCAGCGCTATCGGAGCCACCTGCGAATCGCCTGCAGCTCCAGGCGAGAATGGAGAGCCGCCCACTTGCGTCAGCGCTCCAGCATTCGTGGAATCAATCGAAAACGAGCTCAGAGTGACCTTGTTGGCGGTGAGGAGGAAATTTCCCTTGGGATGCACAAGGGCAAACTGGGGCGAATTGTTCCCGATCCCAACAATAAACGGAGATTGCGATGCCGGATTATTCGTCAGCTGGCCATTTACATCGAGCGAGAAGATGAAAATGTCTCCGTCCGTTGAGTCGGGAACAAAGGCAATGTTGCCCGCAGGGTTGATGGCAATGAAATCGGGATTCGAGACGGCGAACGGGGAGTTCGTAGCTTCGGTAAGCGCGCCGGTCGGACCGATGGTAAGGACATGCACATCGTTACCTGCAGTATTTGTGACGAACATAAAGCGGCCAAGCGGATCGGCAACGAGCGATGCATTCCCAGTGAGAGCTTCGGATAGGATGAACGGCGAGCCTGTGACGGGCGTCAGAGCGCCGGAGTTCCCATGAGCGATGACGAATTCAAAAATCTGGGTCGGACTCGTGCCGGTGCCTTGAGCGAGCACGTAAACAAAAGCATTGTTTGAAACCGCAATCGGTCCTACAGCCGCCGTTGCAGTGTTGCACATCAACGTCAGCGCGCCCGTCTTTGAGTCAATGCCATACTCCAGAATGTTGCCCTTCGAATCCGCCGAGAGCAATACCTGAACCGGCTTAAGCGTGCTGCTGCAGGTCGACGTCCCGCCGCCGGTGCAAATATTCGTCGTGGCGTCACGCCGTAGACGGGCCGCACTTCCGAAGTTGCACGGTACGGCCGGGGCGCAATTCACAAGCGTCACCGCTCCGATTACCAAAAGCAAAATTTGCAGGAAGTTGTTTCTGCTAATCATGACGTTGCACGCTCCATTTTCCGACCCGCCGACTTCGCCCGAGGGCCTATCGGTATGTTCGCTGCTTCCACAGGCCTCAAAGCGTCTATATTTCTGCTTGGGAGTATGTCTCAGAACGAACCTGCTTCAATATTTCAGTACTAGCACGTTGTTCAAAATGGCAATAAAACCTCGCACTTCGCGGATCTGTGGGGGAAATAACGCCGATTTCGCGTTTAGGAAGGTTACAAAGAGCGTGGGCTAATCGTGAAGGCCAACAGACGGAATGTGGGGACCCGTGTGCTGGGACCACTCGACATCCCGTTCGGCCCGAGGTTGTCACCTTATGTAGCCGGTACGTTCTGTCGCCTATGTGTCCGGTCCGGACCCGGGACGGATGGAGCCGAGGGTGGGAGTTGAACCCACGACCTGCCGATTACTCCATTCGCTTTATCTAGCTGTCTCGTCTTGCTTCTCTCTGCTTCTTCCCTTCTCGTTTAGCACGGTTTTCGGCAGCAATTGTTCCCAAGTTGTTCCCAAATTTGAAGTGCGTGCCGTTTCAGTCAGCACACTGAACGACGCAGCGAATTGCCAATGTGAGGTGAGTCAATGAAGCTCACCGAAAAGCAAAGCCGCGAGCTGCTTCGTCGAACGGGAAATCGGCGGCAGGTCGAATTGAATCGCATGAGCCTTGAGGACTACTTCGCTCAGGTTGATACGCCATCGGCGGAATCACCGGTTGGCGTTCGCATGCGTAGGCTTCTCAAGAAGAATCCCACAATGCTGATTGAAGACGCTCGGATGGAGGCTGGGGGCAGTTCAGTAGTGAACGAGGCTCGTAGGCGGCTGGGATGGACGTCGGCGGAGGAATCAGCGTTCGCTCAGATCATGCAGGCTGGCCATCTCGACCGGATGCGCGCCGTGCGGCTGTATCGGCGATGTGGAGAAGACTTGACGCGCGGCCTGGAGATCGCCAGGGCAGAAGCCCCTACCGAGGCTGAAAGTATCAGCCGCAAAGCTTCCGGGGAACGCTTAAGGCTGCGGGCTTTGCAGACTCGACACTCGCCCATATTGCCTCCCGGCACAGTGGAAATCGAACGTCGTGGGCATTCCGAGCTGTCCCTGCCAGAGAAGCTGTCTACTAGCGAGGCTGTCTGATGCCTGAAAAAGCCCGCAAAACAGACGCACGCTGGAAACTGTTCGCACGCGAGTACGTCATCGATCTGAACGGCTCAAGGGCAGCAATCGCAGCGGGTTACAGCGAGCGTAGGGCGAAGGTGACAGGTTCTGAACTCGTAACAAAACGTAACGTTGCAGCGCTCATCGACAAGCTCCTATCCGCCCGTGCTTCAAAGCTAGAAATCAAGGCCGAGCGCGTACTTGAAGAAATAGCCCGCCAAGCATTCTCCAACATGCTCGATTACATGGAGATAATAGATGGCAAGCCTACCGGACTCGACCTCTCGAAGCTGACCCGCGATCAAGCCGCATGCATCCAGGAAATCACAGAAGACACCACTGGCGGATCAGGCGATGGCGAGCGCCGGCTAGTACTGCGCACCAAGTTCAAGCTAGCCGATAAGACCAAAGCCCTGGATATGCTGATGCGGCACCTGGGAATGTTCCAGGACAAGATCAACGTAACGGGTCTTGAAGGGCTAGCCGACAGATTGGCCGAAATCAGGAAAGCGAAACTCGCAATAAAGGAGATTTGAAATGAGTTCTATCCCGTTGGTCGCACTTATGGGAAATTCCAGCACCCATCCCACGCCGTTCATCCCTCCGGTTGAATTGCAACGGCAACGGATGGACATGCTCGCCCAGCAGCAGCAGATGGAGCAATCGGCGCAACTGCAACCCAGTCGTGTCGCAGTGGAGCAACAGACAGCGCAGCAGGGCGCTCTCGATCTCGCCGATCGGCAAGCGATGACCCAGGCAATGAAGCAATGGGACGGCAAGGACATCAACGATCTTCCCGGCCTTGTGTTAAAGGCTAACGGGAGCGCGAACGCAGTCCTCGGATTGAAATCGAATATCGTGAAGTATCAGACAGACCTCGCGAAGATGACGGCAGACCAACTCACGAACGAAGCGACTAAAAATGACGCCATTGCCGGCCACATCGACGCTATCAAAGGTCTTGATCCAGCGCAGCAACCGCAGGCGTTCGAGGCTGCGAAAGCGGACCTCGTGAAGAACAATTACATGACCCCGCAGGAAGCGCAATCCACCGCTTACCCTGGCCCGGATGGTCTCGACAACCTAGAAAAGATGTATGTCTCCCACTCGGCCCAGGTCGCCAACGCCCTGAAAGCCTCTGAGACACAGAAGAACACAGCGGCGGCCGTTGGCGACAAGTACAAGGTGGTAGGCGATACGCTCTTCGATGTGAGTGGACCGACGCCTAAGCCTGCCCTGGGAACCATCAAGCCCGATGAAATGCGGGCGATGGTGGATAACGTAGTGCCGCCGTCAGGCCGTACCGCAGATCTGAACAGGAGCACGAAGGCACAAGTTAGTTTCTATCTCGCGCAGGGGAATCTGAAACAGGCCGAGGCCGCAATCACCGCAGCGCAGAACCACGTGGTGACGATGGGCAATGAGGAATTCACCCAGAATGCCGAGAATATGCGGCAAGCCTCAAATCGTGCGGCGATGTTTGGAAACGAACTTCAGAAAAATGGCCTGAATCAGCTCGACAAAGTTTTCACTGACCCGCAGCACGGCTACACGCAATTCATCGCGCAGGCCAACGCGACGAAGGGTGCCCTCGCGGATGCGAAAGATGGCAGTCAGCTCGCCGCGTCCCTCGCCCCGCTTATGACGGTCTTGGGCGTCAACAGCTTTGCGGGCGTTCACCGCGTCAACCCGGTTGAATACGAACAGGCCGGTCCCGAACTCGGATCCATTTATCGGCGTATCAACTCGACGCTCGACAAGGCCGTATCCGGCAAGATGAATCCCGATACCGCCAAGGAAATGGGCGGCCTGATTGACGAACTGATTTCCGCCAAACACAGCAGTCTCATCGGCTCGGCACAGATGATCGCCAAGAATGCCGGCCTTGATCCAGCCAAGACAACCATTCTCGACAAGAGCGGAAACACTGACACGCTCTCGAACGTATCGAAGGCCGCAACTCAAAAAGCCAACTTGGGCGGGACCGGTGACACGGTGCGAGTCCAGATTCCCGGACATCCGCCGGGAACGATACCGCGCAGCGCGCTCAAGCAGTTCCAGCAAGAGAATCCCGGCGCGACGGTGATCCAATAATGGCGCCTACAGCGACACCGGCGGCAAGCCTCGCGAATCAGCAAGACCCCTATGCCAAGTACGGCGGATCAGTATCGGCTGACCCGTATGCGAAATACGGGGGCTCTGTGACCGCGCAGCCGCCGACACAGACTCAAACTTCGCAGGGCATGGGTGCTGCGGCGCTAGGACAGCCAGAAGATATTTCCACCGGTCCGGAAGGCACAACGCCCGACGAACGATTAATGTCCCCCGCGTCACGAGACGAGGCGTCACGTCGAGGGTTTATGCTCGCCAAGGGAATGACGGCGATGATTGGCGGTGAGGCTCTTCCGTTGGTGGCTCCTGAAGCGGGATGGTTCGCTCACTCAATTCTAACCAGGCTCGGCGCGGGTATTGGAACATCGACCGGTCAGCTCCTCGGGGGACAGAATCCTGTCAGTCGCCCTGCGCTAGAAGAGTCCGGAACCAATGCGGCCATGTTTGGCTTGAACGACGTTCTGTTTGGAGCCCTGCCAGCATTCGCCAAATCAAAGCTTGGCCGCAGCTTCGTAAACGAATCAGTCGGCGCAACCGGAAGAGATGTGGTTTATGGAAATCCGGCCAAGGCTTTGACCGATGAGAGGATTTCATCTCCTTTCACCGGAGACATTGAAAAAGTCAAAGCTGCGGGCGGTGATCTGACCGCCGCGGGAGGCAGGCTTGGCGACGTCGCGCAGCGGGTTTCTCAGCTTCAGCCGCAGGTCAATCAAGCCCTGGGGCAATCGACTAAGACGATCAGCGTTGCCGATGCGATCGACAAGCCTCTCACGGATGCGATGAACGACATCATCGGCAATTCCGCAATGACCGATCCCGAAAAGATGGCTGCGATTTCTCAGCTCGGCGGATTGCAGGCATCGCTGAAAGAAGGGCTCGGCGCGGACATCTCGCCTCTGAAAGCGAACCAACTCAAGAATCTTGTCGGCAGCCGCGTTCGATGGAACGGGCAAAACGCGATAGGCGACGAGGTAAAGCCCGCTTACAAGGCAGTCTATGCGTCGCTCAAGGGTGAAGTAAACAATGCGGTCCCGGAGATCGCGGATTTGAATGAGAGGCTGACGAATCTTTATGCGGCGCAAGACGATTTGGTTCGCCTCGCGCGCAATGAAGAGGTGAGCCGAGGCGCGGGCGGGATGCGCGGAACGATCGGAACGAGCTTACTCGGGAAACTCGAATCGGGCGCGGGCAGGTTTATCCCCGGCGCGGCGGCTGGAGCAAGGACCGCCGGGATGGCCGTGAAGCCAAATCTGCCAACGCTCGGATCACTTCTCAATCCAGATTTGCAGATCGGACCATAGGATGTCGAAACCAGGTTCGGGCTCTTTTCTCACTGGTAACAGTGAGAATCTACGAGAAAAGCGGATAAAGAATCTCAGGCCGTTTACGAAGGGCAAGAGCGGCAATCTTTCCGGCCGTCCCAAGAAAGCCTATCTCACCAAGATTTATGAACGCATCCTGCGTAAGGCTCATACACGCAAAGAGATAGAGGAAGCATTTACCAAGGTGCTTACGAGCGGCAGGATGGCCAGCGTGCTGATGGCTAGGGAAATGGCCGAGCGCACCGAAGGCAAGGTTGGCCAGGAAGTAGAGATCTCGGGCTCAATTAGCATGTTATCAGACGAAGAATTGACCAAAAGGCTGGCAAAACTGCTCGAAAAATGCTGAGTTTGAGCGGTTGCAGCGCGGTCTGCAGAACGGGAAACAGCAGATTCAAGAAATAGAAGCCCCGCGCGGTTGGGCGACCGGCGGGGCCTGAATCCTTCCACGAGTTCGCGCTGGGAGGATTCTAATGGCAACTGCGTCGCCTGTACAGGCCCTCGAAGTCGCTTCGCAGGCCGTCGCCGGTTCGTCTCAGTGGCTCAAAAGCACGGCCACACCGAAAGAAGAGGCACGCAATTTGTACGCAATGATGGCGAGGAGCGGAGACACGATCGAATCGATTCGCGATCTCATCGCAGTTCCACCCGAAACCGAAGCGCTGCTGAGTCTCTACGCGAAACACCATCCCGAGGACGCGCGCGGAATTGAAAAAGTGCTGAGCTTTCGGAAACGTGTTTGGGAGGAGTTTGACCGGCTGGTGCGCGAATCGGAGAAGCCGGCGCCCGAATCCGTTAGCAGTGCCAACTGGTTCTCAGTTGGAATATCTACACCTCTAAGCATCACTGGCGCGAATAAATCCAACGTGCCGTTGAGTTGAGAGCCCGGATGTTGTATAAGTGGCCCTTGCGATCAGGCCTTGAAATGCGAGCCAAGCTCATCCTCGTCACGCTGGTCGGATTGTTGTTCTGCAGTCTTGCGACCCTTGAAACCACCGAACTCCTCAAGCTCGCTGACGACGCCTCCAACGACTTCTCGCTCCCGCAATCTGAGCACGAAACTTCTTCGGCGATTGTTTGTAAGAGTGTTGCGGTGCAGCCGGGAGCTTTTCCAAACACGCATGAGAGCAAGCCGGGGAGAGCTCGCCGCTATACCGCAGGTTCTTCTTACACCGCGAAGGATTTTCTCCACTTCCTCTGCATTATCAGGACATAGAACCTTCGTCCCCTGAATTGCGTCCCTTGTAACTCCCGGATGCCGGGGCCACTCCGTCTCCGCAACAATCGCAAGCGGTTCGAGATTCTGCTATCTGAAATTGTGATCGAGAACAATGACATGCCTGTCCGTATTCTGATCGCGGACGATCATCCAGTCTTTCGGCACGGCTTGCGTACTCTGCTGCAGGCTGAGCCTGGTATGGAAGTCGTGGAAGAGGCAGCCGATGGCGCGGAGGCGGTGCGGTTGGCCCGCGAACTGAAGCCGGACGTCCTTACGCTCAACCTCGCCACGGAAGAAACTTCAGGTTCAGAAGTGCTGCAGCAGGTCGCAAACTTCAGCCCGCCGGTGCGCACGATACTGCTGACTCGCGCAGCGAATCGGCAGCAAATCGTGCAAGCACTTCAACTCGGCGCGCGAGGCGTCGTGCTTAGGGACGCACCCACGGAAGCGGTGATTAAGAGTATCCGCACGGTGATGGCAGGAGAATACTGGGTTGCGCGTGAGAACATCTCGGATCTAGTCCAGGTTCTCCGAACTTCAGAGAAGGGTTCCCGCAAAGAAACGAAACAGAGGAATCGCCGGCTCACTGCGCGCGAACTGGAGGTCGTCTCGGTAGTTGTGGCGGGTTACACGAACAGGGACATCGCCCAAGAATTCTCACTCAGCGAGGATACCGTGAAGCACCATCTGACCAATATCTTCGACAAGCTCGGCGTTTCCAACCGCGTGGAGCTGGCCATTCTGGCTATCAGCCGCGCTCTCGTCTCAAATTCTTAAAGCTGGGTGGAGCCCTCTGCCCAAACTGCTGTTTTTGCCACTCAGCGAACGTCACCGACCAGCTCCCAGGTTCAACGATTTACGCGCATCCTAGAATAAGGGTTTTTGCCGCGGCCACAAACAACTGACGCACCACCTAAATCGATAGTGACTGTGGGACGCGGTCCTCTCGACAAAGAGGTTTGCTTCAAACTCGACGTTTCGGTCAGAATTTTGTCGTGCCCTTCGGTTCATCCCACGTTTCCGTGAGCAGACGTGCCCCCTCGACGAGATCATCGTAATTCTTCGGGTTCGTCCCCTTGTACCACAGCAGCGCGTACATGCGCTCCACACCCTGCTTCATAAGCTCCCTCATCTCAACCTGCGTGATGTGCGAATAAGCAGTGTTGCCGCAGCAGGTCGGGCATGGTGCGCCGGCATGGAGATCTTCCAGGAGCCCGTTCCTGAACGCCAGAAGCACGATCGCCTTGGCTTCCTGCGCCAGCTTCGGATCAACCCCCACTTGCCACCTCCAGAAGCCTTGACGCGACGAAAATGCAACAATAGCTCGCGTCGGAGGCCCTAAAGGGACAGCCTAAGTCTTTGCGAATCGATGGGCAAGACGGTTGGAATGCAACAAAACAGCAACTCTGTTACCTATTAAAACGCGACGCGGACCGAAGATGGCTCGGCGGCGTATAATGCCCCCTGCGGGGCGGCTGTGGCCGTGACGCCCCTTTAACCCTGTCCGGGATAAAGCAACGCCCTAGGAGCGATCCAGTTCCAGCCGCCCTGCCTCTGACACCAGTCACGTCGGGCGCACCATGAAGGAGCTAGTAGAGGCAATCGCAAAGGCCATCGTGGATAAACCTGACCAGGTTCAGGTCCGCGCGATTGACGGCGAGCAGATTACCGTGTCCGAGTTGCGCGTCCACGCGAGTGACCTCGGAATATTAATCGGCCGCCAAGGACGCAACGCCGAAGCCATCCGCACGATCCTAAACGGGGTGGGTATGAAGTTGCGAAAGCGCTTCACGCTAGAAATTCTTGACTAGTCTCGCCTGCTGAAAAACAACAGTATGTTGCGGAAGCTCACACGCGCTGCGATGAGTGTAGAGCGCGCCCAAAACGTAAACGCAAAGTGAAATCCTGACCTAAGCGCCCGGGTGAGTGCGCATTCCTGCAATCCAGGCGTTACAAATTGTTGACATCCTCTTTACGTTTGCGTGACACAAGAGCAAAGCCCCGCGAGTAGGTTTTGCTCAGGACGCTCCCAGCGTCCTTGAGTGGGGCAGAAATGATTCGCCGCAATCACGCATCGTTTTGCCAAAGTATCGCTTTAGGGGTGCTGCTTGTGAGCACATTCACGCTTTTCGCATGCGGTGCCTCTCACAATATGCCGGGTGGCACTATGCCAGGTGGCACCATGCCCGGCGGTACTATGCCGGGGCAGTCACCGCATCCGATGTCGCATCCGCGACCTCATCCCTAGGCTAAGGCTCCCTATCTGGCGCTGGGACTTAAAGCGAATCTGCGGCGCTTATCGCGACC
>Ga0307472_100000203_pt1 | contig 19114 bp, 17 predicted proteins | sample atmos_gasesAM5C__2_FD_204582 | JGI IMG/M metagenome (GOLD analysis project Ga0307472, IMG submission 204582) | Hardwood forest soil microbial communities from Morgan-Monroe State Forest, Indiana, United States - atmos_gasesAM5C_05 | ecosystem: Environmental > Terrestrial > Soil > Temperate...
GGATGAACAGCAGCACCACCGTGACCTTGATGGCCACGATCACGGCGTTGAAGAACGCCGACTGCTTGATGCCGACGTAGCAGATGATGCCGATCACCGAGACGATGAGCACCGCGGGCAGGTTGACGATCGCACCGGTGCGGACGATGTCGAAGGACTCCTGGCCCATCGGCGTACTGAAGGGCGCGTTCGACAGCGCCGCCGGAATGTGTACGCCGAAATCGTTGAGCAGGCTCACCGCATAGCCCGACCAGCCGACCGAGACGGTCGCGACCGCGAGCAGGTATTCGAGCACGAGGTTCCAGCCGATGAACCAGGCCACGCCCTCGCCGAGCGTCGCATACGAATAGGAGTAGGCGCTGCCCGATACCGGGATCATGGCGGAGAACTCGGCGTAGCAGAGCCCCGCGAACGTGCAGCCGAGGCCGGCGAATATGAAGGCAAGCGGCAGCGCGGGACCGGCGTGATTGGCGGCGGCAGTGCCGGTGAGCACGAAGATGCCCGTGCCGATGATGCCGCCGATGCCGAGCAGCGTCAGCTGTACGGGGCCGAGGCAGCGTCGCAGCTGGTTGCCGGAGGATTCCTGCTCGTGCAGGGCTTTGATGGACTTGGTCGCAAAGAGTTGCCGCATCGTCGGAACCCCCGAAATTTTCGCTGGACTCTACAGTACCCACCGCGGCGGGTCGAGGCGCAGGACATAAGCCCACAGGCGCGAGTCAGCCGCTGCGCAGATCCTCGGGCAGGTGCGGCGCGAGGGTCTCGAGCAGCGCTGCGTAGACCTTCGGCGTTCCCGCGACGATGTGACCTTCCTGGCGGTACTCGCCGCCGCTCAGCGTGCCGACGCGACCGCCCGCCTCCTGGATGAGGAGGGTTCCTGCGGCCGTGTCCCACGCGCTCAGGCCGAGCTCCCAGAACGCATCGACGCGCCCGGCCGCGACATAGGCCAGGTCGAGCGCCGCAGCACCGGGCCGGCGCACGCCCGCGGCCTGCTCGGTGACCGCCCGCAGCTGTGCCAGGTAGGAGTCGAGATAGCGCATGTTGGCGCGGTAGGGGAAGCCGGTGGAGATGAGCGCCCCCTCGAGCGCGCGCGTCTTGCTGACGCGCATGCGGTGGTTGTCGAGGTGGGCGCCGGCGCCCCGGCTCGCGGTGAACAGCTCCTGGCGCATCGGATCGTAGATCACCGCGTGCTCGAGGCGTCCCTTGATCTGGCAGGCGATCGACACGCAGAACACCGGGAAGCCGTGCAGGAAGTTGGTCGTGCCATCGAGCGGGTCGACGATCCAGAGTGTCTCGCTCTCGCCCGAGCGGCCGCTCTCCTCGGCGAGGAACGCGTGCTGGGGATAGTGGCGGCGGATCGTGCCGATGATCTCGCGCTCGGCGGCGTGGTCGACCTCGCTGACGAAGTCATTACGCCCCTTGGAGGAGATGGTGAGCGACTCGAGGCGATTGAGGCTGCGGACGATGACTTCGCCCGCGCGGCGCGCGGCGCGCACGGCGATATTGAGAAGCGGCTGCACGGTCTTTAAGCTCGCATATGGACGGGTGTGGCTCTTGCCCGGCATAGCCGGCAAAAACCACGCTTTTTGCCGGCGGCCGACGGAGTAATGTCCGCCAAAATCGCTTCCTGCGATTTTGGCCAGTACAACTAGCGTATCAGATGGACTCCCCCGACATTCGCATCGTCCTGGTCGCGCCCTCGCATCCGGGCAACATCGGCGCCGCGGCGCGCGCCATGAAGAACATGGCGCTCGGCTCGCTGTGGCTGGTGCAGCCGAAGCAGTTTCCGCACCCGGAGGCGACCGCGCGCGCCTCGGGCGCCGACGACGTGCTCGCCGCGGCGCGCGTGGTCGACTCCCTCGGCGCGGCGCTCGGGGGCTGCGGCTTCATCGCCGCGACGACCTCGCGCGAGCGCGACCAGCATTTCCGCGTGGCCGACCCGCGCGAGGCCGCGCCGCGCATCCTCGCCGAGGCGCGCTGCTCGCCGTCGGCGGTGGTGTTCGGAGCCGAGCGCACCGGGCTCACCAACGAGGAGCTCGAAGCGGCGCACCTGCTGCTGCGCATCCCCTCGAGCGAGGCCTATCCCTCGCTCAATGTCGCGATGGCGGTGCAGCTCGTGGCCTACGAGCTCTACCGCGCGCGCGGGGCTGCCTCCCCGGCGAGCGGCTCCGCGGTGCCGCTCGCCACGGCCGCGGAGATGCAGCAGCTCTACGCGCATTTCGCCCAGGTGCTCGATGAGATCGACTTCAAGGATCGCACCGAGAGCGGCACGCATCTCATGAGCCGCATCCGCAGACTTCTGCAGCGCGCCGAGCTCGATCACAATGAGGCCAACATCCTGCGCGGCGTCCTCACCGCCGTGCAGAACCGCCGGCGCCATGCCGGGGACCCGCCCCGATGAGCGCCGCCGCCCCGGTCTACCTCGACTATGCCGCGACGACGCCGGTCGATCCGCGCGTGGCCGAGGCCATGGCGAGCTGCCTGACTCTCGGCGGCGACTTCGGTAACGCCTCATCGAGTCACGGGTTCGGCCGCGCCGCGGCGGCCCGCATCGGCCGGGCCCGCTCCCAGGTGGCAGCCCTGATCGGCGCGAGCGCCGAGGAGATCGTCTTCAGCTCCGGCGCCACCGAGTCGAACAACTTGTGCGTCCTCGGCGTGGCGCGCGCCAACGCCGATCGCGGCCGGCACCTCGTGACCTCGCGCACCGAGCACAAGGCGGTGCTCGATCCCTGCAAGCGCCTCGAGAAGGAAGGCTTCAGTGTCACCTACCTGACGCCCGAACCCTCGGGCGCCGTCACCCCGGCCACCGTAGCCGCGGCGCTGCGCCCCGACACGCAGCTCCTCTCCCTCATGTGCGTGAACAACGAGATCGGCGTCGTGCAGGACCTCGCCGCCATCGGCGCGCTCTGCCGCGAGCGGGGCGTCGCCTTCCACAGCGACTGTGCCCAGGCAGCAGGCAAGTTGCCGCTCGACGTCAAGGCGTTGCCGGTCGATTTCCTGTCGTTCACCGCGCACAAGATCTACGGCCCGAAGGGGGTCGGGGCGCTCTACGTGCGCGCGGGCGCCAGCGGGCTGCTGCAGCCGGTGACCTTCGGCGGTGGCCAGGAGCACGGCTGGCGTCCCGGGACGCTCGCGACCCACCAGATCGTCGGGTTTGGCGCGGCCTGCGAGATCGCCGCCGCGGAGCTGCCGGCCGAGGGCCCGCGGCTCACCGCACTGCGGGAGCGCCTCTGGGGCCGCTTGAGCCTCCTGGGCGGTGTCCACCTGAACGGCGCCGACGCCGCGCGCGTGCCGGGCATCCTCAACGTGTCTTTCGAGGGCGTCGAGGGCGAGAGCCTGGTGAGAGCGCTCGGGGAAATCGCGGTCTCGACCGGAGCTGCGTGCAACTCCGCCTCTGCGGAGGCGTCCTATGTATTGCGGGCGCTCGGGCGCGATGCGCTGCTCGCCGGAAGCTCGCTGCGCCTCAGCGTCGGGCGGTTCACGCAGCCCTGGGAAGTGGAACTGGCCGCCGCCGCCATCACCCGCGAGGTGACGAGGCTGCGGGAGCTTTCCCCGGCTTCGGGAGTGGCGCAGGTCCTCGAGCTCGCCGCGGAGGGCGAGGGCGGCACGGTGCTGAGCGGCGAGGCCGGTGGGCCCAGGGGCGAGACCTGGGTGCGCTTCCACCTGCTCATCGAGGGCGGCATTGTGAAGGACGCACGGGTTCAGGCCTTCGGCTGCCCCCATACTCTCGATGTGGCGGGCTGGCTGTGCCAAGAGCTCAAGGGCCACACCCGTGAGGCGCTGCCCCCGGGGACGCCTGCCGACTGGGCTGCGAGCCGCTCGGTTCCGGTCGAGAAGCTCGGGCGGCTCCTGGTGATCGAGGACGCGCTGCGCGCCTGCTTATTGCAATGGAGCTAAGCGGTAGAATATCGAGGACTGATGGCTATCTCGCTGACTGAATCCGCGGCTGACCGCGTCAAGAGCTTTCTCGCCGCCCGCGGTGCGGGTGTCGGGCTGCGGCTCAGCGTGCGCAAGACGGGCTGCTCGGGCTTTGCCTACGTCGTGAACTACGCCGAGTCGCAGCAGCCCGGCGACACGGTGTTCGAGGACCGCGGGGTGAGGGTCTTCGTCGATACCGCGAGCCTCGGGCTCCTCGACGGCACCATCGTCGACTTCGTCAAGCAGGGCCTCAACGAGGCATTTCGCTTCCGCAACCCCAACGTGAAGGGCGAATGCGGCTGCGGCGAGAGCTTCTCGGTCTGAGACCTCGGGACGGCACCCTGCTTCGGCGGTGCTGTCCCCCAAAAAAGCCTTACCAAACCGGCACTTCCGCGGCCGCGCAAATTGCCGCGAGCGCGCGGTCCAAGTACACTTGCGCGCTTGCCTGCGGGACCCCCGCATCCATCCGTTCCTGGAGAGAAGGACCCATCGAATGGCGCTCGAGCGCACCCTTTCCATCGTCAAGCCCGACGGCGTCAGTGGCAATCTCATCGGCGAGGTGTACGCCCGCTTCGAGAAAGCGGGACTCTCGATCATTGCCGCCCGCATGCTGCACCTCTCGCAGCGCGAGGCCGAGGGCTTCTACGCCGTCCATCGCGAGCGTCCGTTCTTCAGGGACCTGGTGCGCTACATGACTTCCGGCCCGGTGATCGTGCAGGTGCTCGAGGGCGAGAACGCGATCGCGCGCAATCGCGACCTGATGGGCGCGACCGATCCGAAGAAGGCCGCGCCCGGCACGATCCGCGCCGACCTCGCCAGGAGCATCGAGCAGAACGTCGTGCACGGCTCGGATGCCCCCGACACCGCGGCGCGGGAGATCGCCTATTTCTTCAGCACGACGGAGCTGCATCCGCGCAGCTGAGATTGAGCGCCTCCCGCCCATGAGCACCCCCGCCACCGCGCGCACCAATCTGCTGGGACTGGCGCGCCCGGCGCTCGAGACCTTCGTGGCGCAGCTCGGCAGCCGGCCGTTTCGCGCCCGGCAGCTCATGAGCTGGGTCTACAAGCGCGGCACGGGCGAGTTCGGCGAAATGACCGACCTCGCCAGGGACTTCCGGGCGCGGCTCGCGGCTCAGGCCGACGTGCGGCCGCCCGAAGTCGTGCGCGTACAGCGCTCCGCCGACGGCACCATCAAGTGGCTGCTGCGCGCCGATGCCGCCCAGGCGTTCGAGATGGTGTTCATCCCGGAGCCCGACCGCGGAACGCTCTGCATCTCCTCGCAGGTCGGCTGTGCGCTCGATTGCTCGTTCTGCTCGACGGCGCAGCAGGGCTTCAACCGCAACCTGACGACGGCCGAGATCGTCGGCCAGGTGTGGCTCGCGAGCACTGAGCTCGCTCGCGAGGCGGCCGGAGCCGATCCGGCGGCCGCCGCTGCCGCCGAAGGTGCGCTCGAGCGCCGCGTGACCAACGTCGTGCTCATGGGCATGGGCGAGCCGCTCGCGAACTTCCGCAACGTCGTCCCGGCGCTCGACATCCTCCTCGATGACTTCGGCTTCGACCTGTCGCGCCGCCGCGTGACGCTCTCGACTTCGGGGCTGGTGCCGCAGATCTACAAGCTCGCCGAGGTGAGCAACGTCGCGCTCGCGGTGTCGCTGCACGCGCCCGACGATGCACTGCGCAACGAGCTCGTGCCCATCAACCGCAAGCATCCGATCGCCGAGCTCCTCCCCGCCTGCTGGCACTACCTCGACTCGCGACGCGGCCGCAGCGTTACCTTCGAGTACGTGATGCTCGATGGCGTCAACGATTCACCGGCCCAGGCGCGTGCCGTCGCGCGGCTCCTCAAGGGCCACCCGGCCAAGGTGAACCTCATCCCCTTCAATCCCTTCCCCGGCACCCGCTACACTCGCTCGCCGGCGCCCGTCATCCAGCGCTTCCGCGACGAGCTGCTGCAGCGCGGCGTGCTCGCCACCGTGCGCCGCACGCGCGGTGAGGACATCGATGCCGCCTGCGGTCAGCTCGCCGGAAGAGTGATCGACCGCACCACCGTGCGGCTGGGAAACAAGGTCATCGGCGTCGCCGTACAACCATGAGAAAAAACGTGAACAGCACCGCCCGCCTGCGAGCCGCCCCGGGGCTCCTGGCCGCCGCCGCAACCGTGTTCCTCGCCGCCTGCGTGACCAGGAGCAGCACGCCGCTCCACATGGCCAATGACAAGGAGGCGGCCGCCGACAATACCCAGCTCGGCATCCAGTACATGAACCAGGGCAACCTGAGCCTCGCCAAGACCAAGCTCGATCGCGCGCTCACGGAAGATCCGGGGAACGCCAACGTGCACAGTGCGCGGGCCATGCTGTTCGAGCGCATGAACGAGCTCGCCAAGGCCGACGAGGAGTTCCGCACGGCGCTGAAGCTCGCGCCGCACGACCCGGACGTCATCAACAACTACGCGGTCTACCTGTGCCAGAACGGCCGCACCGACGACGGCGTCAAGCGCTTCCTCGAGGCCGCGCACAACCCGCTCTACCGCACGCCGCAGGCCGCCTACACCAACGCCGGCGTGTGCCTGCGGGCCGCCAGGCGCGACGACGAGGCGCGCGTCGACTTCGACGCCGCGCTCCAGCAGTGGCCGAATTACGCCGAGGCGGCCTTTCAGCTCGCCTCGCTCGAATTCGACCACGGGCAGCTGGCTGCCGCGCGCGGCCGCATCGACGGCTACATCGGCACCTTCCAGGCGACCCCGGACCTGCTGCTGCTCGGCGTGCGCGTCGCGCGGGCGCAGCGTGATGTGGTGGCCGCGCAGCGCTTTGCGCGGCGGCTGCAGCTCGACTACCCGGGCTCGGACCAGGCGCGGGCCCTGGCCACGCTCGACAAGAACCGCGGCTGAACCCCATGGCGACGAGCGAGGCGGTCGGCGGAGTGCGCGAGCGTATCGGCGCACGGCTGCGCAGCGCGCGCGAGGCGCGCGGACTCACGACCCTGCAGGCGGCGGAGAAGCTCCACGTCGACGCGCGCATTCTCGAGGCTCTCGAGGCGGAGGACTTCGCCGCGCTCGGCGCCGCCGTGTACGTGCGCGGCCATCTGCGCCGCTACGCGGAGCTGATCGGTGAAGCGCCGGCCGAGCTGCAGAGCCTGTACACGGCCGCGACGCCCGCACCGGACCTCACCCGCATTCCTCACCACGTTCCGCCCGCCCGGTCCTCGCGCCTCGTGGCGCTCGCGCTGCTCCTCCTGGTCGGCATCGCGGTCGTCGGAGTCGTGTGGTGGCTGCTGACGCTGCCGGCTGCAAAGCCGCAGCCGGTATCGGCGGAGCTGCCCGCCGACGCGCCGAACCCACCGGTCTCGGCCTCGGCTGCACGACTGATGTCGGCGATCGCGGCGCAGTCGGGGAGCGGTGCGGCCGCCGCCGGCGACGCGCAGCTCGCCCTCAGGTTCTCCGAGGTGACCTGGGTCGCGGTGTATGACGGCGCCGGAAGGCGCCTGGACGAGGGATTCAACGCGCCCGGCACCACGCGCACGATCACCGGCGCGCCGCCGCTCAGGGTGGTGATCGGCAACGCGGACGGCGTGACCGTGCAGCTCAATGGCCAGAAGGTGGGCCTGGAGGGACTGGTGCACCGTGACGGCACCGCGCGCTTCCTGCTCGATGGCAGCGGGCACGCCCAATCGGTGCCGCCGGTGGTAGCGCGCCAGTGACGGAGGAGATTCAGCCGATCCGCGGCATGAACGACGTGCTGCCCGCCGAGATCGGCGCCTGGCAGCACCTCGAGGCCGTGACGCGCGAGCTCCTCAGCTCCTACGGCTACGAGGAGATCCGTGTGCCGCTGCTCGAGCGCACCGAGCTCTTCAAGCGCGCGATCGGCGAGCACACCGACGTGGTCGGCAAGGAGATGTATACCTTCACCGACCGCGGCGGCGACAGCCTCACGCTGCGTCCCGAGGCCACCGCCGGGATCGTGCGCGCATTGATCACCAACCGCATGCTGCGCGGCCAGCGCCACAAGCTCTGGTGCCTCGGCCCCATGTTCCGCCACGAGGCGCCCCAGGCCGGGCGCTACCGGCAGTTCTGGCAGGTGGACGTCGAGGCGGTCGGCAGCCCCGGCCCGGACGTCGATGCGGAGCTCATCGCCATGAGCGCGCGGCTCTGGCAGCGCCTCGGCCTCAAGAGCCTCAGGCTCGAGATCAACTCGCTCGGCACCGCCGAGAGCCGGCGCGAATACCGCGCGCGGCTCATGGAGTACTTCGGCGCACACGAGTCGCGACTCGATGCCGACAGCCGGCGCCGCCTTGGCGGCAATCCGCTGCGCATCCTCGACAGCAAGAATCCCGACATGCAGGAGCTCATCGCCGGCGCGCCGCTCCTTACGGATCATCTCGACGCCGAATCGCGCGAGCACTTCGAGGCGCTCGGCCGCATGCTGGACGGGGCGGGGGTGCGTTATGAGGTCAACCCGCGCCTGGTGCGCGGGCTCGACTACTACAACCGCACCGTGTTCGAGTGGATCACGGCCTCCACCGGCGCCCAGAATGCCGTATGCTCCGGCGGCCGTTACGACGGGCTGATCGCACAGCTCGGCGGGGAGGCGACCCCGGCGGTCGGCTTCGCCATGGGCGTCGAGCGGCTGGTGGCACTGCTCGTCGCCGCCGGCGGCGCGCCGGCCGCGGCGCACCCCGATGTGTTCGTCGTCGTGAGCGGCGCGCGCGCCACGGCGGAGGCGCTCACGATCGTCGAGCGGCTGCGCAGCGAGCGCCCGGGGCTGCGCTTCGAGCTGAATCTCCGTGGGGGCAACTTCAAGGCGCAGTTCCGCCGCGCCGACAAGAGCGGTGCGCTGCTCGCGCTGATCATCGGCGACGACGAGCTCGCGCGCGGGGTGCTCGGCGTGAAACCTTTACGCGTGGAGTCGGGTCAGAGCGAGTGCCCGGTGGACGCGCTCGCCGCGGGCGTCGATGCGGCACTCAAGGGTCTGGGAGGGACGGGGTGAGCGAGTATCTGTCTGAAAAAGAGCAATGGGAGCAGATCCGCACCTGGGTGCGCGAGAACGGCCTGTGGGTGGTCGCCGGGGTGGCGCTCGCCGCTGTCGGCCTCCAGGGCTGGCGCTGGTGGCAGCGGCACCTCGATGAGCGCGGTACCCGGGCGAGCGCGGCCTACACGCGCATGATCGACGCCCTCGAGAAGGGCGACCGCACCCAGGCGTTCGTGCGGCTCGGAGAGCTCGAGCGCGACTACCCTTCCTCGCCCTACGCCGACCAGGGCAAGCTCCTCGCCGCGCGGGTATACGTCGAGGGCAAGGAGCTCGACAAGGCGGGGCACGAGCTCGAGACCGTGATGAAGGGTTCGAAGGATCACGAGCTCGCCCTGGTGGCGCGCGTGCGGCTCGCCCGCATCGAGATTGCCGAGGGCAAGCCCGACGAGGCGCTTACCACCCTTAACGCCGTCGAGCCCGGCGCCTTCGCCGCCCGCTATCACGAGGTGCGGGGCGACGCCTGGTACGCCAAGGGCGACAAGGCGGCCGCGCTCAAGGAGTACCGCAGCGCCGCCGGCAACCCGGACCTCGGGGATGCGGCGCTCCTCGATCTCAAGATCGCCGACCTGGCCGCGGACGCACCGCCCGCGAGCCCTGCAACCGTCGCGGCACCCGCCGCCCCCGCGAAGTAATCCATGCAAAATCCGCTACGCCCGATCTGGATGATGGCGCTGCTCGTTGCGATCAGCGCCTGTTCCAAGGACAAGACCATCGACCAGCCGGCGAAGCTCACGCCGGTCAGCTGGACGCTGCGCGTACAACGAGTCTGGTCGGCCTCGGTCGACACCAAGAAGTCCCTGCCGCTGCGGCTTCACCTCGGCCTCGCCGTCGACGACGGCCGCGTCTACGCCGCCGGACACAAGGGCGAGGTCATCGCCTTCGAGCTCGCCTCGGGCCGGGTAGCCTGGCGCGAGCGCATCAAGGCGCCGCTCTCCGGCGGCACCGCGGCGGGGGGCGGCATGGTGCTCGTCGGCACGAGCGACGGGCAGCTGTTTGCGCTCGATGCGGCGAGCGGCAAGAGCCGCTGGTCGGTGCGCGTCAACGGCGAGGTGCTCTCTCCCGCGGCCATCTCCGAGCGGCTGATCGCGCTGCGCACGGTCGACGGCAAGCTCCACGCGCTCGCGCCCGCGGACGGGCACGAGCTGTGGGTGCAGCAGCAGCCGGTTCCGCGTCTCTCGCTGCGCGGCACCGCGAGCCCGGTGATCGCCGGGGACCTGGTGCTGTGCGGCTTCGACAACGGCAGGGTGCTCGCCGTCAACGCAGGCGACGGCTCGGTGCAGTGGGAGGCGACGATCACGCCCCCGCACGGGCGCACCGAGCTCGAGCGGCTGGTCGACATCGACACCGCGGTACGGGTCGCGGGCCAGGACGTCTACACCGTCGGCTTCCAGGGCAAGGTCGCGATGCTGGCGATCGATACCGGCCAGGTCTGGTGGTCGCACGACGCCTCGAGCTACCACAGTCTCACGCTCGATGGCGACACTATCTACATGGCGACCGCCGACGGGGAGATCGCGGCGATGCGCACCCGCACGGGAGCGGAGCTGTGGCGGCAGAAGGCGCTGCTGCATCGCGGGCTCACCGAGCCGGCCGCGCTCGATGAGGACAACGCACTGGTCGTGGCCGATTTCCAGGGCTACGTGCACTTCCTCGACAAGGCGACCGGGACGCTGGCGGCGCGGGTTTCCGCCGGGAAGGCGCGGGTGAGCGCCACGCCGCTGGTCGTCGGCCACATGGTGCTCATCGTGAACGACCGTGGCCAGATCAGCGCGTTTCGCGTCGCGCCGCTCGCCACGGCGCGCAAGTAGCCGCGTGCACCGCACGCGCCGCCGCACCGTGCACCCATGCTCCCGGTCATCGCGCTCGTCGGCCGCCCGAATGTCGGCAAGTCGACGCTCTTCAACGTCCTGACGGGCACCCGCGACGCGATCGTCGCGGACGTGCCAGGCCTCACGCGCGACCGGCAATACGGCTTCGGGCGCGTCGGGCCGGTTCCCTACGTCGTCATCGATACCGGCGGTCTCATCGAGAAGGCGACCGGACTCGAGGCGCAGATGCGCGCCCAGACCGAGCGCGCGGTGGCCGAGGCCGACCGGCTGGTCTTCGTCACCGATGCGCGCGCCGGGCTCTCCCCCGAGGATCAGTTCGTCGCGCGTGAGCTGCGCCGCTCGGGCAAGCCCGTGACGCTCGCCCTCAACAAGGCCGAGGGACTCGATGGCGACGTCGCCGGCGCGGACTTTCACGCCCTCGGGCTCGGCGAGCCGCACCCCGTCTCGGCGAGCCACGGCCAGGGCTGCGAGAGCCTGATGGAGCACGTGCTCGAGGGCTTTGCTGCCGAGGCGCCCGAGGAGTCCGGGAGCGGTGCGATCCGCATCGCCATCATCGGCCGGCCCAACGTCGGCAAATCGACGCTGGTCAACCGCCTCCTCGGCGAGGAGCGCGTCATCGCGAGCGAGCAGCCCGGCACGACCCGCGACAGCATCCTCGTCCCCTTCGAGCGCGATGGCCGCGAGTTCCTGCTCATCGATACCGCGGGCGTGCGGCGCCGCGCCCGCGTCGAGGACGTGGTCGAGCGGGCGAGCGTCGCCAAGACGCTGCAGGCGATCGACGAGGCGCACGTCGTCATCCTGGTGCTCGACGCCCATGACACGGTCGCCGAGCAGGACGCGAGCGTGCTCGGGATCGCGCTCGAGCGCGGCCGCGCGCTCATCATCGCGGTCAACAAGTGGGACGGCATCCCCGAGGAGCAGCGCGCCGAGATCCAGCGGCAGCTGTCCCTCAAGCTCGACTTCGTGCCGTTCGCGCCGCTCCACTTCATCTCGGCGCGGCACGGCACGGGGGTGGGCGAGCTCATGAAATCGACGGTGCGCGCCTACGAGGGGGCGATGCGCACGCTGCCGACCAAGGAGCTGTCGCGCACGCTCGAGCACGCGTTGAGCGTGCATCAGCCGCCGCTGGTGCGTGGCCGGCGCATCAAGCTGCGCTACGCCCACCAGGGCGGCCGCAATCCGCCGCGCATCGTCATCCACGGCAATCAGACCGCCTCGGTCCCCGAGGCCTACACCCGCTATCTCGCCAATCTCTTTCGCAAGACCTACGACCTGTTCGCGACTCCGGTGGTCATCGAGTACCGCACCGACGCGAATCCCTACGACAAGGAGCGGCGGGCCGCCCGCGCGCCGCAGCGCAAGGGGCGCGCCCGCACCCGGCGCCACCGCTAGGCGCTGCGGGCGAAACCGCGTAGATTCGCGCGACAAAAAGCCAGGGCCAGAGGAGCGGAGCTCATGCGCTTGAAGATTCGCTACGCCGTCGTGGCCGGCCTCGCCGCTCTCGTAACTAGTGGCCGGGGCGCCGAGCCGGCCGATGTCTCCTGGTATCTGGCGATCCACTCCGCGAGCGTCGCGCTGCGGCACGTCGAGGTGATCGACGGGACGGGCGGCCCGCCGCGCGCAGATCAGACGCTCATCATCGCCGGCGGCAGGATCGCCGTGGTCGGGCCCGACTCGGGCACCGCGATCCCCGCAGGCGCCGAGGTGCGGGACACTGCCGGGTACGCCGTGCTGCCGGGCCTGGTCGGCATGCACGATCATCTCTTCTACACGGCCTCGCGCGACGCGCAGCGCAACTCGCGCGGCGGGATGGAGCCCGGCTTCATCGTGAACGAGATCCCCTATACGGCGCCGCGGCTGTACCTGGCGGCCGGCGTCACGACGCTGCGTACCACGGGCAGCATCGAGCCGTACACCGATCTCAAGGTGCGCTCGCGCATCGAGTCAGGCGCGCTCCCGGGGCCGCACCTCGACCTCACCGCCCCCTATCTCGAAGGCGCGGGCACATTCTTCGCGCAGATGCACGAGCTCAGCGGGCCGGAGGAGGCCGGCAGGTTCGTCGATTACTGGGCCGCGACGGGCATGACTTCCTTCAAGGCCTACATGAACATCACCCGCGCCGAGCTCGCCGCCGCCGCGGCGGCGGCCCACAGGCGCGGACTCAAGATCACGGCCCATCTGTGCTCGGTCAGCTGGCCGGAGGCGGTCGCCGCCGGCGTCGATGACCTCGAGCACGGGCCGGTGTACACCGACAGCGAGTTCGTCGCGGCCCGCCAGAGCGACCACTGCCCCGAGGGCTCCGCCATGGCCGCATCCTGGTCGGCCCGCAAGGTGGGCGATGCGCAGGTCGAGGGACTCATCCGCCTGCTCGTCGCACACCACGTCGCGGTGACCTCGACCCTTCCGGTGTTCGAGCTCGGTGTACCCGGCCGCCCGCCCGCGCAGCGGCGCGCCCTCGATGCCATGTCAGACGCGGCGCGCGACAGCTACCTCATCTTCCGTGGCCTCATCGATCCGTCGAACCCGGCGCCGGGGAGGTCGTTCCGTATGGAGATGGACTTCGAGCGCGCGTTTGCCGCGGCCGGGGGATTGCTGCTCGCGGGACCCGACCCGACGGGGGCCGGGGGTGTGCTGCCGGGATTCGGCGACCAGCGCGAGATCGAGCTGCTGGTCGAGGCGGGCTTCACCCCGGTGCAGGCCATTCAGATCGGAACGGAGAACGGCGCGCGCTTCCTCGGGCGTGAACGCGACATCGGCACGATCGCCGCGGGCAAGCGCGCCGACCTCATCCTGGTGCACGGGGATCCCGCCGCGCACATCGAGGACATCGAGAATGTCGCGCTGGTGTTCAAGGACGGGCAGGGCTACGACCCTGCCCGTCTCGTCGAAGCGGTGCGCGGGCAGGTCGGCATCCGCTGAGGCGGGCGCCGGGCGGCCCGCCCGGCGTCGCCTTCGTCAGGTCGTTATTTCTGCGCGGTCTCCGGCTCGCGCCGGCCATTCTCCTTGTTGGGATGCGGCTTCTCGGCGTTCGGCTTCTGCGCCGGCGGCTGGCCGCTCGCCTGCTGCGGGCGCGGCGCGTAGGCACCGTTCTGCTGCGGGTGAGGGGCGTTGGCACCGTTCTGCTGCGGGTGAGGGGCGTTGGCGCCGTTCGCCTGGCCGGGCGGCGGGCTGAAGGGCCGGTTGCCGTTCGCCTGACCGGGCGGTGTGCCGTAGGGCCTGCCGCTGGCGACTCCCGCGTTCGCAGCGCCCGCACCATTCACCTGGCCGGGCGGTGGGCTGAAGGGCCGGTTGCCGTTGCCGTTGACAAAGCCGGGCGCGGCATTCGGCATCTGCGCCGCGGGCGCGCTGGCGGCGTTCGCCTGGCCGGGCGGTGTGCCGTAGGGCCTGCCGTTGGCAACACCGGCGTTCACAGTGCCTGCGCCATTCACCTGGCCGGGAGGGGGGCCGCCATAAGGCCTGTTGCCATTGCCGTTACCGTTACCGAAGCCGTGATTCCCGTTGCCGTTCCCCTGACCCACCGGCTCGTACGGACGCGCCATGGGGCCATCGGCACCGCGGGCACGGACGATTCCCGGGGCGTTGAACGCTCCCGGATGCGGTGTCGCCGCGATCGCCGGGCGGCCGCCGTTGTTTCTCGCCTGCAGGTCCGGGTTGTTGGCGGCCTGCTGGAAGTGCTGGTGCTGTATCTGCGTCGGAGCGATGTGCTCTTCCTGGATGTAGCGGCGCTCATCCGGGTTGGGCCTTGCGGCGACACCGCCCGCGCCGCCGTTGAAGCTGACGCGGTTCACCGTGACGTTGTTGATCACGGTCTCGTTGTAGGTGTTATGCACGACGGTGACGTTGACGTTCGTGACCGAGCGGTTGTAGGCAAAGTTGTTGCCTTCCCAGCGCCCGCCGGCGAAGCCGACGCCGCCGTAGCCGTAGCCGTAGTTCACGCCGCCGTAGAAGCCGACGTGCGGGCCCCAGTAGCCGGCGTGGAACATGTACACCCCGCCGACGAACCCCCAGTAGCCCGGGGTCCAGAGGAAGCCCACGCGCGGCGGCATCACCCAGGTGCCCGGCACCCAGTAGTAGCCTGCGGGGGCCCACGCCCAATAGCCCGGAGTCCACAGGTAGCCCGGCCCGGGAACCGGCGGCTGCTCGTAGTCGGGCAGTGGCGGCGGCGGCTCTGAGGCCTGCATCTCGGAATCCGCATACGGCGCATCGGCCACCGGCGCAGGCTCCGCCGGGGGCGGCGCCACGTAGGCCGGGGCAGGGGGCGGGGGCTGCGGGGCGACGTAGCGAACCACGCAGCCCGTCAGGCCGGTTGCACCGAGGAGCACCGCGCCCGCGAGGGGAAGAAGCTTGACCGGCAGACACTGCGAGGATTTCAACATAACCCACCCTGAGGTTGACGGTGATGCAGCCTACGCACCGGCGCAGACCCTTTGGAACACACAACGTCACAGTTTGAGAGCGGGTGACCTGCGTGAACGGAATGTAATGCGCCCGGGGCGGTCGCGTGCGCACAGTGGCGCGGCCGTGGCGGGTCCGAAAATGAGCCCGCGCCGGGGGCGGGCGCAGTTGGAGTAAGCTCCGGCAAAAGATGAAACCGAAACTGCGCGTCGTCCCCGGGGAGCTGATTCTTCCGATCATCGTCGAGGCCAAGAGAATCCTCGCCGAGATCGGCATAGAGGTGCGCGGGGCGCCGCTGCGCGAGCGGCTGCTCGCCCAGGGGCTGCGGCTCGCGCGCACCTCCGACGACGCCGAGCGGGTGCTGTTTCCCCCCGAGGTTGTCGATCGCGCCATCGAGACCGCGCCGAAGACCTTCGAGCTCTTCGACCGTGACGGCGCCCGCTATACCGAGCTCGGCGGCGACAAGGTGCACTTCGTCCCCGGCTCGAGCGGCCTGCACCTGCTCGACCATCGCAGCGGCGAGACGCGCCTCTCCAATACCCGCGACTTCATCGAGTACGTGCGGGTGGCGAACGGACTGAAGAACCTCGGCTACCTGGCGACCGCCTTCTCCACCAACGACATCGAGCCGCAGGTGTCGGACGCGTGGCGGCTGTATCTGGTGCTCACCAACTCGCTGAAGCCCGTGGTCTCGGGCGCCTTCACCGAGCACGGCGTGCCGCGCATGGCGCGCATGATGCAGCTGTTCCGGCGCGACCAGGCCGACCTCGTCGCCCGGCCGATGTCGATCTTCACCGTCACGGCCACCGGCTTCTACCGCTACAGCGAGGACTCGTGCCAGAACCTGATGGACTGCGCCGAGCACGGCATTCCGGTCGAGATCGTGCCCGTGACGCTGATGGGGCTCATCGCGCCGGTGACCCTGGTCGGCGCTACGGTGATGCACGTGGCCGACGTGCTCGCCGGGGTGACCATGGCGCAAATGGTGAAGCCGGGCACACCGGTCCTCTTCGGCGGCGCGCCGGCTACCTTCCACATGAAGACGGCGATGTCGCCGATGGCGGCGATCGAGACGCTGCATCTGAACCTCGCCTATGTGGAGATCGCCAAGTACCTTGGCCTGCCGACGCAGGGTTACATGGCCCTGAGCGAGGGCAAGTTCCTCGACGCGCAGGCCGGGGCCGAGAGCTTCGCGGGGGCGCTGCTTGCTGCGATCAGCGGCGTCAACTCGGTCTCCGGCCCCGGGATGCTGGACTACGTGCTGACCTTCAGCCTCGAGAAGCTCGTCTTCGACGACGAGCTCTGCGGGCAGGCGCTGCACTTCTGCCGCGAGTTCGCCGTCATGGAGGATCTGCCGACCGTCGATCTGGTGCGCCAGCTCCTTGCCGAGAAGCATCTGCTCACCTCCACGCACACGCTCAGCTACTGGCCGCGCGAGCTGTATCTGCCCGGGCCGCTGTTCGACCGCATCAACCGCGAGACCTGGCTCCAGCAGGGCGGCAAGACTCTCGAGCAGCGCGCCAGGGCGGAGGTCGAGCGGCTGCTCGGGGCTTACTCCTCGCCCCCCACGGATGCGCGCGTCGATGCGGAGCTGATCGGGCTGATCAGGGCGGGATTGACGACCGAGGAGCCGCTGCCCGAGACCCTGCCTCCGGTCGAGCGTCCTGCCGGCCAGGACGAGCGCGAGATGCGGCGCGGGCGGCGGAGCCGGCGCGGTTAGAAGCGGCGCGGCGGCCCCGTCGCAGCCGCATCACGAATGCGCGGGAACCGGCGGCGCCAGTTCCATGAGAAATCCCAGCGCGGCCAGAACCAACAGGTAGTACACCGTCACCGCGCGATTCGGCTCATCCGGGGCGTCCTTCACGAACGCCTGGTAGGTGGCGCCGGCTGCGACCAAAAGGAGCGCCGGCTGATGAAATCCTGCCGAGAGGAGCACCGCCGCGCAGGCCAGGACGACCCGCTCTGTCTTGTTGAGCGCCTTGATGGCCTGTCCGCCGTCGAGCACCCAGACGGGGATCAGGTTCAGCACGTTGAGCAATGCCGACAGACTCGCGAGCCCGATCCAGAGCGAGTTGCCGGTATTGATCCACAGCAGCGCGCAGACCGCCGCGCCGATGCAGCCGGCGAGTGGACCCGCGAGACTCACGAACGCGCGGGTGCGCGTGCTCACGCCCAGAGCCGCCCAGCGTACGTAGGCCCCCAATCCGGGCAGAAACACCGGCATTTCCGCCGGCAGGCCCCGGCGCTTGATGTCGATGAAGTGCCCCATCTCGTGCACCAGAATCAGGACCGCGAAGCCGACGCCAAACCACGCTCCATACACCGACCAGTAAAAGGCGGCGAACGCTCCGAGGCTGAGCAGGAATTTGAGCTTCAAGAGCGCCAGCAGGTACTTGCCCTTGACGAGCAGGAGCACGATCGGTGCCAGCGGCCCGAACTTCCAGATCCACGAGGGGGCCGGTGCGCTCCCGCCGCCCGTGGCCGCCGCCAGGGCGTCGAGGCGCCTGATGTTGCCGCGAACCCACTCGGCCTGGGTCGAGTCCTCGGGCAGGAGGAGCAGCGCGTGCATCCAGGCATCACGCGCCTGGGTCATCTCGCCCCGCTCCTCGTGCGCCTTCGCTTCAGCGGCCAGTTGCTCGAGCCGCGCCGCGTGTACGAGCGTGTGGCAGCTGTCGCACACCAACGCACCGGGCGCGAGCAGCGTCTTGCAGCCGTGGCACTCCTGGAGGGCAGGAAAGGCAGAGGACATCCGGACGAATCGCGCCCCTGGCGGCTCAGCCAGCCATCGCCGGCGCGGGCTTATCGATGGGCCCCGTTATTTCCAGCGGCCTGGCGGCCGTGAGCTGCCAGGCAATGCGGATTCCGACCAGCAGGATGATCAGGCCAATGATGCCGTGCATCGGATCGCTCAGTTCGAGGAACGGAGAGGCGAGTCCGAGCAGGGTCAACATGCCAAGAGCCTTGCCGAAGCTCATCTTCGCTGCCGGCGCCTCGGCCCCGGCCGCAGCCGGTTCTGTCGCCGATGCAGGCGCCGCCGGCTCGGCGGCAGACTCGTTGGGGCTCGACGGAGTCGTCACGCTCACCGGGGCGCTCGCCTGGCTCTGCTGTTTCTCGCTCTTCTGTTTCATATGCACGGAGATGGCGATCGGGACGGCGGCCAGGGACACGGCCATGTAGGTCAACGCGACGGCGGCGATCTGGTAGCGACGGCCCCCGACGCCCCGTGAGCCGAGTGCGATGCCCTTGCCGACGAGGAACCCTACCGCCAGGGAGACGTAGCCGATGACGAGCCCGGTCGTCAATGCAAATACCACGTAGAGGACGAACCCGACTATCGCGGCGCCGACCCCGAACAACAATCCGCGGACGAAGGCACCGTGCGAGTCCTTTGGCGCCTGCTCCTGCAGCCGCCGCGTGCAGTCGGCGCAGGCCGGCGCGCCATTCACCCGGTACCAGGCACTGCTGATCTTCTGCCCGCAGGCACTGCAGGTGACCTCGGCGGGTTTGTCGGAATATTCGGCTTTGCCGAACTGCGGCGTGCCGCTGCTGGTGTCACTGGTCACGGCCGTCTACTCCCACTCGATCGTTGCCGGCGGCTTTCCCGAGATGTCGTACACGACTCGCGAGATGCCCGGCACCTCGTTGACGATGCGCCGCGAGACGTGGTCGAGGAACTCGTACGGCAGGCGCGCCCAGTGCGCCGTCATGAAATCCACCGTCTCCACCGCGCGCAGCGCGATCACGTAATCGTAGCGGCGCCCGTCGCCCATCACGCCGACCGAGCGTACCGGCAGGAACACCGCGAAGGCCTGTGACACGCGGTCGTAGAGGTCGTGGCGGCGCAGCTCCTCGATGTAGATGGCGTCCGCGCGCCGCAGCAGCTCGGCGTACTCCCGGCGCACCTCGCCGAGGATGCGCACCCCGAGGCCGGGGCCCGGGAAGGGATGGCGG
>Ga0307472_100000205_pt1 | contig 18975 bp, 20 predicted proteins | sample atmos_gasesAM5C__2_FD_204582 | JGI IMG/M metagenome (GOLD analysis project Ga0307472, IMG submission 204582) | Hardwood forest soil microbial communities from Morgan-Monroe State Forest, Indiana, United States - atmos_gasesAM5C_05 | ecosystem: Environmental > Terrestrial > Soil > Temperate...
CAAGCCAAATTCGGCATCGGGATCGGCATTATCGTGGTGGCGCTGGGGTTCCTCGCCTGGCTCGGGTACGGCGAGAGCAAGACGTACTATCACACCATCGCTGAGCTACAGACCTTGAACAGCTCAGCGCGGTCGCGGCGCATACGTGTGGGCGGAACTGTGGCGGTAGGCAGCATCCGGCGGCTGGCGGGTCGCGTTGACTTCGTGCTGGAAGGCGAGGGCAAAGCTCTTCCCGTGAGCTATGGCGGAAGCGATCCTCTGCCTGACACTTTTGTGGACAAGTCGCAGGCTCTGGTGGAAGGCCACCTTGGCTCAGATGGCCGGTTTGTTGCCGAACATGTCCAGGCAAAATGCGCGTCCAAGTATGAAGCGGCTCCGGGGGGAGACACCAAGGGCGCCGCTGCCAGTTCCACGCAGCCAAGCACCATGTAAGAAACCCGGGCTAACCGGGGGAGAGGCGGGGTCGCTGTGGATGTATTTGGTTCCTTTGCACTCCTGCTAGCTTTTGTGTGCGCCGCGTACGCCTTGGTGGGGGGCATCGCGGCCATCGTCACGCGCCATCCGCTTTTGGTTAAGAGCGCGCGTCAGGCTGGCATGACCACCTGCGGCCTGATTTTCCTCGCAACGTTCTGCCTCGAATACCTCTTCTTCACCGACAATTTTTCCATTGCCTACGTGGCTTCGCACAGCAACCGCGACCTTTCCGCGTTTTATAAGATCGCGGCGCTGTGGTCGGGGATGGAAGGCTCGCTGCTTTTCTGGAGCTTCCTGCTGGCGGTCTACGTTCTCTCCGTTTTGATCACCTACCGCAACAAAAACGGGGAGTTGATGCCATACGTCGGCGTGGTGATGGCCGGCGTGCAACTTTTTTTCCTGACACTGAGCAATTTTGTGGAGAGCCCGTTCAAAGCGCTGGCGGCGGCTGGTCCGCACGGAGTGATGAGCTTCGTCACGCGGCCGGACGGCAACGGTTTGAACGCGTTGCTGCAATATCCGGAAATGGTGATTCATCCGCCGAACCTGTACTCGGGCTACACCGGATTTACGATTCCGTTTGCGTTTGCGCTGGGAGCGCTTTTGGCCCGGTATCCCGGAGAGAAGTGGATTCACCTGACGCGCAAGTGGACAATGATTGCGTGGATGTTCCAGTCGTGTGGAATTTTGCTTGGAGCGCACTGGGCTTACGCAGTGTTGGGGTGGGGCGGCTACTGGGGCTGGGATCCGGTCGAGAATGCGTCTTTATTGCCGTGGCTGACGGGAACAGCGTTTTTGCACTCCGTGATGATGCAGGAAAAACGCGGCATGATGAAAGTGTGGAACGTCTGGTTGGTGTTTACGACGTTTCTGCTGTGCATCCTGGGAACCTTTCTCACGCGCAGCGGCGTGGTCAGTTCCGTGCATGCATTCGCGCAATCCAACATCGGACCATGGTTCGTGGCATTCATGGGAATCACTCTGGCGGTTTGCCTGGGCGCTTATTTGAAGAACAGCGACTATCTGAAGAGCGAGAACCATCTGGATTCATTGATTTCGCGGGAGTCGAGCTTCCTGTTTAACAATTTGTTGTTCTTGGTCGCTTGCCTTGCAGTTCTTTCCGGCACGCTTTTTCCAGTGTTCTCTGAATGGCTGACTCCCAACCGCATCAGCGTGGGCGCGCCGTACTTCAATATCGTGAATATTCCCATTGGGCTGCTGATTCTGTTCCTAACCGGAGTCGGACCGCTGCTCGCGTGGAGAAAGACTTCCACTGAAAGCTTAAAGAGAAATTTTGGCTGGCCTCTGCTCATCGGCGTGGTCGTTGGTGCGGTGGCGTTTGCTTTGGGATTCCGGGCATTTTTCTCGACGGTTTGCCTGATTCTGTGTGTTTTTGTCGCATCCACGATTTTGCTGGAGTTCTACCGCGGCGCGAAAGTGATTCGCGCACGCTCGGGAGCTTCGTATCCCGCTTGCGCGATTGACCTGACCATGCGCAACACGCGCCGCTACGGCGGATACATCATTCACATGGGAATGGTGTTCGTGTTCATCGGGCTGGCTGGAGCCGCATTTAACCGCGATGTGCAAAAAAGCATGCGCGTGGGTGACACGATGCGGATCGGGCCGTACACCTTGATGCTGCAGGGTGCGGACAGCAAGCCGGAACAAAATTACACGGCGCAGCGCATGCTGGTGGAAGCTCTGAGCGATAACAAGCCGGTGATGATGCTGTTCCCAGAAAAGCGGCGTTTCGCAGGCAACAACCAGGAAAACGGGACGATGGTGGCCATCTATTCGACGTGGAAGGAAGATCTATACGTCGTCTTTGCGGGAATCGATCCCGAAACTCGAGAACCGGTGATTCATGCTTTCCTGAATCCGCTGGTGAAATGGATTTGGTTTGGCGGCGTGGTGGTTGTGTTTGGAACAATCGTAGCGCTGCTGCCGAATCGCCGCTCGGTGCTGGTGCTGGCGCTCGCGCAACAACCTGCCACAGCTCAGCCACTGCCGCACGCGGTCACTTCATCCGTCGCTCTACGAGAGGGCCATGATTAAAGCCCGCGCATTTGTTGCAGCGTTCATTTTGCTGGGAATCGCAGCGCTGCCCTTGATTGTTCCTGTTGGGGCAGAGCAGTTTTCGGAACGCGCCAAGAAAATCGGTTCTCAACTTAATTGCATGTGCCGCTCATGCAGCATGACAGCGGCCAACTGTTCGCATCCCGGCGGCGAGTTCTCCGGCCCGTGCCCCACGGCGAAGGGGATGTTGCAGGAAATCGATCAGCGGGGCGCCAAGGGCGAAACCGACGACCAGATTATCCAGGCGTTCGTAAAGGAATTTGGATCCACCGTGTATGCGGAGCCGCCGAAATCAGGGTTCAGCCTGGTGGCGTGGGTCATGCCGACGGCTTACCTGGTGGTGGGCGCGCTTTTGGTGATTTTCGTGATTTCGCGATGGCTGAAGAAGAACCCTTCTGAAGTTCGCGCAGGCAGCGCGCCAGCGAAGGGCGTTTCGCCGGAACTTCTCGAACGCGCCAGAAGGCTGGCCGAGCAGGAGACGGAGGAGTGATGGGAGCGGTAGTTCCTCTCTTTGCAATCCTGCTGGGCGATTCCGGCAACTGGGCCGTGCTCGGAGCATGCCTGATGCTGGCGGTGGCCATCGCGCTGTTCATTTTTTACATCCAGCCCGATGCATCGGACCTGGCTCCGCACCGCACGAAGCTCGATCAGTTGCTCGAACGGCGCGACATGATTTATGACAATTTGCGGGACCTGCGGTTTGAATACCGCTCCGGAAAATATTCGGACGGAGACTTTGAGGCAATGAAAACGGCCTTGGAGAACGAAGCGGCGCAGGTGCTTGCCGAAATCGAGCAAGTAACAGAATCCCAGGTGCGAAGGCCGCGAGGGCCGCACCCCGCCGACAGGAGCGCGCAGTGAAGATTGGTGGCCTTTCGCAAATCGCGTTCAGGGTAAACGAGTGGCCCTTCGAGGTTCGAGGTAAACGAGTGGCGAGTGGCGAGCACGCAACGCGCCGGGCACTGCTCGTTGCCGCTTTTCTGCTGATACCCTTTTCGGCCGCGCGGGCGGGAACCGTGCGCGGCACGGTAAAGAACGGCACGACGGGCAAAGTGGCAGCGGGAATTGAACTGGCCTTGCTGCAACCCATGAACGGAATGCAGGAGGTTGCGCATTCCAAGAGCGGCACGCAAGGCGAGTTTACGTTCGAGCATCCTGGGCTGGGGGCTCAGCCGATGCTGGTGCAGGCCAATTATCACGGCGTTCATTTCAATCAGATGGCAGCGCCCGGCGTCGGCGCAGTGGAAGTAGACATCTTTGAACCGTCCAAGGATCCGAAGACGATTGAGGTGACTTCCCACTTTGTGGTTTTTCAGCCGAGCGGCAACACCTTGAAGGTCGCCGAAGAATATCAGATCGAGAACAAATCGCAACCGCCTTACGCCTATTTCCGCACCGATGGGAGTTTTGACTTTGGTCTGCCGGAAAAAGCCGAACTGGGGGGAGTGCAGGCTGCGGGGCCAGCTGGAATGCCGTTGACGCAGCTTCCCATCGATAAGAAGAACAATCGTTATTCGATCGCGTTTGCATTTCGGCCGGGCGACAATTCGGTGCGCTATTCGTACGAATTGCCGTACCCGGGCAATACGGCTTCGTTGAAGATTCCGTCGATTTATCCGGGGCGGGCCGTGTTTGTAGCTCCGCCGGGCTTGCAGGTGAGTGGCGACGGACTCGCTGCCGCGGGCCAAGAGCAGGGAATGAATCTCTATTTGCGGCAAGATGTTCCTGCCGGAACGTTGGTTGCGGTGAATGTGTCGGGCACGGCGACTGCGAGTGCAAGCGCCGGGGCAGACGGCGCGCCGCAAAGCCGGGAAGCGCAGGACGCTGCAGCAGAGTCTGGTGGCGCGACCATTCAGGCGGTTCCGGGGCGGCTGGATTCGATGAAATGGCCTTTGCTGGGCGGATTTGTCCTAGTGTTTGGGTTGTTTGGCTATTTGCTCTCGCGCAAGACAGTGGTCGCTGTTGCAAGTGGAGAAGTTGCGGCAGAAGCGGCACCAGCAGCAAAGCCTGGCAAAAAGCCGAAGACGCAGGTCGCTAACACGGCTGTGCCGATGCCCGCGACACGTCAATCCGAGTCTAACGTGGCCGGGTCTAACGGGGCCGCGAGCTTGTCGGAGGTGGACGCCGCGATTGGCACGAGCTTGGATGCTCTAAAGGAGAGTCTGTTCCGGCTGGAACTTCGCCATCAGGCAGGCACAATCACCGAGGAAGAGTACGCCCGGGAGCGCGCCAAGGCGGAGAAGGTCTTGCGCGACCTGGTACGAGGGTAGGCGGCGGCGCTGCGAGGCTTGGAAATGCGGTATCCCCCACCCCCCGGCAACAATGCAAGAATATCAAAACAAAGGACTTGTAGACTGGGCAACCCAGGACTTATTGAAAACAAATGAGTTGTGGATGGGCAAAAAGCACAGGGCAACGCATAAGTTGTTGAAAAACGCAGGACTGTCGCCTTTGAGAGGCCAATGTAAGTTATTGAGAAAGAGATTGGGCAAACCTAGTGTAAACCGCAGCGTGGCCGTCTATGAGGTAGCCCGGTGACGGCGCCGGCTTTTACTCCCACAGGAATCCGCTTCGAGAACATTGAAAAAAGGTATGGCGGGCTTTACGCGTTGCGCCGGGTGTCGCTGGAGGTTGCTCCGGGCGAGTGCGTGGCGTTTGCCGGGAGAAACGGCTCGGGGAAGACAACGCTATTGCGGATCACGGCAAAACTGGTTCGCCCGTCGGGTGGCAAGGTGAACTTCCTCAACTCTAGCGGCGAGGCAACGGATTCTGCAGTTCAAACTGGTTTTGTGGCGCATGCCACGATGGTTTACGACGAATTGACGGCCGAAGAGAATCTCTTGATGTTCGCGAAATTGCAGGGAATTGTGGAGCCGGGAGCGCAAGCCGCCGCATTGCTGGAGGAGGTTGGGCTTTCTGAGCGGCGCAAGTCTTTGGTGCGAACCTTTTCGCGCGGGATGCGGCAGCGCGTGGCGATTGCTCGGGCGCTGCTGAACGATCCTTCCGTGCTGCTGCTAGACGAGCCCGCCACGGGGCTGGATCCAGAAGGAATTACGTGGCTAGCGACCACGTTGCGCCGGATGCGGGATGCTGGGCGAACGATTTTGATGAGCCTGCACGGTGAGTCGGAGATTTCCGCCTTGGCAACGCGTGCAATTCGACTGGACGCAGGTTCTGTTGTGGCTGACACACGCGCGCGGCCAGATATGCACGCGATTCTTACTTCTGCGGGCGCATGAATGGCACTGCTTGCTGACACCACGGTCCTGCTGGGCAAGGAACTGCGCACAGAGTTCCGTTCGCGGGAACTTCTGACGACGACGGTGGTGTTCATTCTGGTCATTGTGGTGCTTTTCAGCTTCACGTTTGATCCCAGCGTGGGGGAATCGCGAAGGTTCGGCCCCGGTCTTTTGTGGCTTTCGTTTTTGTTTGCGGCTTCGCTGATGCTGCAGCCGTGCTTCTTGCGCGAACAGCACAACGACACACTGAGCGCGCTGCGCTTGTCGGTGAGGGATCCGTTTTCGATTTTTCTTGCGAAATTGGCCGCGAACACGTTGTTCCTGCTGCTGACCGAAATATTGATGCTGCCGATTTTTGCGATTCTGTATAACGTGCACATTCTTGCGGTTTTTCCGCAGTTGGTGCTGGTGTTGTTTCTGGGCAGCCTGGGCGTGGCAATTCCTGGGACGGCGTTTTCGGCGATTTCGGCGCAGGCGCGTATGCGCGAATTGATGTTGCCGCTGCTGCTCTTGCCGCTGCTTACGCCGGTCCTGATTGCCAGCACAGAAGCCACTGGGGCGCTGCTGGAAGAACACCCAGCGCTGCGGATCGACTGGCTGGGATTTCTGGCCGGGTTCGATATCGTTTTTTTGACGGCGCTGTGGCTTTTCGGCGAATATCTACTGGAGGAATGAGGGAAAATGTACCCGGCATGCTGCGTCAGCGGGTCATCTGGTAGATTGGGACGCGCTAAAGCGCGCCCCTACACATACCTGCTGCGGCGAAATTTGCTTACGAATTTCAATCACGCTCTCGCAGTTGGTTGGCAGGGAAGGGGCTGCTCAACAGGAGGTCGGCGTGCTGAAAAGCGCTCTTAGGGCAATGCTTCTGTTCGTCTTGATTGCCGCTACGGCGTATGTCGCTTTTTATTACGCGCCTATTGAGAGGACCATGGGCGTGATTCAAAAAATTTTCTACCTGCACATTTCGTGCGCGTTCAGCGCGTTCGTGGCGTTTGGAACGTGCTTTTACGCGAATCTGCGGTACGTCTTCACGCGAGAGGCAAAGTCGGATTGGCTTGCGGTGTCAGCCGCTGAGGTCGGATTGGCGTTTATTTCCGTGGTGCTCATCACCGGACCGATTTGGGCGCATCCGGTATGGGGAATCTGGTGGACATGGGACGCGCGGCTGACGCTGACGTTTGTGCTGGGGCTGCTTTATCTTTCGTATTTGTTGCTGCGTTCGATGATCGAGGAGCCGGACAAGCGGGCGCTGTTCAGCGCGCTGTTTGGCGTCTTCGCGTTTCTGGACGTGCCGCTGGTTTACTTTTCGATTCGCTGGTGGCGGACGCAGCATCCGCAGCCCGTGATTCTGGGCGGGCCGGGTTCGGGGCTGGAGCCGCGAATGCGCGTTTCGTATTTGCTGATGTGGGGCGCGCTGACGGGCCTGCTGATTCTGCTTCTGAGCGCGCGATACAAGCTGGAAGCGTTGCGCGCCGGCGTGGAGGACTTGCGAAGGGAGGCGGAGGTTCGATGAAAAACCTGGATAGCGTGCTTGCAGCATATCTTGCGGGCTGGGCGATTTTCTTCGTGTATTACATCTCCGTCTCGCAGCGGATGAGTTCGTTACGCGAAGAGGTGGAGCGGCTGAAGGCGATGTTGAGCAAGGGAAAGTAGAAGCCCCTGCGGCTCGGGCAAGAAGAGAAGAGCACGGGTCTTCCCTTAAGAACCCGGCCAGTAAGAGCCGGGGCGCCCCGGCGAGGTCGGGGTGAACGCCAATCGCGAAAGATCCCAGACCTACGCCGGAGAAAACCCACGGGTCTAAAGGCCCGCCACTACAGGAGAAACGCTTGGCAGGGAAAAAGCGAGTCGGGATTGTATTGTTCCAGCTTGGAGGGCCGGACTCGCTGGAGGCCGTCGAGCCGTTTCTGCTGAACCTTTTTCTCGATCCGGACATTATTCCGCTGGGGCCGCTCGGAATAGCGCGGCGGCCAATCGCCAAAATGATTTCGTCGCGGCGCGCCCCACATGTGGCGGAAAAGTATGCGGAGATTGGAAGTCGGTCGCCGATTGGGGCGTTGACGGAGCGGCAGCGCACGCGGCTGAGGGACGCTTTAGTCGGGTACATCGATCCGATCCTGGTTACCGCAATGCGGTACTGGCATCCCTTGACGAACGAGGCCGTGGATGCTTTGCGGCAAATGGGCCCGCAAGATGAAATCGTGCTTCTTCCGCTGTATCCGCACTATTCGTACGCGACGACGCTGAGCAGCCTGAAAGAATGGGGGCGAATCTATGGAAAGCCTGACGGCGGCCCGCCCGTGCGCACCATTGACCATTTCTATGACCATCCCCTTTACATTCGGGCGCTCGTGCACCGCATTGGTTCGATGTTGCGGCAGTTTGCGGACAGCGCGAAGATTCATTTGATTTTCAGTGCGCATGGGCTGCCGATGAGTCTGGTTAAAAAGGGCGATCCGTATCCGCAGCAGATTGGAGCGACGGTGCGCATGGTTTGCGAGCTGGGCGCGAAGGAATACAGCGGCTGGCCGAGGACGCATGTGCTTTGCTACCAGAGCCGCGTCGGGCCGTCGAAGTGGCTGCAGCCACCGTTAACGGAGACCATTGAGCGGCTGGGGCATGAAGGCGTTAGGGAAATGCTGGTGGTGCCGATTTCGTTTGTGACCGAGCACATTGAGACGCTGCACGAGATCAACATCGAGGCGCGCGAGGACGCGAAGAAGGCCGGCGTCGAGAGATTCCGGATGATGCCAGCCGTGGGGGATTCACCGTTGTTTATCGCGGCGCTGCAGGACTTGGTTTTGCGAGCCGTGGGAATTGAGGCGGCATCCTCGGCCGCTTCAATGGCATCGGCGCAAATGGGCGGCGGAACGGTCTGAGAGTGCGGAGTTTCGCTACCCAACCCCGTGCTATTCGCGCGACGCATCAAGCACTGCGTGAGCCGCCTCGGCGTCCTGCTCTCGGACCATGATATGGAACACCGGTTCGCCAAAGAGTAGGGGTGAGTTGTTATCCCCAACAGGCACAGCCTCTATCTCGGCCGCAATGCCGGCAGACTCGAGCGCGCCTTGGGCAATGTCGGCATCATTTCGCGTTCCGCAGGTTTGAGCGACGACCAATTTACCTTCGGGGACTTTGTGGTGAGGGTGAAGCAGGTCGCGCGCGGTTGCCGCGTCTTCCTCGCGAACCAGTACCTTGAACCCGAAGCCGCTCCAAGCAAGATGGTCGCGCATGCCGCCGGCTCTGTCGGCCTGAATCATGGCGTCGACGCCCGCGGATTCGAGAGCGCTCTTGGCAAGATCAGCTTCGACTTGCGAGGCGAAGCGGTCAACGACCACGAGTTTGCTGTGATCCATGGGGCCATTATACGCCCCAGGGCGATTGAGGATCTGGCCGCAAGGCAAGGAGCAGCTTGAGAGTTTTGCCAAGAGACCTGAGATGCGGTTTCGCAAAACCGTGGGAACTCAAGGTATAATCCGCGGTTGAGCTAAGCAAATTTGGGTTTCTGACGAATGACATCGACCTACAACGCTGGTGTGCACCGGTTTGCGGTGTTTACCGTTTGCTGGACCATTCTCCTTTTTGTTGCGGGCGCGCTGGTGACGTCGAAAGACGCGGCGCTTTCGGTGACGGATTGGCCGAAGTCACATGGATCGTGGGTGCCACCGTTGAGTTCGCTACAGGGCGGGGACCTTTTTGAGTTTTCGCACCGTTTTGTTGCGGGCGGGCTGGGAATCTTTACGTTGTTGCTGGCGGTATTGCTGCTCGTGAAAGAGAGCCGCGCGTGGCTGCGGAGGCTGGGCGCGATTGCGGTGCTTGGAGTGGTGGTCCAGGCGGTGCTCGGCGGACAAGTTGTGATTCGGTTGCTGCATTACTGGCTGCCGGTAATTCATGCGTGCTTCGCGCAGATTGTTTTTGCGGCAGTGCTGGGAATTGCGGTGTTCACGAGCAAATGGTGGGTCACGGAGCGGCCGCAGCTCGAAGACAAAGGCTCGCCGTCGATTCATTTTGTGGCAACGCTGAATGCGGCGGTGATTTATTTGCAGGTGATTTTGGGCGCGGGATTCCGGCATAAGGAAATTCCGATCTGGCCGCACGCGATTGGCGCGCTAGTGGTCCTTGGTACGGTGACCTGGACGGCGGTGGCGCTGCGCAAGCGGTTTGGAGCTTCGCGGGAGCTCGGGAAGGCGCGCATTCTGCTGCACGCGATTTTCGGGACACAATTTTTGCTGGGGCTGCTGGCGTTCTGGTCTCGCTGGACAACCGCGGATGCGCCGCAGCCCATGGCGGTGGTGGTTTGGCTGACGGTGATTCACACAGTGGTGGGCGCGATTCTGTTTGCGTTTTCGGTTTTGGTGGTTCTGATGTGCTACCGATTGGTGCCGCGCGCCGGGGAAGTAGAGGCGACGGCGACGCAGGTGACGACGGGATGAGCACGGTTCGCAGTGTGGATCTAACTTTGGCATCGCGCGCGAATGCGTACATCGCGTTGACGAAGCCGGATGTTTCGTTTCTTGTGTTGATGACGACGGCGGCCGGGTATTACATGGGCGCGCGCGGATCGGTGAACTGGCTGCACATGAGCCACGTGATTTTCGGGACGCTACTGATCGCCGGGGGAACGGCGGCGCTGAATCATTATGTGGAGCGCGAGTCGGACCGCTACATGCGACGGACGGCTTCGCGGCCACTGCCCAGCGGCGTGCTGCAGCCGGGCCGGGCGCTGGCGTTTGGCGTTGCGCTGGCGATTGCGGGTGCCGTTGATCTTTATGTGGCTGCCGGCGTTCTTGCTTCGGGGCTGGGCGTTTTGACGTGCCTGAGCTATCTGCTGGCGTACACGCCACTGAAGAAGCGGACGGTTTGGGCGACGTTTGTGGGTGCGTTTCCCGGGGCGATTCCGCCGATGATTGGCTGGGTTGCTGCGACGGGTTCGCTGGATCGCGGGGCGTGGCTATTGTTTGGCATTTTGTTCTTGTGGCAATTCCCACATTTCTACGCGATTTCGTGGATGTACCGCGAAGACTACGCGCGAGCTGGAATCATGATGCTGCCTGTGGTGGACCGCGAGGGGACGCGGACGTTCCGGCAAATCATTCTGTATGCGGCCGCGCTGGTGGGAGTGAGTTTGCTTCCGGCGGTGCTCGGATTGGCTGGCATCGTGTACTTCTTTGGGGCGCTGGTGGTGTGCACGGCGCTGCTGCAAGTGTGTTTGTGGGCGGCGAGCAACAAAACGAATGCACGCGCGAAGTGGCTGATGCATGCGACGGTTTTGCATATTCCCTTGCTGCTGGGGCTGATGGCTTACGATAAGCTGCCACGCTGACGAGCAAGTGCCTATATCTCCCACTTCGTGACAGAAGTCTCCGACGTCAAGAAAGACGCGGCATGCTGCGCCACTACAATGAGCGGCCCGCCTCAGAAGGCGGGCCCTAAAGTCCAGACCAGGAACGTTTTCTATGACCAATGCTGCGGTGAATGCGTGCTTGAACGGGCTTAGCGGGATTCTGCTCGCGTGCGGCTATGTGGCGATACGCACCGGGAAAAAGGACGTTCACAAAGCCTTTATGCTGTCGGCGTTTGGAGCCTCCACGGTTTTCTTGATTTCCTACGTGATTTATCACCTGCGCGAGCACAAGCTGATTCTGTTTCAGGGGCAGGGGTGGATCCGGCCGGTTTATTTTACGCTGCTGACTTCGCATACGATTCTGGCCGTGGTGATTGTGCCGCTTATTATCGTGACACTTCGACGCGCGTGGCTCGAGCGGTTTGACAAGCATCGGCTGATAGCGCGATGGACGCTGCCGTTGTGGTTCTATGTGTCGGTGACCGGGGTGATTATCTATTTCATGGTCTATCAGATTTACGCGCCCAAGTGAGATTGCTAGAGAAGGCTGAGAGTCGAAGGCTTAAGGTTCATGACGCGGCCCGACTCAGAAGGCGGGCCTACACGAATTCCGTTAGAACTGGGAGTTGTCGTCCTGGCGGAAGCCGGGAGGGACGAGGGCACCGGTTTGCGGAGAGCGAATGGCTTGGCGCGTGCCGGACTTGGGGAAAACGATGTGCCAGAAGTCGGTATTAGGCGAAGTGAACGTCACGCCGACAAAACGGCGCTCGCGCTTTTCGCGAAGAGAAGTAACATGGCACTCGGCCGACTCGGCGGTCATTTCATTGAAAATGCGAATGTTTTGCCCGGGGATTAGGGGCGTATCCATGAGCAGAAGAGCGCCGTGGGCGCTAACAACGTAAGTGGAGGCTTGCAGGTCGATGGTTTCGCCTTCGGGGAGGCGGCAGCGGACCTTGACGGGAATCTGCAGGGGGAGGCGGACAGTTCGGCGACGCTCAGGATAGCGCGTTCTTTGCATATGGAAATGCCTTTGGAAAGGACTCTCCCCGGATTCGCGAGAAATGCTGACACGAAAAGTGACAGAAGGCAAGAACAATAAAGATTTGGAACTAATAGTACTTAAAGGTTTAGGGGCGGAAGGCCCAGCGTAAGAGGCAGACCGAAAAGCGGCAGCCGGGCTTGGTAGCGTTCAGTTTAAGAGCCCATGGCGACCATAACGGCATGCGCAAATTGGTCGGTACCTGCCTTTCCTCCGACATCCCTTGTCGTGTCGATACCCTCGCGGTACGTCTTGAGCAGGGCGGCTTCAATCTTCTCTGCCGCGGCGCGTTCTCCCAAGTGATCGAGCATGAGGAGGGCGCTCATCAGCAGGGCAGTTGGATTGGCCAAGCCCTTGCCAGCGATGTCCGGGGCGGTACCGTGAACGGCCTCAAACATGGCGCAGTCGTCGCCGATATTGGCGCTGGGGACGACGCCGAGGCCGCCAACGAGGCCGGCGGCGAGGTCGCTCATGACGTCGCCATAGAGATTGGGCAGCAGGAGCATGTCGAACTGAAGCGGATCCATGACAATCTGCATGCAGGCGTTGTCGACGATGAGTTCCTTGTACTGAATTTCGGGGAATTGCGCGGCGACGGTGCGGACGGAGCGCAGGAATAGACCGTCGGAAAGCTTCATGATGTTGGCTTTGTGAATGGCGTGAATCTTTTTGCGGCCGTGGCGGCGCGCGTAGTCAAAGGCAAAACGGGCGATGCGCGTGGAAGCTTTTTCCGTGATGATTTTCAGACTTTCCACGACGCCGGGAACGACTTCGTGCTCGAGGCCGGAGTACAAATCCTCGGTGTTTTCGCGGACTAAGATCAGATCCACGTTTTCAAAATGGGATTTCACGCCGGGGACGTTTTTCACGGGGCGCAAATTGGCGAAGAGATCCAGGGATTTACGGAGGGCCACATTGACGCTGGGAGCGCCTCCGGCGATGGCCGTGGCCATGGGGCCTTTCAGGGCGACGCGATTGCGGCGGACGGAGTCAATGGCGGCTTGATTGACGCGCTGGCCCTGATCATTGGAGTCACCGGTGCGGCCGGCGATTTCTTCCCACTCGATTTGGACGCCAGCGGCTTCGAGAATGCGGCGCGTAGCGGTGGCAACTTCGGGGCCGATGCCTTCGCCGGGGATAAGAGTAACTTTGTGCTTCATGGCGGCATCTTATTGTAAGCGAAGCGTTTGCGGATGGGGAAACGGTGCTGGAAAAGAGTGTTTCCAACCTGCAACACAATTGGTCACGCGGGATGCGACGCTTGCAACGTTTTGCTATAATGTAAGTGTATTTGGCGTCGCGGCAGTGCCCGTGGCGCGGAGGCCTAGATAACCATGATTAATTTGACGCCGGTTGCGAGTACCAAGGTCAAGGAAATTATGAACATGCAGAGCCCGGTGCCGGTTGCGCTGCGCGTGGCGGTGGTGGGCGGGGGATGTTCAGGATTTCAATACCACATGGCGTTCGAGAACAGCACCACGGAAGCCGACCAGATTTTCGAGTTTGACGGCTTGAAAGTGGCCGTGGACCAGATGAGCTCGATGTACCTCGACGGGATTGAGATTGACTACATCGAGACGCTGGAAGGCGCGGGATTCAAGTTCAATAACCCGAATGTGAAGAGCACCTGCGGCTGCGGGAGCTCGTTCAGCGTTTAAGAGACTGACAGCCGACTGCTAACGGCTGACAGTTAGCGGAACTCCGAAAAAGGTAGTTTTACGGGCTTTGCGGTTTCCGGGCTCCTGAACGACAATGTTCAGGAGCCCTTTTCTTATGTGTACCGTTCAGTTTTATGCCATCTAGTCAGCCGGATTGGGATGCGAAGCATGGCCTAGCGGCGAACGATGCTGCAGAGGCTCCGGCTGGAATTCTGATGGAGCTGTGGCCGTTGTTGCCCGCGGGAGCTGCGCTGGACCTGGCGTGTGGCAGGGGGAGAAACGCGCTCTTTCTAGCAGAGCATGGACGGCACGTCACGGCGGCGGATTGGTCCGGGGCGGCGCTTGACATCCTGGAGGAACGCGCGAAGGCTTTGAAAATTCCGGTGCGGCGAATTCAGCGTATCCACGAAGCGAAACAGGTGACGCGGGCGGGAATTGATTTGCTGCAAGCGGACCTGGAGGCTGTAGCGCTTCCGGCGAATCGCTATTCGCTCATTCTTTGCGTACGCTATCTGCAGCGCTCTCTGTTTCCGCAGATTTGCCGCGCCTTGCGGCCCGGAGGCATGCTGCTGTTTGAGACGTACACGAAAGCTCAGCTTGATTTTAGCGGCGGACCGCGGGATCCGGCGCACCTTCTCAATCCCGGCGAACTTCGTAGAGCGTTTCCGGAATTAGAAGTGGTCTTTTACCGCGAACTGCGCGCAGAGCAGGGAATTGCGAGCCTTGCGGCAAGGAAACCGCGTGGCGAGAATCACCACCAAAATGGCGGATAGGCGACACTTTGCCAAAGCCTCCAGGTTTGCAATCTCGGATGACAGTTCGTATTCTCTAATTCGAGCATGAAGATAGCTCTCGCTCAGTTCAATCCCACGGTAGGCGATTTTGCAGGGAATACGGCTCGCATTTTGAGCCTGGCGGCGCAAGCGCAACAGCGCGGCGCCGGGCTGGCTGTATTCACCGAGCTTTGCCTGTGCGGCTATCCACCTCAGGACCTCCTGGAACGCCCCGCGTTTATTGAACGCAACCACAGCGAATTGAAGAAGCTGGCGGCGAAAATCCCGCTGCCAGCGGTGATTGGGTATGCGGGACGCGTGAAGAATGGAACAGGGAAGTCCATTGGCAACAAAGCGGCGCTAATTTGCGACGGGCGCGTGGTCTTCGAACAAAGCAAGATGCTGCTGCCGACTTATGACGTGTTCGACGAATCGCGCTACTTTCAGCCAGCGGACCGCCAATACGTATTTGGCTTGCACGGCGAACAGCTGGGGATCACGATCTGTGAAGACGTATGGAATGAAGAGAATTTCTGGGCGCAGCAACTCTACGATCGCGACCCGGTAAACGAAATTGTGCGGCAGGGAACTACGGTGTTGCTGAATATCTCGGCGTCGCCGTATACCTTAGACAAGCGCGCGCTGCGTTTTGAGATGCTGCGTTCCATTGCCCTGAATCACAAACTCCCGGTGGTCTACGTGAATCAGTTCGGAGGGAACGACAGCCTGATTTTCGATGGAGCCAGCATCGCATTGACGGCGGACGGCAAGGTGGGGGCGCGGGCCAAGGCTTTTGAGGAAGACCTAGTCCTTTTTGATACCGCGACGGGGAAAGGCGAAGTCCACGAGCAGCCACACGAAGAGATTGCCTATGCCTACCGCGCGCTGGTAACTGGAACGCGCGATTACGTGCGGAAGTGCGGCTTTGCAAAAGTTCTGGTTGGCCTGAGCGGCGGCATTGATTCCGCGGTGGTTGCGTCCATTGCCGTGGACGCGCTGGGACCTGAGAACGTGCTGGGCGTTTCCATGCCGGGGCCATTCTCGTCGGCGGGAAGCAAGGCGGACGCGCAGGCGCTGGCCAAGAATCTCGGGATTCCGTTCCACACTTTGCCGATTACGGAGGTCTTTGAGGCGTACAAAGGGGCTTTGGCGCCTGCTTTCGGCGACCGGCCCACGGACGTGACAGAAGAAAACCTCCAGGCGCGCATCCGCGGGAATTATTTGATGGCGCTGTCGAACAAATTCGGCTCGCTGGTGTTGAGCACGGGGAATAAATCGGAGAACGCGGTCGGTTACTGCACGCTTTATGGCGACATGGCTGGAGGATTGGCGGTGATCTCGGACGTGCCGAAACTCATGGTGTACGAATTGGCGCGCTGGATTAACCGCGAAAGGGAAGTGATTCCCTGCTCGACGATTGAAAAGCCGCCATCGGCGGAGTTGCGGACGAACCAGAAAGATGAAGACAGCCTGCCTCCTTACGACGTGCTGGACCGCATTCTGAAGGCTTATATCGAGGACTTGCGCAGCCCGCACGAGATTGCCGATCATTACGGATTCGATTTGAAGCTGGTGCAAGATATTGCGCTGCGCGTGGACCGCAACGAATACAAGCGGAAGCAGGCGGCTCCGGGGCTAAAAATCACCTCGCGGGCGTTTGGGTTTGGACGGCCGTTCCCGATTGCGCAGAAATTCATTCCTTAAAAAAAAGGTGAGGCACTTCGTGAAGACACTCCTGAGACTCAATTTCGCCATAGCCATGTCGCTCGTTGGCATGGCCGCACAGGCGCAACAGTCGGCTAGCTCTGCGACAGCCCCCTCCATGCAGGCGCAGAAGAATATTGAAGCGTATTTGCGGAACCTGTACGCGTTTGGGCCGGATGTAAAGCTACTCGTGGGGCCGCTGAAGGAGTCGCCGGTCGAAGGGATCCTCGAGACAAGCATTGATGTGACGATTGGCGAGAACAAGGAAAACGCAAAGTTCTATGTCAGCAAAGATGGCAGATTCCTGTTCCGCGGCGACCTCTCGGACATGACCAAGGACCCCCTGGCGCAGAACCTGGCGCTAATCCGAATGACGGATGCGCCGGCCCTTGGCGATCCCAAGGCTCCCGTGACTATCGTGGAGTATTCGGACTTTGAGTGCCCGGTGTGCCGCAGCCTGCACGACGCGTTGCGGAGCATCCTGCCGAACTATGGCAGCAAGGTGCGGGTGATCTTTAAGGACTTTCCACTGGAACAGCTACATCCGTGGGCGCGCACGGCTGCCATTGCCGGCCGATGCGCCTACCAGCAGAAGCCGGAGGCGTTCTGGAAGCTGTACGACCTGATCTATGACAACCAGGAGGTCATTTCGCCAGCAAACGCCTGGACCAAAATGACCGACTATGCAGCACAGTCTGGGCTCGATGGCGACGCTTTTAAGAGCTGCATGGCCAGCCCCGAAGCCGGCGCCGCGGTGAACGCCAGCCACGCTAATGGCGAGAAGCTCGAAGTCAACAGCACGCCGACGCTCTTCGTAAATGGCCGGCGCATGGTTGGTGCCGATGCACACCTGATCGAGCAATACATCAACTACGAACTCGCGAAGCTAGCCGCAAACAAATCCCGCTGAGAAGAGATCATGAGAGGGTAGTGGCAACTGGGGATCCGCTGGTCCTTGGAGCCTACCTGTCTGACCTCATTGGGGCGAGCTCAGCCTGACCTATTTTGTAGTTAACATAATATAACTTATGGGACGCGATGTCAAGGACTTTCTCTGGGTTTTCCACAAGATTGTTGGGTACGCGACTTACAGGAACGCGAGGGATATAAGCAAGGATTTGTAGGTGGACAGGCTGGCGCGGGGGGTGCGCCAGCCTGTCCTGCGGAGAGCGCTCGCACCTGTGGACTTGGTCACGGAGTGAGGCATCGGTCATGGGAACGGCTCGCTCCTGCTCGGGATTTATCCAATAGTTTCGCCTCAGGCACGCAATTCTTTGGGACAGATCAGGATACAGAGAAAACGGCAAGCAAACCGGCAGGGAACCTTCGGCGAGCACTACTTCCCTGCTCAAACCCTTAGGGGGATGCGAGGAAGGGCTTTGGAGGGGGCCTTTGGCACCCCGGACAGACGACATAACGCGACATACGGGAGATCGGGAGGAGGTCGCTCCTTGTCGCTTGAAAGAGATTTCGAGTCGTCGGATGCTGGTGGGCGTCCAGCGGATTTGCGGGACCCGGCGAGGCGCTTCCCAGCCCTTTCCGGAACGGCGACTGAACGACATTGGCGGAGAAAACCTTGGGCCAAGTCAGAGTCGCGAGACGCAAATGACAAAAAAGGAGCACCGCGACATGCATTTCTCAGAAAGGGGCAATTCCCGGGGCGGCGGTTGGGAGCGGGCTGGCTTGAGAGACTGGGTATTGCGCAGCACGCTGATTACCTTGATTACATGGTTTGGCGGACCGACTCCAGCGGCGGCGCAGGAGCCGGGGAACCCGCAGCACAGCACGGCGCAGGATTTTCTGAGTGTGCCGGTGCGGCCGGTTGCGATTGGGCACCACGGCGTTGGGCCGTATAATCCGGCCACGAATCCCGGGTTGCCGATCGAGAATACGGTGGACTCGGTGCGACAGGCCTATACGTTGGGGGCGCGCGTCGTCGAGGTGGACGTCCAACTGACCGCGGACGGAAAGCTGGCGGTGTTCCACGATGATTTTCTGAGCGACTTCACGTGCATCCATTCGCTGACGTTGGACCAGATACAGGCGCGTTTGCCGTACGTGCCGGATCTACGGCAAATCATCAACTTGGCGCGCGAGTTCAACAATCGGGCCGGCGATGACCTGGGCGGCATCTTGATTGTGGAGCTCAAGGCGTTTTCACCGCACTGCGATCCCGGAGATGACTTTGAGCAGCCGCTGGTCACGGCAGCCGTGAACGAGATACGACAGGCGAAGTTTGCCGACCGGGTAATTTTCGATTCGTTCTCGCCTGCGTTGCTTTATCTGGCACAGCAGATGGCGCCGGAGATCCTGCGGGAGCTGGACCTGGACGGTGTGCAGCTGTTGACGCCGGCGCAAGTGCAGATAGTTACGGGAATGCCGGTGACCGTCATCAACAAGAAGATTTCGCTCGGGCTTACGTGGGCGGAGATTGGACCGGTCTTCCGTTTGCCGGGATACGCTTCGCCAGTGCAGTTTCTGATCACCGGGCTGGTTACCGGCGTGCGCGTGGTTGGCGGAGAGATGGACTTCTTCGGTGCGGCGGAGCAGCAACAGCCTGGCAGCGGCGCGGAGTTTGTGGCCGCGGCGCATTCGCTGGGAATGCGGGCGTTCGCGGACCCGGCAAACACTCCAGTGGAATGGAACTTTTTTGCTTCGCTGGGCG
>Ga0307472_100000206_pt1 | contig 18941 bp, 18 predicted proteins | sample atmos_gasesAM5C__2_FD_204582 | JGI IMG/M metagenome (GOLD analysis project Ga0307472, IMG submission 204582) | Hardwood forest soil microbial communities from Morgan-Monroe State Forest, Indiana, United States - atmos_gasesAM5C_05 | ecosystem: Environmental > Terrestrial > Soil > Temperate...
CCGAACGTCGCGGGAAGCTCGGGAGTATCGGCGGAGATGCCCGGCGCCAGTAATCCGATTCGGAAATCGCGAAACCGCTTGCGAAGAATATATTCCATGATGAAGAGCGCGACGGTATAGCTGACTACGTATGGCGAGAACCGCATCAGGGGACGGATCAGATTGCCGGGCACATTGGTGTGCTCGTAGATCACCCGCAATCCGAAATTGATCCCGAAGGTGATGACCATCGAAATCAGCGTGGTCCGCCAGAAAAACGCCCACCAGATCCGCAACCCGTGGTTGAACGTCGGCTGAATGTAGCCGCGCAGATAAGATGGCACAGACAGAGGTTCAGGCGCGGCATCGAACATCGAGGGAGGGGTCATTGCAATCGACGCGATGCTGCCAGTTTTTCTATTCCGCGTCAAGTAACGAACACATTAACCCCGCGATCCCGCGCCCTAGTCCAGCCCTAGCGCCTCCCGCGCTTCGAGGATCTGCAACGCATGGCGCGCCGGATGCAACGCAAGGATAAGCATGAATTCCTGTCCGGTTGCTTGCCCAAGGACCGGGTGGCTAGCCGCGACCGCCCGCAAATCGCTATTGCAATTCTCCACATACTCAATCGTGCGCGCCCGGCTTCGCTCAAAGTGTTCCAGCGCTTTGCTCAGGGTCGCAAACTTTCCGCCTGGCTTCACGGTTTCCGGCGCGCCAAGCTTTCGATTGCGATCCGTCGCACGGCTGATGATTTCTTGCTCGCGGATACGATTCGCCGGCGGCTCCGCTGGCGCCATTTTCGTCGTCACAGCTGAAAACATCACGTCCTCAACCAATCCTACATGCTCGACGCATTCGAGGATCGACCAGCGATCCTCTGCAGGGCGCAATCGCGCCTGCTCATCAGTAAGCCCTTCGGCTGACTCCAAAAGTTTCTTGCGCGACGCCGTCAATAACCGCAACATCTGTTCCCTATCGACCGTTTCCATTGGGTTATCCGTTCAAAGCCTTTCGTAGTTTTTCGTACGTCGTCGTCAGATCTTCCGGCTCCACGCGCGTCTCGCCAACTACCGTCATGAAATTCGCATCCCCCGACCAACGCGGCAGCACGTGCATATGCAAATGCCCGGTTACTCCTGCGCCGGCGGCGCGCCCAAGATTCATCCCCAGATTGAATCCATCGGGATGATACGTCTCCTGTAAAGCCACCTGAACGCGCTGCGCGATCCTCATCATTTCTGAAAGCGTCTCGGGATCTGCCGCCGCGAGGTCCGCGACGTGCGCGTAGGGCACAACCATCACGTGGCCCGAGGTGTAGGGAAAACGGTTGAGGATTACAAAGCAGGTGTCACCACGAAAAACAATCTGGCTCTTGACATCATCATTCGCCGCGACAGCGTCGCAGAAGATGCACCCGGTATCTTTCGCCGTGTCAGCAATATAGCGATACCTCCACGGCGTCCACAAATAATCCATCCCGCTTAGCTCTGCGCGCCGGATTCGGACGAACCCGCCGCGCGCGGGTGATTGACGTAATCTTTAAGCTCTTTGCTTGGCTTGAAGTAAGGAATTTTTTTCGGCGGCACTTCTACTTTCGCGCCGGTCTTCGGATTTCGCCCCGTGCGGCCTCGCCGCTGCCGCGTTCGAAAGCTTCCAAACCCTCGGATTTCAATCTTGTCATCGGACTGCAACGCAGCGATGATGCTGTCAAATATCGTTTCAACCACCGCTTCCGACTCTTTTCGCGGCAGTTCTGTGACGCGCGTCACCTCTTCGACCAGTTCCGCCTTCGTCATCGTATGTTCTTTGTTTTCGTGCACTCCCGCAGCGTCTGCCATGGTGGACGAGAGCCTCCTCTTCAAAATCTCTGGGCGACTGGCCGATTGCGAACCGGGGTGGGGCGCCGCATACCTTTGCATATCACCAATCTACGTCGAGGTAAATGAATTTCATTTAGGGAAGACCCAGAACTGCCGATCACTTGATCCTTGCGAGAACCTATGTCGCGCCCGCGACGTCTCGCCGGGACGAATGTCTAGTTTGCTTGCCGTTTGGCTAGAATCGCATCGCCGATCGTGGCTGTGGGTGACGATTTCGGCGATTGTGTCGCACGGAACGACTCAATCTCTTGTTTCTCGGCTTGTTTCTGAGCAGCGCGATAGCTCAGGCTAATTTTGTGCTGTTCGGGCTCGAGCCGCAACACCTTGAAGTCGTATTCCTTCCCGGGACCCAACACTGCCGTCACGCGCGCCCCGCGTGAACCTTTTTCCCTTTCCTTGTCGCGATCGCCTTTCGGTCGACGTTCCTCAATCTCGGAAACGTGGCAGAGCGCCTCTATTCCGTCCGCCAACTCCACAAACGCCCCGAAGTCCGTCGCTCGAGCCACTTTTCCTTTCACCACGTCGCCGATTTTGTGCTCCGCGAACCAGTTCGCCCAAATGTCGTTCACCTGCTTGATCCCCAGCGAAAGCCGCCGGTTCTGCGAATCTACTTTCAACACCTTCGCCTGCACCGTGTCGCCCTTCTTGAACTTTTCGCTGGGATGCTTGATTCGTTCCGTCCAGCTTACATCGCTGATATGGATCAGCCCTTCCATGCCCTCTTCGATTTCGACAAACGCGCCGAAGTCCGCAAGATTTCGCACGCGCCCGCTCACCATCGTCCCCACCGGATATTTCTCCGCAGCCGCTTCCCACGGATCGGCTTGCGTCTGCTTTAGTCCGAGTGAGATGCGTCGCTGGTCCGTCTTCACTTCAAGCACTACAACGTCCGCCTCATCCCCCACTTTCACAATCTTCGATGGGTGCTTCGCGCGCTTCGACCAGCTCATTTCGCTGACGTGCACAAGCCCTTCCACGCCAGGCTCGATCTGCACGAACGCGCCGTAATCTGTCACACCCACAATCTTGCCCTTCACTCGCGTTCCTACCGGAAAACGCTCCGGCACCGTCGCCCATGGATCCGGCAGCAATTGCTTGCGTCCCAACGAAATGCGCTGCTTCTCCTTATCGAATTTCAGAATCTGGACCTGAATCTCTTCTCCCGCCTGTACGACCGAAGAAGGATGCGGCACGCGGCCCCACACTAGGTCGCTCACGTGTAGCAAGCCGTCGATTCCACCTAAATCGACGAACACTCCGTAATCCGTCACATTCTTTACCCGGCCGGTAACCACCGCGCCATCCGACATCGTCGCGAGCAACGCCTCGCGCTTTGCCTTTTGCTCCTCTTCGAGGATCGCTCGCCGGCTCACCACCACATTGCCGCGCTTGCGATTCAGCTTGAGGACGCGCACTTCGATTTCACGATCTTTCCAAGCTTCCAGATCGTGCACAGGCCGCAATTCAATCTGCGACGCCGGCAAAAACGCGCGCACGCCGATGTCGACTACGAGGCCACCCTTGATTCTTTCCGCGACTTTGCCCGTAATGTTCGAATGCTGGCGATACGATTTCTCGATGCGTTCCCATACGCGCCGGCGATGTGCGCGCACGTGCGACAGCAGCACGTAGCCGTCCCTGTGCTCGTGCAGCCGCTCGACCTCAATCGTCTGGCCCGCGCCAAATTCAATCGGGGAGCCTGAGTCGGCGAACTCCTGCGCGGGAACCAACCCTTCAAACTTGCCGCCCACATCCACGATCACGCCCGCATCGGTCACCGCAAGCACGCGCCCGTCAAAAATTTCGCCTTCCGTTGCCGCCGGTTCCGGTGTCGGGAACTGATCGAGCAGCTGGTCCATTGTCTCGCTGCTGTCCGTGGCTTCGGCTCCAGCCGTCTCACCGGAAATCTCGGTCCCAACTCCGCTCGGATGGGTATCGCCCGAGGTTTCAGTCGACGCATCCTGCGTCGCAGTTGCTTCGGCAGAGTTTTCTTCCGTTCCACTTACCGGCACAACCGTTCTGTCCGCTCCGTGTCCGTCAGTAGACGCACTGCTCCCCGCACTTTCTTCAACCGCCGGAGCGCTCGGCGTAGCATCTGGAGCGCGCACTGCTGCCGTTGCAGCGCCAGTTCCCTGGGATGCCGTCACCTGGGACGCTGCAGTCTGCGACGCGTCCGAGGCAGATTCAGAAGCGGACATTTCCAGTGTCGGTTGAAGATTATTGTCGTGCTCGGGTGACATTGAGAGCGGCCTCCATACGGATTCGTTCATTGCATGCCGAGAGTTTGGCTTCGGTTACTCCACCCAGCTGGGTTTAGAGCAATGAAGGGGAACAGCGCCCGCGCCAGACGCCGTATCGCAGCGATGATACGCGTCCGGTTTGCACCTTGTCAACAAAACGGTGGACTCTTACACCGCCGCTATCGCGCATTGTATGAATGATTTATTACGAAATCCTTATGGTATCGCGGGCGGTACGATCCGTTGAACTATGTCTACGCGCCCGTGCTGCTGAATTTACGGAATTCTTTGCGGTAATCAGGCGCCCAAATCTCGATTCCCCGGCACATTTCATATAGGCGCGAACGAATCCGCTCGCCCACACGATTGGCTAGCGTTTCCTTTTCGAAAGGCCGAAGCGATTCGCCTGAGGGAAGTTTAGCGGCTCGAACGGCAGACGATGGCTGCGCGTCTGAATCTCTCTTGAAGTCGGGATCCAAAAAATTTGTGGTCAAGATTGTTACGCGCTTCTCGTTGTAACGCGTATTCAAGATGTGCCCTACGGTTTCAAGCGCCCAATCCGATGGCTTGCTTGAACCGAGGTCGTCGAGCAATAGCACTTCCGTCTTGAGTACCGGTTCAAGCACGCCCATTTCGGTAGTGCGGCTCTCCGGATTGTAGCTGTTTTGAATTTCCTTGAGCAGCTCGCGATAGTCGTAAAAGAGACCCGAATGACCCCGAACGACAAGTTCTATCAACGCAGCAACCGCCAGATGTGTTTTCCCAACGCCCCACGGGCCCATCAGAAGCAAACCGCGTTCGCCTTCGCTCGGAAAATTATCGGCGAATCCTTTCACGAGCATTTTTGCCTGCGCGAGACTCGTATTCCAGGCACGGCCGTCTTCCGGTCTCTGCGACTCGTAATGATCGGTGTCGAAGTTCTCGAAGTTATGGCCCCGGTAGCGTTCGGGGATGCGCGCGCGTGCCAGCACCCGGTCTGGCTGATCAGTCTTCGTGCAATCGCACGGTACAGCCCACACCATTTTCGGTTCGCCGGCCGATGCACCAGGACGCGCCGTCTCAGCCGAAGCCAGCGGCTGCGCGCCCTCCGCAGTTCGCTCAACAATCTTCCAGCCGCTTCCTTGACAATTGGAACAGTCCGCTCGTGCCATCTAAGAAGAATATGCGCCGCACCCGAGACACGCAAGCACACCCGTTCCTGTGGAAGAAACAACATCTGTGGAAAGAAAACGGAGATGAATGATTCTAACTTCTCGGATCTCCGCGCGCCGGATCGTTACTTCTCCACCCGAATCGCCGGCCGCGGTGTCAACCTCACAATAGCATTACGAATCTTCCGTTCGTCCGGCGCCGCAAATCCACGCGCCATTTCGCTGCGCACAAATTTTATGAATGCTTCCATCTGCGCTTGCATCTCGCTCATCTTGTCCCGCATATTCAAAATGATCTCGATGCCCGCGAGATTCACGCCCAGCTCCCGCGTCAGATTCAGGATCACTTCCAGCCGCTCCAGGTCGCTATCGGTGTAGAGTCTCGTATTGCCTTGCGAGCGCGACGGCTTCAGCAACCCCACTCGCTCGTACAGCCGCAGCGTTTGCGGATGCAACCGATACAGCTCCGCTACCGCGCTGATCATGTACCCCGCTTTGGCTCTCTTTCTCGGCCGCACTGCCATTTCCCTTCTCCTTGCTTCTACAATTCGCTCTTACAATTCCGCTCCGTTATACGGCTGCCTTCGCAAACAATTCCTTGCGCGGATCTTCAGGATCGATCTTGCTCAATTCTTTCAGCAGATTTCGCACGCGCTCGTCTTCCGGCTTCGGCACCACCACTTGCACCTCGATAATCTGGTCGCCGCGCTTTCCGGGGTGACGCGACGACGGCGCTCCCTTTTCACGCAGCCGCAACCTCTTTCCGCTGTCCGTCCCCGGCGGAATCCTTACTTGCGAGCGGCCGTCGATCGTCGGCACTTCTACCTTCGCTCCCAGCGACGCTTCGGTCACCGTCACCGGCACCTGCGTGTACAGATCGTCTCCGCGCCGATCGAAAAATGGATGCGGCTGCACGCGCGTGATGATGTACAGATCGCCCGGCGGACCGCCGTTCGTCCCGGCGTTTCCGTATCCGGCTACGCGCACCCGCGAACCTGTATGCGCACCCGGCGGAATACGCACGTCGATCGTCTCCGTCTTCGGCACGCGTCCTTCACCACTACAATTCTTGCAAATCGTGTGCAGCCGACCCGAGCCGCCGCACCGCGAGCACGTCACCTGAAAACGCATCTTGCCGCTCGTCTGCGTCACGCGCCCCGTACCGCCGCACGTGGGACAAACCTTCGCTTCGCCCGGCTCGACACCGCTTCCGTGGCATACGTTGCACACATCGAGTCGCGTAAAACTCAGCTTCTTCACCGTGCCGCGCATCGCCTCCGCAAACGTGATGTCGATCTGATATTCCAGATCGGTGCCCGGCTCTTCTTCCGTCGCGTGCTGCGCTGCACCCTGGCTGCGGAAGAATTGGCTGAACAGATCGCGGAAACTCGTGCCTCCTGTGCCCGCTCCGCCGCCGGCGCCGCCGCCGAAATCAAATCCGCCGAAATCGAAATGGATGTCTTCCGGCGATCCGCCGTAGCCCGCACCAGGAGGCGGCACGCCTCCCTGCCCCGGCACGTTGAAGCCGAACTGGTCGTACATCTGCCGCTTCTTCGTGTCTGACAGAACCTCGTACGCTTCCTGGATCTGCTTAAATTTTTCTTCCGCGGATTTGTCGCCCGGATTCAGGTCGGGATGATATTTGCGCGCGAGTTTGCGATATGCGCCGCGAATTTCCTTCACCGAAGCTTTGCGCGGCACCCCCAGCAATTCGTAATAATCTTGTTTGGTTGTCGTGGCCATTCTGACTATTCGCTAATCCCTAAAGTTTCGCCCAGCGCGCGTTCCATTCGGCCAGTTCCTGCGCTTCGCGCGCCGCCTCTTCCTGTTTCTGCCGCTGCACTTCCGTGCGCCCGGCCATCGCCGCTTCTTTCTGGCTCGCCTTCCCTATCCAGCGATCCAGGATCGCGATCTTCTCTTCGACGGTCGCGGGATCGGTCTTGAATCTCAAGAATGTTCCGGTAATCTCGATCGACCGCGGCGCAAAGTCCGGCGGCACGTCTTGTCCCTGCGCGTCGTAAAATAGCCGCCGCCAATCCGCGCTCGGCGTCTCCGTGATCGATACCTGAATCAAAAAATAGTTGTCGCGAACCTTCGTTACCGCCTGCGGCGGACTCGCCCGCCGAATGCCGCTCGTCGTCAACTCGTTCTCCTGAATTTGCGCCTTCTGCAAATTCATCCTGAGGGCCGATAGTTGCCGGCCCGAAGGATATCCCGCCTCACAGCAAAACGGGCGGGGCTTGCTCGCGCCAGCTCCCGCCCCCTTGCTGCATTCAGTTTGAGCATTCCAACCGCCCACCGAAGCGGCCGGTTTTAGTTTGGTTTCTTCGAGTCGTCCACGTCCACGAACTCGGCATCCACCACATCGCCTTGTCCGCGCGACGATCCGCTAGCTCCACCGCCGCTGCTGTCTTGCCCCGCACCCGGAGTCCCGGCGCCTGCGCCAGCAGCGCTACCCGCCGACGCTTGCTGCGCTTTGTACATCGTCTCCGCAATCGTGTGCGATGCCTTCGTCAGGTTTTCCGCGGCCGCATTCAACCGGTCGAGTCCTCCTTCGTTTAGCGCTCGTCGCGCCTCTTCGATTGCTTCCTCAGCCGACTTCACGTCCGCTTCCGCCAGCTTCTCGCGGTTCTCCTTCACCAGCTTCTCCGTCTGATAGACGAGATTGTCGAGACGGTTGCGCGCCTCCACTTCCGACAACCGCGCCTTGTCTTCCGCCGCGTGCGCATCCGCTTCCTTCTTCATGCGCTCCGCCTCTTCCTTGCTCAACCCGGTTGAAGCGGTGATCGTGATCTTCTGCTCCTTGTTCGTGGCCATGTCCTTGGCCGAAACGTTCAAGATGCCGTTCGCATCAATATCGAACGTTACCTCGACCTGCGGCACACCACGAGGCGCCGGCGGAATCCCAATCAAGTGGAATTTACCAAGCGACCGGTTGCCATTCGCCACCGGGCGTTCGCCCTGCAGCACATGGATTTCAACCGACGTCTGGCTATCCGCCGCCGTCGAAAATATTTCCGACTTGCGCGTTGGAATCGTCGTGTTGCGTGGGATAAGCACGGTCATCACGCCACCGAGCGTCTCAACGCCCAGTGAAAGCGGGGTCACGTCGAGCAGCAGAATATCCTTCACTTCGCCGCCCAGCACGCCGCCCTGAATCGCCGCGCCTACCGCTACCACTTCGTCCGGGTTGACGCCCTTGTGCGGTTCCTTCCCGTTGAAGAGGTTCTTGACGATATCCACCACGCGCGGAATTCGCGTCGAACCGCCAACGAGCACCACTTCGTCGATTTTGTCCGGCGTAACTCCCGCATCGGTCAACGCCTGCTTCACCGGACCGACCGTCCGCTGCAGCAAGTCTTCCATCAATTGCTCGAGCTTTGCGCGCGTCAGCTTCAACTGCATGTGCTTCGGCCCTGATTCGTTCGCCGTCACGAACGGTAGGTTGATCTCCGTCTCCATCAATTGCGAGAGTTCGATCTTGGCTTTCTCCGCCGCTTCCTTCAGCCGCTGGATCGCCATGCGATCCTTGCTCAGGTCGATGCCCTGCTCTTTTTTGAACTCGGCAATCATCCAATCCACGATGCGCTGGTCGATGTCGTCGCCGCCCAGGTGCGTATCGCCGTTCGTGGACTTCACTTCGACCACGCCTTCGCCCACTTCAAGAATCGAAATGTCGAACGTTCCGCCGCCCAGGTCGTACACGGCGATCGTTTCATCCTTCTTCTTGTCCAAGCCGTAGGCGAGCGCAGCAGCCGTCGGTTCGTTGATGATCCGCGCCACTTCCAGACCTGCGATCTCGCCGGCCTGTTTCGTCGCTTGCCGCTGGCTGTCATTGAAGTAGGCGGGAACGGTGATCACCGCTTTCGTCACCTTTTCGCCGAGAAAATCTTCCGCCGCGCTCTTCAACTTCTGAAGAATCATCGCCGAGATTTCGGGCGGGCTGTACACCTTGCCGGAAATCTCCACGCGCACGTCGTCGTGCGGCCCTTTCACCACTTTGTAGGGCACGCGCTTCAATTCTTCCGTCACTTCATCAAAGCGCCTGCCCATAAATCGCTTGATCGAATACACAGTGTTTTCGGGGTTCGTAATCGCCTGCCGTTTCGCTACTTGGCCTACGAGGCGTTCGCCGCTCTTCGTGATAGCGACCACCGACGGGGTCGTCCGCGCCCCTTCCTGGTTGGGGATGACGGTCGGTTCGCCTCCCTGCATCACGGCCACCACCGAGTTGGTCGTGCCCAAGTCAATACCTATAATCTTGCTCATAAAATCGCTCCTAGTGCTTTCCGCTCGCCTCAATCTGGGATCGTGCTAGCCAAAGCAGGCTCAATAGTACACGTTGAGTGTTGCATTGTCAAGTTATCTATGCGCCCGTATGATACTGCATCTGGGTGTCTTACATGCAAAACCAATGCAGAACGCGCAGCATGCTGACGGCAAAGCCGCCATTCCGTAACGCCGGCGGCTCGCCGGCTCTTTGGTCTTGCTTCGATTTTGCCGTTCAGTGGCACAAACCGATTTGCTCGCATTTATAGCCCCCTCAGTTCCGCATCAACCAACCCCTCATCCCCCGCATCCCACTATCAGGCCAATCAACTGAGCACCGGCGCTGCATCCGCGGTTCAAAGGCGAACCAATTCGGGCTACAATGTTCATCGAATTTAATTCTTAAGCGATTGACGTCGCACAAGCACGTTCGGGAGGCCCAGTTGAATCTTCCAACTCATCCAGCGCGTTGGATCCCATCGCATGCGCTCGCAGTCCTCGCCCTGTTACTGCTCCTTGTACCCTCGAGCCACGCGCAATCCAAGACCGTCAGCACGAAGCCGCACGCCAAGCCTGCCGCAGCCGAATCTCTCCCGGCGCCGATGAAAACCTTCGGCGTGAAATCCGCGCCAATCACCATGGAAGTTTTTAGCGACTACCAGTGCCCCGCTTGCCGCGGCTTCTTCGAAAATACTTTGCGTTACCTGATCAATGACTATGTCGCCTCCGGGAAAGTTTATCTGATTCACCGCGATTTCCCTCTTCCGATGCACTCATATTCGATGGACGCCGCCCGTTGGGCCAATGCCGCGGCGCGAATCGGAAGATTCGAAACCGTTGACGCAGCCCTTTTCGACAATCAGGACAAGTGGACGAAAGACGGAAGCATGGAGCAGTACATCGCCGCTGCGCTAGGCCCTGCCGATTTCAAGCGAGTGCAAAAACTGGTGGCAGGCTGCCTCACACAAACTCCTGGCAATACTGCTGCCGCTCAAACCAACCACACCTGCGAGCTCGATACCTTCATTCAGCAGGATGTAGCCCTCGGCAAACAGGTCCCGGTAAATTCCACGCCGACCATCGTCATCACCTACAAGGGCCAGCGCTATCCGCCCATGTCCGGCATCTTTACCTGGCCCATCATGAAGCAGTATCTTGATTCGCTGATGAGCCAGTAAAGACGGACAAACGAATCAATGCCCGACTCAAAATCAAATATCGGAAAAATCCTGCTGACCATCGGCCGCATCGCGCTCGCCGTAATCTTCATCGTCGCCGCCTACGCGAAACTAAAACCTCAAGCTCCGGTGCCCTGGTCGATGGGCTCGATGCGCGTCTCGCTTTCCATGTTCGCAATGCAGGTTGACTCCTACCAGCTCCTCCCGCCTGCAATCGTCAGCCCCGCAGCCCACTTCCTTCCGCCCTTCGAACTTTTCATCGGCCTCTGGCTCCTGAGCGGCATCGCGCTGCGCTACGCAGCGCTCGTCACATCGCTGCTCCTCACAGTTTTCTTCGCCGTGATGGTCCGCTCCTACTTTCTAGGACTCGAAATCAATTGCGGCTGCTTCGGCCCGGGCGAACGCCTAGGCCCCATGACGCTTCTGCGCGACGGCTCGCTCCTAGCCCTGGCCATCGCCGTAACCATCGGCGCATTCCTCCTCAACCGTCGCCGCAACGCCACAAGCCCAGCCAATACCACCGAAGCACCTTCACTCGGCTAGCCGCGCACCCGCGCCCCACCTGAATCCGTCCTATAATGACCCAGCACCCAAAATGAAAACCCTCGACCAATACCTCGAAGACGCCGCCGTCGCCCACGGCCACATCTGCGCCGGACAAGTCCTCGGCGTGCGCCTCGCCATGCTCGGTCTCCGCGAGCTCGGCATCGAAGACCCCATCCGCGAACAGAAGCGCATCGTCACTTACGTCGAAATCGATCGCTGCATGACGGACGCCGTCGCTCTCGTCGCCAATTGCCGCCTCGGCAAGCGAGCTCTCAAATTTCTGGACTGGGGAAAAGTGGCCGCCACTTTCGTCGATATGCGAACCGCGCGCGCCATCCGCATCGTCGCCCGCGAAGATTCCAAGCAACGTGCCATCGAAATGTTTCCCGCGCTCGAAAAGGAAAAGGGCCAGCAGCAAGCCTATCGCGTGATTCCCGACGATGAGCTATTCGACAAGCAGTGGGTTCGCGTGGAAATTCACCCCGAAGATCTTCCTGGCTTCAAAGGCCCGCGCGTCGTCTGCGCCCAGTGCGGCGAAGGCATCAACTTCAAACGCGAAGTCGCGCTCAACGGCCGCACCCTCTGCCGCGCCTGCGCCGGCCAGCGTTACTACACTCCCCTCCACGAGTAACGCACAGCAGGCGCGATGGCACCCGATCAGCTCACTGCTTCCACGCGCGCAGCCGCGGAATCCAGCGCGGAACATTTCTGCAATACTCTTCATAATCCGCGCCGAATTTCGCTCGCAGCGTCGGCTCCTCATACAGCCGCACAAACAAACCCACAATTGCCAGCGCAACAAGCGCCACAATCAACGACCCTCGATTCGCCTGCCCGTACAGCGCCCACAAGCTGAACCAGCCGACAAAAAATCCCACATACATCGGATTCCGCACGTAACGATAAAATCCGACCACCACCAGCTTTTGCGGCGGAGCCATCGGCGCTGGCGTTCCGTGCCCCGTCCAGCCAAAATCCCAGATGCATTTGATCGCCACCGCGAATCCCAGCGCCGCCGGAACCACGAAAATCAAGCGCCAGCCCGCCACGCCACTCGCGTAGCCATGAAAACCAAGCCAACCCGGCAGCAGCCAGAACCACAGCGCCAAAAATCCCGCGCCCACGCAGAGCGACGCTATCGCCGTCGGCCAATTCGCGCCGCCGTTCGCGCGAGGTGAAGACCCTGCCTCTGCGCTCGTCATAGTCACCTCAGCTGGTTACCGCGCCTCGTTAAGGCACCACCGGCAAGTTGATGAAACTCGCCGTGCCCGGCGCGCGCCACACGCGCTGCGTCGCCTTCTGATAATCGCCCGGCTTCGCATCGAAAATATTCGGCACGAACGTCTGCGGGTTCCGGTCGTACAGCGGAAACAGCGTCGACTGCACCTGCACCATCACGCGATGCCCCGGCAGAAACACATGGTTCACCGTCGGCAGCCCGAAGCGATACAGCAACGGCTGGTTCGCTGCGATCGCTTCCGGATGCTCGAAGCTCGTGCGATAGCGCCCGCGAAAAATATCGAGCGAAATCGCCAGCTCGTATCCCCCCATCCCCGGCTGCGACGGCACCGTCCCCGGATACACGTCAATCAGCTTCACCACCCAATCGCTATCGCTCCCGCTCGTCGAAGCATACAAATTCACTTCGGGCACGCCGCTCACGCGCAACGGCGCCGTCAGCGGCGCGGTCACATACGTCAGCACATCCGTGCGCCCATCCACGAATCGCTGGTCGTCCACCAGCCAATGCCGCCACGCATCGCCGTCGTCCGCCACCACCGGACGCGTCCGGTACGGCACCGGATTCGCCGGATCGGAAACGTACTCGTCATATTCATGCTTGGCGACGGCCGGTCCCTGCGTGCCGCCGCCCGGCGCGTCAAACGAAAGCGCGCCATTCGCCGCAAAATACAGCGGCCGCGATTTGTTCGCGCAGCCATCCGCGCAGCTTAGCGGCCACGACTTAAACCGGTCCCAATGATTTTCCCCCGTGTTGTAAATAAACACGGGCGGCGTATCGGCTTTCGGTGCGCCGTCGAGCAAATACTGATTGAAAAACGGCAGCAGCACGTCGCGACGCCACTCGAGCGCCGTGTCGCCGTCAAACATCAGCGGCCCGAGCGAAGACCCGTTGTAGTTCGCGCCGCTGTGCCGCCACGGCCCCATCACCAGAAAATTTTTGTCGTTCGCGGTGTCCTTCGGTTCCATCGCCGCCCACGCGTGAATCCCGCCCCACATGTCTTCCTGGTCCCACAGTCCCTGCTCCCACATCGTCGGCACCGTGAGCGGCGTTTTCGCCATGATTTTATCGAGCGCCTGCCCCTGCCAGAATGCGTCGTACGCCGGATGCTGTTCCATCAGCCGCCAGAACGGAAGCTGATCGCAGCCGCCGTATCGCGCAAAATCTCCGGCCGAACCGATCGCCAGATGATTCGTGTAATCGTCGTTGGTCATTCGCGGAATCGGCTTGCCTCTTCCACGCGCGGTGGTCTGGTCTGTGAAGTAATCGAGATTATTTTGGCGAAACGCGCCGTAGTGAAACCAGTCATCGCCCATCCATCCGTCCACCATCGGACTTTCCGGCGCAGCCACCTTCAACGCCAGATGGGGATGAATCAGCGCCATCACCACCGTGAATCCTTCATACGACGAGCCAAGCATCCCCACCTTGCCATTCGACTCCGGCACATTTTTCACCAGCCAGTCGATCGTGTCGTACGCATCGGTCGTGTCGTCCGTTCCGGTTGAATTCAGCGGCCCCACCGGCGGCGGCACCATCAAATAATTTCCTTCCGACCCGTACTTGCCGCGCACGTCCTGAAACACGCGAATGTATCCGGCCCCGACAAACACTTCGTCGCCCTGCGGCAATTCAGCCAGCATGTGCGGCGAATCCTCATTCTGCGGGCGCTGCGCGCGCGTCGCCGCATCGTACGGCGTCCGCGTCAGAATCATCGGCGCATGCGCCGCCCCTTTCGGCACCACGATCACCGTGTACAGCTTCACTCCGTCGCGCATCGGTACCATCTCCACGCGCTTCACGTAGTCAAACTCCGTCCGCGGCGGGGTGAACTTCGCGGGAATGTCGTTCACCCGCGCTTGGGTCTGACTCTGCGCCAGCGCCGGCAACCCGGTAAGCACGAGTGCAGCGGCAACAATAAAAGTGCGGCTCAAAAAGTTCATTGGCATCCTTTGGTAGTTATGTAGCTCACCTCTTTCGTGCTTTTCGCGTCCCGGCTGCTTGTGTCGGGAAGAGGTGAGGCTTTGTCCCGCGTTGTCACACCGCAGCAGCAACATTCGACGGTCACAAACCCGATAACATATCATTTCGGGACGAACTCGTTGGCCGCCATTTTGGCTTGCGATGCGCTATCGCGGTTTGGCCTAAATTATACGTGGCTGATAGACTTCCCGACGTATGCCTTCGGTATCAATCGGAACGACCTTCACGGGGCCAAATGACGAGACATTCGCGATCTCTGATTTCCTAGGACGAGGCGCTTTCGGAGAAGTTTATCGCGCCAGCGGTCAAGCTTCGGGCACAGTTGTTGCTGTAAAGCTTCTTCCAATGGGTGAGCTTCCTTCGATACCTTCTAAGGCTGCGTTGTTGAATGAAGTACGGGCCGCACTGGAAGTAAAGCATCCTAATGTTGTGCAAGTGTTATTCGTTAACGATGGAACTTCGTCTGATATCGGTCCCTACGTCGTCATGGAATATGTATCAGGTGGAACCCTCGCAAAACTGATCCGTTCAAATGGGCAAACGGGAACGCTGATTCCGATGACACGGGCTATCGAAATGATGATTGACCTAGCCCAAGGGGCGAGGGCTATCAATCAAAAGCTCATTCATCGGGATATAAAGCCGGACAACATTCTGATCGAAGGCAATGCCCTGAAGATTGGAGACTTTGGAATTTCCAAGTTCGTTGATGAAAGTACGCGCCTTCACACCTTCAAGGGCGCCCAGCACATGGCTTTTATGGCTCCCGAAGGATGGGAAAATCTCAAAAATACTCCCAAAGTCGACGTGTACAGTGTAGGGCTTGTGTTTTATGAAATCTTGTCCTTGAAGCATCCTCTCTGGGACAAGGTCAAAGACCATACGAGCTTCCTTGATTGGCGGAACGCCCACCTATACCAGCAATGTCCGGACGTTCGCAGCCTTCGTTCTGAAGTGCCGCTCTCAATCGCACAACTTCTCTCGCGAATGGTTGCCAAAAGGGCTGATGACCGTCCAGATTGGGACGAGATCTTGAAAATACTAAGTGCGCCGAGTGTCAATAACTCTAACTCTGTGCTGCATCCGTCTGTTGCTGCCGCGGTTGAAGCCGCCGTTGAGGCTGCGGTTGCTCGTGAGCAGCAAGAACAGAAAAGGCAGTTGGCGACGAATGCTCCACAAAATGAAATCCAAGAACGGCTAAGCCGATTTCGATATTCTTGCGAAACCTTGTTAGAACGATTTAACGCACTGGTCGAAGAGTTCAATCAGGGGTTTCAGCACGGTAAGATTGCGCGGGAGAAGAGTGGTTGGGGCATCGCATATAACGTTCCTCAAGGCAGTCGGATAAATGTGAGCTTCTTTAGACCGCCGGACAGCGGAATAAAAATACGAGAAGGTACAGTGATCGGCGGCGGGTGGATCGGACTTCAAAACGGTCGGAGCGCCAATCTGGTGCTCTTACGGCAAACAGCTGACGACCTTTACGGACGTTGGGCAATTTGCGAAGTAAGTGTAATGGCGTTGGCGAATCCAAGAAAAATCGTCGGAAAATTTGGGATCACAGCAGGCACCGTAATTCCCTTTGGATTCAAGGATGCTTATTTCTACGATCAGATTCGGTACACAACTGGGATGCATGTGTTCACTTATCATTTCTCGTATGATGCTGATGCATTTTTTGCGGCGCTGCTCCTCGACGCCTGCCGAATCGAGAAGTAAAGTTCGGTGATTTATTGGAACCCGCCGCCGCAGTATCTAACAAAGAAAACACAACCTTATGGCACCAGTGGGTTCAACATTTGTGAGAATCGCGAGTGCAGCAGCCGGGCTGTTTCTAATTCTAATGTCATCTATACTCTACGAAAAAGAAGAAGGGACAATACAAAACAAGCTTGAAGAATGGTGGGTCGTACTCTCCGATACAGAATCGCGCGCCGTTAACAAGCACGCTGCATTTATGTCGGGTGTGGCCAACCTTGGGGGTCGATTGTTCGACCGCCTGTTCGGAGAGAAGCTTTTTTCACTTCGCTCTGTCGCCGTCTCTGCATGCTTCTCGCTGGCTTCTCTTGGTCTCGTCTGCACACCGGGCTTGTCTGGTTGGCTGATTGAAATTCCCAGCTTTCTCTACATTACTGTCATAGTACTTTTGCTTGTGATGGGTGTGCTGCCATCCGTTCTCGGCCCTGGTTGGCCCAAGAAATTGTGGCTACTCGGCGTCGTCGTGCTCACATTTATCTGTTTTGTCGGCATGGATGTTGTCAATTGGTTTGACGTCCCCTCTTGGTTCGAAACAGAGGGGGTCTCCACCGCCGAGGTCTTCTATTACCTGATTTTCGTGGTTGTCACGGTTGCATCGGACTCGCTTTTTATCGCAGCGACGCGATGGCTGTTGCGGATAAGCTCGAAGTTCAACAGCAGAACGAAGATATTGGGCCTCATGGTGGGTAATGTTTCTCTGGCCTGCCTATTGGTTATCGTTCCCGTGTCCCTTGCGTGGGGCGTCAGGAGCGTCGGGAAAATCGTTCGTAGCCATGACATCGTTAGTGCCGTGAATTATTACGTTGCAGCGGACAATCCGAACCAAAGCTTCTTAGCAAGCGTGGCAGCTTCGAACGTGCTTGACGGTTTAGTGGCATGCACATTTTTCATCCTACTTTCAGTTCTTCTGATACATCGACTGGTATGGCCAACCATTCAACGTCCCGTGTACGCTCTGGCATCCCACGGCATAGTTCGACGCCGGAAGCTGTTCCTGATTATCGGCGTAGCTTTGATTGGTCTGGCTGGCATGCCAAAGTCCGCACTCTCGTTTATTGAAAAGCTTCTACTCGGCTGATGACATGATCTTCTGTGCCGGGTGCCCATCCTTCGCGGGATTTGCGAAGGGGGACGCTTTGCCATTTTCAATTTTCCCTTTTCCAATTTCCGAATTTTCGCCATGCGCCCCATCCTTCGCGCTCTCTGCGAAAATCTGCTCACCTACTCTTCGTTGTACGGTCTGATGCTGTATTGATCGGGAAAACGTGCCTCGGCTAGAGCACGCGACCTTATGCTTGCCATCCACATGCACACAACCATTCTCGCCACATTCTTCGAGACCTCTCGCACGGTGGTTTCAATGTGCAGCGCCGGCATCCTGATTTTCTTCGTCGCGCTGTGGGCTGCCAGGGGCGACATCGCGCGGGCCCGCGGCCTCGACAAAGTCGTAGCCTTGAGCAATTTGTGTTTCGCCGCGCCACTGGCGGTCTTCGGCGCCCTGCATCTCGCGGCCGCAAAATCCCTTATGACCATGGTGCCCTCGTACATGCCGTGGCCGTTGTTTTGGGCGTATTTCTTCGGCTTTGCGCTGCTGGCCGCGTCTTTGAGCATTGCCACAAAAATTCTGGTGCGCTGGTCCGGCCTGCTGTTCGGGATCGCGATGTTTTGTTTTGTGGCGATGATGGACATCCCGGGCGCTCTCGAAAACCCCAGAGACAGGTTTGGATGGATCCTAGCCATCCGCGAAATGGCATTCGGCGCCGGAGGCTGGATTCTTGCGGCAAGCGCCATGGCCAGCACGACGACCGGGCAAGTCAAAACCACGCTCCTGACCATAGGCCGCATGGTGATCGCGATCACCGCCATATTTTATGGCGTCGAGCATTTCCTGCACCCATTGGGAGTCCCCGGAGTCCCGCTCCAGAAAATGATGCCCGATTGGATTCCCGCGCGCCCGCTCATCGGCTATCTGACGGGCGCAATTCTTCTCGTTGCCGGGGCGGCCATGCTGCTGGCCAGAAAGACGCGGCTGGCGGCAACCTATCTCGGTACCTGGATTGTGCTGCTGGTCGTATTCATCTACGGGCCGATTCTGATCGCGGCGCTGGCCAATCCGAGCACCGACGTCAAAATCGAGGGGATCAACTACTTCTTCGACACGCTCCTCTTTGCCGGAGCGATTCTCGCGCTCGCCAGCGCCACCCCACCCACGAATTAAAAACCCGCCCGCCGGGTGGGACGCTTTGCCATTTTCAATTTCCCTGTTTCCAGTTCTGAAATTCTCACCCTCTACGTAGTTTTACGGATGCACAACCGCCCAGTGTGCCGCCCGAAGTTCCAGCTTCCAGCCTCAAGCTTCCAGCCTCCAGAATGTTGCGTAGTTTTACGGATGTGCAACCGCTCGCGTCTGTGCTACCATTTCCTGTTTTTTTATGATGACGCAAACGCCACTATCGGCCGCCAGAAGCACCCGGCGGGGAGAAAAACTCCCCACCCGCCCCGGTGTGTCCGCCGCCGCCCGAAGTTCCAGCTTCAAGCCTCAAGCTCCCAGCCTCCAGAATGTTTATCCTGAGCTTCGAAGGGCGCAGCCTCACCCGCGCAACCGCTTCGCCGCCTTGATTCAATTCCTACGGGCCACGGATCGCGGGTCGCGAGCCACGGAAATTCTAATCGCAAATCTGGAATTAGAATTTCGTCCAACCCATAGAAAAATCAGC
>Ga0307472_100000208_pt1 | contig 18858 bp, 14 predicted proteins | sample atmos_gasesAM5C__2_FD_204582 | JGI IMG/M metagenome (GOLD analysis project Ga0307472, IMG submission 204582) | Hardwood forest soil microbial communities from Morgan-Monroe State Forest, Indiana, United States - atmos_gasesAM5C_05 | ecosystem: Environmental > Terrestrial > Soil > Temperate...
CGAAGTAGTTGAAGGTCGCCGGGTAGCTGATCCCCTGGGCGTAGACGTTGGTCGAGCCCTTGCGTGCCTTGATCGCCGCGATGGTGGTCGGCAGCCGGTCTCCGATGGTGCCGGGCTCGACGGTGCCGCGGACAGCCAGCACGGTGTAGGCCTTGCAGGTCGTGGCCGCCTGCGCGGACGGCGCCGGCCCGAGCAGTGCGACGGACGAGCCGACGATCGCGGTCGTGCCGACGGCGGCGATGATCCGCCGGATCGAGAAGTCGAGTCGCATGATTCCCCCTGTGAGTGCGGTCCGTGCCGAGCCGCGGACCTGATGGCACCAGCCTTCCTGTCGGAGGCGGCACCGGCTACCCCCAGAACCGGGGTGTCGGCGCTGCCTCACTCGCTCCCGAGTACGTCGCCCGGCGCGATGCCCAGCGCCCGCTCCACATCGCCCGGGCTCGCCGCCTGGAGGTACCCGCGCAGCTTGGCGCACGCCGCCTTGTAGTGGTCCCGCGCGGTGTCCTCGGTGATGAACAGGCTCGACGCGATCGCGTTCCACGACCGTCCTCGGGCCCGTCCCGAGATCACGTCCCGCTGGCGCTCGCTCAGCTCCAGGCCGGCGCGGCGGTCGAGGAGCTCGGTCAGCCCGACCAGGGACTGGGTGATGACCACCTGGCCGCCCGCGATGTCGCGGACCGCCGCTCCGGTGGCCTCGGGCGAGTCGGACTTGTGCACCACGCCGCTGGCCCCGGCTCGCAGGCAGAGCGCCAGCACCAGCGCACGGCGTTCGTCGCTGTAGAGGCAGACCCGGGCGTCGAGGGCGGTCAGGGCGCGGATGGCGGCCCGTCCCTGCTTCGTGCCGGTGTCCAGCCCCTGCGGCCCGCGCAGGAGGAGGTCGAGCATCACCACGTCGCACTCGACCGGGGTGGCCTCGAAGGACTCCACGTCGGAGAAGGTCGCGACCACCTCCAGGTCGGGGTGGACCGCCGCGAAGCCGCCGCGGATGACGGTGCTGTCGTCGATGACGACCACGCGGGGGCGCTGATCGGCCGCCGTCATCGTGTCGCCCCCGTCGCCGTCGGGCCGCTCAGGATCACCGAGGTCCCCTCTCCCGGGGTCGAGTGCACCGTGGCGTTCGCTCCGCGCTCGGCCAGGGCCCGCTGCACCTGGGAGCTGAGCCCGAAGCCGAGGGCGCGGGTCGACTGGTCGAAGCCGACGCCGTCGTCAGAGACGACCACCTCCCAGGTCTCCTCCGAGGCGTCGGCGTGGACCACGACCTGACGGGCGTCGGCGTGGATGCGGACGTTGTGCAGCGCGGTGGTGACGGCGCCGCGCAGCGCCGTCCAGATCGGCTCGTCCAAAGGGGCGTCGGCGCCCAGGTCGATGGCGAGCTCGAGGGGCAGGTCGTCGAATCCGGTCAGGGCCTCGCTGAGCATGCTCCCGACGGTGAGCGTCTCGGGAGAGGAGGCGGGCAGGCGCACCGGGTCGAGATAGTTCCGCAGCCGGGTTGCCTCACGCTCGGCCTGGAGCCGCAGGCCGGGGAGGACGGCCTCGGGGGTGTCGTCGTCGGAGAGCATCCGCAGGATGCTGGTCGCGTCGTGCACCGTCCGCTGATAGCGGTGCAGCTCCAGCGCGCGGGTCGCGGCGATCGCCTCCTCCCGTGAGGTGTCGGCCGAGTGTGCCAGGGCGCGCATGTAGTACGCGAAGATCGCCACCACCGCCGCATACCCCGGGATGGTGAGGCAGTTGGTCACCGTGGCCCGCCACGTCTCCGGGGCGGCCATCAGGCTGAAGAGTGCGACCCAGGCGCCCAGGGTCACCGCGTGCAGGGTGGCGTGGACCGGCCGCAGCCAGGTCGCCGCCACGATGGCGGTGTTGATCGCGTAGGCGACCGCCCAGGACACCCAGGTGCCGACGAAGTCCTCGGCCGGGATCACGGCGAAGAGGACCGGCACCGCCACGAACCCCAGGACGAGGTCGGGGACGTGCCAGACGCCGGGTGTCGCCCTGCCCTGGGTGACGCACTGGACGATCAGGACCAGGGAGGTGGCCAGGACGGCGACGGTGATGGCCCAGTAGGGGAGCGGGTCGATCCCGGTGCCGGTGTCTCCGAGCGCGCCGATCAGGAGCTGGACCACGAAGACCACCCGGATGGCGGCCGCGACCAGGCCGGCGCAGCGCTCCGCCTTCCGTGCGGACGTTCCTGAATCCGCCGCGACGGCGCGCCCTGGGTGTGACACCCCTGCATCCTAGGCAGAGGGGTCCTGCGGTTCGCAGGCTCAGCGTGGTGAGCGGCGAGCCGCCAGCTCGAAGGCGCCGGCCCCCGCGAAGAGGAGGGCGCCGATCAGCACCTGCCACCAGTGCCGGTCCCAGAAGCCGTCTCCGGGCGTGACGACCGACGCTGTGTCGGTCTTCTGCGCAGTTGCTGTGGTGCTCGCCCCCGAGGAGGGCGACGCCGACGCCGAGCCGGTCGGGGAGGCGGCGCTCGCCTCGCCGACGGTGAAGCTGACCTGACCGCTCACCTGGTGGCCGTCCTGGGAGAAGGCACGGAAGGCGTAGGTGTAGGTGCCGTGCTGGGTGGTCGGGGTGAGCGCCGCCGTGACGGTGGTGCCGCTCACCGCCGGCTGGCCGGAGACGAGCGCCGTGCCGTCCGGCGCCGTCACGACCACGGTGGCCGGGGCCTTCATCTGCGAGGTGAAGGTGAGCACGACCTTCGACGGTGCTGCGTCGAGGTTCGCGCCCTGGGCGGGGTCGGCCGAGACCAGGTCCGAGTGCGCGTGCGCTGCAGGGGTGCCGAGAAGGACCGAGCCGGCCAGGATCACGGCGCCGACGAGGAGCCGCAGCCGGGCCATCGGCCAGGTCTGGGGGCGGCGCGGGGTTCGGGAAACCCTCATCCGAAGATCCTCTGACCGACGTACTCGCCGTCGGCCGCGCCCGGCGGCACCGCGTAGACGGCCGACCCGATCGCGACCGTCCACTCGTTGAGCAGATCGGTCTCGGCCAGGCGGCGCTGGACCGGCACGAACTGCTCGGGGATCGAGGCGGCGTACGCGATGAAGACCAGACCGGCGTCCTCGCCGATGTCGATGCTCGGGTCGGTGACCGTGTAGTTGTAGGGGCGGCGCAGGAACCGCTCCTTCGTGGTCATCGGGCGGGCACGCGCGATGTGACTGGCAGCGTCGATGATCGGCAGTCCGGCGGCGTTGACCGCCTTGAAGTCGGGGTCGTCGAACTCGTTGGTGCCGGTCAGCGGCGCCCCGTTGTCGATCCGGCGGCCTACCGCCGCCTCCCGGCTGGGCCGATCGACCTCGTCCCAGGTGGTCATCAGCGCGCGGATGCGGCGTACGACCATGAAGGTGCCGCCGGCGAAGTCGGCCGCGTCGGACCAGATCAGCTCGGAGAAGTCGGTGTCGGTCTCGGCCGGGTTCACCGTGCCGTCGACCTGCCCCATCACGTTGCGCGGGGTGGTGCCGTCGGACTCGATCCCCCGGGCGCGCCGGAACCCGTCCTGACACCACCGCAGGGTGGTGAAGGCAGCACTGTCCTTGAGCAGCATCCGGCGGGCGTGGGCCAGGGTCATCGGGTCGTCGGCGCAGATCTGGATGACGACGTCGGTCTGGCCCCAGGCCTCCTCCAGTGCGTCGGTGCCGAACGCCGGCAACGGCTCGACCTGGCCGCCGGTGGCGGAGGTCATCGCCATCACCCGCGGTCCGAAGCCGAAGGTGGTGGTGAGGCTGGCCGGCTTGGCGCCGAGCTCGGCCTCGGTGTCGGCCAACGCGCCGGCCCCGGTCGAGAGCCGGGACGCGTCGTCGGAGAGGAGCCGCATCATCCGGGCGAGGTCGTCACGACCGCGACCCTTCTTCAGATCGAGGCCGAGCAGACTGAGGTACGCCGCGGGCGGGGTCGCCACACCTGCCTGGTGGGCACCGTGGAACGGCACGATCTCGTTGCCGATCGGCACGCCCAGCCCGGATCCCGAGCCTGAGCCTGAGGGGGACGGCGCCGGCGTCGCGCCGGTGCTCGCCCCGGGCGCCAGCGCGGCGCCGAGGGTCCAGCCGACTCCGGCGCTGCCGAGAGCGGTGGCGCCGGAGCGGAGGAGGTGACGTCGGCTCCAGCCGGGGGTCGCGGGGGTGGTCGTCATGCTGTCGAGGGGCGCTGCGCGGTGTCGTGTCGTCGGTTCCGGTGTCGTCAGTGCGACATCGAGTCCATCGAGCCCATGGAGTCAGTCGACTCGCTCGCCTCGGCGGACGGTGCGTAGCTCTCCTGGGCGCCGGCGAAGTCCTTGGCGAGCGCGTCGAAGGCGATGGTGCTGCCGTCGCTCAGCTTCAGCGTGACGCTCACCGAGTCTCCGGCCTCGATCGGGCCGCTGAGCTCCATCAGCATGATGTGGTTCCCGCCGGGGGTGAGGGCGAAGGTGCCGTTGGCGGGCACGACGAAGCCGTCCTTCTTCTCCTGCATCGACGACGAGCCGTCGCTGGTCTGCGTGGTCTCGTGCAGCTGCACCATGTCGGCGACGCTGGCCGCTGCTGCGGTCACCGTGACGTCCTGGTCGCCGCTGTTGGTCAGCGTGCCGAAGACGGCGCTCATCCCGGACTTCGCGGTCTTCACCCACGGGTCGACCACGGTGAGGGCTGCCGTCTTCGCTGCGTCATCGGTGGTCGCGCTCGCCGAGGAGGAGGTGGTCGGCGAGTCGGTCGCAGAGTCGTCCGAGCCGCAGGCGCTCAGGCTGAGGGTCACGGCGAGGGCGGCGATCGAGGCGGGGATCAGTTTCGACATCACAACCAGCAAGTCTGCGGTGGATCCGGTTTGGTTCCCGGCGTTTGACGGAAAAGAGGGCCGGGAACGACGAAAGGCCTCCCGTTGGGGAGGCCTTTCGACTCGGCACGGTGGCCGTGGAGCGGATGACGAGATTCGAACTCGCGACATTCAGCTTGGGAAGCTGACGCTCTACCAACTGAGCTACATCCGCATCGCCGCTCTCCTCTGAGCACTCGTCAGAGAGAAGCGTGCCACAGGCTACCCGAGGGGCGTGGGCGTCGGGTACTTGGGGCTGATGTTGTCGCCCGAGGAGCGTCCGGTCAGTCGGCGTCCGACCCACGGGAGCAGGAACGTGCGGGTCCACTCGACGTGCTCGGCCCGCTGCTCGCGCGAGGTCAGCTCGCGCGGGGTGTAGGGATTCTGCTCCAGGGCGTGCGGGACGCCGAGGGTGTCGAGCACCTGGATCGCCATCGACTGGTGCCCGTTGGCGTTGAGGTGCAGCCGGTCGGAGTCGAGGAACTGGTGCCGGTCGTAGTCGTGGTTGCCCCACACGTCGACGAGCACCGCGCCGTGACGATCGACGATCTCGCGGACGAAGAGGTTGAACAGCGCCGTACGGCCGCGCAGCACCTTGAACGCCTGGTTCGACTTGCTGTCGGGCAAGGTGAAGAGGACCACCGTCGCGCCGGTGGCGACCATCGTGGCGACGGTCTCGTCGAGCGAGGCGGCCAGGGCGTCGACGTCGACGCCGGGGCGCAGGACGTCGTTGCCGCCGCCGGTCATCGTGATCAGGTCGGGCTGGAGTGCGAGTGCCGCGGGCACCTGCTCGCCGATGATCTGGGGGAGCTTGCGGCCTCGGATCGCGAGGTTGGCGTAGCCGAACGACGGGTCTGCCGCGGCGAGTGCCTCGGCCACGCGGTCGGCCCAGCCGCGCACGCCGTTGGGGCGCGAGACGTCGGGATCGCCGACGCCCTCGGTGAAGGAGTCCCCCAGCGCGACGTACCGGAGGTAGGTGGGTTCAGCCATGGTCACCATTGTGCGCTCCGGCTAAACGGAACGCACAGTCCGGTCCGCCTCCGGCCCGGTCGGGCTGCTCCCGCGGTGCGCTGGGTGGCCGGACGGTAAGGTGCGGTCATGCTGCTCAGCGACCGGGACATTCTGGCCGAGATCGACGCCGACCGCATTGCGCTCGACCCGTGGGACCCGGCGATGCTGCAGCCCTCCTCGATCGACGTCCGTCTGGACCGCTTCTTCAGGGTCTTCGACAACCACAAGTACGCCACGATCGACCCCGCTGTGGACCAGTCCGAGCTCACCCGACAGGTGGAGACCGACGGCGACGAGCCGTTCATCCTGCACCCCGGTGAGTTCGTGCTCGGCTCGACGTACGAGACGGTGACTCTGCCCGACGACATCGCCGCCCGGGTCGAGGGCAAGTCGTCGCTGGGGCGCCTGGGTCTGCTCACGCACGCCACCGCCGGCTTCGTCGACCCCGGCTTCTCCGGACACGTCACGCTCGAGCTGGCCAACGTCGCCACGCTCCCGATCAAGCTCTACCCGGGGATGAAGATCGGTCAGTTCTGCTTCTTCAAGCTGACCTCGCCGGCCGACCACCCCTACGGCTCGGACAAGTACGGCTCGCGCTACCAGGGCCAGCGCGGCCCGACCCCGTCCCGGAGCTTCCAGAACTTCCACCGCACCGCCATCTGACGCCCGGGAACGCCCGGAAAAGTGTCGGGATCTGGCTCAGAGATCGACTGATTCCAGGGCAGAACCCGACACTTTCCCGGGCGTGGGGGTGCGTCGCCGGTCGAGCCAGCGCCGGTAGCGGGTGTCGAAGGCGAGCCCGATCCACAGCAGCAGCAGGGCCACGATGCCGTCGAACCACCAGTGGTGGCCGGTCGCCGCGACGACGTACATCGTCAGCGGGAGGTGGATCGCGACGATCCACTTCCACCAGCCGGTCGCGCAGGCCAGTACGCCGAGGCTGACCACGGCGGCCCAGGCGACGTGGATCGAGGGCATCGCGGCGTACTGGTCGGAGATGCCGGTGCCGGGGTCGCCGTACACCCGGAAGCCCAGGTGCTGGGAGAGGTCGACGAAGCCGAGCTCGGGCACGAACCGCGGCGGGGCCACCCGGATGAAGCGGATGATCAGGCAGCCCAGGGTCACGTAGACCAGGCCGTTGCGCCAGTGCGGGTACTTGTCGCGGTGCCAGATCCACATCCAGATCAGGAAGACGATCAGCGCGGGGCAGTGCACGGTGGCGTAGTAGGCGTTGATGAACCGCGCCAGCCACTCGTGGTCGATGGCGAAGTGTTGGAGGCCGATCTCCGACGGCATGTGCAGCCAGTTCTGCAGGTCGTCGATCCGACGGGCGCGATCGACGGCGCCGGCCTCGTGCGTGAACGGCAGCTCGCGGGCCAGCCGCCAGAGGCAGTACAGCCCGGCGATGAGGGCGAACTCCTTGAGGGACGGCTCGGCGGCTCGGCGCAGACGTCCGGGGCGTAGCAGCCGGCAGGCGGCCCAGAGGGCGAGCGAGACGACGCACGCGATCGCTGCCTGCTGCCAGCTCGGCCAGGGCATCTCGTCCAACCACGACATAGGAGAAGTCTGCTCGACGCTGACGGTGCCGGCGGCAGCGGGGAGGGAACTCGTCGAGACCGGGTAGCAGGGCGCAGTTGCGACCGGGTTGCCTCATCTGGTTAGGCTTACCTAACAAAACGTTCTCTGGTCGATGAGGACGGTGTCGCGTCCCACGTGCTCGTGGACGGAGGAGAGCCGATGATGCTGACCCGACTCACGGTCGAGGGGATCTCCCGACCCTCGCCCTCGTTCATCCGACTGGAGCTCGCTGGTCCCGACCTCGCCGACTTCGGCGTCGAGGGTCCGTTGTTCGACCAGCGCTTCAAGCTGATCATGCCCGGCCCCGACGGGCTGCCGTCGTTGCGAGCCGAGTCGTGGTGGTCGGACTACTGCGAGCTGCCGGTCGAGGCCAGGGGAGCGGTACGGACCTACACCGTGGCCGACGTCCTCGGTGTCGGCGAGGCCACCCGCGTGGTGGTGGACATCGTGCTGCACCCGGGCGAGCACGGGCCCGGCTCGAGCTGGGCGGTCTCGGCGGAGAAGGGCGACGAGGTGCTGGCGGTGCTTCCCCGCAAGGGGGTCGAGGCGGGCGGCATCGAGTTCGCTCCGGGCGATGCCTCCCGGTTGCTGCTGGTCGGCGACGAGTCGGCGCTGCCGGCGATCGTGCAGATCCTCCGTGAGCTGCCGGCCGCCGTCGACGCCTCGGTCTTCCTCGAGGTGCCACTGGAAGGTGACGTCGTGGAGCTGCCGGCGCGCGACGGGGTGGAGATCACCTGGCTGCCGCGCAACGGTGCGGCGGTCGGCGATCTGGCGGTCGCTGCGGTCGTGGCCGATCCGGGCTTCCGGTCCGACGGGCTCGCCGTGACGATCGCCGAGGAGGTCGAGGTCGATCCGGAGCTGTGGGAGACCCCGGTGCACTCCTCCTCGGGGGAGTCACTGGAGTCCGAGGCGATCGACGGTCGCTACGCCTGGATCGCCGGTGAGGCATCGATGGTGACCCGGTTGCGGCGCCACCTCGTCGGCGAGCTCGGCCTGCCCCGCGCCCAGGTGGCCTTCATGGGCTACTGGCGCGAGGGCGTGGCGATGCGAGGGTGAGGCTCGGTGCTGGTCGGACCTGACGTCGGTACGGCGGGTGGCCCCGCGGTCCTGCGGGGTCGGGAACGACGAAGCCCCGCACCGCTGGGCGGTACGGGGCCTCGTCCTGGCGGTCTCGATCAGAGATCGAAGAGCGACTCCACCGTGGTGATGTCCACGTCGGTGCGGGGCTCGTGCGTCGCGCCTGAGGACGTGCCGATGACCACCGTGGGTGCTGGCGGAGCCTGCGCCGGAGCGGCGGTCTCGGCCGGGGCCTCCTCCTGTACGACGGCCTCCGCCTCGACCGGGGCCTCGGGGATAACTGCTGGTGAAGCCTCTGCCTCGGGTGCGGCAGGAGCGGGTTCGCCAGCAGTTACGTCGGCGGCCGGGGTCGCGGGGGCGATCGGAGCAGCCGGGGCCGCGGGGGCCGCGGGGGCCGCGCCGGGCTCGACGCTGACCGAGCCCTCGGGGGCGGCGATGTCGAAGAGGCTGGTGACCTCATCGATCTTCACGTCGGTGTGCGGCACCGAGGCGGTGCCCGACGAGGTGCCGACCGTGACGCTTGGGGCAGGCGGAGCCTGCACCGGTGCTGCCGGTGCGGCGGCTGCCGGGGCTTCTGTCGCCGGCGCTTCGGGGATAACTGCTGGTGAAGCCTCGGCTTCGGGTGCAGCAGGGGCCGGTTCGCCAGCAGTTACCTCGACGGCCGGGGCCGCGGGTGCTGCTGCGGCGACGGGTGCCGGGGCCGCCCCGGGCTCGACGCTGACAGTGCCCTCAGGGGCGGCGATGTCGAAGAGGCTGGTGGCGGCGTCGATGTCCACGTCGGTGTGCGGCACCGAGGCGGTGCCCGAGCTGACGCTCGGCGTGACCGCGACGACCGGGGCCGGCGCAGCAGCGGCCGGGGCTTCTGTTGCCGGGGCCTCGGGGATAACTGCTGGTAGAGCCTCCGCCTCGGGTGTGGCAGGGGCCGGTTCACCAGCAGTTACCCCGGCGACCGGGGCGACCGGAGCCGAAGCTGCGCCGGGCTCGACACTGACAGTGCCCTCAGGGGCCGCGATGTCGAAGAGGCAGGTGGCGGCGTCGATGTCCACATCGGTGTGCGGGACCGACACCGTGCCCGAGGAGGCGGCCGCGGGAGCGACCGGAGCCTCGGCGACCGGAGCCGCTGGTGCTGCCGGGGCAGTCTCGGCCGGAGCAGAGGGCGCCTCGGCCGGGATGTCGAAGAGCGACCCACCCGCAGCAGGGGCCGCCGGAGCGGCAGGAGCCTCGGGAGCCGCCGGGGTGGCCGGCGTGTCGAAGAGGGAGGAGCCCTCGTCGAAGAGCGAGCCTCCGGCCGGGGAGGCGGGTGTCTCCGGAGCCGCCGGTGTGTCGAAGAGCGAGCCGCCGGACTTGGCCTCCGGTGCCGCCGGCGTCTCGGTGGCGCCGAAGAGCGACGAGCCGTCGTCGAAGAGCGAGCCTCCCGCGGGAGCGGCAGGCGCCTCAGGAGCGGCGGGCGTGTCGAAGAGCGAGCTGCCCGACTTGGCCTCCGGCGCTGCCGGGGCCGCCTCGGTGGGGGCGGGGCTGTCGAAGAGCGAGGACGCGTCATCGGGAGCAGTGACGGTCTCGGCGACCGCCGCTGCGGCGGTGGCCGCAGCAGCCGGAGAGGCATCGGCGCCTTGACCGGGCAGCAGCTTGGTGGCCTGCTCTCCCTTGACCGAGGCGAGCAGCATCTGGGCGATGTCGAGGACCTCGACCTCTTCCCGGGCCGAGCCGTTGGCCTGGGCGGCGGTGAGGCCGTCGGACAGCATCACGCGGCAGAAGGGGCAGCCGACGGCGATCTGGTCGGCACCGGTGGCGACTGCCTCGTCGGTCCGGTTCTGGTTGATCCGGGAGCCGAGCTTCTCCTCCATCCACATCCGGGCGCCACCAGCGCCACAGCAGAAGGACTTCTCGGAGTTGCGCGGCATCTCCACGACCTCGGCCCCGGGCAGGATCTGGAGCAGCTCGCGCGGCGGGGTGTAGACGCCGTTGTGACGACCGATGTAGCAGGGGTCGTGGTAGGTGATCGAGCGCTTGTGGGCGCCGGCGCCGTCCTTGACCGGGGTCAGCTTGCCCTCACGCACCAGCCGGTTGAGCAGCTGGGTGTGGTGCACGACCTCGAGCTCGATGCCGAACTCCTTGTACTCGTTCTTCAACGTGTTGAAGCAGTGCGCACAGGTCGAGACGACCTTCTTGACCTTGTACTCCTTGAACGTCTCCACGTTCTGCTGAGCCAGGCCCTGGAAGACGAACTCGTTACCGGCACGACGGGCCGAGTCACCGGTGCAGGTCTCGCCGTTGCCCAGGACACCGAAGCTGACGCCGGCGATGTTGAGCAGCTCGGCCACGGCGCGCGTGGTCTTCTTGGCACGGTCCTCGTAGGCACCGGCGCAGCCGACCCAGAAGAGCCAGTCGACCGACTCGAGCGACTCCAGGTCCTCGCCGACGACCTGGACGTCGAAGTCGAGTCCGTCCGTCCAGGACAGCCGCTGCTTCGAGGACATGTTCCACGGGTTGCCGTTGTTCTCCAGGCCGCGGAAGAGGCCGTTGAGCTCGGAGGGGAAGTTCGACTCGACGAGCACCTGGTACCGGCGCATGTCGACGATGTGGTCGACGTGCTCGATGTCGACCGGGCACTGCTGGACGCAGGCACCACACGACGTACAGGACCAGAGCACGTCCTCGTCGATCACGAAGCCGCCCTCGGACGGGTTGTAGAACCAGTCCAGGACCTCCTCGCCGGCGCCGAGGTCGGCGGGCTTGTCGGTCTTGCCGATCAGCGGGAGGCCGGCGCGCTCGTTGTCGGTGCCGTCAGTGGTGGGGGCCGAGGCGAAGGCGTGCTCGCGCAGGCCCATCATCAGCAGCTTGGGGGAGAGCGGCTTCTCCGTGTTCCAGGCCGGGCACTGCGACTGGCAGCGACCGCACTCGGTGCAGGTGGTGAAGTCGAGGATGCCCTTCCAGGCGAAGTCGTTGATCGTGCCGACGCCGAGGACGGTCTCCTCGTCCAGGTCGTCGATGTCGTCGAGGGTGATCACCTTGCCGCCGGCGATCAGCGGCTTGAGGCCACCCAGGGCGGTGGTAGCGCCGTCGGTGTCGCGGCCGATCGACTCACGCTTGAAGAAGATGTTGAACCAGGCGGTGAAGCGGTGCCAGGCGACACCCATCGTCAGGTTGGTCGAGATCACGATCAGCCAGATCAGCGCCGAGGCGATCTTGAACGTGGCGATCAGGTAGATGATGTTCTCCAGCGACCCGATCGAGTCGTGGCCGGTCGGGTAGAGGTGACCGAAGTACTGCGAGATCGGGAAGTGGAAACCGGTCGCGTGCTCGGCGTGCTCGCCGCCGTGAGCCTGCGCGAGGTTGTACTCCGCGCCGCGGATGAAGAGGATCGCGATCGACTCCAGCAGCACCATCGCCTCGACGAAGAACGCCTGCCACATCGTCGAGCCGAAGAAGCGGCTCTTGCGGCCCTTGTCGGCGGGCAGGTTCCGGAGCCGGTAGACGATCAGCGGGATGATCCCGAGCGCGCCGAGCAGGCCCAGACCCTCGGCGACCCACTCGTAGAGGAAGAACTTGCCGATGACGGGGATCGTCCAGTCCGGGCTGAAGAGCTGGAAGTAGGCACCCCCGACCGCGGTCGAGAGCACGATGAAGGCCGCGAAGGCGAACCAGTGCAGGATGCCGACCCAGGTCCACTGCAGCATCCGGGTGTGGAGCAGTGTCTCCTTCAGCATCGTCGCCAGGCGTCGGCCCGGGTTGTCGGTGCGCCCGATCGTGGGCTGGCCCTGACCGATGACGGCGAGGACCGAACGGACGGCGCGGACGACCAGAACGGCCGTCACGACCGTCAGTGCCAGACACGCCACGATGACGATGGTTTGAAGCATGCGCGAATCCTACCGGTGAGTAACTTGAGGCGCTACGAGAGTTCGTGCTCGTCTCGAACCGGCACGAGCGCGAGCGCCAGAGCCGGAAAGAGCGCAGCCAGTGCGAACGTTCGGGGGAAGCCTAGTGCCACGATGACCGCTCCCCCGAGCGGTGGCACGAGGGAACTTGTCAGAAACTGGGCGGTGTTCTGGATCGCCAGAGCGCGGCCGCTCCAGAACGGTCCGGCACGCTCGGCGACGGCGGTGAAGGCGAGGCCGTTGTCGGCGACGGTGAGCACGGTGGCGAGCACCATCAGGGGTACGGCGACCCACCAGCCCTCACCGGCGGCCAGGCCCATCGCGAGCAGGACCACTGCCGCTGCGATGCCGACCCAGCGCAGCGGGCGCATCCGGCTCCTGACCACGTCGGAGAGCTGGCCGACCAGGATTCGGCCGACGGCGCCGAAGACCTGGGCGACGGCGACGAGCGTGCCGGCAGCGGCGGCCGACCAGTCCCGGTCCTGCACCAGCCACACCAGCGCGAAGGTCCAGACCAGGAACTGCGGCACCACCAGGAGGACCGAGACGGCGTGGATCCGGGCGAGGTAGCGGTTGCCGCGGTAGGGGTTGTCGGCTCGGGTGACGGTCCGGGTCGGACGAGGCGGGTCCTGGATCACCAGGCTGACCGCGAGAGCGGTCACGGCGCAGGCGATGGTGGGGATCCAGAGCGCGGCGTGGATGCCGTGCCTCTCGGCGGTGACCGAGATCGTGATCGCCGCGATCCCGACGCCGACGGGCTGAGCCATCTGCCGGATCCCCATCGCGAGCCCACGCCGGTGTGCGGGGAACCACCCCACCACCACCCGGCCGCTGGCCACGTTGGAGGAGGCGCTCGCCGCACCCCCGACTCCGAGGGCGAGGGCGAAGAGGACCAGGTTCGAGGAGAGCACCGCGGCCAGCCCTGCGGCTGCCGCGACGCTGAGACCGATCTGGAGCACGAGCCTCTCGCCGACCGCATCGGTCAGGGCGCCCCAGGCGACCAGGGCGAGCATCACGCCGATGGTCGGTGCAGCTGCGATCAGGCCCGCTTGAGTCAGGGTGAGGCCCTCGCGCGCGACCAACGTCGGGATGAGGAAGGCGGCTCCGTGCGCCATCACCGCGGCACCGGACTGGGCCAGGGTGCTGATCGCCAGCATCGCCCACCGTCGGCCTGAGCCGATCCCCTTCGCCTCGGCGGCGGTGGGGCGGTGGCTGATCATCATCCTGATTCAACCTGAGATGTCGCCTCGTCGGCGGGGAGGTCTCGTTCCTCGACCTGTGACCTGCGTCTCACGGTCGAGTCGGCCTCAGACCTCGGGCTTGTCGGAGTCGTCGGGTACGGCGGCGGCCTCGGCTGCCGCTGCGGCGTACGCGCTCTGCCAGGCCGCCTTGGCGGCCGCCGGATCGCCGACCTTGGTCCGGGCGCGGGCGAAGGCGGTCCACTCCTTGCCCGGGCCCATCGTGCAGTCGGCGCCGCAGTCCTCGGCGGCCAGCGCCATCGCGTGCCCGGCCAGGGCCGTGGCGCGACCCCGGCTGGCCAGGGCGACCAGGTCGCGGTGGGCGCGGACCAGAGCCGCTGGGGCATCGTCGGGAATGACGATCTTCGACAGTGTGGTGGTGGCACCGCTGAGTGCCCGCGAGGTCCGGTAGAAGCGTGTGGTGAGGTCGAAGGAGGTGGGCTGGTCGACCGTCACCTTCGGGAGCCCGGCCCAGGCCGTCGTCCAGGACCTCATCGCCTTCGTCACCCGATCGCTGTACGCCGTCAGCGTTGCGGCGTCGGGTCCGGCGTGCAGCTTCTCCCAGGCCTTGATCAAGAGCGTGGCGGCGTCGATCATCTGGTCGGTCCGTTGCACCGGGGCGATCGGGCGGCCCAGCGCACCGAGACTGGTCTTGAGCCGGGTGCTGATCGGTGTCCAGTCGGCGAGGTGGTCGCCGTCGATGTCCTTCATCGCCGCGACCGCCGAGGTGGCCTGCTGCAACTCGGCGGCACGCCTGCCGAGCGCCCCGGTGGTGCCGAGCACCGCCACCGTGTCCTCGCTGGCGACGCGGACCTGGAACGAGTCGGCAGCCGCCGCCCGGAGACCGGCAGTGGTCGTCGCCGCGCCCACCTTCTTCACCAGGGTGTCGAGGCGCGCCGTGAGCTCGTCGAGGGCGAGCGGCCCCAGCAGGCTCCGGACATGGCGGGTCGCCGGGGCGGTGTCGGTGCCCGGATCGTCACCGGGGAGTGCCGCTCGGGCCTTGCTCACCGCACGGGAGGCGGTGGTGAGGGTCGACATCAGGGCGGGGAACTGGGCTGAGACGTTCGCGGGGGTGAGCGCGTCGAGGGAGCCGAAGGCCTGCAGCGCACCGGTCTGGGCCCTGACCAGGGCGGTCCCGGCCGGGGTAGCGCCGCTCAGGCTGGCGAACTCCTGGGCGAGGGTGGTCGCGCCGTCGGCCGCACTGCTCAACGAGGAGAGGTCGTTGGCAGCCCTGACCGCGGTGATCACGGCGGTGTACTCGGCCTGGCGCGGGGCGATCGGGACGCTCGTCGTACGCGGCGCCGTCGAGGGCACCGGGTCGGCGGTCTGGCGGGCCAGCGGACCGCGGGCCAGGAACCATCCGGTGCCCGCCATCAGGGCGAGCGCCACAGCGGCGACCAGGACGCGCAGCAGCAACCTCCGACCGCGAGGAGCGGTCTGCGTCGTGGGAGGGGCGACGTCGGGGGCTGGCCGGACCGGTTCGAGGAGGTCGGCGAACGCTGACGGTGGTCGGGGTGGCGCCGGTGTCGTCTCAGCCACGTCGATCGGGGCGCCTTCGGCGGCGCGCTGGCTGGCGAGAGCGGCGAGTACGACGCCTGCAGCATCGGTTCGGACCGGCTCGTCGATCGGCTCGGCCGGAGCCGCCCCCGGATCGGACTCGGTCGCCGCCGGGGGCTCGGCCGTCGGGACTGGTGCTCCGGCCTCGGCCAGGTGGGCGTCGACCTCGGCCATCGCCGAGCTCGCCGCGGCGAGCACGGCCTGCAGCTCGGTGGGCTCCGCGATCCCGTCGGGGAAGGGCGGGGGAGCTGCTGCCTCGGCCTTGGCGGGAGGCGGTGGGGGAGCAGGAGGCGGTGGCGCAACCGGCGCAGTGGCTGCCTCGGCCCGTGCTGCCTGCAGCACCGCCGGCGGCCGCAGGAGCGCAGCCAGGTCGAACGGCTCGTCGTCGACGTAGTAGACGGGGCTCTCGCTCGGGGTCGAGGGGGCGATCTCCCCGGTCTCAGCGATGCTCTTGAAGAGCTCGACGATCTCGGCGAGGGGCTCCAACGGGTCGCTCACCTCCGGCCTCGCCATGACTGGTCGTGCCTCCTATCGGCCCGCGCGCGTCCCGAGCTTCGGGATCGGGTGGCGCGAGTTCAACGACCCAGAGCCGCCCCGGTCACGTCCGGTGGCACCGCCCGGTCCGGGCCGAGGAGAACGGAACGGGGCCGTCCCGCAGGACGACCCCGTTCCGGGTGCGGCTGAGGCCGCTGAGCCTCACTGGTTGACCCTGGGGGTGGACGAGGCGAATCGTCTTGTCTGCACACCGGGTCCACCGGGTCACTGCCGAGCTGAGCCAGCTGCCCTCCGGGGATGGCCTGTCTGAGAGATGCAGGGTCTGGTGGCCCGGGACGTGCAGATCGGCCATAGGGCTATGCGCCAAGGACCCGGCAAGGTCCCGGAGCGCCTCAGTGAGCGACCGACCGTCACGTCCCGGACCCCGAGTGCGCAATCCGTGGGCTATACGGAAGGAGCACTCTGATGCAGGCTACGCCCACTCAACACTTCTACGCCGGGATCGACTGGTCCTGGCAACACCACGCGGTGTGCGTCGTCGACGACGACGGCGACCGTGTCGAAGAGGCCATGGTGTCGCATTCGCGACCAGGGTTGAACAAGATCACCGCCCTGCTTCACCGCCATGGCGTGACCAGGGTCGGGATCGAACGCGGCGACGGACCGGTCGTCGAGCACCTGATCCGCGACGGGTTCGAAGTCGTGGTGATCTCAGCACGACAGGTGAAGTCGCTCCGCACCCGCTACGGGTCGGCCGGGAACAAGGACGACCGGTTCGACGCGTTCGTGCTGGCAGACGCGCTACGAACCGACGCCGGCCGGTGGGCTGTGGTGCGCCCGGACAGCAACGAGACGATCGCGCTGCGGATGTTGGTCCGCTCCAGGCACGACCTGATCAGCCATCGCATCGCGGTAACCAATCAACTGCTCGCGGTGCTGCAGCACAACTTCCCCGGCGCTATCGGGCTGTTCTACCTACTCGACAGCCCGATCAGCCTGGCCTTTCTGCGCCGGTTCCCGTCCGAAGCCAAGGCCGCCTGGCTGGGTGAGTTGCGGATGGCGCACTGGCTCAAGGCCAACGGTTACTGCGGCCGGCAAACCGCCCGCGATCTGATCGAGCACCTGCGCAACGCCGCCACCGGCCGCGTCACCGGGCCAGCTGCCGAGGCCAGCGAGCTGATCGTGATCAGCCTGGTCGACCTGCTCACCGAACTGCGCCACCAACAAGACCACCTCGAGGCCCGGATCAAGGAAGCACTCCTAGCCCACCCCGACGGCCCGATCTTCCAGTCCTTGCCCCGCGCTGGCAGCGTGCGTGCCGCGACGCTGCTGGCCGAGATCGGTGACTGCCGGGCACGATTCCCCGACCCCGCATCGCTCGCTGCCGCAGCAGGGGTCGCGCCATCAACGAGGCAATCCGGGAAACACCTCAACGTCGCCTACCGACGCGGCTGCAACAAGAACCTCCGCGCCGCACTCCTCGACTGGGCACAAGACACCCCACGCGCCAACGCCTGGGCCCGCGACACCTACGACCGAGCACGCGCCCGCGGCTGCAGACACCCCCACGCAGCAAGGATCCTGGCCCAAGGCTGGACCAGGATCCTATGGCGCTGCTGGCACGACCACCTGCCCTACAACCCCGACCAACACGGCCGACTCAACACCCTCCAGCAAGAGGCTGCTTGACATAGGGCTCTCAGGGCAGGGCGACGCGGAGAAAGCGCGGCCGGTAGAGGAACGGATCGTCCTCGATCCGGGCGACGTCGGTGTCGTTCTGGCTGTAGGAGACCACGACGGTGCCCTTGCGGGGCAGCAGGTCGGGGTGTGCCAGCGGCATGTAGCGCAGCGTGCTCGCCTCGGACGGGATGCGAGCCACCGCCGGCCCGGCGACGAACGGCCCGGTCGGCGAGGGTGCCTTCCAGATCACCAGGTCGGAGCCGACGAACTCGTCGCGCTTGCTGACGGCGTACCAGTGCGAGCCGGAGTGGAAGACGCTCAACGTCTGGGAGACCCCACCGACGGCGGGGATCAGCTCGGCCGCCTTGGCAGCGCTCGTCCCCCAGCCCGACCCGTCCCAGTAGCGCCACCTGCTCTGGTCGAGGATGTCGTCGGCCTTCACCCGCGCGACGCGCAGCGAGTAGCCGAAGACCAGGGCGGTGCCCGGGTTCGCAGTGCCGTACAGGTAGACCCAGTCTCCCTGGACCGCGACTGCAGCACCCCAGGCCGGACGTGACTTGTCGGAGCTGTCGGTGCCGATGTCCTCCACCGTGAGGAGCTGCGGCGTGCCGCCGGTGGGGACGATGAACAACGCGATCGCCGGGCCGAGGTTCTTGAAGGCGAAGGCGTCACCGACACCGCCGGTCGACTTCACCCGGTTGGCCGTCACGCCGATCAGGTCGTACCCCGCCCGCCCGACCTTCGCGATCGACATCGGCCAGTACCCCACACCATCGCCCCGATCGGGGATCAGGGCGCCGTGATCGGCCGGCAGCACCACGTCGGCGCACGAGCGCTCGAAGACGAGCATGGAGTTGCGGACGAAGCGCTGGCCGCGGAAGTCGTCGGAGCGGAGCGTGTCCCCGAAGACCCAGAGCCGGCGACCGTCGCTGAGCTCGACGTCGGCCCCGACGTCGGCCCCCTGGAACTCGCCGTTGCCGCGCAGCGAGCCGACTAGCGAGTTGAGCCCGGCCACCGTCGTCGGCGGGGTGAAGGGCAGGCACTGGGTCTCGCTGGCGCGCGAGGGAGCAGCGACGGAGGTCGCCTTCGAACCGGGAAGCAACGTGATCAGGCCAGCGACGAGGAGAGCGATGGGCAGGACCATCAGCACCACCTGGGCGCGCCAACCGGGCTTCACCCGACCATCATCTACGGTCGTTCCCATGACGTCCGAGCGCCCCGCCCGGATCTGGGCGGTGGCGTTGCTCGCTCAGGTCGCGATCGCGGGGTTCCTGATGTGGGCGGTGCCTGCCTCGCACCCGGTCGGCGCTCGCCTGATCATCGCCGCACCACCGGTCGTCTCCACCGCCCTGGTGTCCAGTGCCGACGCACTGGAGGGCCGCCCCTTCGACGCTCGGGCTGCCACGTCCGGCGAGGCTGCGCTAGCCGACCTGAAGGCGGGGCTGGCCGATGCGGTCGTGGTCGTCGACCTGACCGCCGACAGCGACCGGCTCTACGTCTCGGCCGCCGCCGGCAGCCGCGGAGCCGCCGAGATCGAACGTGCGGTCTCCCAGGTGGAGGCGGGCCTG
>Ga0307472_100000209_pt1 | contig 18857 bp, 17 predicted proteins | sample atmos_gasesAM5C__2_FD_204582 | JGI IMG/M metagenome (GOLD analysis project Ga0307472, IMG submission 204582) | Hardwood forest soil microbial communities from Morgan-Monroe State Forest, Indiana, United States - atmos_gasesAM5C_05 | ecosystem: Environmental > Terrestrial > Soil > Temperate...
TCGCGCCTCGCGCTGAAGCGATTTTCGCTTAAATAATGCCAACGTTTCCTGCGTGCGCCCGACGAGATCGATCAGCGTCGACATGCCGACGTGATGCGTGCCATCGCTGAGCACGCTCATGCGCTCGCGGCTCTCGCCTGACGTGTCGGCGTATTGTTCTTCCTTTCGCCCGCTCCGATATTGATCGGCCCGCGATAATAGCCTCAAATCGACGGCCCGCCGCCCGTCAATCCTGTCATCGTCCAGAGGTGCATCCGTGGCTGTAACCGTCAAAGCCTTGTTCTTCGACGTCTTTGGCACGATGGTCGACTGGCGCGGTGGCATTGCGCGCGAGGCCGAAGCAATCCTCGCGCCGCTCGGCTACCGGCTGGACTGGCTCGCCTTCGCCGATGCCTGGCGGGACGAATACCAGCCGGCGATGGAGGAGGTTCGCAGCGGGCGCATCCCTTTCAGCAAGCTCGATGTCCTGCACCGACGCAACCTCGAGCGCATCCTGCCGCGGTTTTCCATTGCCGGCGTCGCCGACGACACCCTGGCCGCGCTCAATCTCGCCTGGCACCGGCTCGACGCCTGGCCGGACGTTCGGCCGGCGCTGGCGCGGCTCAAGCGCCGTTATTGGCTCGCGCCGGTGTCCAATGGCAACATCTCGCTGATGGTCGACCTGGCGCGCCGGAGCGTTCTGCCATGGGACGCAATCCTCGGCGCTGAGGTCGCCGGCGACTACAAGCCCAAGCCACGGGTCTATCTCGCCGCGGCCGCGGCGTTCGATCTCGCGCCTGCCGATTGCATGATGGTCGCCGCGCATACCAGGGATCTCGTCGCGGCGGCGTCCTGTGGGTTGCGCACCGGCCATGTCGCGCGTCCCAATGAACGCGGTCCCGGACGAGGCGAGGCCGCGCCGACGGCGCCGGTCGACGTCGCCGGGCGCGACCTGGAGCATCTCGCCGATCAGCTCGGAGGCTGACGCCGGCGCAGCTCTACCGAGCGGCGCGCGCTTATGCGAGATTGGCGCGAGATTGCCGCCGTGGCGGGACTGGAAGGCGACATCATGCTAGCTCACAAGGCATCCCTGCGCGACCGCATGGCGATGTACAATGCCAACACGCTCAAGATCGGCCTGTTCGGCGCCAACTGCTCTTCGGGCCGCGCGGTCACCCTCGTTCCCGAGCGCTGGTCCGGCAGTTGGCCCGACAATCTGCAGCTCGCGCGCATGGCCGACGACGCTGGCATCGATTTCCTGCTGCCGATCGGCCGCTGGAAGGGCTACGGCGGCGATACCGACTATCAGGGAGCGACGCTCGAAACCGTCACCTGGGCGTGCGGCCTGCTGGCATCGACCCGGCGCATCACCGTGTTCGGCACCGTGCACGCGCCGCTGTTCAATCCGGTGATCGCCGCCAAGGAATTCGTCACCGCTGACCATATCGGCGAGGGCCGCTTTGGATTGAATCTCGTCGTTGGCTGGAACGAGGACGAGTTCGAGATGTTCGGCGTCAAGCAGCGCGACCACGAGGCGCGCTACGAGTTCGGCCAGGAATGGATCGACGCCGTCAAGCAGATCTGGTCGCGCCACGAGGATTTCGATTTCGACGGCAAGTACATCAAGCTCAAGGGCGTGCGTGCCAAGCCCAAGCCGATCGGCGGTACGCGACCGATAGTCATGAACGCCGGGGCCTCGTCCACCGGCCGTGCCTTCGCCATCCGCAACTGCGATGCCTTCTTCACCCAGGCCTCGCGCACCTCGCTGGACGAGACCGCGCAACGCGTGCAGGAGGTTAAGGTCGAGGCGCAAAAGTACGGACGCGAGATCGACGTCTATGTGGTCGGCGTCATCACCTGCAAGCCGACGCGCAAGGAAGCGGACGAGTACTACCGCCATTGCATCGTCGAGCATGCCGATTGGTCGGCGGTCCACGAAATCCTGCAGAAGAAGAACATCACGCCGGAAACGGTGGGTGAACACGAGTTCAAGCGGCAGCGCGCCCACTACGCCAACGGCATGGGCGGCCTGCCGATTGTCGGCGATCCCGACCTGGTGGCGCGGCAGCTCGCCGATCTCAGCAGTGCGGGCCTGCGCGGCATCGGCGTCTCGCTGGTCAACTACGCCGATGAGCTGCCGTTTTTCTGCGATGAAGTGCTGCCTCGGCTGGAGCGGATGGGCGTGCGCGAGAAAGCCGGGGCGGCGTGACGGCCCCGGCGGCGCTCGATCGAGCGGCACGGCTCCGATCCGTGCGCCGTGTTAACCAATGAGCAAGGTTCAAGTATAGATTGAGTTAATTTTGCGTTACTGTCTGCGGTAAGGCGCGTTTGGCTGTGTTGGTTGGAACCTTCTGGTAAATGAGTACGAGGTTGCATCCACGCATCGCCCGACTGAGCCCGTCGGTCGTGGGCCGCATCCTCGAGCCGCCCGAGAACAGAGCACCGACGCAACTCGATTTTTGGTCCACCGGCGGAGTTTCTCAGTCTAGTGCGGCGGGAGGCGGTCAGCATTTTGCGACCGGCTTCGAACGGCGCTTCGCCGCCGCCTGTTATCAGGAACTCGACCTTTCGCTCGATCCCACCAACGAGGCGGTCTGGTGCTTCATGCGGCCGAAAGGGCCGCCGAGCTTCACCGCGACGCTGCTGGCCGAACTGATTTCGGTCCGGCGCACCGTCCAGCGCATGTTCGCAGGCTTGAGCCCGGGCGAGACGGCGCCGATCCGCTATTTCGTCGCCGGCTCGCGCATGCCGGGGATCTACAATCTCGGCGGCGACCTCGGATACTTCGTCAACAGCATTCGTGCGCGCGATCGCGACGCGCTCACGCGCTATGCGCATGATTGTGTCGATGTCGGTTATCACATGGCGGTAGGCTTCCACCTGCCGATGATCACGCTCTGCCTGGTTCAGGGCGACGCGCTGGGCGGCGGTCTCGAAGGAGCGTTGTCCTTCAACGTTCTCGTCGCCGAGAAGAGCGCCAAATTCGGCTTGCCCGAGATTCTGTTCAACCTCTTTCCCGGCATGGGGGCGTTCAGCTTCCTGTCCCGCCGGCTCGACGCTGTTCGCGCCGAGCACATGATCCTTAGCGGCCGTCTCTACAGCGCTGCCGAGTTGCACGAGATGGGCCTCATCGATGTGTTGGCCGAAGACGGGCAGGGCGAGCAGGCTGTCCGCGACTACATCGCGCGCAACCGCCGCCACCAGGCAGTGCACCGGCGCATCCGCGACGTTCGCCTGCGCGTCAACCCGCTCTCGTTCGAAGAGTTGCGCGACGTCGCCGATATCTGGGTCGACCACGCCATGCGCCTCGAGGAGTCCGATTTGCGCAGGATGGAACGGCTCATGAACGCGCAAATACGTCGCTTGAGGGAAGTCCGGCCAGCTGCGGCGCGATGAGCTTCAGGTCACGAGCGGTGCCGGTGACGGCTGTTTCTTGTCCAGCTTGGCGTTTCTCACCACGTTCCACACCAGGCCCAGCTTCTCGAGCACGGTGATCGTGGTGCCGAGAACGTCGATCTCGTACCAGGCCAGTCCGGCATAGGCATTGCGCGGGAAACGATGATGGTTGTTATGCCAGCCTTCGCCGAAGGTGAGGATAGCCAACAGGGCGTTGTTTCGGCTGTGATTGTCCTGCGCGAATCTCGTCGATCCAAATGTATGGCCGATGGAGTTGAGGGCGAGCACGCTTTGCGAGAACAGCGCGGTGCGCAGCATGCCGGCGACCAGGATCGATCCAACCGCATGCTCGGATCCGCCCAGGCCATGGCCGTAGGCGCCGGGGATCACGACGTTCGACACGAAATACCAGACGAGGCGGGTCCGACTGAAGAACAGCACGATGCGGTCCTGCAGAAGGTCCTTGGCAAAAATGTGCAGGTCGCTGCTGGTGTCAGTAAAGAGCCAGCCGAGCTGTGCGTGCCACAGGCCTTTCCACGTCGTCATCGTGTGACAGTGGTTGTCGATGACGGGACTGTGCGCGTCGCCGCATTCGTCGCTGCGCGCGTGATGACGTCGGTGGTCCGCGACCCATTCGATGATCGGCCCTTGCACCGACATCGTCGCAAGCAACGCGAGCAGGCAACGCATGGTGGTCGAGGTCTGGAAGCACTTGTGCGAAAAGTAGCGATGCAGGCCGATGCCCTGACCGACCGCCGCCATGAAGTACAGAAGAAAAAAGCCGGATATCTCGATCCAGCTCAGACCGTGGCGACAGATCCAGACCACGGCGGCCGTCGCGCCGACCACCACGACGCCGAGCACGGCGGCATAGGAGTAGAAGCGGCGCTTTGCTTCGGGAGAGTTCTGGAGGACGCCGACGGCCGGCTGGGTCCTTGCGATTGCTGACGCCCGGTCGAACGTAACGCTCATCACCAACTCCATCCGCAGGCGCCAAACACGACCAACGCGTGCCTGCCGATGAGGCGATGTTTAACCCAGTGTTAGTTGCGTTTGTTTACCTTTCCAAATGGCTGGTTAACATCCGCGGGCGTTGGCCGGGTGGGCCGGCGCGCGCCAAACAAGTCACGAAAACAATGACATGAACCGGCGATCGCGCCGCGAGGCGCAATCGGTGAGCCGTCGATGAAGAGAAAGACCTTAACGCGGACCACCGCCGCGATGGTCGTCAGGCTGCGAGGTCCTTGCCGCCGACACGTCGCTGGAGCACGAGGCGGACCCGCGCGAACTCGTCGCCCAGCGCGCCGAGATAGGCGTCGCGTCGCTGCGCGAGATCGGCGGTGCCGATCTTGCGCCAGGCAAGACACATATCGTAGATGCCACAGGCGCCGATATTGGCCGCGGCGCTCCTGAGCGCATGCAGCCGATCGCGGAACGCGCCGGCATCGCCGGTGGCGGCGCTGCGCGCGAGATCGCGCAGCACGGCGGCGCCGTCGTTGATGAACTGCACGGCCAGATCATGGACGAATTCCCGGCCGCCGAGGTTCTCGAGCGCCGCCAACGTCCGCGGGTCGACCGCAGGGCGGGCCGCCGACGATCGCCGGAGGAGCGGCGCAGCGGCCACGCTTTCGGGCTCGTCGAGGGATGCGTCCGATGACGGGGCGTCAGGTTGTGGCGCGCTGTCGGTGCCGACGAACTGATCGATCGCATCGAGCAGGTGGACCGCCTCGATCGGCTTGGTCAGGCAGCCGTCCATGCCGGCGTGTTCGCAGCGCGCGCGGATTTCGGCCGTTGCATCGGCGGTGAGGGCGACGATCGGCACCCAGGGCCGTCCAAGGGCGACGAAGCGATAGAGCTTTGTCGCGTCGATACCGTTCATGACCGGCATGTTGACGTCCATCAGCACCAGGTCGAAATGCCTGTCGTTCAGCGCTTCCAAGGCCGCTTCACCCTCGTCAACGATGGTCGTGTCGTGGCCGGCCTTCTCAAGGATCTTGGCGATCACCTTCTGATTGGTGCGATTGTCCTCGGCGATGAGGATCGACAGTCGTCGCGAGATCCGGCGCACCGGATCGGCCGGCGGCCTGTCGGTGTCGTCGATGCGCGGTCCATCGGCGATACGCAGCGCCGCGGCGATCGCGCCAGCGTCGAGCGGGGTGGTGAGCGCCGTCACGGTGAGGCTGCGCACGACGCCCGCCGGCAAACCCTCGATCATAGTGTCGCTGAGCAGGATGAAGGCCGGTGCATGCGCGGGGCCCGTGTCGATCATGCGGCGCATCCAGGATTCGAGCGCGACGTCGCCCGGTTCGCCGTGGACGATCACGACCGGCCGCCGCACGCCGTCGTCGTGCAGGGCCGCCATCAGATCCGCGGCGTCGCCGGTGGTGCTGGCCGGCCGGACATCCGGGATGCAGATCATCAGGGCGGCGCGGACATGACGGTCGTCGGACAAGAGGATGACCGGCGTGCGCTCGGGTGTGGGTAGGTCTCGTGCCGGCGCCTCATAGTCGATCTCGAACCAGAACGTGCTGCCCTTGCCGGGCGCGCTTTCGACGCCGATCGAGCCGCCCTGCAATGTGACGAGTTGCTTGACGGTTGCCAGGCCCAGACCGGTGCCCCCGAAGCGGTCGATGATGGTCTCGTCGGCCTGGGTGAAGCGCTCGAAGATACGTTCCTGCGCGTTCTTGTCGATGCCGATCCCGGAATCCGTCACTTCGAAGCGCAGCTTGACGCCGGTGCCGTCCCGCTCGACCGTATCGACCGCGATGACGACATAGCCGCGCTCGGTAAACTTCACCGCGTTGCCGGCAAGGTTGACGAGCGCCTCCTCAAGGTGGCCCTTGTCGCCGACGACGAGGTGGGGCGTGCGTGCGGTAACGTGGACGGCGAGCCGTACGCCCTTGGTACGGGCCTGGACCTCGAGCATGCGTCGGATGTCGGTGAGTGCGGCGGGCAGGTCGATGTCCTCGCGCTTGATCGCAATCTTGCCGGCTTCGATCCGCGAAAAGTCGAGGATCGAATTGATCATGGTCAGCAGGCGGCGCCCCGACTGGCCGATCGTCGCCGTCATGTCGCGTTGCTCGGAATCGAGTGAGGTGTCGCGCAGCAGGTCGCTCAGTCCGATGATGGCATTGAGCGGGGTGCGGAACTCATGGCTGACGCTCGCCAGGAAGGCGCTCTTGGCGCGGTTAGCCTCTTCAGCCTGGCGCTTCGCCTGGGACAGCTTCCTGATGAGGGTCGAGACATAGAGGGGCAGGAGGATCAGGCCGACGCTAAGCCCGATCGCCACGTCGAAATGGGCGAGCCAGAACGGCGTGGTCGCGACGACCGTCCCGAAGCTGGCGACGCCGGCCGCGCTTGCCAGGAACAGATACGGCAGCCCGAACCGAAAGCCGTTGCCGAAGATGATCCAGAGATAGATCGGATAGAGCGGCGCCGTCGATTCGTTGCCGCAATACATGCAAATGGAGAACAAGGTGAAATCGATCAGGATGCCGACGACGCGGCGTATGACCGACTCGCCAGGGTGGCGCAGGATGTGGGCGAACAGCGCGATCGACAGGATGTAGTAGGTCGCGAAGAAAATGTCGGTCTTGCGCAGCATTTCGTGGGCGCTGTCGTTGCCCATCCAACCGGAAACGAACAGATAGGCCACGACGAGACCGGAGATGACCAGCCGGTTGGCGGTCATCTCGTGCTCGGAGTCGGGCCGATTGCGCAGGCGCTTCGCCATCAGCGACAACGCGATGCGCAGCCGGCTCACGTAAGTGAGCGCGGGCCAATCGGCAATGCGGGAGACGCGGTTGCGCATCCGGGACTCACGCGATGCGCGCAATCGCCCTGCGGTCGGCGGCGAAGGCGAGGAAGTCTTCCGCCTGCATCGGTCGGCCGAAGTAGAAGCCTTGGACTTCGTCGCATCCTTCGGCGCGCAGGAGCGCGAGCTGCTCCGCCGTCTCCACACCTTCGGCGACCACCTCCATCTCGAGGCTGTGTCCGAGACTGACGATGGCGCGCACGATGGCCGCGTCGCTCGGATCGCTGGCGATTTCGCGAATGAAGCACTGATCGATCTTCAATCGGTCGACGGCGAAGTGCTTGACGTAGTTGAGCGTCGAATAGCGCGTGCCGAAATCGTCGATCGAAATGCCGACGCCGAGCGCGCGCAACTGCTGAAGGTCGCGGGTGACAGTCTCGGTATTCTGCAGCACGATGCTCTCGGTCAGCTCGAGATCGAGCCGCCACGGTTCGAGCCCGGTCTCGCCCAGGGCCTTCGCCACGAGCAGCGGAACGTTCTGCTTGTAGAACTGGATCGACGACAGGTTCACGCCGATCCGCACGCTTTCCAGCCCGTGCTGCTGCCACGATTTGGCTTCGCGGCACGCCTCGCGCAACACCCACTCGTTGATCGGGACGATGAGGCCGTTCTCTTCCGCCCGCGCCAGGAATTCGGTGGGGCCGATGAGGCCACGTCCCGGACGCTGCCAGCGCAGCAGCGCCTCGGCGCCGACGACCTGTCCGGTCCGCAATGCGATCTGCGGCTGGTAGTAGAGCACGAACTGGCCGCGCGCGACCGCTTCGCGCAGACCGGCATCGAGGTCGAGGGCTTCGCGCGCGCGACAATTCATGTCGGAGGCGTAGAAACGGTAGATGCTGCCGCCGTCGGTCTTAGCGCGATACATCGCCAGATCGGTATTCTTGAGCAATTCCTGCGCGTCCGCTCCGTCGGACGGGTGGAGCGCGATGCCGACGCTGGCGCTGGCGGCGACCTGATCGCTGGCCACGGTCCACGGCGCGCTAATGGCCTCGATCACGCGGCCAGCGAGATCGGCGGCCTCCTCGCTGCGCGTGACGTGGGTCTGCAGGATGGCGAATTCGTCGCCGCCCAGGCGAGCGACGGTGTCGGTGTCGCGAACGAGTGACCGCAGCCGGTTGGCGACTTCCTTGAGGTAGCCGTCGCCTGCGGTGTGGCCGAGCCCGTCGTTGATATTCTTGAACCCGTCGAGATCGACCAGGTGCAGCGCGAACGGCCGGTCGCCGCGCCGCGTTCTGGCGATCTCGCGCCGCAGGCGGTCGGACAGCAGGGCGCGATTGGGCAGGCCGGTCAGCACGTCATGATGCGCCATGTAGAGCAAATGGTCCTCGGCGCGCTTGCGGTCGGTGATGTCGAGCGAGCTGGTAAGAACTCCGACGATGGCGTTCGAGCCGTCATGCAGCGGCGTTTTGGTCGTCAGGAAGACGCGCTTCACACCTTTGCTGTCGACCAATTCCTCTTCGAAGCTCGGCAGCGACCTGCCGCTGCTGAAGACCTTGCGGTCGAGCGCCTGGCTGCGGGCGCTGTGATCGTCGCCGAACAGCGTGTTTGCGTCGTGGCCGATGACGTCGGTCGGCTTGATGCCGGCAAGCTCGGCCTGGTAGGCATTGATGAACAGAATGCGGCCGTCGACGTCGGTGGCGCTGACCATCGCCGGAACGGTATCGATGACCTGGGCGAGGCGCTCCTTCGAGTCGCGCAGGACCTGTTCGCGCGAACGCTCGCTGTGCTTGAGCTCCTTTTCCAGCGTATCGGCGCGGACGGCAAGTATGATCTGCTGCTTGCGAAGCTTGAGCAGGTTGCGCGCGCGGGTGACGAATTCCTGATGATCGACCGGGCTGTTGAGGAAGTCGGTGGCGCCGGCTTCGAGCGCGCGCATGCGAAAATCGCGTTCCTCGTAGATCGTGATGACGATGACCGGAATCTCGGCGAGCGCCGGCCGCTCGCGGAAGCGGCGGATGAACTCGGCGCCGTCCATGTTCGGCATCTTGAAATCGGTGACGACGAGATCGGGCGTATTCTCGTCGACGAAGCGAAGGGCCTCGGCGGGATCGCCGAACGCGCGCACTGTCACGCCCGGTTCGATCGAAGCGGCAAGCTTCGAAAAAATCCGAAGATTGGTAGCCCGGTCGTCGATGATGACGATGAGAGCCATGCGCCAGGTGTCACTCCTCGCGGCGCCCAGGCGGACTCCGCAACGGTCCTCACTTAAAGGCATCGCGCTTAAGGATCGTGCTGGCTATTGCCTAAAATTTTAGAGAAACCGAAAATCCAATAATGGGCGTGGCTCCGCCGCAACGAACGGGGAAAGCGCGCATGAAACCCGAGTTTTCGCCCTGGTTGAGCTCGATTTATTCAAACGGCCGTTAACCGCGTTCGCCGTTGAGCAGGCGCGCGTGTGCGGTGCCGCCGCGATGCATCATTGCGCTTTGAACGGAGCTTGGACGGAGCGAGCGCCCGGCTGCCGGCGCGGGCGCTCCGTTGTGTTAGCCGGCGTGCCGCCGTGCGACCCTCCCGACGTGTTACCGGCTGACCGATTTCTGCTGCTGGTCGGGATGCAGGATCAGCTTCTGCACCCGCCAATTGAGGATTTCTGCGACGAACAGGACGTTTTCCGACGGACAGGCGATCTCGTGGATCCAGCCGAACTGCTTGAGCTGCTTGCCCGACTTGCCGAGCACGCCGAGCACGTTACCCTCGAGGCTCAGCTTGTAGATGCGGCCGGGATAGGAGTCGGAACTGTACAGCACCTGGTTGGGCGGCGGCGTGATGCAGATCGCCCACGGCGCACCGGGCGTGAAGCTGCCGCCGCTCTGCAGATAGTTGGTGAGGTCGGGCTTGTTGCCGATCGCCGGCTTGGCGTTTTCGTCGAACGGCACGTCGATCTTGATCTCGCGCAAGTAGTTGCCTTCGGTGTCGAACACCTGGATGCGCCGGTTGTTGCGGTCGGCGGCGTAGATGTTGCCCTTGGCATCGGCGGCGATGCTGTGGACGAGGTTGAACTCGCCCGGACCCTTGCCGCGCTGTCCCCACGACTTGATCCATTCGCCGTCCTTGCTGAGCTTGGCCACGCGCGAGTTCACGTAACCGTCGCTGATGTAGATGTTGCCGGCCGGATCCCAGGTTACGTCGGTCGGCTGGCGGAAGCGGCCGTCGACATGGGGCGGCGGAGGGCCGGTGCGCTCATGCGGCTTGGCCTCGGCGTCGGACGCCTCCGACTTGCGGCCGAACACCATCGTCACACGGCCTTCCTTGTTGAACTTGATGACCATATCCGAGCCCTTGTCGGTGGCCCAGATGTTGTCGTCCTTGTCGATACGCACGGTGTGGGCGAAGGCCCAGGCATAGAGGTTCTTGCCGATCTCGCGGATGAACTTGCCGTCGGGGCCGAATTCGAGGATCTGCGAGGCGGTGTTGCCGAAGGCCGGGCCGGCGCTCGAGCCGCCGCGCGCATAGGCGAAGATGTGCCCCTTGGAATTGACGGCGACGCCGGCCACCTCGCCGAGATGCATGTCGGAGGGAAGTTTCAGCAGGTTGGCGACCGAGTCGAAGGGAATTTCGGGAACCGATTGCTGCGCCTGAGCCGGTGATTGGACGGGTGCGGCCATGAGCGCAAGTAATCCGAACAGCAGGCGTTTCATGAAAATCTCCCGGTAAGCATGTTCGCGGTTCTTGTGGCGGAACGAGCGCGGTGCGGCGCAGCGACTAGTATAGCGAAGCGCCGCGCAGCAGAGGCAATCGTTTCGCGCCGGTCACCTCTGCCTGGCATGCACGGTTTTATGGTCGCGCCTGGAGCATTTTGCGAAAAAAAGCCTGCCGTGGCTTTGATCCGGGGTGGGTCCCGGTTTTCCGCAGAAAATGCGACCAACTGACGTATCTAAAACGCGCTGCCGATTCAACGAACCGGAACGCGCTCCGGCCGTGCAGGCCGGCAAGCACGTTGCATTTCGGAGCGCCGCCGCTAACGTGCCGCCCTTGTCGCCAGCCGAGGCGACGGAGAAGGGACACAACACGATGAACTGGGCTGAGCGACGCGAACGTCTGCGCTCCACGCTTGCGAAGGGACGCTGCATCTATCCGGGGTCGGTCTACGACGCGATCTCGGCGCGGATCGCCGAGGATCTCGGCTTCGAGGCCGGCATGTTCGCGGGTTCGATCGGTTCGCACACGGTGCTCGGTGCGCCCGACGTCGTCGTCCTGACGTTGACCGAGTTCGCGGCGCAGGCCTACCGCATCAACCGCGCCGGCAATCTGCCGCTGTGCGTCGACGCCGACCATGGTTACGGCAACGCGCTCAACGTCAAGCGCACGGTCGAGGAGCTCGAGACCGCCGGCGTCGCGGCGCTGACGATCGAGGACACGCTGTTGCCGACCGCCTTCGGCGGCACGGACTCGCAGCTGATCTCGATCGAGGAAGGCGTCGGCAAGATGAAGGCGGCGCTCGCCGGCCGCCAGGACAAGAACCTCGTCATTGTCGGGCGCACGAGCGCGATCGCGATTACCGGCGTCAAGGACGCGGTCGCGCGCGCCAAGGCCTATGAGGCGGCCGGGGTCGACATGATCTTCTTCGCCGGCGTCAAGACGCGCGCGCAGCTCGATGCCGCCGCCGCCGAGGTCAAGATCCCGATGTTCCTCGGCAGCCCGGGCCAGGAGCTCTACGACCTCGACTATCTCTCCGCCCGCAACGTGCGGATCTGCCTGCAGGGTCATCTGCCGTTCTGGGCCGGCGTCCGCGCGGTCTACGAGACGCTCAAGGCGCTGCGTGAGGGGACGCCGTCGACCGACATCAAGACCGCGGCTTCTGCCGACCTGCAGAAGCAGGTGCTGCGGCAGGCGGACTACGCCAAGTGGGGCAAGAGCTTCCTCGGCACGGTGTCGTGAGTCAACAGCACGGCATGCGCCTGCCGGGAACGACTGCAGTGGCCATCGGCTCCGGCGTCGTGCTGCCGGTCGGTGGCGGCGCAATGGTACCGATCGGGTAGGGCGTTTCCGATCATGGGACCTATCGTCCTCCCGCCGCCTCGATCAGCTTCGCCACCTCGTGTTGGCCTTTGCGTTTGGCATGCGTCAGGGGCGACACGCCGTCCTTGTCGGCGATATTGGGGTTGGCGCCGGCCGCCAGGACCAGCGTGGCAACCTTGACGTGATGCGGGCCGCCGTCGCCGAGGATCACGATCTCGAGGAGGCACGTCCAGCCGAGCTTGTTGACCTGATTGACGTCGATGCTGGTCTTCAGAAGCACCCCGACGGCTTCGACATGGCCGCGTTCGCAGGCAGGTATCAGGGCGTTGCCGCCGAAGCGGTTGCGCAGCGAAAAATCCGGTCCCTTTGGGATCATCAGGCGGAGCATGTCGCTCCGCCCAAGTGCACCGGCCTGCAGCCAGGGCGTGTCCATATTGGCGGCTTGCGCATTGATGTTTGCGCCGGCCGCGATCAGCATCGCGGCCGCCTCGAATTGATTTTTCTCGACCGCCATGAGGAGAGGCGTCCGCTTTGCCGCGTCGACGGGGTCGAGTGAAGCACCCGCGGCGATCAACCGCCTCAGTGTCGGGACGTCGCCTTGCTCCGCCGCCTGCAGCAGCTCGCGCCCCGACGAGGACTGAGCCGACGCGATGCCACTCAGCACGACCGCGGCCAGCATAACCGTTAGAATGAACATCGCCCGCCGGGCTGTCTCCTGAGATCCCACGATTGCGTCACCCCTCTCCAAAAAGGCGTCCGCGTTGGACGGCTCGGCCGCGACGGCAACCGGTCTGGCTACTGGCGCCTCGGCCTGCCGGCGTCGATGCCGGCCGAACCGAAAAACATGCGATCGATATTGCCGAGCGCGAGGGCGTTCTCGCATGCCGCACATGGTCGCGACGTCGAGTAGATGACGGCGCCGGCAACGTCGTTGGTGCGCAATCGGCGCACCGCGTCCCGCAGGGCGACGCGTTCGGCATGCGCGTCGGGATTGCGATCGGTGATCACGCGACTGGGCCCATAGCCGACAATCTCGCCCGCCCGGACGACGACGGCCCCGAACGGCTGGTCGCCGGCTGCCACCGCCTCGTTCTTCATGCGCAGGGCTTCCGCGATAAAGAACTGCTCCCTTTCGCCGAGCGCCGACACGGACGGCGGGCATGACACGAGGCCTGCGATGCCCCATCCAGTGAGATTGATGAACGTGCGGCGGTCACACGCGCACATGCGATGCCCCTCGAATTCGAAGTGTTTGGGCCCGTGTCCCTCCCCGGCAGTCTAGAGCATTTTCCGCAAAAGTGGGCAGCGGTTTTCCGCAGAAAATGCGATCAATTCAAGACGCTAGAGCGCGTTTCCGATTCAACTTGGCCGGAACACAATCTGGTCCATTGACGACATTGCGACGAGCAGCGGCATCCCAGCACACGCCAAAGAAGAGATTCATGCGCTGTTGCTATGGCTCTGCCCCGCCTGCGCCGGCGCCTGGCGCGGCAGAAAGAACGGCAATCCGTCCTGCTCGCCGCGCACCATCTCCACGCCGTAGGCGCGGACGAGATGGTCGTCCGTCAGCACGCTGCGCGGCGAGCCTTCGGAGAGTACCCCGCCACCGTATAGCAGCACCAGGCGGTCGCAGAACCGCGCCGCCAGAGAGAGGTCGTGGAGGACGACGACGACGCCGCGTCCGCGGCGCGCCGTGGTGCGCAGCAGGTCCATGACCTGCAGCTGGTGCAGCGAATCGAGCGCGGCGATCGGTTCGTCGGCGAGCAGGATATCGGCCTCGACCGCGAGCGCGCGCGCGAGCAGGACCCGCATGCGTTCGCCGGCCGAGACCTCGCCGATGGTGCGCATACGCAAGGCGGCAACGTCGGCCGCCGCCACGGCGCGCTCGATCGCGTCGCGGTCGGCGGCATTCAGCCCCTGCAACGGCCGCCGATGGGGCAGCCGTCCGAGCGCGACCAGGGTGTCGATCGGCATCGGCCAATGCACGGCGGCGTTCTGCGCGAGATAAGCGATCCGCCGAGCGAGGTCGCGCTTGCCGATGCCGGCGGCGCTGCGTCCGTCGTAGCGCACCGTGCCGCTGTCCGGCGCGCGAAGGTTGGCGATGACGCGCAACAGCGTGGTCTTGCCCGCGCCGTTCGGTCCGATCAGGCCGATCATCTCACCGGTGCGCACCGAGAAAGCGACGTCGCGCAGCAACGGCGTCGCCCCGAACCGTACCTCAATCCCTTGCGCCTCGATGTGCATCATTCCTCCCCACGCAACCGGTAGATGAGGCTGAACAGGAACGGCGCCCCGATGATCGCCGTGACGACGCCGAGCTTGAGCTCGGGGCGGGTCGGCAGGAGCCGCACTGCGATGTCGGCGGCAAGCGTTAGTGCCGCGCCGCCAAGCCCGCTGACGAAGAGCAGGCGGCCGGGACGGTAGCCGACCAGCGGGCGGAGGAGATGCGGCACGACGAAGCCGACGAAGCCGATGGCGCCGGTGACCGCGACCGCGCTGCCCACCGCAAGGCCCGCGCCGCCGACCAGCTGCCAGCGCAGCCGGTCGAGGTCGAAGCCGAGGCTGCGTGCGGTGTCCTCGCCGAGCGTCAGCCCATCGAGCGCGGGGCCGGCGGCGAGCAGCAGCGTCCATCCGATCAGCATCAGGGGCACGACCAGCCAGACATAGGGCAGGCTGCGGTCGGCGAGCGAGCCCATCAGCCAGAACACGATCTCCAGCGCCGCGTAGGGATTGGGCGACAGGTTGAGCGCGAGCGCGGTGAGCGCTCCGGCGAAGCTGTTGATGGCGACGCCGGCGAGGATGAGCGTCATGGTGCCGGCGCCGCGCCCGGCGAGCGCGTAGAGCATGAGCGTGGCAACGATCGCGCCGGCAATGCCGCCGAGCGGAAGGGCGAGCGCCAGCGTGCCGGCGAGGCCGAAATAGAACACCACCACGGCGCCGAGCGCGGCCGCGCCCGACACGCCGATGATGCCGGGCTCGGCGAGGGGATTGCGCATCAAGCCCTGCAGCGCTGCGCCGGTGATGCCGAGGCTGAAGCCGACGAGTCCGCCGAGCAGCGCGCGCGGCAGGCGCAGCTCGATTAGCACGAGGCCGTCAGCGGTCTGCCGGCCGCTTGCAGCGTCGCGTAGCGCCTGCGGCAGGTCGAGCGGCGCATAGCCGACGGCGAGCGAGACGCCGAACAGGATCACGACTAGCACGGCGAGCGTCCCGGCAAGGACGCCGTAGCGCAGCATCGGCTCGCGGGCTGCTTCGCCCGCCATCGCCGCGACGGTCATTGCGGCACGCCCGCCAGATGCGCCTGGTCGGCGACGCGCCGCAATCGCTCGATCGCCTCGACGATGCCGGGCCCGCCGCAGGTCCATAGCCGCGCCGGCAGGACAACCAGCCGGACGCGGCCGGCGAGCTTCCTGAGCGCGGGATGATTGAGGCTTTGCGTCGCCAGCGACGGCGGCCCGTCGCGATCGGCATTGAGGATGAGCACGTCGGCGTCGCTGCGCACGATGCGCTCGAGCGGCAGCTGGCCATAAGCGTCGACGCCGAGGGTGGCGGCGACATTGTCGAAACCCGCGCGGGCGAAGATCTCGTCGACCAGCGATCCCGCCCCGATGGTGAAGCCGTTGGGGTTGAGGACGAGTGCGCGCAGCCGCGGGCGCGGCGGGGAGGCGGCGAGCGCTGCGAGGCGCGCGTCGACCGCGGCGATCAATGCTTCGCCCCTGTCGTCCTCGCCGATGGCGTGCGCGACGGTGCGGATGTCGCGGCGCACGTCGTCGAGGCCCTGTGCCACGCCGAGTTCGACCACCGGGACGCCGGCGCGCTTGAGCATCGCGACCGTAGCGCCCGTCGTGTAGGCTCCGGCGACGACGAGGTCGGGCCGCTGCGCGATGATCTCCTCGGCGCGGCCGTAGTTGACCGGAACGCGGACGGCGAGATCGGCGACGTTGGAATTGTCGGGATCGCGCGAGAGAAACGTGACCGAGGCGATGGCCGACCGGTCGGCGAGCTGCAGCAGCAATTCGTCGGCGCAGAGATAGAGCGAGACGATGCGCTTGGGGCCGGCGGCGCCCGTCGCCGTCGGCAATGCGGCGGCGAACAGCGCAATCGCGACGGTGCCGGCAAAGATCAGACGAAGCATGGGGTAGAGCCTCGATGTCGGGATTTGTCGCGCGGGCGGCGCCTTTCAAAGGCTGCGGTTTCAGTTGATCTCATAAACCTGGATGTGAAGCCAGTCACACGTCTTTTCGGCAGCAGCAACCGCGATAGGAAGTTAGGGCTGCGTTCGCCCAGACTGTGCTCGAACATGGCGATCCTCATCCTCCATCGCAGAACGCGGTGCGTTCGACGTGGCATCGCAGTCGCGCCGAATCTCGAGGCTGGTTGATCGGCGGCAGCCTCCTGAATGCCTTGATGTTCGGCAACAACGAACGTCTCGGCAGGCTGATCGACGTGGAGCGATAGTCGTTCACGCTCTTAAACCCTGCATGGTCTGAAGGAAGGAAAATCGATGAGCATCTCTTTGAACATGCCGTGGTTCGTGCTTTCGCTCAGTGTCGCGTTGCTCCTTGTGGGGCAGACATCGGCGCAGGTGCCGCCGGCGATCGCCGCGCCGGGCGAGACGACGGTCGCCACCTTCCACGCCGAGGGCGCCCAGGTCTACGAGTGCAAAGTCGATTCCGGCGGCACGCGGGTGTGGCAATTCCGCGAGCCGATCGCCACTCTGATACTCGATGGCAAGACCGTCGGGCGCCACTACGCTGGACCGAACTGGGAGCACATGGACGGCAGCGCGGTGGTCGGCAAGGCCGCCGGCAACGCGCCGGGCGCGACGCCGAACGACATTCCGTGGCTCAAGCTCGAGGTAACCAGCCGACGCGGCAACGGGACGTTGTCCGGCGTGACGACCGTGCAACGCATCAATACCAGGGGCGGCACGGCGCCGGGACCATGCGAGGCCACTGGCAGCTTGCGCAGCGTGTCGTATGCCGCGGACTACGTGTTCCTGCGCAAGGGTAACTGAGGTTCACGCCCCAGCCCGCAGTCTCCGCGTCGCGGGCGGGCGCGCCTGCGGGGCCCACACCGCAAGTCGCACGCGCCGCGCAATTATTAATGCACGCGTGAGCGGCTTGATCGAGGCGCACGTCGTGTGCGACCGTCCGGAATGTTTCGCACTGTCGGTTCGTCTGTCGTCCGATGCCGAGGAGCGGTGATCACGTGTAGAGCCGAGGATGTCTCATGTGCCGCAATATCAAGACGTTGCATAACTTTGAACCGCCCGCCACGGACGACGAAGTTCGCGCATCCGCCCTCCAGTTCGTTCGGAAGCTGAGCGGATTCACCCGGCCCTCCAAGGCAAACGAACTCGCCTTCGCCCGCGCGGTGGACCAGGTGACCCAGGCGGCACACGAACTGCTGCATTCGCTGGTTACCAACGCTCCACCGCGCGATCGCGAGATCGAAGCTTCGAAGGCGAAGGCGAGGGCAGCGGAGCGCTACGGCACGGCCAATGCGAGACGCGCAGGCTGAGATCGGCTCGAGCGCAACCGCGCGACCTGTTTGCAGGCGAGGGAACGGAACGGCGGGCGACGCCGGCGGCAAAGGGGAGAATTATTTCCGATCTTCGGTGCTTCGCCGCTTGGCGGTCGCGGAAAGCTGATAGTCGGCGAACGGTACGGTCGGGTACCCCATGTCCGAACACATCACCTCGGGCGCGTCAGGCTGCAGGCATCGAACAGCCATCATGTGCTCGTGCTTGTTCACGTCGCGCTCGAGCCAGATGATGCCGACCGCGAGGGCCATGATGAGGGCGAACAGCGTCACGGGGTCGACAGCAATGCGGCGGAGGGTCGCCAGACGCCTTTCGAGATCCTTGTCCATCGGTTTGTCTCCCTGCGGTCGTGCAGGCCGGAATTATCGTCGGCGCCCATGGTCGCCGAGGCCGGGTTTGGCGGATTTTACCTGTATTTGTTCTGTACAGCAATCACATTACCAAAATATAAATTACCAAAAATATATGAGACGTGTCAGCATGATCGGCGGAAGCGGGAGAACCTGCTATTCACCGCTGCTTTTGCTAGCGGACCCACCGAACGGAATCGGCTATTTTGGTTTCAAACGAAACTATCTCTGCCCGGTTTCGGTCGAATCGCGTGAAGTCGGGGCAACGGCGCGCAGCCTTGCCGGCCCTCGCGGTCAACATGGCCGCTATCTCCCGAGGAACGGCCTGATGTCGACACTTAGGCCGTGACGTTGAAGAAGAAAAAGCGGCGGTGCCGGTGGAATAATTCACGTTTGGCGACGTTTTCCCTCTGCCGCCGAAAGCGGCGGGCCGGGGTGGGGCCCGGACCGCCGCCGACGTCCGGGGAAAATTAATCCCTGGACATCTGGGGTCACGGCGACGGGCGAGCAATTTCCTTTGCCGTCGTGACCCTGACGGAGATGTCTGTCCTCCAATCTAGTCATATCGAGGTCGGGGTTTTCTGGCCATTGGCCTTGGCGTAAAATATACGTCATCGGGCGCTCGAACGACGTCGCAGCCCGCGGGCCGAGAGCGGGTCAAGCTCCGGTTACACCGCCAAACAAGCCTAGTCCAATTAAGCCGAAGGACGTTCAACTCACGGAAAGTTGAGTCGACACGGTTTCGATGTCTTGCGCGGCCGCGAAGGCGAGGCCGCGAGAGCGTATTCCGAGTCAACCAACCAGCTGCTTCAGCGTC
>Ga0307472_100000210_pt1 | contig 18822 bp, 15 predicted proteins | sample atmos_gasesAM5C__2_FD_204582 | JGI IMG/M metagenome (GOLD analysis project Ga0307472, IMG submission 204582) | Hardwood forest soil microbial communities from Morgan-Monroe State Forest, Indiana, United States - atmos_gasesAM5C_05 | ecosystem: Environmental > Terrestrial > Soil > Temperate...
GAGCATGTCGCCGATGAGCTGGCCCTTGTTATAGTAGGAGATGCTGCGGTCGGGGAGATTGTAAGCGTCGTATTTATCGAACCAGGTATCCAGGCTCGATTCTTCGACGCCCTGCCATTTGTGGGCCGGACGCGATTCGAGTTCGCAGACCTGCTGGGCGAGATCGGCATACCATTTATCTTTGGTCCAGATGCCGCTGCGCTGGAGAGTGAACGAAGTGTAGGTGTTCGTCACGCCCTCAGCGAACCAAAGCGCGCGCGAATACTGCTCCTTTGTATAGTCCACCGGCTCGAGACTCCGCGGGCGTATGCGTTTCACGTTCCAGGCGTGAAAGAACTCGTGCGCGGCGATAGCCACAACCATTTCAACCGAGCTGCCGCCAATCGCAGTGCTGTTGGCATGCTCCATTCCCCCGCCGCCTGCATCCGGGTACGTCCCGATGTGAAAGAAGAATGTATATTCCTTGAATGGTGGCCCGCCCATCAGCTTCAATTCATAACCGGTGATCCGTTTCAGCGAGTCTTCGAGCAGCGCGCGGTTCCAGTCTCTGGAGTCGACAACCACTCGGAAATGAGCGCCGCCATTATCGAACTCAAATTCCTCGAATTTGCCGATTTCCACCGGGGCGTCGACAAGCGCATCGTAGCTCGACGCGGTGAACGAGTGCGGCTCGTGCCCCGCGGGAAGCTCGGCGATCGATCGCCAGTCGGGCGCGACGTCTGTGAACTTGACCTCGACCTCTTCTGCACGACGATCTGGGACATACATGAGAATCTCGGCAAAATTCACAAATGCGTGACGGGCATTTAATTGCGAGTTGAATGGGCCGGATTCGTCCCAGGCAATCGAGTATTCAATGGCGACGGAACCGTCCACTGCCGCAGAAGCCAGGATGCGCCAAGTTTGCTTATCCAGTTTGTATGGAGTAATCGCCGATGCCCCAGCCGCGGCTTTGCTCACTCGAACATCGCGGACGCGGTAGGCAAAATCACGGACCTGATACAGCGCGTTCCAAGCCGGCAAGGCCACGATCAGGTCGCGCCGGTCTGGCGCGACAGGAACCCGCATCTCGACTTGAAAAAGGTGCTTTTCGGGGCGAGCGAGCGAGATTTTGTATTCGATTGTAGCGGCGGCGGGTCGCGTAGCGAGAAACAGTGCGAAGCAGCCAGCGAAAAGAAATCGGCGCCTGAGAATTGCGAAACGCGTCATCCACGAACCCCGGCGCGAGATTTGATTTTGTCGAGTAGTTTGCTGCAGAGGCTGTCGAAGCTGCCGTTCGACATCACCATGATCATATCGCCCGGTTTCGCATTCTCAGCGAAATACTCTGCAATTGCGTCCGCGGATGAAAAGGCTTGCGCTATGCGTCCCCGCTTGCGAATGGATTCGGCCACCGCCTCTGGCGAGAAGCGGTCTTCATCGGCAAGCAGTTGCGCGCGATTCACCGGGCCGATCGCAACCACATCGGCGACGGCGAGCGATTCCGGCAGCACGTCTTGAAATATCTTGCGGCGCATCGTGTTCGAGCGCGGCTCAATGGCCGCCCAGATTTTGCGGCCAGGCCAGCGTGTCCGGGTGGCCTCGAGCGTCATGCGAATTGCGGTGGGATGGTGCGCGAAATCCTCTACAACCAAAATGCCGCTCGCTTCACCCTTAATCTCCATCCGGCGACGGACACTTTGAAACGTGCCCATCGCACGCTTGATTTCCTCACGCTCGACACCGCGGCCGTAAGCGATTGCAATTGCAGCGAGCGCATCGAGCACGTTGTGACGTCCGGCGATTGGCATGCGAACGCGTGTCACCTCGCTGCCCTTATAAGCAACGCGGAAGTCCGTCGCGGCGTCGTGCCAAAGAATGTCACCCGCACACCAGTCACATTCGGGCGTAAGTCCGAACGTCTCCACAGGACAAAATGCCTTCGTAGCCACCTGCTTCAAATCCGCGCTTTCGCCCCAGATTAGAACCCGCCCGCGCCTAGGGACTAGATTTACTAGCCGGCGAAACTGCAACGCGATCGATTCGAGATTCGGGTAGATGTCCGCGTGATCGTATTCGAGCGATGTGAGAATCAGTTCGTCAGGATGATAGTGAAGGAACTTTGGTCCGCGATCGAAAAATGCGGTCTCGTACTCGTCGCCCTCGATGATGAATTCTTCCCCGCCGCCGAGTCCGTAGCTGCGGTCGTTGAAATTCGGGACCACGCCGCCGACGAGAAAATCCGGCCGGCGCCCGGCGACGTGGAAAATCCAGGCGAGCATGGCGGTGGTGGTCGTCTTGCCGTGGGTTCCGGCGACGACGATCGAAGTGTGGCCGCGGATAAAATAGTCCTCGAGAAGCTGCGGCATCGAACAGTACGGAATTTTCTCATCGAGTATGAGCTCCAGCTCCGGGTTTCCGCGCGCGATCACGTTGCCGATGACGACCAGGTCAGGGACGGGTTTCAGATTTTCCTCACGGAAGCCTTCGTTCCAGGGGATGCCGAGTGAATCGAGCACGGTGGACGCGGGCGGGTAGACGTTCACGTCTGAGCCTGTAACGTAGAAGCCGCGCTCTTTGAGCATGCCTGCGACGGGAGCCATGGCCGCGCCCGCAATTCCGAGGAGATGGATGTGTTCGGCGTTCGTTTTAGCGCGAGTCAAGTGTGTTGTCCCTCAAAAGATAAAGTTAAGAGCGCCAGATGGATGCCAGCGGTACGAAAACCAAATCAACCCCGCGGCATGATGCCCTTCGCAACTCAGGGCAAGTCCTCGCGCTACGAACCCAGTCAAAATCGCCGGCAACATGTTGGTGCTGCGAAAATCAACTCGAACAGGCTGGCTCCAGAATTTCGAGCTTGCCTTCACCATCCGACGATAGACGCGCCTGAACGCCCAATGGAAGAGTGAGCATCGGCCGAGAAGTGTGCCCGATCGAGGCGCCGAACACGATGGGAATCCCCAGCGGCGCCAGAATGCGCCGGGCCACATCTTTCACGCTCTCGGTTCCCGGCGGCGGATTGCTCTCCGGAAAATCTCCGAGGACGATACCTGCAACTTCGCGGAGCTTGCGGGCTTGCTTCAGATGCATCAATGCTCGATCCACTTGCCAGGGCTTCATCGCGCGGTCTTCGAGAATCAGAATCGAGCCGCGTGTATCGAGTTCCCACTGAGTTCCAAGCGTGGCCTCGACCAGGTTCAGGCAGCCGCCAAGCAGCGTGCCCTCGATTGAACCGGGAATGATTAACTCGCCTTTGAGATTAATGAACCAACCCTGCTTCGATTCTGTTAGTGCTCGAGTGAAACTCTCGCGATCGTAGCCGTCCGGAGCGTCGGAGCCATGATCGAGTCCTGACGCAACCATCGGGCCGTACAGCGTTGCCCAGTGAAATTTCTGCCAGAGATATACATGCAGCGATGTGATGTCACTGAATCCGCAGAGGATTTTTGGCGCAGCGGCCTCGAGGCGAAGGCAGTCGAGCAAATAGTTCGAGCCGTATCCACCACGCGTGCAAATAATCGCTTGCGTGTCCGTCTCAGCGATTGCGACCTTCAATGCAGTGCAACGCGCCTCTGCCGATCCAGCGAAAAAGCCATCCCGCGCGAGAACCTCGTCGCGATCTGACTTCACCGCGTAACCCAGCCGAGCCAATTCGTCGCAGCCTTTTCTCACGCGCTCCTCTGCAACCGGGCTTGAGAGCGAAAGAACTCGAACGGCGTCGCCGGAGCGCAGCGCAGGTGGCTTCAGAGGTTGGGCCATGTGGCGCAATCGAGAATAAGGAATTTTCGAAGGCGAGTCCAGAACCGCTGCACGAGGCGTTTACATCTGAGCAGCATGCGGGGCCGAAGCGACGAGCCGCCTGAGCAGCACTAATTAACGGGAAAATTCTTGGAGGGCGAAACGCCGCCGCCGGGCGCGGGATTTGAAACCGATACGCTTCCGGAACCGGCGGTGGCCAGATCCTGTGTTGTGAAATTGACCGTCAGCTGCGATGAACTCACGAATGTGGTCGCGCGGGGACTTCCGTTCCAATTCACGACCGACGTCTGGACGAAACCCGTGCCGGCGACGCTGACTGCGAAAGGGCCCATCGTCCCTGCGGTGGCGCTGGGAGGAGTAAATCCGGTGATGGTGGGCGCTCCGTTAGCTACGGGATTGACCACAAAAGTTAGCGCGTTGGAGGTGCCGCCGGGTAATGGATTTTCCACGGTCACCTGAACCGATGCATTCGGATCGGCAACATCCGCCGCCGTGATGGACATTTCAATTTGGCCCGTAACCGTGTTGAACTTGCTTGGACGTGAGGTGCCGTCCAAAAATCCGACCGTATTAGCCGCGAATCCATTTCCACTGACAAAGAGTGTGAAGGCGGCGCTTCCGGCGGTAATGCTATCCGGCGAAATTGAACCGATGGATGGCGTTGGTACATTGCCGGGGCCGCTGGAGCAACTGTTCAGTACAAGAAATGCCAAAACCAGCAGAACAGCCGCAGTCCACCGCAAACGTATCAAGAAAACCCTCCTGAAATCATTCGGAAACCTCGAAGCCGCTCGGGCGCGGAACCCGCGGCTCTTCACGCGAGGAAAACCGAAGGGCCTTCGAAACCGGCCAACACAGCGAGCACTCGAATTGATAGCATCCGTTGCGAAGGCCGTCAACTCGGATTCCCGGCGCGGTGGAATGGTTGGCTCTTAAGGCTGCATCCGAAAGACTTTAGGGCAGGGCGGGATGCACTTCGCAATGTACGTTGAACGCGCTGAGCCGATTCAGCAGCTCGCGCTCCTTAGGTGTGCTTACCTCGGCGTCGAACTCGACGACCGCGGCTCCTGTCTGAGACTTGCGCGTCTTCCACCGTACCGCCTGGATACCCGCCTGCTCGACGATCTGGTGAACGCGTTCCAGGATACTGGGATCGCCCGCAGGAGTGGTCATCCTGAAGGTTAGCAAGCGAGTGTGCAGTCCGACCCGATCTTCGACGATCCCCAGCAGAACGAGCGAGACGAGAAGAAGAACCGTTGTGAAGATCGCGGTGACGGGCAGGCCAGCTCCGACCGCCATGCCCACGCTCGCAATTACGAAAATCGTTGACGCGCTGGTGATACCGGTGACGGAGCCTCGTTCCCGCAACACCACACCCGCGCCTATGAAGCCGATGCCGGGAATGATTTGAGCCGCAATCCGCGTGTGGTCTCCGTGCACGTCGGCCGCCATCTCATACGAAATGATCGTAAAGAGGGCCGCGCCGATGCAGATTAACATCATTGTGCGAAGGCCGGCTGGTTTGTGCCTCAGTTCACGTTCAAGTCCCACCGCGCCGCCCAGCAGAGCGGCTAGCAGAAGCCTCCCGACGGTTACAGTGCTGAGGTCATGGAGCATCGCACCACCCTCTTTGCCGCGACGCGATTCTACAATGCATTTGGGCGAATCCGGCGTTTTTCGAGCGCTACAGCGTGAACGAAGTAAGCTTTGAAAAATGCTTCGCGCGAGCTTTGATCTCGCTGAGCCTTAGCGTTGTGAGCCGCTCGACGCCGAAGCGCTCGCACGCAAAGCTGCCCATCACTGAACCGTACACCATCGCGCGGCGCAGGGACTTTTCGGTCACTCGGCCCTCCTTTGCAAGATACCCCATGAAACCACCCGCGAAACTGTCGCCCGCGCCGGTGGGGTCGTGGACCTCTTCCAACGGAAAGGCCGGTAGCGCGAAAAGGAAATTGCGATGGACGAGAAGGGCGCCGTGTTCTCCACGCTTGATAACCAGAATTTTGGGGCCCATTTTGAAGATGTCTTTTGCGGCGCGGGTGAGATTGTGTTCTCCGGTTAGCTGGCGCGTCTCGTCGTCGTTGATGACGAGAACTTGAATGTGCTTCAGCGTCTCGCGCAGTTCGCTTCCCGTACGCTCGATCCAGTAGTTCATCGAGTCGAGGCCTACGAGCATAGGCTTGCGCTTCACTTGCTTTAGCACAGAAAGTTGCAATGTGGGCTGAATATTCCCAAGGAATATGAATGAAGTATCGAGATAGGACTTGGGGAGCTTTGGTTGAAAATTCGCGAACACGTTCAGCTCGGTCGTGAGCGTAGTCCGCTCGTTCAGGTTCTGGTTGTAGCGGCCGGCCCAGAAGAACGATTTACCCGGGGCGCGTTCGAGACCTTCGAGATCGATTCGTCCGTTGCGTCCGCGAAGAATGGCTTTGTCGCGCTCGCTGAAATCATCGCCTACGATTCCTACCACGCGGACGGGCGTGAAATGGCTGGCAGCCAGCGCGAAATAGCTCGCGGCGCCTCCGAGCGTTTTATCAACTTTTCCAAATGGCGTTTCAATTCCGTCGAAGGCAACTGAGCCGACCACCAGCAGTGACATGAACGCTCCGGATTACGAAAGGTATTTTCCGACTATGGGCGCGAGCCGCTTTTTTGTAGCCGCAGGAATCAACTTGCGGTCGGTGAGGATCGCGTGCGCCAGCGCCGAACCACACTTGCACGCGCGATCTTCTGGAAGATCGCGGATGGCTTCACGTAGCGCGCGCTGCACGTTGTCAGTGTTGCGGTTCAGATTCGAGATGATTTCGCTCACCGTAACGGAGTCGTGCTGCGGATGCCAGCAATCGTAATCGGTGATCATCGCAATCGTCGCGTAACAGATTTCCGCCTCGCGAGCTAGCTTCGCTTCGGTAAGGTTCGTCATTCCGATTACGTCGAAGCGAAGCTGCCGGTAGGTGTGGGACTCCGCCAGCGTCGAGAATTGCGGGCCTTCCATGCAGACGTAGGTTCCGCCGCGATGCGTTTTAACGCCAGCGTGTTCGCAGGCGTCTGCGAGGTGCGCCGAGAGGTGCGTACAGGTGGGCTTGTCGAAGCCGACGTGCGCGACGATCCCGCCGCCGAAAAACGTAGCGATGCGCAGGCGGGTGCGATCGAAGAACTGATCGGGCACGAGGAAATCGAGCGGCGGCAAATCGTCGCGGAGCGAGCCAACAGCGCTTACGGAAATGATTCGCTCCGCGCCCAGTGACTTCATGGCGAAGATGTTCGCGCGATAGTTGATCTCGCTGGGCGAGAGGCGATGTCCGCGTCCGTGGCGGGCAAGAAATGCGACGCGACGCCCTTCAAGCGTTCCGGTGATAAAAGCATCCGAGGGATCGCCGAAGGGCGTATTGACACGCACTTCTCGGGTGTCTGAAAGGCCGGTCATTTCGTACAAGCCGCTGCCGCCGACTATGCCGATCTCTATCGTTTCCTTCGCATTTTTGCGCTTTTTGGATTTGGGCATGCGTCAATCTACCTTTGCTGGCTCAACTTCTATTTTGCCGTCGCGCTCTCGGAGATACGCGGCAGGCACATGAGGATCGTGCACGAACAGCGCGAGCCATTCGCCCTGCACCACTTGTGGAATCCATTTTTTCTTGTTCTCGAGCGTCTGCAGCGGGTAGAGGTCATAGCCCATGATCCAGGGCAGCGAAAGATGCGGGGTCATGGGGACCAGATCGTCAAACAGAAACGCTACTTTGCCTCCGCCATGCAATTTCACACACATCATGTCCGCATTGTGTCCCGGTGTACGGATCAGCTCGACTCCCGGCGCGATCACGCGATCGTCTCCGATCAGCGACAGCTTTCCGGCGGCTTCGAGCGGCATGAAATTATCGGGAAAGTAGCTCGCGCGGTCGCGCTCGGTGGGATTTTTGGCGTGCTCGAATTCGCCGCGCTGGACCACGTATCGCGCATTTCGGAATGTCGGAACCACTTTGTCGTCTACGACGCGCGTGTTGCCGCCACAGTGGTCGAAATGGAGATGCGTGTTGATGACGATGTCGATATCGTCGGGATGATGCCCGTAGTGGCGGAGACCCTCGATCAGATTCGGGCCCTCGAGCGCGTAGATGTCGCGAAATTTGTCGTTATGCTTGTCGCCAGCGCCGGTCTCGATCAAGATGCGCTTGCCTCCGGCATGAACGAGGAGCGAATTCATCGCCATCGCGATGCGATTGCGCGCATCCGCGGGGGCTTTCTTTTCCCACATAGGCTTGGGAATCACGCCAAACATCGCACCGCCGTCGAGAGCAAAGCGGCCGGCTTCAATGATATGAAACTCCAGGTCACCCAACTTCAACGTTTGGCTCCGATTCCCGCGCGGGTGAGGATTTCGTTTACCGCGGCGTAGGGATCTTTCCTACGCGCCGCCACTTCCGCCGCGAGGGCGTCGAACTGAGCTTCGTTCATGTGCGCTCCGACCACTCGTTCCATGAGCCGGTTTTCGAGTAACCGCAATAGCCACTCCTTCCAGTGTGCGATTTCGCGCGTGCGCCGCTCTTGAGCCTGATCAAAGTGCCCGCGGAAGAGCGCAATCTGGCGCGCTAATTCGTCGATGCCTTTATTTTCTGTAGCGATGGTTCGCACGATCGGCGGCTTCCATCCTTCGCGCTCCGGAACAATTGAGAGGACACCGCCAAGCTGCTGCTCGAAGCGATCCGCGCCTTCCCGGTCCGATTTATTGATGACGAAAATGTCGCCAATCTCCATCAAGCCTGCCTTCAGGCTCTGCACGTCGTCACCCATTCCCGGCACCAGCACGACGATCGTGCAATCCGCCAGCCGAACAATTTGAATCTCGCCCTGCCCAACGCCGACCGTCTCGACTAAGATGATCTGCTTGCCTGCCGCGTCGAGAAGCAGCGCCGTGTCACCGGTCGCCTGAGCGAGACCGCCCAAATATCCACGAGTAGCCATCGAGCGAATGAAAATTCCAGAGTCGGTGGCGTGCCCTTGCATTCGGACGCGATCTCCAAGAATGGCGCCACCCGTAAACGGGCTCGAGGGGTCCACGGCGATGATGCCGACAGTTTTTTTCTCGCTGCGATAATGACCAGCCAAGCGATCGACGAGAGTGCTCTTGCCGGTTCCCGGCGCACCGGTGATGCCGACCAGATACGCGTTGCCGGTGTACGGGAAGACTTGCCGCAGAATTTCTTCCGCTTCGCTCGAACGATTTTCAATCGCGGAAACGGCGCGCGAAATCGCGCGAACGTCGCCTGCCCGCACCTGCTCTGCCCAGTTTTCGACGGAAACGGTCATTCAGCCGGGGATAATTCTCGCACAACTCGCAATTATTTCTTGCCGAGAATCTGGCGGGCGATCACGAGGCGCTGGATTTCGCTGGTGCCTTCGCCAATCGTGCAGAGTTTTACGTCGCGATAATACTTTTCCGCGGGATAGTCCTTGATGAAGCCGTAGCCGCCGTGGATTTGGACGGCTTCGTTGGCGACCCGCACTGCAACTTCTCCGGCGTAAAGCTTTGCCATACTGGATTCACGCGTGATGCGCGAATCGTGGTCGCCGGCAGCGATTGCGCGATCGGCCAGCCATGCGGCTTGATACGTGAGGAGGCGAGCGGCCTCGATTTGCGTCGCCATATCAGCTAGCTTGAACTGTATGGCTTGAAAATCACCGATAGGCTTCCCGAACTGCTTGCGTTGCTTGGCGTATTTCACAGAACACTCGTAGGCGCCCTGCGCCATTCCTAGTCCAAGCGACGCGATCGAGATTCGGCCGCCATCGAGGATTTGGAGGCTGTTGACGAAACCTTCGCCTTCTTTGCCCAGAAGATTTTCGGCGGGAACGCGGCAATCAGTGAAGACGACTTCGGAAGTGTCGCTGGCGCGCAGGCCCAGCTTATTTTCCTTCTTGCCGGGGCGAAATCCGGGAGTTCCCTTCTCGACGATGAACGCGGAAATGCCATGACTTTTCTTCGAGGCGTCGGTTACGGCCATTCCGACGCAGACATCTGCATAGTGGCCGTTGGTGGTGAAGGTTTTCGAGCCGTTGATCAGCCAGCCGCCGTCTTTGCGCACGGCGGTGGTACGCGTTCCGCCAGCGTCCGAGCCAGCCTCAGGTTCTGTGAGCGACCAGCAGCCTAGCTTCTTCCCTTGTGCCAACGGAGTGACGTACTTTTTCTTTTGATCCTCGGTTCCGAATTTATAGATGTGATTGGTGCACAGCGAATTGTGTGCCGCGACGATGATTCCGATCGAGCCGTCAACCCGTGAAAGTTCTTCGATGATGACGGCGTACTCGACGTATCCCATTCCTGCGCCGCCGTATTTCTCCGGGAAGATGACGCCGAGAAATCCCATATCGGCGAGCTTGGGAATTATTTCGGACGGAAACTTGGAAACTTCGTCCCATTCCATCACGTGGGGAAGAATCTCGGCTTCGGCGAACTCGCGGACGGTACGCCGAAGCTGCTGCTGCTCGTCAGTAAGTGAGAATTCCAAGGAGTCCCTCGCTATAAATTCGAGATATATCAGACCGCTGGTTTTATTTATACCACAAAGCTACAGCGCTCTAGGCGGCTGCTTCGCAGGTTGTGTTTACCAGCCTTCTTTTGCGCCGTTTTTCTTGTTTTGGTCGTCGAGCCACGCTTTGAGGGGAGCGAAATACTCGAGCATGGCAGAGGCGTCCATCTGTTTCTGACCGGTGAGCGCTTCGAGGGCTTCGGGCCACGGCTGGCTCTTTCCCATTTCGAGCATCCTGGCAAGTTTCGCGCCAGCTTCTTTGTTGTTGTAGATAGAGCAGCGATTGAGTGGGCCTGTGAAGCCGGCCGTCTTGCACAACGCTCGGTGAAACTGGAATTGAAGGATCGCCGCCATGAAATAACGTGCGTAAGGAGTGTTCGACGGTATATGGTATTTCGCCCCCGCATCGAAATCCGCCCCGCTGCGCGCGACGGGCGGCGCGATTCCCTGATATTCCAGACGCAGATCCCACCAAGCCTTGTTGTAATCCGAGGGGGCGATCTTTCCGGAGAAAACGCCCCAGCGCCATTTGTCGATCATCAGGCCGAAGGGCAGGAATGCGACTTTTTCGAGAGCTTTGTGCATTAGCAAGCCCATGTCGGCCGAGGCAGGCGGGACGGTTTCGAGAAGCCCGATTTGCTTCAGATATTCGGGCGTGACGGAGAGCGCGATCGTGTCGCCGATCGCTTCGTGGAAGCCGTCGTTGGCGCTATCGCGGAAGAGCGGCGGCTGCTTGTCGTAGGCGCGCTGGTAAAAATTGTGGCCGAGCTCGTGGTGAATCATCGAAAAATCCTCAGCTTTCTGCTCGATGCACATCTTGACGCGGAGGTCGTCGACGTAGTCAACGTCCCAGGCGCTCGCGTGGCAGACTACCTCGCGGTCGCGAGGCTTCGTGAACATCGAGCGATTCCAGAATGTGGAAGGCAGCGCCGGAAAATCCAGCGACATGAAGAAGCGCTCTCCGTAGTGCACCATGTCAGTCGGGCCGATATTCTTGGCCTTCAAGATCTCGGTGAGGTCATAGCCCGAATCAGCATTGGGCGGCGCCACGAGCGGGTAGATGTTCGACCAGTCCTGCGCCCACATATTGCCGAGGAGATCTGCTGGGATGGGAGCATCTTCACGGACGACCGAAGAACCGTATTTTTTTGCAAGCCCGGAGCGCACGTATGCGTAGAGCGAAAGATAGAGCGGACGCACCTCCTGCCACAGCCGATCTAGGTCAGCGCTGAAGGCGTCGGGCGGCACGTCGTAACCCGAGCGCCACATTTCGCCGACGTTCGAGAATCCGAGCTCGCGAGCACCTTTGTTGGCAAGCACGACCATGCGCGTATATTTCTGCCGCATGGGAGGCGCGATTGAATGCCACCCGACCCAAACGCGCTCGAGTTCTTTCGGATCGCGGCTGGACGCCATGATGTTTTCCATGTCGTTGAGCGTAAGGCATTTTCCTTGCGCGCCGTCCGGACACCACTTCCCTTGCCCGTAGTCGCTTTCGAGAGAAGCGATAATCTGCGTGAGCTCGGCCTGTTCGGCTGGGTCGCGCGGGGCGGGAATATCGACGGAGTGCTTGAGCAGATAGATCTTTCGCGCCACATCTTCGGGCAGCTTCAAGTGTTCGTAGCGCTTGGATTCGGCCGCAAGATCGGCAGTGGTCGACTTTACGACCTGGTTGGCTTGAGCGGCGAGGATTTCAGTATCGTGGGTGATGAAGGTTTGGTGGACCCATTGGGCTCGACTCGAACGAATCCACAAGTCTAGGAGTTTCGTTTCGGCGGCCTCGATGAATTTACGCGCTCCTTCGGAGGTTACGTTCCTCTGTTTTTGCGTAGCTTGGATGACGGCTTCTGCAGAACCGCCTGCATGAATGGTCATGATTCCACCTGATATGAGAATGAAAATTCCGACCGCCCAAAGCAATCTTCGAGCCGGCGAAGAGTTCACACTTCTCCCCTAGTGCGCCGCAGCGGCTGGCGCGCGGCCGGTGATGACTTCGGATGTTGCGGCGAGTGCGCGATCGATCCCGGCGCGGTCTACGTCATAGTGCGTAACCATGCGGATGGCGTATCTGTCGGACGAACCGCAGAGAATTTTGTGCTTGCTGAGATCGGAGCAGATGTCGTCGGCGGTATGGCCGGTGGCACGAACATCGAAAATTACAATGTTCGTCGCAACTTTCTTTGGATCGATTGCGACACCTTTGATCCTCGCGAGACCTTCCGCGAGATAGCGGGCGTTCTCGTGGTCACGATGCAGGATTTTAGGCGTTTCCTCCAGAGCGATGAGGCCCGCGGCAGCAAGAATTCCGATCTGGCGCATCCCGCCGCCCAGCAACTTCCGCCCGATGTGAGCTTTATCAATGAAATCGCGCGGGCCAAGAAGCATCGAGCCGACAGGGGCGCCGAGCGCTTTGGAGAGGCAGAACATCACGGAATCGAATTTGCGCGTAAGGTCGGCGACGCTGTGGCCGAGCGCGACGGACGCGTTGAAGATTCGGGCGCCATCGAGGTGTACTTTGAGGTTGGCGGCGTGGGCGTGGTCGCAGATGTCGTCGGAAATTTCCTGCGGATAGACGGTGCCGCCGTGCATGTTGTGCGTGTTTTCGAGCGCGACGAGGACGGTCTGCGAGTCGTAATAAATCTTCGGGCGGATGAGCGGCTCGATGAGATCCCACGTGAGGATGCCATCAGGTGCGGGCGTCGGACGCGGTAGGCAACCTGCGATGGCTGAGATTGAGGCGAGCTCGTAGAGATTGATGTGCGCGCGCTGCTCGCAGATTACTTCGCTCGTTGGAGGCGCCCAGCCTTTGATGGCGAGAAGATTGCCCATGCAGCCGGTGGGGACGAAGAGCGCGGCTTCCTTCTCGAAAATTTCCGCGGCGCGCTTCTGAAGATGATTGACAGTGGGGTCCTCGCCGTAGACGTCATCTCCCACTTCGGCTTCGGCCATGGCCCGGCGCATAGCAGGAGTTGGCTTTGTGACGGTGTCGCTGCGGAGATCGACTCGAATCACGGTCGGATCTCCGTTGCGAGCATCGCGGCCGTGGATTTACCCGTTTTTTGTATCGTCATTTGGCGCAAATAAGGCTAGCACGGAAAAAAGCAGATGCAAGCGGGCTTCGCGCGAGGACTAGCCGGTGAGTTTTTCAGGCGAGGAGTTCCGCGAGGATGGAGCTGGAAATGGTGAGGTGATTGGGGGCGAGACGCAGACTGGTTCCATCGAGGTTCAATAGGTTTTGTGAGCAGAGCGAATCGATTTGGCGGCGGATGGCGGCGAATCGGGAAGTGGTGCTGTTGCCGTTTGCGGAGTATTCGCGCCGGATGCGGGCCAAGTCGATTCCTTCGAGCTGGCGGAGGCCGAGGAAGAATTCCTCTTCCAGCGCTTGCTCGGAAGTAAGCGCGTCGATCTGCTCGCACGTGGAAATTCCTTGCTCGATTAAGCTGACATACTGCCCGGAATCGTGGGCATTGGCCCAACGCGTTTTGCCATCGAACGAGTGCGCGCCGGCGCCGAAGCCTAAGTAAGGTTCGCGCCGCCAATATTTCAGATTGTGGCGCGAGCGACGCTCCGGGAGCGCCCAGTTCGATATCTCGTAGTGGTCGTAGCCGGCAGCTGCGAGACGCACGCATGCAGAATCGTAGAATTCGGCTTGTGTGTCGTCGGGCGGAATTGCGGCAGCGCTGTAACGAGTGCCACCCGCGAGGGATTCCTTGCCGAGGTGGCTGCCTTCGTCCACTTCGAGCATGTAGATCGAGATGTGTTCGGGGCGCAGATCGAGAAGCGTGCCGACGGATGTTTCCCACGATTCGCGGGTCTGGTGAGGCAGGCCAATGATGAGATCGACGCTGATATTTTCGAATCCGGCGGCACGGAGAATTTCGACGGCGCGGTGGATGTCGGCTCGACGATGCATGCGGCCGGTGGCTTGGAGTTCGCGGTCGTTGAAGGACTGGACGCCGAGGCTGATTCGGTTGAATCCGGCGGCGAGCCAAGATTTCGCTCTTTCGGTCGTGATCGTTTCGGGATCGGCTTCGAGGGTGATTTCGGGAATCTCGAACAGGTAGGTGGAGCGTAGTGTGTCGAGAATTTTGGCAAGAGCACTAGGATCGAGAAGGCTTGGCGTCCCGCCGCCGAAGTAAACGGTGTCAACGATGCGTGCTCGGTCCGACCGAGGCGTCGCCGATTCAAGAATTTCGCGTGACACGGCGTTCGCATACGGCTGGTAGCGATCGCGCGAGACGACTCCCGTATGGAAATTGCAGTAGGTGCATTTCGTCTGGCAAAACGGAACCTGGATGTAGACACCGAGAGTCATTGACTCAATATTCTAGCGCAGCGCAAGTTTAAAAGCAGAACCTTCGAAGATTGCGTCAGTGGCTGAAGCCGCTCGGAACTGACGCCCATGGACTCATTGGGTCTAATCAGGATCGGGAACGAGCTTTACGTGCAGCTCGCGGGTGCGCGGGCCGTCGAATTCGGCGAAGAAAATCACCTGCCAGCGGCCGAGAGCGAGCCGGCCCTTCTCGATGAATATCGTTTCGGACGAGCCGACGAGTGCCGTCTTGATGTGCGAGTCTGAATTCCCTTCCGCGTGCTTGAAGAGAGGACTATCGGGGACGAGGCGATCGAATGCGCCTTCCATATCTCGCGCGACATCCGGATCGTAGCCTTCGTTCACCAAGATGCCCGCTGTCGTGTGCGGCACATAGAGATGGCAAACGCCGGATTCAATTCCGGAATCGCGAACGAGGCTTTCGATTTCGGCTGTAACGTTTTTGAGTTCCGTGCGACGAGTGGTGCGAACCGTGATTTTGTGCACGGAATACGCACCTGTATTTTCGCGTTTCGTTGTCATCTATCTCGATGAATTGCGGAGAACTGCATCGAGCTTGTCGAGAGCCGAGAATGCAAGTCGCTGACTTCAGTCGATAGCAGGACCTACGCGAATGTTAATCTGCTAGCGCCGCCGCGGAGGCGGCGCCGTAAAAGCTGAACCAAGGCTTGGCTGCTTTTAGCCGAGCATTCACGTTGTTGATGTTTTTGACGCCCTGATCTTTGAGCCAATCTTCGAGGGCTTTGACTCCTTGCTTGGCGTAAACGGGTATTCCTTCTTTCCAGGTGGCGCGGCCGCAAAGGACGCCTGAGAAATTTGTGTCCGCTTCTGCGGCGAGCTCGAGCGTCTCGATGAAGACGTCGTTGCTCACGCCCGCGGAAAGATAGATGAACGGCTTCTTAGCGACCGAAGCTGCGCTGCGAAAATATTTCTTGGCTTCGTCGCGCGTATAGGCAGACTCACCTTTGCAGGCTCTTGTGCCGGCAACATAAGCCATATTAACGGGGACTTCGACTTTCAAGACATCCACGCCATACTGCGGCTTCGAAAATTCTTCCATGCTCTTGGTGACGATCTCTGGCTTTTTGCGGGCGAACTCGATCGTTTTTTCGTCTTTGCCCTCTTCGTAACCGACGCACTCCAGGAAAAACGGAACGTCCGAGGCGATGCACTCCGCACCAATGCGTTCAACCCAGGCGTGCTTGATGTCGTTAATCTCGAAGGAATCGAAAGGCGTGTAGTAGAGAAGAATCTTGATGCAATCCGCTCCGGCTCCGACGAGGCGGCGGACAGACCAGACATCTAGGAGGTCGGGCAGGCGGCCGGGACGCGTATTGTCATAACCGCTGTTTTCATACGCCAGAAGCAGTCCGGCATTGGCCGAACGGGCGCGGGCGGCAGGCAGGCCGTATTCTGGATCGAGCAGAATCGCGCTGGCGTGCGGCGTGAGGATGCTCGTGACCGCGATCTTGAATTCCTCCAGCATCTGCGGCGTGACGGCGCTTTTGTCGACGCCTTTTTCCTTAGCGATGCCGCTCTTGAGCGAGCCGCGCTGATCCATAGCGGCTGCGGCGATGACGCCGCGCGAGTCGGAAACAGCTTTCAAGCCTTTTTGCTTCCCCGGTGTGATTTTCATGTGCGCCCTCCGAATGATGTCGTGATGTTCGAAGCATTTTAGCACGGGAGAGGAAGCAGAGGAGGTAGACGAGGTAGAGGAAGTAAAGGATAAGGGCCGAAAGACTACATGAGCCTAGAGGAAGAGGAGGTGATGCTGCGGGGCGGCGAGATCGATGTTGCGGGCCAGTTTATCGAGCAACTCGGGACCGTACTGGGCGAGCCAGGGCAGCATGCATAGAACTCGCTCTTGCAAATCCTTGTGCGGATAGAGGGCTGAGAGAATGAGAGATTCTTTGTGATTGAGGACGCCGGTGCGGAGATTTTCGGCGCGGCCGCCTTTCTCTTTCAGTTTCAGAAATTGATGAAGGATTTTGCCCTCGGCGGAGTCGAGAGCACCCACAAGAGTGCTGTCGAGGTTCATGAGCGGCTTACGGTACTTATCGAGCAGCCGCCGCAAGCTTTTTTCGTCCGAATCGAAGCGGCTCGCAAGAGAACGCGGCAGAAATTTGCGCTCCATCTCTTTACGGAGGAACTGGGGGCCGCGGAAAACGTCGCGGACGTCGAGATCGAATTTCGCGAGTACTCGCCCGATAAGCGGATCAATGAGTGTAAAAGCGGCGCGTGGAACGATCGCCGGCATTCTGCCAAGAAGAGAATCGTAAACAATCTGGTTCTGCGCCATATAGGCAATTTCGGCCGGGCCGCCGATATAGGCTGCGGTGGGAAGAAGCGTGTCCTGAATGATAGGCCGAAGGAGGACGTTGGCAGAAAAAGCCTCAGGCGATTTGTCGATCGCGGCACGGAGTTCGTCGGGAGTAAAGCGCGTCTTGCCGGCAGTGAATTCACCGTTGCGGCTGCGGAGTGGCTGGCGGCGTCCGTTGACGTTATAAAAAAGAAGCGTCGATTCGCGTGTAACCTTTACCTGCGCATGAAAGCCGTCATTCTCTAATTCCTTTGAACGGGCGAGCAGCGCTTCGCGAAGCGTTTGAGAATCGTCGAGAGCGCGACGATAAACGCCGGCCGAGAGGCGATGCAGGCGCTCGTCGAGCGGATCGATGAAGATAATTCCCCGCCCTGCGAAGATGCGCGATATCAATTTTCCGAACGCAGAACCATACGTTTCGCCAGGCGCGTAGGATTCTCGGAGAGCCGCAGCAAATTCCTCGGCGTAGGAGCCTTCCAGCAACGCCCCTGCTTTTGCCGTGAGTGACTTCACGGCATCACCCACAAGAATTTCGCCGACACGGCGATCCGTGTCTTCCTCCCGCGCTGGGATTTCAAAACGAGTGAGGCCGTCGCGCGTGTTCCAGTCGGAATGATTCACCTCGGCGAGATCGTGATCTTCCGTTGCGAGCCAGAAGATCGGAACCGCGTCGGTGCCGCGATTTGTGATTGCGTCCGCCCAGCGGAGAGCCGTCACCGCTTTGTAGACGCTATAAGCGGGGCCCGAGAAGAGACCTACTTGCTGACCGGTTACGATCGCAACGGCACCCGCCGCGAGGCGATCGAGATTTCGGGCGGTATCCGCTGGAAGCCTTGAATCGGCGGCGAAACGGGCATTTTGCTCGCGCAGAACTTCTACGACGGTCCGACGAGTTTCCGGATCGAGGCGGATTTCGCGCGCAGCAGCGAGAATTCCTGATTCGGTTGGCGGATGGGCGAAGTAGCGCCGGACGCGCTTGAAATCGTCAGTAAAGGCAGCGAAGAGTTTTGTGGTGTGAGGGACTTCGCGAAACGGAAGACAGTGCGGCTCCATCGAAGTGGTCATGATACACGCGCCTTTTTGCAGCGACAATGCAGGTGGGACGGGCGGAAGGGGAGGAAGTTAGCAAATACGGGCTGAAACGGAAGCGGCCTTCCGACAGCGCCGGAGGCGCGCTCAGGCGCGGCATGAAGCGAGTTGGTTCGACAACAAATGGCGAGTCACTCCAGTTGCGACTTCAATGCGCGAAGGCACTCTTACAGATGCGCTGAGGGAGCGGTTAGATTCGAGAGCATTACATCGATTTCGAGCTTTGCGGCTTCGCTTAGAGCCAGAAGCGGAGGACGCGGTGGACCGCCATAATAGCCGAGGCGATCAAGCGCATATTTCAAGCCCGGGATGCCATATTGCGGGCCGAGTATTTTCGCCGGCGCGAGAAGCTGTTGCGCCAGCAAATGGGCGCCTTTGTAGTCGCCGGAGCGCGAAGCATCGTAGATTTCAACGCACAGCTCGGGGAATGCGTTGGCGAGCGCGAGAATTGCGCCACAGGCGCCGAGCTCAAGCGATTCAAAAAGCGTCGAGGCAGAGCCGACCAGGGTTTGAAAGCCTTTTGGAGCAGCGGCGATGATCTTACGGACGCCTTCCACATCTCCCGAGCTGTCTTTCATGCCGATGATGTTGGGATGCTGGGCGACGCGGGCAATCAGATGGGCGTCGACCTGCAGATTCGTGAAGATGGGGACGGAATAGACGAGAACCGGAATGCGAGCGGCGTCAGCGACGCGCAAATAGAATTCCGAAAGCGCTTCAAGCTTCATTTGCGGCTTGTAAAAATGCGGCGTGCGAACGAGCGCCGCATCGAAACCGAGCGAAGCGGCACGATTCGTGTGCTCGATCGTCTCGGC
>Ga0307472_100000211_pt1 | contig 18816 bp, 13 predicted proteins | sample atmos_gasesAM5C__2_FD_204582 | JGI IMG/M metagenome (GOLD analysis project Ga0307472, IMG submission 204582) | Hardwood forest soil microbial communities from Morgan-Monroe State Forest, Indiana, United States - atmos_gasesAM5C_05 | ecosystem: Environmental > Terrestrial > Soil > Temperate...
CGAAACATATTGCGCCGACGCAAACCTCTCTTCACGTCGATCGCGCTCGACGTCCCACTGCTGAAATTGGTCTGGTTGGGAGAGCGGCTGCGCGTCGTAGCTCACTTGATCCGTTCCCGAGAAGGTATATTGCTGACCAGGCCCCGCGTTATAAGCCTGACCTCCCGCAGTTACTTCGGCCGCGCCGCTTTCGACGGACACAGTGCTGGAACTGCCATCCGCGCTTACGTCAACGCGATATTTACCTGGGCGCAGAATCGAGAATGCCAGATTCGGAGTATCAATCTCATAGCTTTCGTTATCTTCCAGATGACGCACGCGCAGAGACGCGGAGCCTTGTGCCACCTGGATCTGGACAGCTTGGTCTGTCAGGTTCAGGAAAGAAACGGCTGTCTGCGACGAGAGGCGAAGCACGCTGCCGCCCATATGCAACTCACCTCGCGAGCCTTGGTCGGCCCAGAGCTGATCTCCAGTGGTGAGTGGACGGTTCGGATTCGCTGTGACCCAGTCTGACGTTCCGGCTGGCAGAAACGAGACGGAACCCTCGATGAGATTCAATCGCGCGACTCTGCTAGGCGGATCGGCGTCCTGAGCCTGCGCCACGCCGGGTAGGGCGAACAATAACGTGATGATGAGGAGCAAGAGTTTCAGTTGAGAACTTGAGATAGAGTTATGCATTTTCACGTGCTTCTCTCCTTTCCCAGAATCAGGGAAATGATCATGTGTCATCCGGGCCCTTTCGACTTGCGTGATCCTTGTGTTGCCGCCCTTGGAAGAAATGACACGCGGCAATTAGCACCAGTAGGACTACTAGTGCGATCAGCACGACCGCTGGAATCGTACTCATACAAAATTGTAGAGCCCGAACCTAACTTCCGCCATAGGGTCTTTATCTGATATCGCCGACTGCAATTGAAGGGGAGAGAAAAGTGCATTCGAGGCTTCGAAGTCCGTGAGCCGATTGCATCACCCGTCTCGGCGAGCTAGAATCTCGATACACATAACACCTGATTTCGGAAAGCTGGACTGTACGTTATTGTACTCAACGGCGTACTCGTCAGGCCACAGTGCCCAACGGTATATTGATCGCCGACGATAGCGGGCTTTTTCGAAAAGCCGTTCGTTCCTATCTCACCCAACGGAATTTTCAAGTTTGCGGCGAAGCAATCGACGGCAATGATGTGCTCGAAAAAGCAGACGAACTGCAGCCCAGTTTAATTCTTCTAGATCTCCGAATGCCTCACATGAACGGTGTGGAAGTGGCATCCTTGTTGCGGGGCCGGATGCCAAGTGTGCGGATCGTACTCCTTACAATGTATGACGAAATCTTGAGCTATAAAGCGCTCATGACCGCGATCGGTATTGACGCCATGATACCGAAGCCGCACTGCTTTGACAGCCTGGCGGAATGCATCCAAGGGTTACTCGATTCGCCACAAACCCCGCCCGGTGCAGCCTGAACGCACGAGCCCGATGTTGAAAACGAGCGCGCGAGCGCCAGCGACTTGCAGTGTCATGCTTGCCGCGTTGTTTTGCAGTTTCGTCCCGCTCGCGAACGTGTGCTTCCCTGCTGCCGAGCGCGCCTCTGCAAAGCAACCGCAGCGCATGGTCGTTATCACAGTCGACGATCTTCCCGGCGCCGAATTTGGAACCGATCACGCCATCGGCAATTTGAAAGAGCTCGAGCAAATCAATCGCGCGATCCCCGCCGCCCTGCGCTCGCACCACGTTCCGGGCATCGGATTCGTAAATGAATGGAAGCTTCAGGTGGACGGCCAGCGAGATGCACGCACCGCGCTGCTCCAGATGTGGCTCGACGCCGGCCTAACCCTCGGCAACCACACATACTCCCACGTTGATTTCCAGACCACGCCGCTCGATCAGTATGAAGACGAAACGATTCGCGGCGAGGTCGTAACCCGCGAACTCATGACGGCAGCCGGACAGAAGGAAAAATATTTTCGCCACCCGTTTCTCAACACCGGCCCCACCGCCGAAGCCAAAGCCGCTTTTGAAGCATTTCTGAAAGAACGCGGCTATCGTGTCGCGCCCGTCACCGCGGATCCTTCCGATTACATGTTCAACGACATTCTCGGCGAGTCCACCGAAAAGAATGACAAAGAGCTCACCGTGAAAGCGAAAAAGGAGTATCTCGCATACGCAGATACAGTCTTCGCCTACGAGGAACGAGAATCGAGAAATTTATTTCGGCGTGAAATTCCGCAGATTCTGATGGTCCACGATAGCGAGCTGAACGCTCAATGCCTGGACGCACTGCTATCGCAACTCGAAAAGCGCGGCTACAAATTCATCTCGCTCGATGATGCGCTCGCCGACCCCGCCTACGCGACGCCCGATCTTTTCGTCGGTGGCGTCGGCATTTCATGGCTCATGCGCTGGAAAGTGGCCTTCGGCCAAAAGCCAGACTATGAAAAGAGTCCCGAGCCCCCCAAGTGGGTGCAACAAGGATTCGAAGAAAGCCGCCGCGCCCACTCCAAGCAGTAACGATCCTCATTCGACTCGGTACCACGACGAACGCCTTACCTCGTCGTGGGCTTTTGCTCCGGCGCGACTCTACGCAATCGCCTGCGGAATCGCCTTCTTCCACTTGCCTTGCGCCTTCAAAATCAGCTCCACCACTTCGCGGATCGCGCCCTCCCCGCCCTTCACCGTGGTGACGTAATGCGCCGCGCGCTTCACTTCCACCACCGCGTCACCCACGGCCACCGCCAGCCCGGCGCGCTGAAGAATCGGTAAGTCCGGAAGATCGTCTCCGACGTAGGCCACTTCCTCGTCCGTCACTCCCGCGCGCACAAGAATCGCCTTGTACGATTCGAGTTTCTTTGGCTGGCCCTGAATCACAAATTCCATCCTCGACTCGCGCGCCCGCCGCGCATTGGCCGGCGAGTCGCGCCCGGTAATAAATCCGGTGCGAATACCCATAATGCTCGCCAGTGTGATCCCAGCGCCGTCGTGCGCATTGAACATCTTCATTTCGGCCACACTATTATCCGGAAATGTTTGCAGGCAGACCCAGCCGGGCGTCATCGTCCCGTCCACGTCCATTAGTAGCACACGAATCGGTTTCGCCCGGCGCATCACCTTCGCTGGAAATTTAATTTCCCGAATCGCCATTTCAATTCACCAAGTGTCATCCAAAGTAGCCACGGCGAGCGCTCCACTTCGTCGTGGGCCGTGCCGCGCGAACGAAACCCAACGCTTCAAAACAACTGCAGCGTCCACAAATCGTGAATATGCACAACGCCTTCAAACCGCCCATCCCCATCGACCACGATCACCGACGTAATCTTTTTCTCCTCCATCAATCGCAGCGCGCTCGCCGCCAATTCCGTGCGCCGCAAAGTGACCGGATCGCGCGTCATGCAATCCGACGCCGTCAACTCAAGCACGTTCTGCTGCCGCTTCTGCATCACGCGCCGCAAATCCCCATCCGTGATCAACCCGAGCAGCCGCCCGCTTGCTTCCGTCACAGCCGTCAGCCCGAGCCCTTTTCGGCTCATTTCGTAAATCACGTCCGGCATCTTCGCGGTCGGCAGAACGCGCGGAGCCTTCTCGCCAGCGTGCATCAGCGCTTCCACGCGCCGCAGTTTTTTGCCGAGACGGCCGCCCGGATGAAGCGCTGCAAAATCCTCTTCCTTGAACCCGCGGCGGTCGAGCAACGAAATCGCGAGCGCGTCGCCCATCGCAAGGGCCGCAGCAGTAGAAGCCGTCGGCGCCAGATTCAGCGAACACGCTTCCTCCTTCACCGCGATATTGAGAACGATGTCGCTGGCGCTGGCCAGGGTCGAACGCGTTTTCGCCGTGAGCCCGATGAGCCGAATCCCCATCCGTTTCACCGATTCGAGAATTTCGACAATCTCTTCCGTCTCGCCACTCGTTGAAATCGCCAGCATCACGTCTTCCGCCGTCAGCGCGCCCAAATCGCCGTGCAGCGCATCCGCTGCGTGCAGAAAAATCGAAGGCGTTCCGGTGCTCGAAAATGTCGCAGAAATTTTTCGCCCGATGAGGCCGGATTTGCCGAGGCCCGTAACGACCACGCGCCCCTTGCACCCGTACAAAACCTCGACCGCTTTCTCGAATTGCCCGTCGAGTCGCTCAATCAGCCCCGCAATCGCGTCCGCTTCGATTCGCAGTACGCGCTTGGCCGTCGCCACCGCAGACTTCGCGTGATTCCCTGCCTTCGCGGTCTTCATCGAACAACCGTGCGGGTCATAGTTTCCCCTTGGCCGTCACGAACCGATTCATATCATCCCGAGCGAAGTCACGCGCTCTTTCTTTCCTTCCTTCGCGAAGCGAAGGCGCGGGACGCAGTCGAGGGATCTCTCTTTGTCTCCCGCATGCGATCACAGCATCAAGTTTCCGTCTCGCCGTCATGCGTCCCACTTTCTCACGAGCGCAGCCAAGCTGACGATCTTTTCAAGCAGCGCCCGAAACTGCCCAAGTGGCAGCGCGTTCGACCCGTCCGAAAGCGCCTTCGCCGGACTGTCATGCACCTCGAGAAAAATTCCGTCAACGCCAGCCGCCACCCCCGCCCGCGCCAGCGGCTCGATAAATTCCGGCTGCCCTCCGCTCGACTTCCCTTCCCCGCCCGGAAGTTGCACCGAGTGCGTCACGTCGAACACGACTGGATAGCCGAATTTGCGCATGATCGGAAACGACCGCATGTCGACGACAAGGTTCTGGTATCCGAAAGAGTTCCCGCGCTCCGTAAGAATAATTTTCTCGTTTCCGGTGCTCGCCACCTTCTCGGCCGCGCTTGCCATCTCCGACGGCGAGAGGAATTGCCCCTTCTTGATGTTCACCACGCGCCCCGATTTTCCCGCCGCCACAAGCAGATCCGTTTGCCGCGAAAGAAACGCCGGAATCTGCAAAATATCGCACACCTCAGCAGCCGCTTCCACCTCCGTTGCCTGATGTACGTCCGTAAGAATTGGCAACCCAGTTTTCTTCTTAATCTTCGCCAAAATCTTCAGCCCATCCTTCAATCCCGGCCCGCGATACGACGAAACCGAAGTGCGATTCGCCTTGTCATACGAAGCCTTAAAAATATACGGCACGCCAAGCTCGCTCGCCACCGCCCCCAATTTCTCCGCCATCATCAACGCGTGCCCCTCGCTCTCAATCACGCAAGGCCCGGCAATCAGAAAAAGCGGCGCCCCCGCGCCAAGCCGCACTTTGCCTAGCGCGAATTGTGCTCCCGCCGTCATCGACCGCTTTCGTCCTTCATCCGAACGCACCAGCCTAAGCAGGTTCCCCCGTATTTGCAATCCCTGACGCCGAACCCGGGCGTATCATCCCGGCCCCGAAACTCCCGCAGCGTATAATGTTCGCACGATGGCCCAGGCCCAGATCGCAGCACACCCCACTCGACGACTTCCGCCCGGCCCGCGCGGCCTGAATCTTCTGCGCCATTCTCTGACCTTCGGCCAGGACTGGAGCGGCTTCCTCACCCGTTGCGCCCGCGAATACGGCGACGTCATCTTCTTCCGCTTCCTGAACGTTCCTATCTGCCTCGTCGTGCATCCCGACGGTATCGAGCAGATTCTCGTCAAGAACCATGCGAATTTCCTTAAGTCGCGAGACTACCGCGCGCTGAAGCCCGTTCTTGGCAACGGCCTGCTGACAAGCGAAGGAGAATTCTGGCAGTCGCAGCGGAAATTGATTCAGCCGGCATTTCGCCACGAAAATATTCTCAACTACGCGCGAATCATGACCGATTCTGCCGCGGCGATGCTCTCCGGCTGGCGCGAGGGCGAATCACGAGACATCCACGAGGAGTTTATGTCTGCCACGCTCGACATCGTGGCCAAATCTCTGTTCGGCTCGGATATCTCCGGGGAAGCCCGGGGCGTGGGCCAGGCCGTCGCAGTGGTCATGGAACAGTTTATCGGACAGGCGAATCTGGCGTTCGTCCTCCCCGACCGTGTCCCGATTCCAAAAAGCACGCGCCTGCGCCGATCAATGAGGCACCTCGACGACGTGGTTTACCGCCTCGTCCGCGCGCGCCGCCGTGCGCCGCACAACAATGCCGACCTTCTCGGCACCCTCCTCGAAACCCGCGACGAGCATGGCAGCCGCATGACCGACCAGCAGTTGCGCGACGAAATTATGACGCTGTTCCTCGCTGGCCACGAAACCACAGCCAACGCGCTTACGTGGACGTGCTTCCTGCTGGCGCAGAATCCGGAAAAGGAAAAAGCGCTAAGTGCCGAGCTCAGCTCAATGTTGGGAAAGCGCGCCCCGACCGCCGCGGACCTGCCGCATCTCCCCTACACCGAGATGGTAATCAAGGAATCGATGCGGTTGTATCCGCCCGCTTGGGGCGTGGGACGCCGCGCGATCCGCGATTTCGAGCTGGATGGCTACCGCATCCCCGCACGTACCAATTTTTTCCTGCTCCAATGGATAACGCAGCGCGACGCTCGCTTCTTCCCAGACCCCGAGCGCTTCGATCCCGAACGCTGGCGCAACGACCCAATCCGCAGCGGCAAGCTTCCCCGCTTCGCCTACTTCCCCTTCGGCGGCGGCCCCAGAGTCTGCGTAGGCGCAGGCTTCGCCATGATGGAAGCCACGTTACTCCTAGCCACAATCGCCCAACGTTTCCGACTCACGCTCGCGCCAAATCAATCGATCGAGCCCCTCTTCTCGGTTACGCTGCGCCCAAAAAACGGCCTCCGCATGCACCTCCATCCCCGCACCTGACTTGCGGCGCTGAATGTTGCGGTGCATGAGCAGAATTCGATAGCGCAGTTTTTTGGAACTGTTTTTTCAGTAGCACAGGCAATCCTGCCTGTGCCAGCGTAGCATGCACCTCGGTCGTCGATTCTCGCAACCGTGGGTCTTTCTCTCGCCTTCGCTTCTATCTTTGTGGGTCACGCCTTCAGGCGTGACATAAAGACAGTGCCTTGCGCGTCATACCGCTTGCGCCGCTTCACCCGCGCAACGTAGCCACGACGAGGGCACTCCCTCGTCGTAGGCCTTGTGCGTGCCAGAACTCGCCTTCGTTTTTGTCTTGTGGGTCACGCCTTTAGGCGTGAGATAAAGATAGCGCCTTGCGCGTCCATACCGCTTGCGCCGCTTCACCCGCGCAATCCTTGCTGGGACTGTCCGCCAATTTGAAATTGCCAATTTTCAATCTGAAATTTCGGTTCGCTTTTCGAGTCGCGTAGGCTTCAGCCTGCGCCTCCGTCTCAACGCGTAACCCTCCACAATCCTGGGCACCCATCACGACCTCGTTCTTTCTTGGCTCCGCAGCAGCCAGCATCTTCAATTCTTTCTTTTGCTTCCCAGAAAGCTTCTTCATTATTCGTACCGAAGCGCAACCATCGGGTCCACACGCGTAGCGCGCCGCGCAGGAATGTAGCAAGCAAGAAAAGCCACTGCGCACAGAATCACAGTCACAGCGGTAAGCGTAACCGGGTCAGTGGCCCGCACACCGAACAGCAGGTTCGCGAGCAGCCTCGTGAGCCCGAGCGACGCGGCGAGACCAATAGCGACTCCGAAGAATGTTAGCTGGGCGCCGTCGCCCAGAATCAGCCGGAGGACGTCTCTTCGTTGCGCGCCCAGCGCCACACGCACTCCGATTTCGCGCGTGCGCTGGCTCACCACATACGATATCACCCCGTAGACTCCGACCGCCGATAGCACGAGAGCGAGACCGGCGAAAATGCTCAGAAAAATCATGGCGAACCGCTGGTTCGCCACCGTACCAGAAACTAGCTCGTCTAACGATTTGAACTCAAAGAGCACCTGATCGGGGTCGAACTGCCGGGAAGCCGCGCGGAGCGCACCGATCGACGCCAGTGGCGGCCCAGACGTCCGAACCACGACGTCCATCCCGGTGAACAGTTTTATGATCCGTTCCGGCAGCTGGCCGATCGCGTAATAGAATTGGCCTTCGCGGTCTTGTCTTGCGGTATCGTTCAGGCCCGTCTGCTTTGTGTGCCCAACGATGCCGACGATTTCGGAGTGCAGTAAAGGCCCCATCAGGTCGGTATCGATTTGCTTGCCGATCGGATCTTCGTTCGGGAAGAACTCATGTGCAAAATTCTCATCTATCACGACGATGCTGCGCGAGTTCTCCGTATCGTTCGGAGAGACAAACCGCCCGCGCAGAAGGGGAATCCCCATCGCTTTGAGATAGCTGGGCTGAACGGAATTCCAAATTCCGACGCTCACTTCATTCTGCGACGAAGGCTTGGGCGCTCCTTCGATCCAGAACGGCATCTGCGGCCCAACGCCCACCGGAAGCCCCCCGCCAACTCCGGATGCTGCGACGACTCCTGGCACGGACTCGAAGCTGGCCGTTGCGTCGCGCAGTGCTTGGCGCTCAATTGAAACTGCCGTTCGTTTCGAGGGCGACAGCATAAGACCGAAAGTGAGCGCGTTGTGCGAATTGAATCCAGGATTCACTCTCCAGATTTCAATGAGACTGCGAATCATTAGGCCCGCTCCGACGAGCAGGACGATGGAAAGAGCTAGCTCGATGACAACAGACACGGCCAGTACGCGGTGGCGGCGAGGGCCACTCGATGAGCTACGTCCATCACCTTTCAGGCCCGCGGATATTTCAGCACGATAGGTTTTCAGAGCTGGTGCTAATCCGAACACGATTCCGGTAAGCATCGCCGCTACGAGCGTGAAGAGTAGGACCGGCGCGTCGAGTCGAATTTCACCGGTGCGAGGGAAATAAGTCGGCAAATTTGCCATGATGCGTTTCGTGCTCCAGTAGGCAAACAGGAGCCCGAGCACGCCGCCGGTGACTGCGAGCAGGATGTTTTCGGTAAGCAGCTGGCGAATCAAACGAAATCTTTGGGCGCCTAGCGCGCGGCGTATAGCAAATTCACGGGCGCGAGCCGTCGAACGCGAGAGAAGTAGATTCGCAACGTTCGCGCAGGCAATTAGCAAAACGAAGGCGACCGCGCCCATCAGGATGAGAAGCGTCTTGCGAGCGTCTCCGACCGTATCTTCTTTGATCGGGACAACGTTAACGCCCGCGTGTTCGTCCTCGTGCGGATAAGCAGCAGCCAACTTGCGGGCGGTCACATTCATCTCAGCGCGAGCCTGCGCGAGTGTGACGCCCGGTTTCAATCGCGCCGATGCGTAGGTTCCGTTGCGAACCTTGCGATCTCTGAAAACTGGATCGTTAAAGAGATTGACGGGAACGAATACATCGATGGAAAGCGGGTCGAGGAAGGGCAAGCGGGCAGGGATGACGCCAACGATAGTGTAAATTTCGCCGCTGAGGTTTACCGCCGTTCCCAGAATCGCGCGCGACGAATTGAATTTCCGCTTCCAGAGATCGTCGCCGATGACGGCGATGGGAGCGGCGCCAAGCTTATCTTCTTCAGGAAGAAATGTGCGGCCGATGATGGGCTCTATGTTGAGGAGCGGGAAAAATTCCGCCGATACCCTTTCTGCGGAGAGGCGCTCTGGATCCCCTACACCGAGAAGGCTAAAATTTTCCCAACGGTAACCCGCCATCAACGAGAAAACGTGATTTTGCTCTTGGGTATCGAGAAAATCCGGGAAAGAAAACGGCTCCTTCTGATCGAGAGCCGTCGTCCAGTAGACGTCGACGAGTTGTTCAGGATTCTCATACGGCATGGGTTTCAAAAGCACGCCGTGGACGACAGAGAAGAGCGCGGTGTTAGCCCCAATGCCGAGCGCGAGGGTGAGAACGGCAATCGCAGCGAAGCCTGGGTTCTTCGCGAGAATTCGCAGACCGTAGCGGATGTCTTGCCAGAAGACCGACATAGGAGTCCCCTGTGGGCCGCGCGCGCGGGGACATCATCTCAGAACCACTCCCAAATTCGAACATGGAATTTGAAGAGCCATGATCGCCGCCCGATTTCCACAGGCCTGCGTAGTTCTACGGATTTTCAACCCCTCGAAACCGTGCTACCATTGCTCGTTTTTATATGACGAGGCAAACGACGCTATCGGCCGCCAGAAAGACCCGGCGGGGAGAAAACTTCCCCCGCCTCCACACAGGTGTGCCGCCACCCGCATTTCCAGCTTCCAGCCTCAAGCTTCCGAGCTTCCAGAATCTAATCGCAAATCCGGAATTAGAATTTCGCTCAACTCATAGAAAACTCAACCCACTAAGAATTTCTAATCGCAAATTTTGGCGATTTTCAAACCCCAACGGAGTGCCACTACGTTTCCGCTGGCTCTTCTTTCCAGCTTCCAGCCTCAAGCGTCCAGCTTCCAGAATCTAATCGAGACACCGCGATTAGAAATCCACGCAAACTCAACAAAACAAAGATACCTCCCAATTTCTAATCGGGACAGAACTGGCCTTTTGTTTTCTCGGATTTCAGCCGGCGGTAGGCTCGGCGGCGCCCTTCACGAGTCACAAGTCACGAATTACGAGTCACGGAACTACAAGTCACGGATTTCAATCAGCAGCAGGATCGGCAGCGGAAACGCGCTTATCGGCGGCCACTCCGAGTCGCGCGCGGCGATTCTCAAGGCTGGCGCGCACGAACGCGGCAAAAAGCGGATGCGGGGCGAGAGGCTTGGATTTGAATTCAGGATGAAACTGGCAGCCGACGAACCAGGGATGATCGGGCACTTCGACAATTTCGACATACACGCCATCGGGCGTGCGGCCGGTGATGCGGAAGCCGGCGCTCGTGAGCGTCTGCTCGTACTCGCAATTAAATTCGTAGCGATGGCGGTGGCGCTCAGAGATTTCGAGCTCGCCGTAGGCTTTATGCGCAAACGAGCCCGGCTCGAGTTTGCACGGCCACGCACCCAGGCGCATCGTGCCACCCATTTCGTCCACGCCCAGAAGTTCGCGGAGTTTGTAGATTACGCGATTCGAAGTCGAGGGATCGAACTCCGTGCTGTCGGCATTTTCAATTCGCGAAACCTGGCGAGCGTATTCGATCGTCGCGCACTGCATTCCAAGACAAATTCCGAAGAACGGGATTTTTTTCTCGCGCGCGTAGGTGATCGCGTGAACCATTCCAGCAATGCCGCGCTTGCCGAACCCGCCGGGAACGAGAATGCCGTCGGCGTGGCGAAGCAGCTTGTCGGCCGCGGTGATCGAATCAATATCTTCCGCTTCGATCCATTCGAAGACGACCCGCTGTCGATTCGCGAGGCCGCCGTGAACCAGCGCTTCGCGCAAACTCTTATACGCGTCCTCCAGCTGCACGTACTTGCCAACCACGCAGATGTGCACCTCGCCCTGCGGGTGTTCGAGCGTCTCGAGCATCGCAAGCCAGCGGCTCAAATCGCGCGGCGGCGCCTCAAGGTGCAGCAGGCGCAGAATCTGTTCGTCGAGCCGCTCCGCAGCGAGCGACATCGGGACTTCGTAGATGTTGCCAACGTCAGGCGCGGAGATCACGCAGGACTCGTGCACGTTGCAGAAAAGCGCGATCTTGCCTTTCAGATCGCCGGCGAGCTGGCGGTCGCTGCGGCAAATCAGAATATCGGGCTGAATTCCGATGCTGAGCAATTCCTTCACGCTGTGCTGCGTCGGCTTGGTTTTCAGTTCGCCTGCGGTGGGGATAAACGGCACGAGCGTGAGATGAACGAAGAGAACATTATCCGGGCCCATTTCCAGCCGCATCTGGCGAATCGCCTCAAGGAACGGAAGCGACTCGATGTCACCGACCGTGCCTCCAATTTCCACGATCACCACGTCAACGGCGTCAGCAACCTTGCGGAATGCGGCTTTAATTTCGTCGGTGACGTGCGGAATCACCTGGACGGTTTTTCCGAGGTAATCGCCGCGGCGCTCTTTCGCAATGATCGACTCGTAGATTCGGCCGGTGGTCCAGTTATGATCGCGCGTCAGATGCGAGTTGGTGAAGCGCTCGTAGTGGCCCAGGTCAAGATCGGTCTCCGCGCCGTCATCGGTGACAAATACTTCGCCGTGCTGATAGGGCGACATCGTGCCAGGATCGACGTTCAGGTATGGATCGCACTTCTGGAGGGTGACTTTAAGTCCGCGACTTTCGAGGAGACAACCGATCGAGGCAGCCGCTACGCCTTTGCCGAGGGAAGATACTACGCCGCCGGTTACAAAGATGTATTTCGGGGCGGCCCGCAAAGCGCTCGAATTCCTCCGTTGGATTCGGCGTACTCGTCATTATGTTCGGAAACGCGGCGTGTGTCAAATCGCGTCGAAAAATTTCTCTTACAAGTCCTCGGCTCGTCAGGAAGCAGCGCGTTCTTGCAGAATTTTTTCTACGCGCTGGATGTCGGCGGGGACGTCAACGCTGATCGCATCGTAATCAGTCTCAACGGCGCGAATATGAAATCCATTTTCGAGCCAGCGAAGCTGCTCGAGTTGTTCGACGGCCTCGAGCTCTCCCGGAGGAAGCGTGGGATATTCGAGCAGGGCCTCGCGACGGAAGCTGTAAAGACCGACGTGCTTCCAGTGGTGCGGCGCGGCGGCGGCTTTGTTATCGCGTACCCAGGGAATTGGGGCCCGCGAAAAATAGAGGCAGTTACCGTCGAAATCGCGGACAACTTTCACGATGTTGGGATCCATCACGTCGTTCGCCTGTGTGATCGCAGTGCAGGGCGTGGCAATCTGGATCGAATCGTCGTCAACCATTTCGGCAATGATGGCATCAATTGTGCCGGGGTCAATGAGCGGCTCGTCTCCTTGGATGTCGACGTATATTTCGGCTTCCAGATGCGCCGCGATTTCGGCCACGCGATCCGTGCCGCTCCGATGGTCGCGGCGGGTCAGGACGGCTTCTCCGCCGAACTCCTCGACGGCTTTCTTGACGCGCTCGTCATCGGTGGCGACGACGACGCGCGCGACGCGCGCGGCTTGCCGAACGCGCTCAACGACGTGCTGGACCATTGGGCGACCCCCAATTGAGGCCAGCGGCTTGCCCGGCAGGCGGGTGGAAGCGTATCGGGCCGGAATTATGGCGAAAACTTTGACGCTCGAAGCTGGATTTTGCGGTGCCATGGCCCCCGTGCTGTCTTTTATCTGCCCGCTAAGTCTAACACCAGAGGACGGGGTTCGCCGCGCGCCAGAAAAAAGTCCGCCTCAGGGCACATCCCGGTTGGGAATACATTTTTCGCCGCTTGTTTTCGAAAAACATGGTGATACAATTTGGCAGCAGTACAGGCCATCGGGGGCACCTTGAAATACCGCGCGACGCAGCCCGGAGCAGGATGGGGGCTCGCGGCGGTTTGTGTGGCAGGGATGCTCTTGGCCGCTCCTTTCCTTGCAACTCCGATCTGGGCTCAGAGCGAGGCGACCGGTCCCGTTAATCCCCGCACCTCTGAAAAGCTCGGCAAAAAACTCAAAACCGAAACGGAAATGACTCTGGTCAACGTGACCGTGACGGACCCCTATGGGCGCCTGGTCACCGGACTCGAGCAAGATTCTTTCCGAGTTTTTGAAGGCAACAACGAGCAGGAGATCGTTCGATTTTCCAGCGAGGACGTGCCGATTTCGATCGGCGTCATTTTCGACATGAGCGGCAGCATGACCGACAAGATCGATAAGTCGCGGCTGGCCGCGGTCCAGTTTTTCCGGACGGCGAATCCGCAGGACGAATTTTTCCTCGTGGATTTCAACGATCGCGCGGAGCTCGTTAGCTCGTTCACAGCAAGCGTCGAGGAGTTGCAGAACCGGCTGATGTTTACCGCGGCGCGTGGTGAGACGGCGCTTTTCGATGGAATCTACCTGGGACTCAGCCAGATGAAAGGAGCACACAACACAAAGAAGGCGTTGCTCATCATATCCGACGGGGGTGATAATCACAGCAGGTACACTCTGTCCGACGTTCGCAATTTTATAAAAGAAGCGGACGTGCAGATTTTCGCGATCGGGCTCTACGATCCTACGGGCGGCCGCACTCCGGAAGAAGCAAACGGGCCTGCCCTGCTGAGTGATTTGACGGCCATGACGGGCGGCCGGACGTTTGTAGTGAACCAGATTGCGGATCTGCCGGATATTGCTTCAAAAATCAGCATGGAGTTGCGCAACCAATATGTCCTGGGATATAGACCGAGCGATCACGCGCATGACGGCCGATGGCGCAAGATCAAGGTCAAGTTGCACCCACCGAAGGGGCTTCCTCCCCTCACTGTATATTCGAAGACGGGCTATTTCGCGCCCGGTCATTAGCACCTACAGCCACGCAATTCTCTTTCTCGCGCTCGCGAGTGTTTATCTGTTTGCGCCGTGCGTTCGCGCGCAGGGCGCAATCCCCGGCCCTCCGCCTCCGCAAAACCCAGGGCAGCAGAAAGGCGTTATCAAAGCAAACGTCGATCTGGTGGTGCTGCACGCCACCGTGGACGATGACAAAGGGCAATTTGTCGGCGACCTGAAGCAGGACAATTTTCGGGTCTTCGAAGATAAGGTCGAGCAGAAGATTTCCCTCTTCTCCCGCGAAGATATTCCCGTGACGATGGGCTTGGTGATCGACAACAGCGGAAGCATGCGCGAAAAGCGGTCGCAAGTGAATGAAGCGGCGCTCACCTTTGTCAAGACCAGCAACCCGCGCGACGAAGCGTTCGTGGTGAATTTTAACGACGAGTATTATCTCGATCTGAATGAAGATTTCACGAGCGACCAGAAGGAATTGAACGAGGCGCTCTCGCGGATCGATTCGCGCGGAAGCACCGCGTTGTACGATGCGATCATCGGTTCGCTCGACCACCTTAAGAAGGGCCACAGAGACAAGCGCATTCTACTCGTGATTACCGACGGCGATGACGACGCAAGCCGCAAATCATTTGAGTATACGGTCAAGGTGGCGGGGCAATCGGATGCTGCCATTTACGCGATCGGCGTCTTCAGCGAGGACGACCGCAAGCACAGCAAGGGCATGGTGCGGCATTCGAAGAAGATTTTGGCGGAGCTTGCGACTGCGACCGGCGGGCTCGCGTACTTTCCCGACAACCTCGAACAGGTGCAGTCGATTTGCGCGCAGGTGGCGCGCGACATTCGGAATCAATACGAACTGGGCTACTATCCGAGCAACACCGCCAAGGACGGCTCGTTCCGCACCGTGCAGGTGCAAGTACAGCCGCCGAAAGGCCGCGGAAAATTAGCGGTCAGGACGCGGGCCGGCTATTACGCGCAAAAGGCTTCGCAAGGTCAATAGAAGACCACCGCGCACCGTTCAGTGCCGCGATTACCTCGAAAGCAATTCCAAAAAGCTCGTGCCATGCGGGATTTCACCACCGAAATTCTCGGCTACCGTTTGTCCCATGTCGGCGAGGGTCGAGCGAGTGCCCAGGTTCCGTCCTTCCATGGCGCGCGAAGTGTAGGCCAGAATCGGCACATATTCGCGCGAGTGATCTGTGGTGGGATTCACAGGATCGGGATCGCAACCGTGATCGGCGGTGATGATTAACAAATCCGACGGCCCCAAGAGCTCGAGGAACGGCCCGAGCTGCTCGTCAAATTGCTCGAGTGAACGCGCGAATCCCTCCACATCTTTGCGATGGCCGTACAGCATGTCGAAATCAACCAGATTTGCAAAAATGAGTCCCTTCGGGCGCTGGGCGATCGCTTCGGTGAGTTTCGCCATGCCATCGGAATTATTCTTTGTCGTAACGTAATCGTTCACGCCTCGCCCGTTGTAAATGTCGTGGATCTTGCCGACGCCGAACACCGGAGTGCCGCGCTCGGCGAGAACATCGAGCAGCATTGGCTTAGGCGGCTCGACGGCATAGTCATGGCGCCGCTCCGTGCGCTGAAAATTGCCTGGCGGGCCTGCAAACGGACGCGCGATCACCCGACCCACGCGATTGGGCCCGTCGAGAATCTTCCGCGCGATCTCGCACATGCGATACAGCTCTTCGATGGGAATCACGTCTTCGTGTGCCGCAATTTGAAAAACGCTATCACCGGACGTGTAAACGATCGGAGAACCCGTGGTGACGTGCTCGAGGCCAAGTTCTTTGATGATCTCCGTGCCGGATGCGGGTTTGTTGCCGATCGTGCGTCGCCCGATTTGGCGCTCGAATTCTTCGATGATTTCCTTGGGAAATCCATTCGGATAAACCGGAAACGCCTGGTCGAGCCAGATGCCAGCCATTTCCCAATGTCCCGTGGTCGTGTCCTTCCCTGGAGATTTTGTGGCGCCCTTTCCATAGCTCGCGGCGGGGTGCGCAGGCGGCGTAAGGTATTTGAGCCGGGCAATCTTGCTAATGCCGAGTCGCTGAAGATTTGGAATTCGCAGTGGCCGGGAGCATGCGATGTGGCCGAGCGTATCGCGGCCCACGTCTCCATAATCTTTCGCGTCCGGCAGTTCCCCGATGCCCACGCTGTCCAGCACGATCCAAATAACACGGTCAAATCTGTAACTTCCGGATGTCATCGCGGCCCTGCATAAGAACTAACATAGAACCGGGCGGAAAGGGAGGCTTCGAGTTTTTGGGTATCGGGTCGGTGTCCGATTAATACGTTATACGTCCAAGTGGTGCTCGCTTGCACATAAGACCTTTATTCTCACCGTATCTTTAATCTTTAACTAGCACATACCGCTAGGGCGAGTCCCGGTTCCGGCTTCCTGCGTCGGAACGGTCTGCGTGGTTGGCACTGTGTAGGAAGTCGTTCCAGCCAGGTTTGCCGCACATTGCTCGATCGCTTGCAGAACGGCAGGCAGTGTGGGTGGTAGATTCGGAATCGACTGGTCAGGTTTTTTAAAATTAAGCGCACTAGTCAGATCCCCGACCGTTGCACGGCGCCAGGCGCTCAAGTTGGGCACCTCAGCACCGAAGAGTGTTTCGAGGAATCGCAACACCGAAGTGTGATCGAAGAGATCCGATGAGACGAACCCGCCTCGACTGAACGGCGAGATGATCAGCATGGGGACGCGAAAACCTAATCCGATCGGGCCGGTAATCGCTGGACTACCGATTACGGTCGGGTCCGGTACCGCGGGCGCGGTCACAAATTCTCCTGGCGTGCCGGGAGGGGCCGTTACCGGCGCAACGTGATCAAAGAATCCGCCATTTTCATCGTAGGTGAGAAACAAAACCGTCTTTGCCCATAATGCCGGGTTCGCTGTCAAAGCACTGACGACGAGCGAAACTATATTCTCGCCGAAGATCGAAGGCGAAGGCGGGTGATCCGACGTTAGGACCGACCCCACCAGCCAGGAGACTTGCGGCAAATTTCCAGACACGACGTCGGCCAAGAAGTCGACGGGGAACTGCGGCCCGAATGCGTTCTGATGCAGCACCGATGCAGGATCCTGAAAATTTTTGAAGTAGGGGAGAACATTGTCCGAGAGAATCCCGCCGAGAATAGTCTCATCAGGCGACGAGTAAACCTTCCAAGAAATTCCCCGAGCCTGAAGCTGCTCGGGCATCGTTGTATAGGTCAGACGACCGTAAACGGCTGTGCGATTTGTGACAATGGTCTGCAAAATCGGTCCGCCGTTTTTTCCATCTGGGTCGATGGAGGCCGCCATCGTATAGAGGCGATTAGGATCGGTCGGGCCCATCGCTGAGCAAAAATAGTTGTCGCAGATCGTGAAGGCATCGGCCAGTGCGTAGTAGTAGGGAAGGTCTGCGCGAGTGTAGTAGCCCATGCTTAATACGGCGTCGTTGGAATCAATCGGTAGTCGCGAGCTCACAAAACCATCCATGGCGCCGTTGTTCCAGCTTTTATGCTGCGGCACCCAATCATGGTTGATGTCGTGCGTGCAGGCTGCATTCGTTGTGGAAGTGTCCAGGTGGAATGGCAGGAGCGCCCCCACTGGCGGGATCGTCGTATTCGCTGGGTCAGGCTGCTGGAATGCCATACTCTGGTCGGAAAATCCGCGGACGCCGCGGTAGCTGCCGAAATAGTGATCGAAGGAACGGTTTTCCTGGATGAAGATGATGACGTGTTCGACGTCGCTCACCTTTGCGCATGTCGTTGGACCGGGGCCACCTCCCAAAAGGCTGCCTCCGCCGCCGCAGTTTGCAAGCAGCGCGGAAGCTAGCCCGGATGCAGCCGTGGTGCCGGTTAGTTTGAGGAGTTCCCGCCTCGTAATAGGTTGAAAAGGCAACGATTGATCCCTGTCGAGTCAGATGAAACGGTGGGGCGAAGGGCTGCTTGAGTATACTGCAGAAAGTCCAGAGTGGAGCTCCTCTGAAACCGTCGGTAGTTTTCATCGAATGATAAATACGTGCGACCGGCGAATTTGAGGCCCATCGCTGCCGAGGTGAGATCCCGGCTCATTTGCCCGGCTTGACTTGACGGCGTATAATTTTTCATTTACACGCATGCCAAAGAACCCTACAGACAAGGTGGCACTCGCAAAGGCGCTTCGTGGGCCCGAAACCGCGGTCGCGGCGGGTCCTGCGACGATCCCGGGCGATATCGAGGAGATCCGCGTACGCGGCGCTCGAGTCCACAATCTGAAGAATCTCGATTTCACGATTCCGCATAATGCCATCACGGTGGTTACCGGCGTTTCAGGATCGGGAAAGTCCAGCCTGGCGTTTGACACGCTCTATGCCGAGGGCCAGCGCCGCTATATCGAGTCGCTTTCAGCATACGCGCGGCAGTTTCTCGAGCGCATCGAAAAGCCGGACGTTGACGAAATCACCGGAATCGCGCCAGCCATCTCGATTCGGCAGAAGAACTCGACCCGGAATCCGCGGTCGACTGTCGCAACGGCAACCGAAATCTACGATTACCTGCGGCTGTTGTACGCGCGCGTGGGCCACACGTTCTGCCTGAACTGCGGCGAAGAAGTGCGCAAAGATACGCTCGACGAGATTGCGGCGCGCGTGCTGGCGCTTCCGGCGGGCCGGCGATTCTACGTCTTGTATGAGCTGAAGCTGACTCCAGATGCATCGCCGCAG
>Ga0307472_100000212_pt1 | contig 18622 bp, 16 predicted proteins | sample atmos_gasesAM5C__2_FD_204582 | JGI IMG/M metagenome (GOLD analysis project Ga0307472, IMG submission 204582) | Hardwood forest soil microbial communities from Morgan-Monroe State Forest, Indiana, United States - atmos_gasesAM5C_05 | ecosystem: Environmental > Terrestrial > Soil > Temperate...
GGCACTGAGTCACCGTTCTGCACGCTATGCCCCCTCGGAGAACCAGAAATAGCGATAGGCCACGAGCCTCGGATAGAACCATGGTTGCCACGGAATTGAATCGCTTGCCAAGTTTCAAGAGTCGACGACGTTATCACCACTCGAAAATGAACCCAAAGAAACGGAAGAGCAATCCAGAGAAGAACCTCTCGAACAATCGAGAGACATACCTGCAGGAAGTGGGCTGGATATCGAGACAAAAAACATCTCGGCTACCGCTCGAGGGAGAAGTTTTTTTGTTGACATCCCTTTTTATAGAACCACCTATCTCAGAATGCGACGCTATTCCCGTGTGGTAGTGAACGCGACGAGAACGCTGGAACGGCGCCCGCCACACGCCACACGCGCTCACCTTGTCCGATATTCGCCTCTCTGTGGCAGAAGTTGCGCTTATAGGCTTGTACCTTCAATGGCGAGCGCGACACGCCTGTCTTTGCCTCTTAGCGAATGAGCATCGAACGGTTAGTGAGCCGGAGTTGAACGGTGGGAAGCACTGAGGAGCGCATCTTTCAGTTCTTTGGCGATCCAGAGTGGGCCTACTAGGAAGTAGACGACGCCTTGAAAGAAAGCTGGTCTATTTCCTTCGATCCGATGACCGGCAAAGAGCAGGATCCATCCGCCGACAAAAAGCGCGAGGCCGATCCGCCACCAGGTGATGCACAGAAGCACGAGACCCGCGATGACGATAGGAATTCCGACGGCGTGCATCACCTTGTTCCAGGGATTGGTGTGCTCGTGGTCGTATTGCGCCATGTATTGACTCAATGAGGGCATCCCGTCCTCCCCGCAAGCGGTCGATTTCCTGACGATTAAGACATAACCTCGCCCGGTGATGGAACCAAGTACCGCGGAGCCGAAGCGGGCGTTCTTTGGTTTCTTGTTTTGCGACAGCGCGCATGTAGCTACTTGGGCACAGGCAGGATTGCCTGTGCTACTGAACAGCAAAGAGCGGCGGCGATCCTTTCGAAGTTGGAAACTGATTCCAAACGACTCTCCTTTTGACAATAAGGCTCGCGGTTTCGCTACAATCAGTCTTTAGTCTTTTCGAGCATCGTGAGAGGACGAGGCCAGGCGAGGTGTCAAAACGGGCGTGGGTAATTCTTGCAGCTGTTGCAGGAGGATTGGTTCTAGCATCATTTGCGCTTCTTTTCGCGATGCGAGGAAAAATTCGGGAGATGGTTCGCAGCGAGACGGAAGCGTACCTCAGGCTTAGATTTCACAGCGCGCTCGAGTTCAAGGATTTTGAAATTTCGTTGAGGCCCGGCGTGCACGTCGTGATCACCGGCGTGGTTTTGCGCCACAACGGCAGGACGGACATACCCCCGCTGATCGAAATCGCGAAAGTTTCTTTCTACGGCAACATAAGTGGACTGCTGGCCAACAAGGTGACTGTGAGCAGCGTGCGCCTGGAGGGCTTGCAAATTCGCACGCCGCCTCGAGAGACAGGCGGGCCTCCGTTGATTCAGGGAACCGACGCGAATCTAGCGGAGAAATTTCCGATCGTGATTGGTGAGATGATCGCGGATGACGCGGTGCTCGTCCCTCTTCCGAAGAATCCGGCCTTAACGGCGCACCCTTTCTACATCCGCCATCTCGACATGAATAATTTCAGGTTCGACCAGCCCGCCGATTTTCACGCGATCCTGACGAATCCCAAGCCGCGCGGGGAGATCGACTGCATCGGAAAATTCGGACCGTGGGACGCTGAGGAACCGAGCCTCACCCCCGTGGAAGCGAAGTTCGATTTCGAGCACGCCGACCTCGCGACTTTGAAAGGGCTCTCCGGAATTCTTTCGTCCAAGGGCAAATTCAAAGGGCCGCTGGACTATCTGGAAGTGGAAGGCGAAACGGACACTCCCGACTTTGCTTTGCGAACGGCGAGCCATCCAGTTCCGCTGCATACGGTGTATTCGGCGTTCGTCGACGGAACGAACGGCGATGTGATCTTGAACAAAGTGACGGCTACGTTTTTGCATACGACGATAGTCACGCGGGGCGAAGTGGTTGACTTGAGTACGCACAAGGGCCGGACGATCGATCTGGATGCCGTCTCGGACAAAGGGCGAATTGAAGATTTGCTGCGCCTGACCGTCAAGACCGACAAGCCGGTGATGACGGGCTACGAGCGGTTGAAGGCGAAGATTCTTATACCCGAGCGAGACGAAGACTTGATCGATCGCATGTCGCTCGACGGGCAATTCGCGATTGGCGATATCCAGTTCACGAATAACGAGATTCAGGATCGCATTGACACTCTCAGCAACAAGGCGAAGGGAAAGCCTCAACTCGGTGCGGAAGGAACCCAGCTCTCCGAGCTGCGCGGAACTTTCACGATGACGCATAGTGACGCGAAGTTCTCGAACCTTACGTTCGGAGTCGAGGGTGCGTCGATCGCGCTCGCAGGGACGTACAACGTCAATAGCGGAGAGTTGGATTTTCGCGGCAAGTTACGGATGGACGCGAAAATTTCTCAGACAGTGACCGGCAAAAAGTCGTTCTTCTTGAAGGCGGTCGATCCGTTTTTTCGTAAGAATGGCGTGACGGAAATACCGGTGAAAATTACCGGAACAAAGGATGCGCCGAAGTACGGGTTGGATTTGCATGACAAGGCGAACAAGGAACCGGCAGGGACAACTATGAAGTAGTAGAGAAACCGTTCACTATCAGAGACCGCGGCGGCCTTCCATCGCTTTCATCATCGTCACTTCATCGGCATATTCGAGATCTGAGCCGACCGGAATTCCCATCGCAATGCGAGTGACGTTAACTCCCAGCGGCTTGATCAGCTTCGAGAGATAAACGGCCGTGGCTTCGCCTTCCGCGGTCGGGTTCGTTGCGACAATGATTTCTTCGACGGCGGCGCCCTTCAATCGTTCAATCAAACTTTTGATCTTCAATTGATCGGGACCGATGCCTTGCAGCGGCGAAAGCGCGCCGCCAAGAACGTGATACAGGCCGTTGAACTGGCGCGTCTTTTCGACGGCTTGAATATTCGTGGCTTCCTCGACAACACAGATGATTGCTTTGTTGCGCGTCGCACCGGTACAGAAGAGGCACGGATCGGTGTCGGTGATGTTGTTACAGACCGAGCACTCGCGGATTTTTTCTTTCGCGTCGCGAATTGCATCGGAAAGGGCAAAAGCCTGCTCGCGATCGCCACGCAGCAGGTGGAAGGCGAGGCGCTGCGCAGTTTTCTGGCCGATGCCGGGAAGGCGTTTCAATTCTTCGATCAGCCGGTTTACTGAGGGCGCAAAATCAGGCATTTAGAATCCGTGGTGAAAATTTTCTTATCGGATTACAAAACAAGAAGGGAACTGGAGCCGCATCCCGGTTCTCAAAAATTTCATTCAGCTCAGAAAAGTCCGGGAATTTTCAGGCCCATGATTCCGGGGATGCCGCCCGCCAGATCTTTCACCTGCCTGGAAAGCTCCTCGTCAATGCGGCGAGTGGCGTCATTTACGGCAGCGAGAATCAGCTCCTGCAGCATTTCCTGGTCTTTGCTCTTGAATATGTCCGGCTCGATGCGCACTTCGGTGAGCTGCTTCTGGCCGTTCATCTTTACCGTGACCATTCCGCCGCCCGCCGATGCTTCAACGATGAGCCCGTCCATCTGCTTTTCGAGGCTCTCCTGCACCTGGCGGAACTGGGACAGCATTTGCTGCAGAGCTTTTACTTCCATGGTCATTCCTCGCCCGGGCGCTTGATTTTTGAAATCTGGCCGCCGAACTTTTCAAGCATAGCCCTAACGATTGGATCTTCTTCGAATCGAGCCCGCAGCTCCGAACCGCGACCGACCACAGCTGCGCGACCTGACTCAAGTTTAACACACACGCGAAGCGGCTGGCCGACGACTTGGTTCAACACTGTGCGCAAACGTTCCATCGGGTCCCGGGCCTGCAACATTTCCGCAAGCGCACGGCTTTCGGTGGGGAAAAAAAGACGGAGTTCACCTCCATCGATTTCCCAGCGCGTGGCGTGCTCGACCATGGACCATAGAAATTTCTGGCCTTGCAGCGCCGCCTTAATGGCGTCCACTTGAGCGGAAGCAAGACCACCCGCGGCATCTTCCGCAGCACGCGCGACGATGCGCGGTGGAGATGCTGGAAGCGGGGTTGGGATGCTACGGGGTGATGGAAGGGTTGCCGCCGGCGACACGTCGGATGAGGACAATTTTGCGTCGGATGGCGTTGCAGGAGCCATTCGCGCGGCGGTTGCCACGCCGGACGCTGCCGGTGAAGCAGACTGAGACGCTGAGACGGCACGCGGCGGAATGGACCGCGGCGCGCTGGAAGATCCTGCCGCGCGCGGAGGTTCGTCACGCAAATCGGCGAGGATTTCTTCGAGCGGAGCCAGGCGCTGAGCGTTTACCAGCTTGAGAAGTCCGAGTTCGAGATGCAAGCGCGGATCAGGGTTGCGGCGCAGGTCGTCGTCGGTAGCGAGAAGGATTTGGAAGAATCGCGTTAAATCTTCTTCCGTGAAACGAGCCGCTTGCTCGGCGAGGCGAGGCCGCTCGTCGGGAGGAGCGGAGACGAGATCGGAATCGGCGCCGCAGACTCGCGCGACGAGCAGATTGCGGAAGTGGCGAATTGATTCCCGGCAGAAGTGCTGGAGATTTTGCCCGTCGGTGATGAGGCGATGGACGAGGCCAAGGGCGCGTTCAGCCGATTGCATTGCGATTGCTTCGACGAGCTCGTCGAGAACGCTTTCAGCTACGACGCCGAGAAGTTCGCGGACTTGCGTGTCGGAAATTTCGTCGCCGGAGTAAGCGATGGCTTGCTCGAGGAGCGAAAGTCCGTCGCGAAGGCTGCCTTCCGCAGCGCGGGCGAGAACCGCGACGGCGCCGGAATCAATTTTGAGATTTTCGGACTTGGCGATGCGCTCGATTTCGCCGGCAATTTCCTTGAATGTGAGGGAGCGGAAGTTGAAAAGTTGCGCTCGCGATTTGATCGTTTCGACAAGATCTTCCGAGCGCGTGGTGGCGAGAATGAAGACGACGCGCTCGGGCGGCTCTTCGAGGGTTTTCAGCAGGGCGTTCGATGCTTCGTCGGTGAGTTGGTGAGCTTCGTCGAGGATCACCACTTTGTAGCGACTCGACGCCGGCGCGTAACGAACCATTTCGCGGAGCTCGCGAATCTGGTCGATGCCGCGATTTGAGGCGGCGTCGATTTCGAGGACGTCGAGCGAAGTGCCTGCGGAGATTTCGCGGCAGGAGTCGCAGGTGTTGTCGGGCTCAGCGGTGGAACCTTTCACGCAGTTGAGCGCTTTAGCGAGGATGCGCGCGGTGGTGGTTTTCCCGACACCTCGAACGCCGGAAAAGATGTAGGCGTGAGCGACGCGATTCGACTTGATGGCGTTTGCCAGAGTTTGGGTGACGTGCTGCTGACCGACAATTTCAGCGAATGTTTGCGGCCGATATTTTCGAGCGATGACTTTGTAGCTCATCGAAGATCCGTGACTCGTGATTTGTGACTCGTGACTTGCGAGTCGCGATTTCGGCGCATTGGAGGAAGGTCGATTTTCAAAGCCGTCGAGACTCCATTTTCCCGTGCCGGTAGCAACAACCTTGAGCAGCCATTCTCAAAAGCCCTGGAGCAAGGGAGGAACTTCGGGTGTTCCGCGGCACACGAAGCTGACCCGTTACCGTTGCTCCCTTCCGGGCCTGGCGGGGTTCACGGGGAATCGTTGCACAGAGCCCGAAGTTCCACCGATCAGCAGTTGTTGCAGAAAAATATTCTTCGCTGCAAAACTGCTGGGCAAAGTCTAGCACAGCGTTCGAAGGAGAAAAAGTTTTTGGGCGGGAGGAACGATGCGTCGAGTCTAATCGCTCTGTCTCGATTAGAAGTTCGTGACTCGTAACTTGTGACTCGTGACTTGTGAAATGACGGGCGGACGGTCCTTCCGCCCGTCCAGAGTCACGGCCGATAGCGTTGTGTGCGTCGTCATCATAAAGCGGTCCATGGTAGCGCGGAGTCAGACGGTTGAATATTCGTAGAACTACGTAGAGCTGTGGAAAGGCGGAAAATTGGGACAAGAGAAAGACGAAAAGGGGGAAACGGGACGTAGCGCTGCGCCTAGTTAGGCTATGCGGCGCTATTCGGAGAAGGCCCACGACGAGGTGAGGCGCTCGTCGTGGCTACCTGGGCCGGTGGTGCCAGTGAGGGCAGCGGTCGAGACCGAGGGCAGGGTGGTGGCTGGGCTTAGCGTGAAGGTGACGCGGAGGAAGCGGGAGCCGTCGCGGGCGACGAAGGCGATTGTCTTTCCGTCGGAGAGATAGTGGGTGTTGGCCACGGCATCGTAGAGGCGGCTCTCGTGGCCGTCGACGTTGACTAGGTCGCGGTCGCCCTCCGCGCCGATGACTTCGTAGAAATAGTGATGGGAGTCGGGATCGAAATTGAAATTAGCGAGTCCGAGGGCGTTGTATTCGGAACCGGATTTACCATCAATGATAGCAGTACGGAAGGCGCGCATGGTGACGGCAGCTTTGAAGTTGCGGCCGCCGCTGATCGTCTCGTAAGCGAGATGAGCGGAGTCGGCGCTGATGGCAATCCAGCCGACGCTCGTGGCGCCGCGTTTTCCGGCGGAAATGGTGAGGATAGGTTTGTTGTCGCGGACTTCCACAAAGTCCTGACCCTGGCGGGCGACATACGCGAAATGTTGGGCGTCTTCCGTGAAAATGACGGGGCTTAGGATTTCATCGAATCCGGGACCTGCGTCGCCGCCTTGGAAAACAGCTACATCGCCTTTGTCACGGCGGGCGGCGTAGACGAGCTTTCCATTCGGGTCGAATTCCGGGCTGGAGACACCGTGAAAATCGGTGGTCAGGTCGTGAATCCCGCCAACCATCACTTCAGTGGAACCGCCGAGAGCAGACCAGGAGCCGGCCATGCCTTTGCCTTCGTAGGTGGCGAGCGGCTGGCCGTCCCTTACGATTGTGCCGAATATTTCTGCTTTTTGAAACCGCCCTTGGAGTAAGCGCCGCCGTACGCGTAGTGGTTGCCGTCGCGACTGAAAGCAATCTGGCTGATGATTTCGAAGCCAGGTGTGGGCGTGCCGTCAACGACGTGAATGAAGGTGGATTTCATACGCCCGCTCATGAAGAAACGTCCGGCGCCGCGGCTGAAGCCCCAGCTGGCAAAGCCCGGCTCGTCGACTTCGCCTGGAAGTTCCTTGCCGTCCATCACGGCGACCCACTTCTTCGAGCGCCTAGCGAGAAACGCGAGGTGCTTGCCGTCGGGACTATATTTCGGGTAGGAGATGTCGTTGTATTCCGCTCCGATTTCTGAGCCGTCGACAACGAGCCGGCACCTTTTTTCGCGACACTCGCTGTAAGCGATGGAAGAGCCATCTGGTTGGAAGGCGACCGAGGTTGGACTTGAGCAGGCTTTTGAATCTTCCTTGCCGTCATCTACGAAGTGCCACTCCGAAGAGCGTTTACCGAAGAAAACGATTCGAGATTCGTCGCGGCTGAACTGAAGATACTTGATGTCATCGTAGGCGTTACCGAGCTGTCTTCCGTCGAGGTGGACGCTGCGCTTATCGCCTAGTTTTTCGATCCACGCGAGATGGTGATCGCCGACGAGGGTTTGTTTTACCTCGGCGCCCGGGGTGAGTTCTGCGAGCACGTCTTCGTGAAAGAGGGAAGCAGGCTGGGCAGATTGTGAGCGGGATGGGCGGATGGTGAGGAACGACACGATGAGGGCGGCGAGGAGAAATTGCGTTGGGGTTGAGGTCCGGAGCCGGATGTGGGCGGGCATGGGCGCCTCCTGAGATATGCGTAAATGACGCGATATTTAGGGGACCGGATATCAACTGGAAACTGGCGGAAGGGTAACGCGGGCCGAGCGGAAGGTCAACTTCAGCGGGAGCTGGCTTTGCGCGATTCGAACGAGATTAGGGCGGCGGCTTCGTCGTCGAAATTGGGGATTACGTTCAGGAGGCGGAGCATCTCGAGAACCATTTTTACGTTGCCGCGAGGGCTGAGCAGCTTTAGGGCGCCGCCCCGAGTTCGGAGGGAGACGAAGGCGCGCACGATGGTGCTGATGCTGGAGCTGTCGAACTGGGTGGCGCCCGCAAGATTGAGAAGGACTTTAAGTTCGCCGTCGTCGATTAGTTTGCGCAGGTTTGCGGTCAACGAGTCGGTACTGGGGCCGATTGTGGCGCGGCCTTGAAGGTCGAGGATGGCGATGTCGCCGACGTGGCGGACCGCGATTTGGAGGCCCATAACTTCACCTGCTCAGGGTGGAGATTCGGCTGGAGTGAGTATAGCTTTTCTGCTGGTGCGGGGATAGCGGCGTGGAGAGGCATGCGCACAAGGAGGCAAGGAGGTAGGGAAGCAAGGAGGCAGGATGACCGCGGCACGGATGCAGCGTGCGCGCGGAGTGGATTTTGATCCGCTCCGCGCACGTGATTGGATTAGTGGGACGCTTGAGCCGTTGTTGGGTTTACCGCCTTCAGAGCGGCGCGGGCTTGGGGGACTGCGACGGCTGACTCGATGCGCTCGTCGTTGATGGCGGCTAGTGTAACGAGAACTTGCTGGCCCACGACGGGCTCGCCGGCTTTGGTTTCGGCGTCGGCGAGAAGGCGCAGGGAAAGCGGGTTGCGTGGATCTTCGTGGAACTCGGCGATGGCCATGGCATAGCGGTCGTCGAGCAGAAGGACGGCGCCGTGGGCCGAATGGTAAGACTTCTGGACCGGAGTGCTGCGGCTCGTCTTTGCCATTGCGCTGAGAGGCGCGAGCGCGCGATCGGCTTCGGCCTTCATATTGGCTTGCGCGGCGATGAAAGCGCGAGTCTGAAGAATCGTGGCAAGCTCGGTATCGTGCTCGTCGCGAGAAAGTGCATGCTTTTCGGAGAGCACGAGCTCCGCATCGCGAAGGTCGCGCATGGCGGCTCTTGGATCGGGATTGAACAGAGCCAAGGTGCGGTGAATTTCGGCTTCCGCGACAGGGAAGCGACCGTCTTTGTGAGTGACGAGCGCGAGAGCCAGGTGAGCTTTTCGGCCATCCACGAAACGATTCTCGCGGAAGTAAGTCATCGCCTTCAGCATCTGATCGGTGAGTTTTGTCCCGGGGTCATCTTCAATTGCGATTGCTTTGTCGTACTCGGAGCGAGCTCGGTCTTCGTCGCCCATCAACGCGTAGGTAGTGGCGATACCGATTTGGGAAAAGCCGGGAACCATTTTGTTCGAGGCTTCGAAGTGCGCGAGAGCGCCCTTGAAATCGCCCATCATGCGAAGAATTTCGCCGTAGGAGTCAAGCGGGTTCGGCTGGCCGGGCAGAGCGGCGACGTAACGCTCCATGTAAGGCGGCGCAAGCTGCGTTTGGCCGGCGAACGCGTAGCAATAGGCGACGTTGTTGAGCGCTGGCGCGTAGTTGGGATCGTTTTTCAGCGCGCGCTCGAGAATGGCGGCGCCGCGATCGTATTCCTGGTCGTTCGAACACATCCAGGTGCCAGCCATGGCGATGAAACGGTTATCGCGAGGGTAGCGCGCGAAAAGATCATTCATGGCGGCGATGGCAGAGACCAAGTTGCCGTCCTTGGTGCCGTTCAGGAATTGGATCAGCTTTTGTTCGTCGGGCGCAGCGGACTTCATGTAGAGGCGGGCCATGGCGCGATGATGCTCGCCTTCGGCAGGATTCGTCGTGTTGAACGCGAGCATGGCGTGCGCCAAAGCGAATTGCGGATCTGCCTTCACGGACTTGCGTATCGTTTCGACACCGCGGTCAACGTAGAGCAGATCGAATTCGTCGTGAACGCCTTCTTCGTAGAGACGACGCGCCTCGTCGGATTTCGTGGTGACTGGAATCGTGTCGGACGTTCTGGCCGCCGTCGCAGCGCTTGAGGCGGACGCTGAAGGCGCAGACGACTTCGCGTGGCTCTTTGGCACATCTTGTGCGCGGGTTGCAACGCTCGTCGCGCCGGTGATTGTGACGGCGAAAGCCGCGATGAGTGCCTGCCTGCTAAACGTTGAGAGCGTCATTTGTCCTTTATCCTCGCTATGGTTTTCTGCGATTTCGTGAAGTCTAATGACCCTTCAAGGCGTAACCGGGATCGAAGGGCTGCTTTTCGTCAATCTTGATCACTTTCACGCCGCCAGTGATGCTGTAGACGTCGACAATTCCGATCGCCGTAGGATTCGTTTCAACTGTTTTCACAATTTCCTCATCGCTATTCAGGAAGACGACTTGGGAGCCGGACTTGCGCGCGGGTTCAGACAGGATCGTCTTGCCCTGTTCGGCGTCAACGCCCATCACCTTTTCGATAATGAACTTCATCGGGGCCGTCGAGGGCTCGCGCAGAACGATGGTGACGTTGCGGCCGTTGGCCCATGTGGCGGTCTTGCCTTTGAACATTTTGCCGAGATCGGCGAGCGTCATGACTCTTGCCGGATTCGCCGGGTTGACGATGACGGCAAAATCCGTGGCAAAAGCAGCGCTGACGGCCGCCAGCAGCAGCAAAATCGTGGCACTCACAATCCGAGTCCGCATCGTGACACCTTTGTTTCGAAGCCGAGGAGTGAGGCGAAGCCTCTGAAGCTCGCCTGAACGAAGGTTAGCATCCGGGCGAGGGGTGCGGACGGCGAATCACAGAGTGCGTGTCGCCAGCGGAAACTGTACGGAGGTACAGGAGGGAATTGCGATTGCGTTGCGGAATGTTGTAGCGCGTAGAGCGATCGAACCATGCGCCGGTGCGCGGGTGGCGGGAGGAGAAGATCAGGAAGCCGGGGCGAGAAGCGTCGGGGACGCGGATTCAACGCCCCATATAGGCACCGGCTGCAGCCTTGACACACCGAGCGTCCAACCAGACGCTTGCGCGACCACTCTCTCCACCTGAAACAAGACCGGGCGCGAGTCGAGTTCGCAGCCATTTCGGTGTTCGATGACTCGCAGCGCCACGACCGAATCTTTTTCGACTTCGACGTGCAGCGAGAGCTGGCACCCGCCGTCGCTTATGTTGGAGGTGAGCGTGCGCTCGGTGAAGACACGCCCGTAGCGGTTGAAGCCGCAGACCTCGATACGGAATGCGCTGGCGATACGCTGTTCGCGGCGCGGCTGCCGCGTGAGGTCCGCTGCTTGTGATTCTGCAAAGCGTGCTACTACGTTGGCCATGGTTGAATCCTCCTTCGTCGAGCGAAATTTGCAATATTTCTAAAGGCGCGGCGCGGCGAGAACCGCTCGGCACGCGAGACGTGCTGTCCTAACTACAAGGGCCGGTGTAGGCGAGATCTCGTCGTGGTTACCCGGGGCCGCTACGCAGCGCCTTTGGCTACAGCCTTCGTCGTTGTGCGCTTTAGGAAGCGATACAAGCTCGTGCGGCCAATCCCGAGAAGCTGCGAGGCGCGGACGCGGTTGCCATTGCACATTCCAAGAACACGCTGGATATGAATTCCTCGGACTTCATCCAGAGGCAGAGGCCGCCAATTTTCTTCAGAGCGGGCGACGGAGCGGCGCGGCTTTTGAAGATGCGCGGGGAAATCGGTAACGTCAATGAAATCGGCGCTGGCGGTAAGGGCCGCGCTAGAGATTACATTTTCGAGCTCACGGACATTCCCCGGCCAATCGTGCTGCAGCAGGGCAATTTGCGCGCGCCGCGACAGTCCCTGGAATGGCTTGGAGTAGGCCTGGCTGTATTTCTTGAGGAAATGCTGCATCAGAATGGGGATGTCCTCAGCGCGCTCGCACAGCCCGGGAACGCGAATCTCGACGGTGCTGAGGCGGTAGAAGAGATCTTCGCGGAAGCGGCCGGCGAGGACTTCAGCGCGAAGGTCGCGATTGGTGGCGGCAATGAGGCGGACGTCTACGTGTTTCACTTCTGGCGAGCCGACCCGCTGAATTTCGCGGTTCTGAATCACGCGCAACAGCTTTGCCTGCATTGGCAGCGAAGTCTCGCCGACCTCATCGAGAAACACGGCGCCACCATTGGCGTATTCGAATAAGCCAGGGCGGGTATCGGTGGCGCCGGTGAATGCGCCGCGAATGTGTCCGAAGAGCTGGCTTTCGAGAAGCGTGTCAACGAGCGCGGAGCAGTTGCAGACGGCGAAGCGTTCCTGTCCGACCGGGCTCATGTTGTGCAGAGCGCGGGCGATGAGTTCCTTGCCCGCGCCAGTGGGGCCGGTGATGAGAACGTTGGAGTAGTGGCGGGCGACTTTTTTGGCCAGGTCGAATACTTCAAACATTGCGGGGCTGCGTCCAACGATCCCGTGGAACTGGAGATTCTGGAGCAAGCGATCTTCAAGATCACGTATCTGGGAACGCTGCGTAAAGAGGTCAGCGAGATCGTCGAGTGTTTTCGTCAGGCGCGCAAAATCCAGAGGTTTGGCAAGGTAATCGTAGGCGCCGCGCTTGATGGCGTCGATTGCAGCATCAACGGAATAGTAGTCTGTGACGAGGATGACGTAGATGCCGGGGTCATATTGGAGGACCTTTTCGAGAAGTGCGAGTCCGTCCATGGCGGGCATTTTGAAATCGGCGATGACGGCCCGGCAGCCGCCGAGGCGGATTTTCTGCAGCGCATCTTGAGGATTCGTCGTGCCGACGACGGGGAAACCGAGCTTTGTGAGGCGGTCGGTAGTGAGGTCGACGAGATCGGCTTCGTCATCGAGGACACAGATTGGAAGATTTTTTCGGGCCATGCTGACGATGGGTTTTTCTTCGACCGTGATCATGCGGGGGTATAAGCACGATCTGTTCCACAGCGCCTTCTGATAGACGTCAGGCTGCGGGCGGGTGCGGACGAGCGCGGCAAGAATGCTTTCTAAATATCCTTCCGTTATTACGTTGCGAGAGGGGGAGAAGAAAGCCAAGCGAGCCAGTTGGGAACAAAATCGCGCAAATTTTTGAGCCAGCGGTTCGTTGCGCAGGATTTCAATTCGGGACTTCGGAACGGGAACAGTTCCGAAACGGAATCTGGCGGATTGAGAAATGATAAGCAAGAAGCGGCATCCTGTCGGCTCTTGCCGGTTGTGTCCTAGGGATCCACCTCGAATGCGTTCCTGGTTAGGCGGCCCTGTTACGCAACTCGAGCCGCCGAGAGACCGTCGGAAAGTGTCTCCTTGTAGTTTGCCCGCGGACGCAGGCGTTCAAGAGAGACGCGCGCGGTGCCGGCATCATCCTTCTCGGCGCTTGTCAGAGCTTCGTATACGATCGGGAAACTGGCGGCTGTGGCCATCGGCTGGAGAAGCCGGACAAACACGATGCAATTCGGGCGGATGTCGGCTCGCAGCAATATTGACTTCTTATCGTCTGGTTTCCATTCGAGGACGGTCTTCTCGACGAAGAAATTCTCCTTGGCGTCCCAGCCTGACACTTCCACGCGATAACTGTCTTCGCCATTCACGTGTATGTTCAAGTCCGAGTCCATGATTCCTCCTGACCATGTAATCGCCCGATGGCTTGGTGCAGGAAAGGTGCCAAACACAGCGGTGCCGGTGTTCAGCGGTAAGAAGTTAGATAGCCGGCCGGCGGTCTGGCGTGACGAGCGATGTACCAAAGGCGCGAACTGTGCGGAATTGAACCCATTTTGAGTTGCGGGGAATGCGCGAAGGCATCGGGGAGCTAGCGCGTCAACCGAGGTACAAATCAGCCCCAGTTCGAGCCGGGATAAAGCGCGCCCAAGGCAAATCGAAAGACCACGCTAAAGATCTTGTCGAATAGATACCAGGCGAGAATGAGCCCGATCATTCCGAAGCTCTGCGTGCGAAACCAGTTGAGGAATCGCCGTGCGACGTCTTCGGGCATGATCAGCGTAACGGCGGTATTGCCATCCAGCGGCGGCACGGGAAGGAGATTAAAAGTGCCGAGGAGCAGATTGAGAACGAACACGATGCTCAGGAACGTGGCGGCGAAGCCTGCGATGCCGGGAACGGCGGCGACGACCACGCGAGTGAAGCCGGCAGAGGCCGGACGCTCGAACACGCCGGCGAGCATTCCAGCGTGAATGGCAAGCGCCGAAAGGATAACGAGCGTGAAGTTTGCGGCCGGTCCGGCGAGCGCCATCCATGCGGCTCGGCGAGGATGCCGCTCTTGCCACAGCGGGTCGTAGGGAGCGCTGGCCCAACCGATCATCCAGTGCGCGACAAAGTAGGAGATGATGGGAACGAGGACGAGTCCGACCGGCGAACGGCGGATGTGAGGAATCGGGTTGAGCGAGACCTGGCCGCCCTCGAATGCGGTGGTGTCGCCGCCGAGCTTGGCTGCAAGGGCATGTGCGCCTTCGTGGCACGTGGTTGAAAACAGGAAAACGATGTACCAGATGACGCCGAGGACGAGGAAGTCGGGAGCCATACCGGCGTAAGACTATGCGTTCGCTTGGCGTTGTGCAAGCTTTCCGCGAGCGCGACGCATGAGGCGCACTGGCGGACACGTTGCCCTGATATTCGGTTCCGAGGGAACTAGCGGTGGCCGAGGCGCTCGAATTCGCTCATGGCGCGTTCCATTTCCTCGCGGGCGGTATCGGCGGAGGAACGGACGCCCTGGACGCGGAGGCGGAAGTCGTCCGGGTTGGAGGCGCGCATGAGAGCCTCTTCGAGAGTGATGAGGTTGCGCGAGTAGAGATCGAAGATCGATTGATCGAATGTTTGCATGCCGTACTGGCTGGTGCCGGCGGCGATCGCGTCGCGAATCATACGGGTCTTGTCCGGATTGATGATGCAATCGCGAATGTAGCCGGTCGAGACCATCACTTCGACGGCGGGGACGCGACCCTGACCGTCGCTCTTGCGCACGAGGCGCTGGCTGATGACGGCTTTCAGCGTGGAAGCGAGCTGCAAGCGAATCTGCTTTTGCTCGGGCGGCGGAAAGACGGCGATGATGCGTTGAATGGTTTCGGTCGCGTCGAGCGTGTGCAATGTCGAGAGGACGAGGTGGCCGGTTTCGGCAGCGAGCAACGCCGTTGAAATCGTTTCAAGGTCGCGCATTTCGCCGACGAGGACGACGTCCGGGTCCTGACGAAGCGCGGCGCGCAACGCAGTGGAAAATGAAGACGTGTCGACTTCGACTTCGCGCTGATTAATGAAGCCTTTCTTATCGCGGTGAAGATATTCGATCGGGTCTTCAATCGTAATGATGTGCTCGGCGCGGAGCGAGTTGATGCGGTCAATCATCGCCGCGAGCGTTGTCGACTTACCGGAGCCGGTGGTGCCGGTGGTGAGAATCAGACCGCGCTGCTCTTCGCAAATTTGCGTGAGGATACGCGGGAGCTCGAGCTCTTCGATCGTGCGAATCTTGGTTGGAATGACGCGCAGAACCATACCTACGTTGCCGCGTTGCTGAAATACGTTGACGCGGAAACGCCCGAGGCCGGCGACGCCATAGGCCATATCGAGTTCGGCAGTTTCCTTGAATTTCTGCTTCTGCCGGTTGGTCATCATGCTGAAGGCCATTGACAGCATTTCTTCCGGCGTGATGCGCGGCACATCGGTCAAACCACTGAGGATACCGTCGACGCGAAGGTAGGGGTGGTTGCCGACCTTGAGATGCAAGTCGGAAGCCCGGCTCTCAACTGCGCGGCGCAAGAGATCGTCAATGTTGATGGCCATGAATAAGCTCCCGGCTGTCTGTTCCATGTGAAGCTAGCACGCGGATTTATGGGCGAGCAAGAATGGCCAGTACGGCAATTTCTAAGCGAACACCTGTACGTTCGGACAGGTGTGATTGAACTTGCAGCTTCTTCAGGCCAGGGGCTGATCGCGAAGGAGGAAACGGTCGTAGATTACACCCGCGAGTACACCGCCGAAGAGCGGGCCTACCCAGTAGACGCCATGATTCGACCAGTGACGAGCAACGAGAGCTGGTCCGAAAGCACGGGCCGGATTCATGGCGGCGCCTGTGAAGGGATAAGCCATGAGGATGCCGACGGTAACGGTGAGGCCGACGGCCAAGCCGGCGAGTCTATTGGAGAGGCTCCTGCCGTCCACCATCGTGGCAAAAAAAACGAAGACAAGAATGAACGTGAGAACCGCTTCGAGGATCATGGCGTGCATGCGGGTGAAATCCGTGATGGGGACGAGGTCGGGAGTACCGAGCGCAACTGGGCGCCAAACGGATTCGGGGATGACGGTGATAAGCAAAAAAGCACCAGCAAGCGCGCCGAGAAGCTGCGCGATCCAGTAAAAGAGCGCTTTCATCGTTCCGAGCCGGCGGGTAACCCAGAAGCCGGCGGTGATAGCGGGATTGAAATGTCCGCCCGATACGTGGCCAACGGCGCTGACCATCACGCCCATCGCGAGTCCACTAGCCGAGGCAATTGCGAGCAAGCCGACGTTCGATTGTCCGTTGGCGCGGAGATATTGGTCGGCGCAAATGCAACCCGCACCAGCGAGAACCAGCGTAAACGTTCCGGTGAATTCGACGAAGAGTTTTTGGCCGAGACTGTACACGGGCACTCCGCGATCGGAGCAGGGTGAGTTGAACGCGGCGTGGCGATCGCGCGCGAATTCTACTACGGCCGTCGAGACGGACGGCTACTTTTTGAAATTGACGGTCAGAATTTACGTTCGTGCGGGAAGCGCTTTGTCAGCGAGCGGCTGCCGGAGCGGGAACGCCGACCGGAGTAAGCCAGCCGTGACGGTCCGCCTTTTTACCGCCGGTGATTGCGAAGAATTCGTCCTGAATACGCTTGGTGATCGGGCCTCGCGTGCCGTTGCCGATTGTGACGCGATCGACTGAGCGAATCGGAGTGACTTCAACTGCAGTGCCGCAGAAGAAAAGCTCGTCGGCGATATACAGCATTTCTCGGGGAATGATCCGCTCGCTGACGGGAATATTGAGATCGCGGCAGAGCTGCATGACGGTGTGCCGGGTGATGCCGGGAAGGGCGCAGTTCGCGAGAGGCGGAGTAATCAGCTCGCCGCCGATAAAGAGGAAAACATTCTCGCCTGAACCTTCGCTGACGTACCCGTTGACGTCGAGCGCGATGCCTTCCGAATATCCGTTGGCGTGAGCTTCGATGCGGATCAGCTGCGAGTTCATATAGTTCGCGGCGGCTTTGGCCATTTGTGGCAAAGTGTTGGGGGCCGGACGATTCCAAGAGCTGACGCAGACGTCGACGCCCGCGTGCAAAGCTTCTTCTCCTAAGTATTGCGCCCATTCCCAGCACGCCACATAGACCTCGATCGGGCAGCCAATCGGATTCACTCCCGCAGTACCGTAGCCGCGCATCACCATCGGCCGGATGTAGCAGGCGTTCATCTTATTTGCGCGAACCACATCAAGATTGGCTTGCGAAAGTTCTTCGCCGGTGAATGGAATATCCATCCGGTAGATGCGGGCTGAATTGAGAAGACGCTGCGTATGGTCACGGAGTCGGAAGATCGCAGGACCTTGCGGAGTGCTGTAACAGCGAATGCCTTCGAAGACGGTAGATCCATAAGTGATGACGTGAGACAGGACGTGAACCTTGGCGTCATCCCACTCGATCAATTTGCCGTTGTGCCAGATCTGACCTGTCTTCGGAAAGCTCATTAGGTGTCTCCGCGGCGTGAATTCATGCTGTTGTGCGCCCGCAAATCGAAAGTACAGCAGCGTGGTTGGGGCGTCAATGGGAAGGAGGTAGTAGAACTCGGTCGGCGCGGAATCCATATTGGCCGGGCCGCTTCTGTTCGAGAAAATACTTCGCCTTGAATCAATCCTCGCGGAGCGCGACGAGAGGATCAACTTGCGTGGCGCGTTGCGCGGGAATGAAACAAGCAAACAGAGCAACTGATGCAAGCAGCACCGCGATCGATACGAATGTGAGGGGATCGGTCGCCGTCACTGAAAAAAGCATCGAGCGCAGAAAACGCGTGACGATCGCGGCGCCGATGAGGCCGACTCCGAGACCAATAGCGACGAGCAGCATTCCTTCTCCGAGCGCCATGCGGAGGATGTCACCGCGTTGTGCGCCGAGCGCGACGCGAACGCCAATCTCATGAGTTCGCTGGCTGAACGTGTATGCCATTACGCCGTAGATGCCGATTGAGGCCAGCAACAGCGCGACACCTGCGAAGACGGCGAGGATTGTCAATGCGAAGCGGCGATCCGCAAGAGATTTGGCTACCACTTCGTTCAGCGTGCGAACTGCGAACACAGGAATCCCGGGATCGACTGACTGCACTTCGTGGCGAATTGAGTCACCGAGCGTGCCGGGATCGGCGCCGGTGCGGAGATAAATCGCGGCGCTGGCGGGGGGATTCTGAAAGAGAGGGGAGTAAACGTGCGGCATAGCAGGAGCGTCGAACGCATCGGATTTTATGGATGCTACGACGCCGATAATCGTTATCCACGGCGCTTGAAAGTTTGCGGGTCCGAATTTGATCTGTTTTCCTATGGGATCTTCGCCGGGCCAGTAGCGGTGGGCTAGCGTGTCGTCGATCAGGGCGACTTTTTGAGAATTTACGTCGTCGGAATCTGAAAAATTGCGCCCGGAAACCTGTGCAATTTCGAGTGTGCGGAAATATTCGGGAGTGACGGCTGCGAATTCGGCGACGGGCGCTCGTTCCGCATCGGCGGGCCGGCCTTGAATCGTAAACGCGAAGCTATTGCGGGCGCGGCTCATTGGCAGGCTGCCCCCACTGCCGATGGCGGCTTGCTGGACGCCGGGCATCCCTG
>Ga0307472_100000213_pt1 | contig 18598 bp, 15 predicted proteins | sample atmos_gasesAM5C__2_FD_204582 | JGI IMG/M metagenome (GOLD analysis project Ga0307472, IMG submission 204582) | Hardwood forest soil microbial communities from Morgan-Monroe State Forest, Indiana, United States - atmos_gasesAM5C_05 | ecosystem: Environmental > Terrestrial > Soil > Temperate...
GGACTACGACCTCACGGTGATTCCCTTCATCGAACGGGTGCGGGGCAACAGCTACGCCGCGCTGCACGTTCCGGGCAGCTACTACGAGGCGCACGTCTACCCGGTGCGCAGCATCCAGAAGGCCGGTGGCATTCTGGTGGCGGGCTCGGACGCGCCGGTGGACACGCGCGACCCACGGCCGTTCGTCAACATGGCGCACGCGCTCACGCGGCGCCTGCCGGGGCAACCGAGCCTCAATGCCGCCGAGGCGGTGTCGATCGGCGAGGTACTGGATGCCTACACGATCAACGGCGCGCGCTTTCTCGGGCGCGAGCAGGACGCCGGCTCACTCGAGGCGGGCAAGTCGGCGGACTTCATCGTCCTCGATCGGGACATTCTGCAGCTCGCCGCGCGCGGTCAGGCCGACGAGATCGCCGCTGCCGCGGTGCTTGAGACATGGTTCATGGGGCGGGAGGTCTACCGTCGGCTCACACCGCGTCCTTGAGTGGAATCGAGGGATCGGCCAGCTTGTCCACGTTCGGACGGGCATGCGCCGCGATCAGCTTGCGCGCTGCCATCTGGTCCTTCGGCGTGTTGATGCTGTCGAGGGCGACGAGCTCGCCACCGCGCAGGTAGCAGACGCTGAAGCTGCGTGTGGCCGGTGAGCCGCGCAGCACGGCGGTGTCGTAGCCGTATCCGACGCCGATGATGATCAGCTTGAGGTCGAACTGGTCCGACCAGAACCACGGCACCTTGTCATGCACCGTCTCGTTGCCGAGCAGGTTGAGTGCGACCGTCGTGCCCTGCTCGAAAGCGTTGTCGACGGATTCGAGCCGAAGATGCCGGCCATACTGTCGATTGAGATGGCTCGCGCAGTCGCCCGCGGCGTAGATCGCCTCATCGGCGGTGCGGCAATGCACATCGGTCACCACGCCGTTCTCGCACTCGAGACCGGCGGCCCTGGCGAGCTCGTCCGCCGGCGCCACGCCGACACCGACGATCACCAGGTCGGCCGGATGCTCGAGACCGCCCTCGGTGAGCACGGAGCGCACGCGGCCGGTGCGCGCATCGCCGTACAACGCGCGCACAGTCTCGTTGCAGCGCAGGTGCACGCCGTGGCGAGCGTGCTCGGCCTCGTAGAACGCCGATACCTCGGGGTTCGTCACGCGGCTCATCACGCGGTCCGCCATCTCGAGCACGGTGACCTCCATGCCCCGCTCGCGCGCGGTCGCCGCGACTTCCAGGCCGATGTAGCCGCCGCCGATGATGACGACTTGGCCGCCCGGGGAGCATTCGGTGCGGATGCGGTCGGCGTCGGCGATCGTGCGCAGGTAGTGCACCCCGGCGAGCTCGTTACCGGGAGCGAGGAGACGGCGCGGACGGCTGCCGGTGGCGAGCAGCAAGGCGTCGTACGGCAGCACCCGGCCGTCATCGAGCCGCACGTGCCGCTCGCGGCGTGCGATATCGGTCACCCGGTGGCCGAAATGCGTCGTCACCGCATGATCGCCAAAGAAGGCTGCCGGGCGGATGAGGAGCCGCTCGCGCTCGAGGCTGCCGGCGAGGTACTTCTTCGACAATGGGGGCCGCTGGTACGGCGGCCAGGGCTCTTCTCCCACCAGCGTCAGCTGACCGGTAAAGCCGCGGCGGCGCAGAGTGTCGACCGCCTGCACGGCGGCCTGCCCGCCTCCCGCGATCACGATCCGCTCGTACATCCGCGAGAGAATAGCCCAACAGCGATGGTCCGACCGCACCAGGGAGAAGCGCGGCTATCCGCCCACGCTCCACCGTGGTGCAGGCGGTGGGGCGAAGACCGGGTCCCGGTGCCGCGCGTCGGATAACCGCGATTCGACGTCGTGGCATGGAAACTGCAAAATCCCCTCGCGCCGCCGGCCCGCAGATGGAGTGTCCGCTCATGAAACTCGTCACCGCGATCATCAAGCCCTTCAAGCTCGACGACGTACGTGCCGCGCTCTCCGACATCGGGGTGTCGGGCATGACGGTGACGGAAGTGAAGGGCTTCGGGCGCCAGCGCGGGCATACCGAGCTCTATCGCGGAGCGGAGTACGTGGTCGACTTCGTGCCCAAGACGCGTATCGAGGTCGCGGTGCGCGGCGATCTCGTCGATCAGGTGATCGAGGCCATCCTGAAGTCGGCGAAGACCGGCAAGGTGGGCGATGGCAAGATCTTTATCACCGACATCGAGCGAGTCATCCGGATCCGCACCGGGGAGACCGACGACAGCGCGCTGTAGCGCGACCCCCGTCGAGGTTGCCGAACCCGGACGCTGGGCGCAGACTCCAGGCGTCCTAACAACAAATCGACGACACACGCCCGCACCGCTGCGGTGCGGGCGTCGGATCGTGGACCTCAGCCGTGGAATCGGTCATCGCCGTCCGTCCTCGCCCCCGGCTGCCAGGCATTGGCGTCGGCGCCGTGCCCGTTCGCTGGTGGATATTCCTGTACATGTTTCTGTTCCCGCTGCTCTGCTACGTGCAGCGTGGCAGCCTGACCATCGCGACGGACCAGGTGAAAGCGCAGCTGCATGTCAGCCAGTTGCAGGTCTTTCTCCTGAGCTCTGCATTCATGGTGACGTACACCGCGCTGCAGCTGCCCGCCGGGGCTGTCGGTCAGCGCTGGGGGGCACGGCGCATGTTCGTGCTCGTCGGGGCGCTCGGCTGCCTGGCGAGCGTGGCGACACCGCTCGCCCCGTACGTACTTACGGGCGCTGCGGTGATCATGGCCATGGCGGTCGCCCAGGCTGTCCTCGGCATATCGCAATCGCCGGTCTTTCCTGTGCAGACGGGTGTGTTCGAGAGCTGGTTTCCGAGCTCACGCTGGGGTTTCGTCAACGGACTCGGCTCGAGTGCGATGCATGTTGGCTCGGCGGTCACCGCACCGCTGATCGTGGCGCTCAGCGCTTCGTGGGGCTGGCAGCGAGCGCTTCTATGGACGGCGCTGCCGCTGGCGGTGTTGACCGGATGCTGGGCGTGGTACGGACGTGACATCCCGCAGCAGCATCCCTCGGTGAGCGCACGGGAGCTTGCGGAGCTCGATGGAGGAGGCCACGAACCGCCCGCGCCGACCACTCTGCGACGCTGTCTGCAGCTGATGCGCGACCGCAGCCTGCTCGTGCTCGCGATCTCTTACATGCTGATGAATGTCGCGTTCTACCAGCTGATGGCGGCGCCATTTCTGTACCTCACCCAGCACCGGCATCTGAGCCAGGTGGACGGCGGCTGGCTCGCCATGTTGCCACCGGTTGGCGCAGCTGTCGGTGCCTCCCTCGGTGGCGTACTCACCGACCGCTCTGCGGCCCGCTTCGGGCTTCGCTGGGGGCATCGCCTGGTGCCGCTCACGGCACTTCCCGCGGCGGCTGTGCTGCTGCTGTGCGGCGCCTATGCCGGGAGTGTCCCGATCGCCGTGGGTTGCTTCGTGCTGGCCTACGGCTGTGTAGAGCTCAACGAGGGACCCGTCGCCGCGGCCACGATGGAGATTGCGCGCGCCGACAGCATGTCCGGCTTCGGGGTGATCAACACCGGTGGCAACCTCGCCGGAGTGCTTCTCTACCCGCTCCTCGGGTATCTCTCGGGACGCGGCGAGTGGAATCTGGCCTTCGTGATTGCCGGCGCCTGCTGCGTCGGTGCAGCGGCATTGTGGCTGCTGGTGCGCGCCGATCGGCGCTTCGCACCCAAGATCCCCGCTCCCATCGAGGGTCGGCTCCAGGCAGCCAGGTGACGCTCGCCTTGCGAGACGCCGGCACCGCGCCCCACGGGGCCGCCCCGCGTGCTCGGGTCGCGGCTCTCGCGTTCGCTGGGCGTGGTGGCGTTCCGCCGGTATCCTTGCTCACACCATGCCTGCTGCCATCCGTTTCTACGAGAACGGCGGACCCGAGGTTCTGCGCCTCGAGGAGACCGATCCGGGCAAGCCCGCGGCCGGCGAGGTGCAGATCCGTCACACCGCGATCGGCGTCAACTACATCGACGTCTACGACCGGACCGGGCTGTACCCGGTGAGCCTCCCGAGCGGACTCGGCCGCGAGGCTGCCGGCGTCGTCACGGCGCTCGGGCGCGGCGTGCGCGGGCTGCGAGTCGGCGAGCGCGTCGCGTACGTGTTTCCCTCCCCGGGAGCCTATAGCGAGTTGCGCAACGTCCCGGCGGAGCGCGTGGTGCGGGTGCCGCGCGGGATCTCCGATGAGCAGGCCGCGGCGCTCATGCTGAAGGGGCTCACGGCGCAGTTCCTCATCCGGCAAACCTACAAGGTGGCACGCGGCGACACGATTCTCGTGCATGCGGCCGCCGGTGGCGTGGGACTCATTCTCTGTCAGTGGGCGAAGGCGCTCGGCGCGACGGTGATCGGAGTCGTGGGGAGTGAAGCCAAGGCGGAGCTCGCGAAGAAGCACGGCTGCAAGCACGTGCTCATCTCCGGGCGGGATGAGCTGGTCGTGGGCGTGAAGAAATTCACCAGGGAGGCGGGTGTCGCCGTGGTCTACGACGCGGTCGGCAAGGACACCTTCACGGAGTCACTCGACTGTCTCAGGCGCCGCGGCATGATGGTGACCTTCGGCAACGCCTCCGGCCCGCCTCCGGCCATCAGTCCACTCGAGCTGAGCAAGCGCGGCTCGCTGTTCCTGACCCGTCCCACGCTCTTCCACTACACCGCGACGCGTGCCGAGCTCGAAGCGGCGGCGCGCGAGCTGTTCGCCGCGGTGCGCGCGAAGAAGGTGCGCATCGTGATCGGACAGAAGTATCCGCTCAGCCGCGCGGCAGACGCCCACCGCGATCTCGAGGGGCGGCGCACGACCGGCTCCACGGTGCTGGTGCCCGGGGGCGCTGGCTAGCTCACTCGCGCCCCGGCACGGCGCGCGGCCGGATCAGGTGCACCACGGGGGCCGCGCGTGCTACCCCTCAGGCGCTCGCGGGGACCGCCCGCGCCCGCAGCGGCCGCGCGCTGCGGCTGATGCCGAGCGCACCGCTGCGCACCACTTCGATGAGCTCTGCGCGGTGGGCCAGATCGGCCACGAAGGCATTGACCTCGGCCTCACTGGCAGTCAATTCCACGATGAAACCCTCGACCGCCGGGTCGAGGACCCGTCCGCCGCTGCGTACCACCTGGCCCCGCACGGTGTCGGTCTGGCCGGCCGCCACGCGCAGCTTCAGCAGTACGAGCTCCCGCTCCAGGTGCTCGCCGCGGGTCATGTCGAGCACGTGCACCACATCGACGAGCTTGTTCAGCTGGTTGACGATCTGCTGGATGACCAGGTCCGAGCCCTTGGTGACCAGAGTGAGTCGCGACACCGTCGGGTCATCGGTCGGGGCGACCGAGAGCGACTCGATGTTATAGCCACGCGTAGAGAACAGACCCGCCACCCGGGTCAGCGCGCCGGCTTCGTTCTGCAACAGGATGGCGATGATATGACGCATGAAAATCGGGAAAAAACGGCGCCGAAAGAGGCGCCGGGAGCCGCAGAATAAAGGATCGGCGCGCGCTTGCACCATGGACCCAAGCTGCTAGGCTGCTGGATCCCTTCGGATTCCCCTACGGAGCTACGAAAAGCGCGTGCATGAGTGACACGGTAATCCAGCCACGCCCGACAGGACACCCGCTCGCCGGTGAGCGCATGAGCGGCGCGCGCATGATCATGCAGGTGCTCGCGGACGAGGGCGTCACGGCGATCTTCGGTTATAGCGGCGGCGCGATCCTGCCGACCTATGACGCCGTCTTCCTCTACAACGAGCAGGCGGTGCGGGCCGGGGAGCCGCAGATACCGCTCATCGTCCCCGCCAACGAGCAGGGCGCGGGATTCATGGCGGCTGGCTATGCCCGCGCGAGCGGCCGGGTCGGGGTCTGCCTCGTGACTTCCGGTCCGGGAGCTACGAACACTGTTACACCCGTGCGCGATTGCATGGCAGATTCGGTGCCGATTGTAGTAATTTGTGGACAAGTCTCTACGGCAGCGATTGGCACCGATGCATTCCAGGAGGCGCCGGTCCCCACGATGATGGGTGCGGTCGCCAAGCATATTTTTCTCGTGACCGACCCCACAAAGCTCGAGTGCACCGTCCGCACCGCGTTCGAGATCGCCCGCAGCGGCCGCCCCGGGCCGGTGGTGGTCGACATTCCAAAGGACGTGCAGAACTGGGAGGGCGAGTTCCGCGGCGAGGGGCTGCTGCCCATCCCGGGATTCCGCCGCCGCCAGCAGGAGCTCGATAACGCCCTCCTCGAGGAGAAGGCCGCAGCGCATTTCTTCGGGATGCTCGGGGAGTCCCATCGGCCGCTCATTTATGCCGGCGGCGGGGTGATCAACGCGAACGCTGCAGGTGCCCTTGCCGAGTTCGCAACCACCTACGGCGTACCGGTGGTCACGACGCTCATGGGCATCGGCGCGCTCGATACCACGCATTCTCTCTCCATGCGCATGCTCGGCATGCACGGCGCGGCTTTCGCCAATTACGCCGTGGACGACTGCGATTTCCTGATCGCGGTCGGCGCGCGCTTCGATGACCGCGTCGCGGGCGTGCCGGCGAAATTCGCCAGGAATGCGCGCCGCATCGCGCACCTCGACGTCGACCGCGCCGAAGTGAACAAGGTGAAGCGCGCGCACTGGAGCCATATCGGTCGCGTGCGCGAGGCGCTGCAGGCGCTCACGGCCCACGGCCGGCAGCACCGTTTCGCGCGCGATCTGTCCGCCTGGCATGCCGAGCTCGCCGAGCTCAAGCGCGTCTACGCCATGAACTACGACCGCGCGAGCCCGCTCATCCAGCCGAACTATCTGCTCGAGGAGATCAACCGCCACAGCCGCGGTGCGGCCATCATCACCACCGGTGTGGGACAGCACCAGATGTGGGCCGCGCAATACTGCGACTTCACGGGCCCGAGGCTGTGGCTCACCTCCGGCAGCATGGGCACGATGGGATTCGGGCTGCCGGCCGCGATCGGTGCACAGATCGCCCAGCCGCAGCGGCTCGTCATCGACATCGATGGCGACTCCAGCATCCGCATGAACATCGGCGAGCTCGAGACCGTCACCACCTACGACCTGCCGGTGAAGGTCGTGGTGCTCAACAACTTCGGCGACGGCATGGTGAAGCAGTGGCAGAAGCTGTTCTTCAAGGGGCGGCTGTCGGCGAGCGACCGGTCGCTGCACAAGAAAGACTTCGTCAAGGCGGCCCAGGCCGATGGGTTCCGTTACGCGATGCGCCTCGAGCACAAGGCCGACGTGCCGCGGGTCGTCGCCGACTTCCTCTCCTTCAAAGGCCCGGCTTTCCTCGAGGTCATGATCGACCCGGACGCCGGGGTGTATCCGATGGTCGGGCCGGGACAGAGCTACGATGAGATGATCACCGGCGAGTTCATTCCCTCGCGTCACAAGGTCGATATCAAGACCCCCGGTCCCTCGGAGATGTTCTGATGCGCGGGATCCCGCGGCTGAGCGCGCCCGCGCTCTTGGTGCTGCTCGTGGCGGTGGCCCCTGCAGCGCCGGCGCGTGAGGACCACCTCAGTGAGTACCACGGCAGCGGCAACGACTACATCAACGCCGCGGTGCGCGAGACCTTCACCATCGCCCGGGGCAGAGCGGTCGATGGCGACCGGATCTACGACCCGGCGCGCATCGAGCAGGCGCTCGGTATCGCGCCGCGGGACCGCGGCTGAGTGTTCACTGCCCGTTCATGCGAGAGGCTCTATGAAGTACCTGCACACCATGGTCCGCGTCACCGACCTCGATGCCTCACTCGGGTTCTACCGCGATGCGCTCGGCCTCGAGGAGCTCTCGCGCAAGGACTACCCTCAGGGCCGCTATACGCTCGTGTTTCTCGCAGCCGCGGGCGATGAGAGCGCACAGGTCGAGCTCACCTACAACTGGGATCCCGAAAAGTACACCGGCGGGCGCAACTTCGGTCATCTCGCCTACGCCGTGGACGATATCTACGCCACCTGTCAGCGCCTGCAGGACCACGGTGTCACCATCCTGCGGCCGCCGCGCGACGGACACATGGCCTTCGTGCGCTCACCGGACAACATCTCGATAGAGCTGCTGCAGAAGGGGCCATCGCTAGCGCCTGCCGAGCCCTGGAAATCCATGGCCAACACCGGCACCTGGTAGCCGCGCACCCGGCACGTGAAAACGATTCCGAGCCTTCTGATCGCGGCGGTGTTCGCCACGCTGACCTTCGCGGTGTGGGCCTATCTCAACCGCCCGACGCGCGAGCCGCCGTGGCCGCCGTTGATCCAGGGCTTCGCCTTCTCACCCTTCCGCGCCAACGAGGATCCCACGACTTTCAAGATGCCCACCGACGCGGAGATCGACGCCGATCTCGCGCTGCTCGAGGGCAAGGTGAAGGCGGTGCGCACGTACGGCGTCGGCGCGACGCTCGCGGACGTGCCGGAGCTCGCCGAGCGGCACGGCCTGAACGTCGCGCTTGGCCCCTGGCTCGACACGCACCGCGACAAGAACGAGGAACAGCTGAAGACCGCCATCGAGCTGGCCAACATCCACCAGAACGTGGTGCGGGTCATCGTCGGTAACGAGGTGCTGCTGCGCGGCGATTTGCCGATCGAGGAGCTGGAGAAGTATCTCGACCGCGCCCGCGCGGCGATCTCGCAACCGGTGGGCACCGCCGAAACCTGGAACACCTGGCTCGCGCACCCGGAGCTCGCGCAGCACGTCGATTTCATCGGCGTGCACCTGCTGCCGTACTGGGAGGGCGTCGCGGTCGACAAGGCGGTCGATTACTCGCTCGCGCAGTTCAAGCGCCTGCAGAAGACCTTTCCACACAAGCCCATCGTGGTGGCTGAAATCGGCTGGCCGAGCCGCGGACGCACGCACGAGTCGGCGGTCGCCTCGGTGGCGAACGAGGCGCTGTTCCTGCGCCGCTTCCTGTACCGCGCGCAGAAGGAGCAGGTCACCTACTACGTGATGGAGGCCTTCGATCAACCGTGGAAGGCGTTCTCGGAAGGCGCGGTCGGCTCGTACTGGGGCGTGTACGATGTCGAGCGCCGGCCGAAGTTCGAATTCACCGCACCGATCGTGCGCATCCCCGAATGGCACATCCTCGCGGCCGTCTCGATCGGGGTGTCGCTGCTGGTACTGGGACTCCTCTATCTCAATAGCGACACGCTGCGCAACCGCGGCCGCAGCTTCCTCGCGGTGGTGGTGTATGCCGCCGCGACGATTGCGGTGTGGGTCATCTACGATTTCACGCAGCAGTACATGACGGTCTCGAGCGTCGTCTCGGGCGTGCTGCTGCTGCTTGGCATGCTCGGGGTGCTGCTGGTGCTGCTCGCCGAGGCGCACGAATGGGCCGAGGCTCATTGGGTCGAATACCGGCGGCGCCTGGGAGCGCCGATTCTCAGCAGCACCGCGGAGCCGCCGAAGGTCTCCATCCACGTGCCGGCCTACAACGAGCCGCCGGCGATGCTCATCGAGACACTCGATGCGCTCGCGCGGCTCGATTATCCGAACTACGAGGTGCTGGTGATCGACAACAACACGCGCGATGAGCGTGTGTGGCGGCCGGTCGAGGCGCACTGTGCCACCCTCGGTGAGCGTTTCCGTTTCTTCCACGTCGCGCCGCTCGCCGGCTTCAAGGCCGGCGCGCTCAACTACGCACTCGATCGCACCGCTTCCGATGCCGCCATCGTCGCGGTGATCGACAGCGACTACGTGGTCGATGCGCGCTGGCTGCGCGATCTCACCCCGGCGTTCCAGGACGAGCGCATCGCCATCGTGCAGGCGCCGCAGGACTACCGCGATGCGGGCGAGAGCGCCTTCAAGGCGATGTGCTACGCCGAGTACCGCGGCTTCTTCCAGATCGGCATGATCACGCGCAACGAGCGCAACGCCATCATTCAGCACGGCACCATGACCATGGTGCGGCGCAGGCAGCTGGAGGCCTGCCGCTGGGCCGAGTGGTGCATCACCGAGGACGCGGAGCTCGGCCTGCGCATTTTCGAGGCTGGGTACGACGCGAGCTACATCCCCGAGAGCTACGGGCGTGGCCTCATGCCCGACACCTTCATCGACTTCAAGAAACAGCGCTTCCGCTGGGCGTACGGCGCGATGCAGATCATCAAGGCGCACGCGCGTGCGCTGTTCCTCGAGGGCGGCCCGCTCTCCCCCGGGCAGCGCTATCACTTCGTCGCCGGCTGGCTCCCGTGGATCGCCGACGGCTGCAACCTGCTCTTCAACCTGGCGGCGCTCGGCTGGTCCGCGGCCATGGTGTGGGCGCCGGGCAGAGTCGATGCGCCGCTGGTGCTCTACTCGGTTCTGCCGCTGTCGCTGTTCACCTTCAAGCTCGCCAAGCTCGTGCACCTCTACCACGTGCGGGTCGGGGCGAACCTGCGCCAGACGGTCGCAGCGGCGATCGCCGGTCTCGCTCTCACGCACACCATCGGCCGGGCGTCGGTGAAGGGGCTGGTCACCCACAGCGAGCCGTTCTTCCGCACGCCCAAGAAGCGCCGCTCCTCGGGACTGTGGCACGCGCTCGCCGCGGCGCGCGAGGAGACGCTGATGATGGTCGGACTGCTGCTGTCGGCCTGGGCGGTCTCCTACACCGCGCTCCCGCAGAACGCAGGACCCGATCACTTTGCCTGGATCGTGGTGCTGCTCATCCAGGCGGTGCCTTATGCCTCCTCGCTGATGGTGTCCCTGATGAGCGCTTTTCCGCTACCGGCGCGCCTGCTCGGCACCCGCTACCGTCCGATGAGCCGCGCCGGCAGGCAGCCGGAGGCGGACCTGAGCGGCTGAGCCGTGCGCGAGGGGAGGCTGCGGGCCATCGCGATCATGATTGCCGCGGTCGCGGTCTTCTCGCTCATGGACGGAATCCTGAAGCTGCTGGCGGCGCACTACCCGCCCATGCAGGTCGCTGCACTGCGCGGTGCGACATCGCTTCCCTTCACGCTGCTGCCGGTGTTGCTCGGCGGACGGTGGCGGGAGCTGCGCCCACGACGCTGGCCGATGCATCTGCTGCGAGGCTTGCTCTCGGTGGTCGTGCTCGGCGGCTTCATCTACGCGGTACGCGTCCTGTCCCTCGCCAACGCCTACGCGGTATTCCTGTCGGCGCCGCTGCTCGTGGCTGCGCTCTCCGTGCCGCTCCTCGGGGAGCGGGTCGACCGGCGAAACTGGGTGGCCATTCTCGTCGGGCTCGCCGGGGTTCTCACCATGCTTCGCCCGAGTGCTTCCGGCCTCAGCACCCTCGGTGCCCTGGCCGCGCTCGCCGGCGCCACCGCCTACGCCCTGAGCGCCATCGCGGTACGCGTCCTGACGCGCACCGACACCACCGTCAGCGTGGTGTTCTGGACGGTGGGACTCATGACGTTGTTCACGACCGCTGTCTCCGCCCCCGGCTGGGTACCGATCGGGCACGACCACTGGAAATGGCTCCTCGGACTCGGCCTCCTGGCGGCGACCGCGCAGTACCTGCTCACCGAGGCGTTCCGCTCCGCACCCCCCTCGGTTGTCACACCGTTCGAGTACACCGCGCTTCTTTGGGGAGTTGCGATCGACCGGGTGGTGTGGCACGTGCTGCCTTCGGCACGCGTGTGTCTCGGAGGCGGGATCGTGATCGTCAGCGGGTTGTATCTCATCTGGCACCAGCGGCGGCAGTCGGAAGGGGGAATTCGCGCGAGAGCCGTGGCAGCGAGCGACGGAGAAGGGCAGAATGTTGCGCCCACAGTCGACCGTTGAAGTTGTCGCTCGCAAACAAAAGGAAGACTCACCATGAGCAACGCCGAAGTCCTGGGACGATTCGTCTGGCATGAGTTGTTGACGAATGACACGGCGGGCGCCGCCGCGTTCTACCCCAAGGTGCTGCCGTGGCGGACTGCGCCCTCCAGCATGCCCGGCTACACCATCTGGATGGCCGGACAGACCCAGATCGGCGGCCTCATGGCGCTGCCGTCGGAAGCAGGGTCGACGCCGCCTCACTGGCTGGTATACGCCGGCACCCCGAACGTCGATTCCACCTGCTCGCAGGCGCAGGGCCTCGGCGCGCGCGTCGTCAAGCCGCCCGCAGACATTCCCAACGTCGGCCGCTTCGCGGTGTTGTCCGACCCGCAGGGCGCGACGTTTGCCGTGTTCACCCCGGGGGGCGGACCGCCGCCCGGTGCTTCCCCTGCGCAAGGTGGCTTCTCCTGGCACGAACTGGCGACCACGGATGTCGCAGCGGCGCTGCGTTTCTACGGTCAGTTGTTCGGCTGGACCAAGGGAGCGGGCCACGACATGGGCGCCATGGGCGTGTATCAGCTCTTCGAGCACGGTGGGACCCAGGTCGGCGGCATGTGCAACGTGCAGGGTCCGTCCACCGCACCCTCGTGGCTGAGCTACGTGAACGTCGCCGATAGCACCCGCGCCGTCGCCGCTGCCAAGGGCGCGGGCGGGCGGCTGCTGCACGGACCGATGGAAGTTCCCGGTGGCAGCTGGATCGCCATGATGATGGATCCCCAGGGCGGTGCATTCGCGGTGCAGGAAGCGCCGCGAGCCGCACAGTCGAAGCCGGCGGCCGCAGCCAAGCCGGCGGCGGCGGCAAAAGCTCCGGCGCCCGCCAAACGGCCGGCGGCAGCCAAACCGGCTGCGGCTCCGGCTAAAGTCGCGGCAGTGGCGGCGGCCGCCCCGGTAGCGGCTGCGGCGAAGCGGGCGGCGGCTGCGAAAGTGGCGAAGCGAGCGAAGAAGGGGGGCAGAAAGGTGCGAAGAGCAGCAAGAAAGACTGCAAGAAAGGTCCGCAGAGCCGGACGAAAGGCAGCCCGTCGGGTGGCGAGGCCGGGTGCACGCCGGGCCGTGCGCAAGGCGGCACGCAAGACCGCCCGGGCGGTGCGCCGCGGCGGGCGCCGGGTGGCACGCCGCGCTCGAGTCGCCGGACGGCGCCTGAGACGCGCGGCACGCCGCAGACGCTGAGGAAATACAAGCCGGGTGGCCGCGCGCCTACTACCGCGCGTGCGGTGCCCGTCCCTGCCTCATAGCCGGACGAGCGGCCGGCCGAAGTTTCCTCCCTGCATGGCGAGCAGCAGGTGAGCCGGCGCGTTGGCGAGCCCCTCGACCACGTGATCCTTGGTGGCGATGCGCCCGGCCCCATACCAGGCGATGGCCTCGCGCAGGAACTCACCGTGGCGGTGCTGGTAGTCCCCGAGGTCCATGCGCAGCACCTCGAGCGTGCCCGGTGCAAGCCCCGCACGGGCGAGCAATGCGGCAGATTCCACCGGAGTGACGCTGTTCTGCACGATGCGTACGCCGCGTGCGAGGACTCCGCTCGCCACCACCGTCTCGAGCAACTCCCCGCCCACGTTGTCGAAGTAGATGTCTATGCCGTTCGGGGCGAGCTGCCGCAGGCGTGCTGCCAGGTTGTCACGGGCGTGGTTGATGCAAGAGGAGAGCCGCGCGTGGCGCGTGACCCAATCGCATTTCTCGCGCGTACCGGCGATGCCGATGGCGCGACCGCCCTTGAGCATGGCTATCTGCCCGGCCATGGCACCGGTGGCGTTGGCGGCGGCGGACACGAGCACGGTTTCTCCCGGTCGCAGGCGGGCGAGATGCAGGAGGCCGAAATACGCCGCCATACCCGGTGCCCCGAGCACGCCCAGCGCGGTCGAGACGGGCGTCTGTCCCGGATGCAACAACCGCGCATGATGGCCTTCGGAGACGCACAGCTGTTGCAGTCCGCAATCGAGCACGACGAGGCTTCCGACGCTGAAGACCTCGTGACGCGACTCGATGACTTCCCCGACGCCCTGCGCCGGGACCACATCGCCGGGCCGCGGTAAGCCGCGTGTGGCGAGATCGGGCGCACAGCGGAAGGGATCGACGGCGAGCCACAGGGCGCGCGCCAGGAACGAGCCGTTGGTGAGCGTTGGCCGCTCGGTCTCGATGAGCTCGAGATCAGTCGGACGTGAGGGCGGGCGCCTGATCCTGACCTGAAGGTTGCGCACGGCTACCGTCCATCCGTTTCGGCCGCACGACGCTGCTCCTCGGCCTCGCGATAGGCGGCATCGATCTGCTCCCGGACCTTATCCTGCGCCGCCCGTGATTGCGCCGCCTGCTGCGCTGCCGATTCCGCTGCGGAGCCGGCGGCCGTTCCCGTATCCGCCATCCCGCATCCGGCGAGCAATAGCGGCAGCGCGAGCAGTGCCCATACAGATCCCATGGCTTCAATTTACGCGCCCCGACCCGTGGCGCAAGAGGATCGCCGATCATGGCAGTATGTCGTGTATGCCGAGGGGAACGCCGACCCAGCTGCCCGCGCCCGCAGCGCGCGCGCGGCGCGGATACTTCGAATGCCGCTACGGGCAGCTGCACGTACACCACGCGATGCCGCCGGGCGGCGGATTCGAGGAGGGGACCCCGCTCCTGTGTCTGCACGACCTCCCGGGCTCGGGACGGGTGTTCACGCGGCTGCTGCCGCTCGCCGGCGAAGATCGCACCGTCTACGCGCCCGACCTGCCGGGTTTCGGGGAATCCGATGGACCGAGCTCGCGACTGGGAATGAGCGAGTATGCGGGGGCGCTCGGTGACTTTCTCGACAACATGCGGTTGCGCAACGTCGCGGTGTTGGGTCTGCGCGGCGGTGCGGTAGCGGCGACGGAGCTCGCACTGGCACGACCCACACAGGTGAGCCGGGTGATATTCGTGTCGGTGCCGCTCCTGAGCGAAGCCGAGCGGCAGTCAGCGCGGGCCCAGCCACAGGTTCCCGCGGCTCCCGAGAACGCCTTCCGCCCCGCCGACCCCGCACGCTGGGTGCTCGAATCCGCCGCGCAGTATCCGCTGCGCGAGCGACTGGCGCGCCTCAGTCAGCGTCTGCTGGTGCTGCGCCCGCGCGATGAGCTGTGGGAGGCGACCGCGCGGGTACGCGAGGTGCTGCCCGCAGCCCGCCTCAGCGAGCTGCCGCAGAGCGCACTCGAGGTACTGGCGCACACGCCGCAGCGCATCGCCGAAGCGGTACGGGAGTTCCTGCGCGCCTGAAGAAGGAGAGAATTTCGGGAGTTTTTTCACACTATTTACCCGGATGAGTTCGGCGCCCCGCTTGCGCCGCGCTACACTTTTTTACTCATGCGCATGGAAAACTGGGAATCTCGATGAGCTCGCGTTCGCGTCCCCGACCGCCAACGCCAAGGCCAGCGCCGGCACGTGGCGATCCCGATCTCGACAGCACCGCCGAACTTCCGGTGCTGGACCCGGCGGGAGCGTCGACTCCCGGTGCGGCCACCACCGCCGCCACCACCTCGACCACGAGGATCGCCGTGGAGGCCGCGGACGAGCAGCAGGCAACGACCGACAGCTGGGCGCTCTCGCCCGCTGCGCGGGCCGCGTTGAGTGCCGCGGCTGCGAGCGCCGAGAAGCGGCTCGACCAGGAAGCCGAACTGCGCACGCGCACCGCCGCGCTGGAGGAGGCGCAGGAGCGTCTCGCGAGCCAGGCCACGCGGCTGCAGCTGCTCGAGCAGGCTCGCAACGAGGCGCTCGCCGCGCAGGCGGCAGCCGCGCAGCGCGCCGCCGCGGCCGAGCAGCGCGCAACCAATGCCGCAGAGCGCAGCGCAACCTTCGAGCGAAGGATTGCCGAGCTCGAGCAACGCGCGGCCAGGTTGAGCGCCGAGCTTGCCGAACGTCAGTCCGCCGGCGCACAGCAGGCCACGCGGGCGGAGGAGTCGGCACGCGCGCTCGCGGCGGCGCAGGAGCGCGCCGCCCTTGCGGCCGAGGAGTTGGCCCAGGCGCGCGCCATGGTGAGCGCCGCCGGCGCGCGTACACAGCAGTTGCAGCAGCGTCTGGAGCAGCACGACAGCGATGCGCGCGCGCGCCACACGCGCGAGCTCGAGCAGCAGCGGGCGCAGGCGGCCGCAGGGCGAGCGCACGCCGCCGGTGTCATGGAGGATCTGCACAGCGAGCGCGCCCGCGCCATGAGCTACCTCGAGTCGCTGCAGACGCTCGAGCGGCGCCGGGAGCTCGCGCAGGAGCTGGTGACCGACCTGCTGCACGAGACCGAGGCGAGCGCGGCGCGACTCGCGCGTCTCACCCGTGAGCTGGCCGGGCGGGACGAGCGCGCGGGTGTACAGGTGGCCGAGCTCACGCAGCGTGCCGCACGCATCGCGCAGCTCGAGCAGCACTCGGGCACGCTCACCACCATGCTCGCGCAGCGCGACACGGAGCTGCGTGATGCGCAGCAGCAAGCCCAGGGTCTGCGGGCGAGCGTGACGCGGCTGCAGGCGGAGATCAACGCCGCCACCGAGCAGCTGCACGCGCTCGAGGCGCAGGCGCTACAGCGCGAGGCCACCGACACCCAGCAGCAGAACGAGCTGCAGGCTCTGGGCCGCGAAGTGCGAACTCTCGAGGCCGAGCTCGAGGAAGCGCGCCGCAAGACCGCGGCTTCGACGGCGCAGGGCACCTCGCAGCAGACCGAGCTCGCGCAGCAGCGCGAGCGCGCTACACAGCTCGAAGCTGCGCTCGGCGCCGAGCGGCAGCGGGCTCAGCAGCTCGAATCCGAGCTCACGACAGTGCGTGGCGAGATGGAGGAATGGGGCAGCGTGCTGCGCACGGCGCAGCAGGAGCGCGGCGATCAGCTCGCGAGTATCGCGGCGGCGCAGGCGCGCGTGCGCGCGCTGGAGCAGCAGGCCGCCGCAGGCGCCGAGAGCATGCGGGCGCTGCAGGCGGAATGCGTCACGAACGTCGCGCGCATACACGAGCTCGAGAGCGACCTGCACGTCGCCGAGGAGGCGCTGCATCGCCTCGAAGCCGACGCGCGCACTCGTGGCACCCGCATCGCCGAGCTCGAAAGATCCAACCAGCAGTGGCGTGAGACTGCCGGTGAAACGCGCCAGGTAGCGACCGACACCAACCCGGCGCTCGGCGATTCCGGGCAACACGCCCGCGAGGAGGGGCTCGCCGCCGAGCCCGTATCCGATGGCGCCACGAGGTTGCTGATCCATAGCGAGGACGGTCGCGAGGTGGTGCACGTGCTCGGCCGCAAGACCAGCATCGGCCGCACGCCCGACAACGACCTGCAGCTGGAAGCGAAGTTCGTCAGCCGGCACCACGCTGTCATCCTGGTCGGGCCGGTCAACACCGTGATCGAGGACCTGAACAGCACCAACGGCGTACAGGTGAACGGCCGGCGCATCACGCGTCAGACCTTGCGCGATGGCGACCAGATCGCGATCGGGCGCGTGCACTACCGCTTCGCGCTGCGTGAGCCGGCCGACAAGCGCTGACGCCGGCGCCATCAGCCGCCAAAGCGCCCCACGAAATTGCGCTTGCCGTGATCGGCGGGCCCCCCTCCGTCATCAGGAAGCGAAATTTCGCGGAGACCTCGCTAAGCTTCCCGCCGGTGCGCGCGGGGCGCGCGGCGAGTGGCAGTCGTGGCGAGTCCCTACATCGAGAGAATCCTCAAGGCGCGCGTGTACGACGTGGCGATCGAGTCGCCGCTCGAGGAGGCACGGCGGCTCTCGCGGCGGCTCGGCAACCAGGTGCTCCTCAAGCGCGAGGACCTGCAGCCGGTGTTCTCGTTCAAGCTGCGCGGCGCCTACAACCGCATCGCTCACCTGTCCGAGACCGCCGCCCGGCGTGGGGTCGTGTGCGCCTCTGCCGGCAATCACGCGCAGGGGGTGGCGCTCGCCGCGCGGCGCCGCGGCATAAGCGCAACGGTGGTCATGCCGCAGACCACCCCGCACATCAAGGTGCAGGCGGTCCTCGATCTCGGTGCCGAGGTGGTGCTGCACGGCGATGATTACGACAGCGCGCACGAGCGCTCGCTGCAGCTCGCGCGCGAGCGCAACCTGGTGTTCGTGCACCCCTTCGACGACCCCGACGTCATCGCCGGGCAGGGCAGCATCGGGGTGGAGATCCTGCGGCAGACCGGCGGCGAGCTCGACGCGATTTTCGTGCCGGTCGGCGGCGGCGGGCTGCTCGCCGGCATCGTCGTGTACGTGAAGTATCTGTACCCCGCCGTGAAGGTGATCGGTGTCGAACCGCAGGACGCCGCCAGCATGCACGACTCGCTCAAGGCCGGGCGGCGCGTCACGCTCGAGCGCGTCGGCATCTTCGCCGACGGCGTCGCGGTACGGCGCGTCGGCGAGGAGACCTTCGCGCTCTGCCGCGGGCAGGTCGATGAGATTCTGCTGGTATCCACCGACGAGATCTGCGCGGCCATCCAGGACGTGTTCGAAGACACCCGCTCGATCGTCGAGCCCGCGGGGGCGCTGGCGGTCGCCGGTCTGAAGAAGTATCTCGCGCGCGAGGGCTGGCGCGGCAAGCGCGTGGTGGCGATCAACAGCGGCGCCAACATGAACTTCGATCGCTTACGGCACGTGGCGGAGCGGGCGGACCTCGGCGGCGAACGCGAGGCGCTGCTCGCCGCCGTGATCCCGGAGAGGCCCGGCAGCTTCCTGCATTTCTGCGAAGCGCTCGGGCGTCGCAGCGTCACGGAGTTCAACTACCGCTATGGCGGCGCCGACAGTGCCCAGGTGTTCGCCGGCCTCGCGCTCACCGGCGGCAGCGCGGAGAAGGAGACGGTGCTCACCGGGCTGCGCGCCGCCGGCTTCACCGTCACCGACATGACCGGCGATGAGATGGCGAAGCTGCACGTGCGCTACATGGTCGGCGGGCACGCGCGCGGTATCGCGCACGAGCAGCTGTACCGCTTCGAGT